>JAESFN010000928.1_pt1 | contig 18106 bp, 19 predicted proteins | sample 9269411 | NCBI WGS metagenome assembly JAESFN01 (sample SAMN14505399, study PRJNA617100) | algae metagenome | isolation source: Iphinoe sp. HA4291-MV1 and co-occurring heterotrophs from trail next to... | place: USA: Maunawili Falls, Hawaii | collected 2009-07-25
TCTCCTCCAGCAAACGCTCCAGCGTGGCCAGGCTGTGCCCGGCCAGCAGCTGGTCCAAGTGTGGCAACGCCGCGACTATTCCGCCCTGCACCGGCTCGTAGCCTGCTTTCCCGGCGTGCGGGTTCACCCAGATCACCCGGTGTGCCAGCCGCCGCAGCCGCCCCATCTGGACGCCCAGCTCGTCCGGCTCGCCGCGTTCCCAGCCGTCGGAGAAGACCACGACCACCGCCCGGCGCGCCACCCCACGCTGGCCCCAGCGGTCGATGAACGCCCGCAGCACGTCGCCCAGCCGGGTGCCGCCGGACCAGTCCGGGATGGCCCGCCCGGCCAGCCGCAGCGCGATCTCCGGGTCGCGGTGGCGCAGCTCCCGGGTCACCCGGGTCAGCCGGGTACCGATGGTGAACACCTCGGTGGCCTGCGCCGGGCTCTGCTTGACGAGGACGTGCGCGAACCGCAGCAGGGTGTCGGCGTAGGGCGCCATCGACCCGGATACGTCGACCAGCAGCGCCACCCGGCGCGGGCGGGTGCTCGGCCCCCGGTGCCGCAGCTCGCGCAGCTCACCGTGGTTGCGCAGCGCGGCGCGCAGGGTGCGGCCGGGGTCGGCCGGGCCCCGGCGGCGCGGGCGGCGGCGGCGCGACGAGCGGGTCGGCACGCCCACCCGGAGCAGGGCCAGCAGCGCGCGCAGGTGCTCCCGCTCGGCCGCGGACAGCTCGGCCACGTCGCGGTGGCGGAGGATCTCGCTGGCGCTGGCCGACACCTTCAGCGCCGGGGTCTCCTCGCCGTCCTCCCCCTCCGCCGCCTGGTCGGGGCCGAGGGAGGCCAGCCGGGGCGGTCGGCGCAGGTCTCGGGCCGCCTTCACCGGGTCGGCGGCGTCGAACCAGGCCGCGAAGGCCAGGTCGTAGCGCTCCACGTCGTCCGGGTCGGCGCACAGGGTCAGCCGGCCGGCCCAGTAGGTCTGCGGGCGGCTGGCCAGGTCGAGCTGGTCGAGCGCGGCCAGGAAGGCGGCCGCCCGGTCGGTGGTCACCGGCAGCCCGGCGTGCCGCAGCACGGCGGTGAACCCCACTAGGCCGGGGAGGACGTCCATCTAACCGAGGACGGCGTCGAGCTGGTTGCGCACCCGGTCGGCGTCCTCCCGGTACTTGAGCACCGCACCGAGGCTGGCCGCCGCCTTCTCGTGGGTCAGCTCGTCCGCGCCGAGCAGCATCAGCGCCTGCGCCCAGTCCAGCGACTCGGCCACCCCGGGCGGTTTGAGCAGCTCCAGCTCACGCATTCTTCTCGCCGCGGCGGCCACCTGGCCGGCCAGCCGCTCCGGGATCCCGGGCAACCGGCTGCGCAGGATGGCCACCTCCCGGGTGACGTCGGGATGGTCCAGCCAGAGGTAGAGGCAGCGCCGCTTGAGGGCGTCGTGGACCTCGCGGGTGCGGTTGGAGGTCAGCACCACCAGCGGCGGGGTCGCGGCCCGGACCTCACCGACCTCAGGGATGGTCACCGCGTGCTCGGTGAGCACCTCCAGCAGGAACGCCTCGAACTCGTCGTCGGCCCGGTCCACCTCGTCGATCAGCAGCACGCTCGGGCTGGTCCGCAGGGCCTGGAGCACCGGCCGGGCGATCAGGAACCGCTGGTCGTAGAGGGAGGCCTCGACGGTGTCGACGTCCAGCTTGTCGGTACCGGCGGTCGCCTCGAGCGCCCGCAGGTGCAGCAGCTGGCGGGGGAAGTCCCAGTCGTAGAGCGCCTGGCTGGCGTCGATGCCCTCGTGGCACTGCAACCGGATCAGCGGGGCCCCGACCACCTCGGCCAGGGCCTGGGCCAGCGCGGTCTTCCCGGTGCCGGGCTCGCCCTCGCAGAACAGCGGCCGGTGCATCCGCAAGGCCAGGTACGCGGCCGTGGCCAGCCCGTCGTCGGGCAGGTAGCCGGTGTCCCGCAGCCGCTCGGCCAGCCAGGCCGGCGACTCCGGCAACTCCGCCGGATCGGCCACCGCCCGCACATCCCGCACACTCCCGGTCACCCGCCCAGCATGGCCGAGCGCCGGTCCGGGCGGCCACTCAGGCCGCCGGGTGACCCCCGGTGGTGGTGACCGGGGTCACCTCGCGATCGTCACCCAGCGCTGATCCGCGGTCACGAATACCCGCTCATTTCCGGAATCCAAATAGTACGTTCCGGCATTTTTCGTTTCGCCGCGTATAGCCTTTCACCAGGAGTAACGATCATCGGCCACCTTTTGTTCCGCGGCACATTGGGTGAATGGTGACGAGCGTCGCGTTTTGGTTTCTTGACTCGACGCCCATTGCATTACGTACCGTCGCGTCCGGTCGGCAAACGCCGACAGCACGACATGACCCTGGTCGGCCGCGCTGGACTCTGCCAGCCGATCAGAGCCTCCTACAGGAATAGACGCAGGCAGAGACGGCCCGGACTCGACGGTCGGGGAGCCCGTAAGCGCGGCGCGGAGATTCACATGGCTCGATCTCGAGACAACGCCCGGACCCAGAAGGTCTCTCGGCACCTGACTCGTGTCGTCGCCGGCATCGTGGTCGCCGGTAGCCCGTTCGCCCTGGCCGGTACGGCGAACGCCGCCGTCGCCCCGGCAGCCACGGCGGCCACTACAACCCCGTCCACCCCGTCCATTGCGCCGGTTCCGAGCGACGTGTGGGACAACATCGCCCAGTGCGAGAGCGGCGGCAAGTGGAACACCAACACCGGGAACGGCTACTCCGGCGGCCTGCAGTTCGCGCCGAGCACCTGGCGCGCCCACGGCGGTAAGGGCAGCCCGCACCGGGCCAGCATCGCCGAGCAGAAGCGGATCGCCAAGAAGGTCCTGGCCAGCCAGGGCTGGGGCGCCTGGCCGTCCTGCTCCAAGAAGGCCGGCAAGCGCAAGTAAGCCCCCTCCGACAAGGCCCGGACGGACCGGAATTCCCGGTCCGTCCGGGCCTTGTTCATGTCGCGTCCACCACGTTCTCGCAGGTCAGAGCGGTGTGGCGTGGGTCATCAGAATGTGTCCTCCACGTGTGATATGTATCACTCGTTCCATTCGTGAAGTAACTTTCTCAATGCGTTCCTCGTTCGTGATTCGTCCGTGATGACCTGCGGAAACGGTGATTGCGATATCCCGACCGGAACACGCGAGTGACGCCGGTCGCAGTACGGGCAACTTGACGAACACCGGGGATGCATACGTACCTTCGCTGAGGCCCGGTACCCACCGGCCGGAATATCTCCTGGATCACCGCGCTCACCCGCCCGGTGCCTCCAGACCATCGAGAGGAATCTGCACAGGGCGGGGCACAGATCCACGCAACGTACGACAGCGCGAAGGCATCCGATTCTCGGATACCCGCGAACGTGGAAATGTATGCGCAGTGCGGAGACAGTCATGAGTCGATCTCGAGGCAACTCCAGCGCGCCCTTCGGCGCGAGGAACGTGGCTCGTGTCGTCGTCACCGGCGTCATCGTCGCCGGTACCCCACTGGCCCTTTCCGGCACCGCGAACGCCGCGACCGACGACACGTGGGACCGCATCGCCCAGTGTGAGAGCGGCGGTCGCTGGAACACCAACACCGGCAACGGCTACTCCGGTGGCCTGCAGTTCACCGCGTCCACCTGGCGCGCGAACGGCGGCAAGGGCAGCGCCCACCAGGCCAGCCGCGCCGAGCAGATCGCCGTCGCCGAGCGGGTCCTGGCCTCCCAGGGCTGGGGCGCCTGGCCCGCCTGCTCGCGCAAGGTCGGCGCCAAGGGCCGGTCCACGCCGCGCCCGCTGCCGGTGCAGAAGCCCGCTCCGGCCGTGCCGGCGGTGGCCCCGGTGGTTCGCCCCGCCGTGCCGGTCATCCCGGTCCAGCGGCCCGCGTCGGCCCCGGTGGCCCCGGCTGCTCCGGCCGTTCCGGTCCCGGCCGCTCCGGTCCCGGCCGCTCCGGCCAAGCCGGCGCCGGCCAAGCCGGCCATGCGCTACCTGGTCGCCCCGGGCGACAGCCTGTCCAAGATCGCCAAGGCGAAGAACGTGCCGGGCGGCTGGAAGGCGCTGCACGAGCGCAACAAGGACAAGATCGCCAAGCCGAGCGCCCTCAAGGTCGGCCAGGAGATCGATCTCGACAACTGATCCATCCCCCCAGAGGTGCGGAGCGGCCGAGAGTGGTCGCTCCGCACCCGCTTTCAGGGGCAGTTGACCCACTCGTCGGAGCCGTCCGCGAACACCTGGCGCTTCCAGATCGGCAGCCGCGCCTTGACCTCGTCGACCAGCTCGGCGCAGGCGACGAACGCCTCCCGCCGGTGGTCGGCCGCGACGGCGCAGGCCAGCGCCACGTCACCGATGCGCAGCGGGCCGATCCGGTGGCTGACCGCGATCGACCGCACGCCGACCGCGCGGGCCGCCACGTCGGCGGCGACCTCCTGGATGATCCGGTCGGCGGTCGGGTGACCGCTGTACTCCAGCTCGCGCACCCCGCGACCGCCGTCGTGGTCGCGCACCACGCCGGCGAAGGTCACCACCGCGCCGGCCGCCGCGTCGGCCACCAGACGGGCGTGCTCCTCCACCGAGAGCGGCGTCTCCACCACCTCGGCCCGGGTCACCGTGCCTACCTTCCCCACGGGCTCCGCCCGCTCGCCATCCCCCGGACTCACCGGTGGTCACCTCCCCGCAGCTGGTCCACGGCGTGCTCCAGCACCCCGTCCAGCACCCCCAGCCCGTCGCGTACGCCCCCGGTGGAGCCGGGCAGGTTCACCACCAGGGTGCGCCCGGCCACGCCGGCCACGCCGCGGGAGAGCACGGACGTGGGCACCTTCGGCAACCCGGCGGCCCGGATCGCGTCGGCCAGCCCGGGCACCTCGTAGTCCAGCACGGCCCGGGTCGCCTCCGGAGTGGCGTCGGTCGGCGAGATGCCGGTGCCGCCGGTGGTGATCACCACGTCCACGCCCGCCGCCACCGCCGCCCGCAGCGCGGCGCCGACCGGGTCGCCGTCGTGCACCACGTTCGGATCCGGGCAGTCGAAGCCCCGCTCCCGCAACCAGGAGACGATCAGCGGGCCGCCCCGGTCGGCGTAGACCCCGTCGGCGGCCCGGTTGGACGCCGTGACCACCCGCGCCGCCCGCCCGCCCGGCGCGGTGCTCACGACCGGTCCTCCGGCCGGGTCCAGCTTCCGGTCTTCCCACCGTCCTTGCGTTCGACCCGCACCGCGTCCAGCACGGCCGCCGGGTCGACCGCCTTGACCATGTCGTGCAGGGTCAGCCCGGCCACCGCGACGGCGGTCAGCGCCTCCATCTCCACCCCGGTGCGGTCGGTGGTCCGGACGGTCGCGGTGATCCGCACGACGCTCTCCGACAAGGCCAGGTCGACCGTCACCCCGGTGATGGCGATGGGGTGGCACAGCGGCACCAGCTCCGGGGTGCGCTTGGCGCCCTGGATGCCGGCGATCCGGGCGGTGGCCAGCGCGTCGCCCTTGGGCAGGCCGTCGCGGCGCAGCAGCTCGACCACCTCGGCGGTGGTGCGCAGCACGCCGGTGGCCACCGCCGTGCGGGCGCTGGGGGCCTTCTCCGACACGTCGACCATCCGTGCGGCCCCGGCGGCGTCCACATGGGTCAGCTCCACCCCCGCACCCTACGGCGGCCGGGGCGGGCCTTCACGCGGAGCATGTTGTGTGATGTGCGCCACACTGCGCGAGTCGCGACCGAGCCCGGACCGTGTCCTTTTCGTAACCGAATTCGCCCCCTGATCAGCGCCGACAGTGACAAGGCCGTCGAATGCTCCGCCGTTCGGGGCGCTAGCGGCGGCAAGCGCCCCACTTGGCGGGCCGCGTGTGCTCGCCTAACGTGACCGTCGGCTCGCCGGACCAGTTCCGGTCACAGCCCCGGAGGTCGCCCGAAACGGATGACTCCCGGCCCCCGAAACGTCCGCTCCCCAGCCGACGAGCGCACCGGCCGCTAGTACCAGCCGGGCGGCCCGTGACCGGTCCGCAAACCGGGGACACCCTGTCCCGGCGGCAACGCCGCACAGGGTGCCCCCGGTGGGCCCGGCCGGATCACCGGGGCCGACTCCCGGGCTCACCCCGCCACCACTCCCCGCGACGCGCTACTTTCGAAGGCGACCGCGTGAGATCGGGGAGATGACGCATGCCCAAGCCCGTCCTGATGACGGTGGACGACGATCCCGGGGTGAGCCGGTCGGTCGCCCGGGACCTGCGCCGCCGCTACGGGCAGGACCACCGCATCGTCCGCGCCGAGTCGGGTACCGACGCCCTGGACGCGCTGCGCGAGCTGGTTCTGCGCGGCGAGCCGGTGGCCGCGATCCTGGCCGACTACCGGATGCCGGAGATGAACGGCATCGAGTTCCTCGAGCAGGCCATGGACATCGTCCCGGACGCCCGCCGCGCCCTGCTGACCGCGTACGCCGACACCGACGCCGCGATCCGGGCGATCAACGTCGTCGACGTCGACCACTACCTGCTCAAGCCGTGGGACCCGCCGGAGGAGAAGCTGTACCCGGTGGTCGACTCGCTGCTGGACACCTGGCGGACGGTCGGGGTGCGGCCGGTCGAGCAGGTGCGGGTGGTCGGGCACCGCTGGTCGGCGGAGTCGTTCGCCGCCCGCGACTTCCTGGCCCGCAACTCGGTGCCCTACCGCTGGTACAGCTGCGACGAGCCGGAGGGCGCCCGGCTGCTGGACGCGGCCGGCGTCGGCGCCACCGACGTCCCGCTGCTCATCACCCCGGACGGGGTGACCCTGACCAACCCCACCGACACCGAGATCGCCTCGGCCTGCGGGCTGACCACCGACCCCACCGGCGACTTCTACGACCTGATCGTGATCGGCGGCGGCCCGGCCGGGCTGGGTTCGGCGGTGTACGGGGCGTCCGAGGGGCTGCGCACCGTGCTGGTGGAGCGCCAGGCCACCGGCGGGCAGGCCGGGCAGAGCTCGCGGATCGAGAACTACCTGGGCTTCCCGGACGGGGTGTCCGGCGCGCAGCTCACCGACCGGGCGCGGCGGCAGGCCGGCAAGTTCGGCGCCGAGCTGCTCACCGCCCGGGAGGTGGTGGCCCTGGAGGCCCGGGGGTCGGCGCGGGTGGTCCGGTTCGGCGACGGCAGCGAGATCTCCGCGCACGCGGTGGTGCTGGCCACCGGGGTGGCCTACCGCAGCCTGGACGCCCCCGGGGTGGCCGAGCTGACCGGGCGCGGGGTGTTCTACGGCTCGGCGGCCACCGAGGCGCAGGGCTGCTGCGACAAGCAGGTGTACATCGTCGGCGGGGCGAACTCGGCCGGGCAGGCGGCGGTGTTCTTCGCCAAGTACGCCGCCGAGGTGAACGTGCTGGTCCGCGGGCCCGACCTCGAGGCGTCCATGTCGCACTACCTGATCAAGCAGCTGGACGGGATCGACAACGTCCAGGTGCGCACCCGCACCGAGGTGGCCGAGGCCGCCGGCGACGAGCACCTGCAGCGGCTGGTCCTGCTCGACCGGGCCAGCGGGGAGAAGCGCGAGGTGGACGCCGACTCGATGTTCGTGTTCATCGGCGCCGCGCCACGCACCGAGTGGCTGGACGGGGTGCTGCAGCGCGACGAGCACGGCTTCGTGCGCACCGGCCCGGACCTGGTGTCCGACGGCCGACGTCCCCCCGGCTGGCCGCTGGAGCGCGACCCCTACCACCTGGAGGCCAGCGTGCCCGGGATCTTCGTGGCCGGCGACGTCCGGTCGGACTCGGTGAAGCGGGTCGCCTCCGCCGTGGGCGAGGGCGCGATGGCCGTGACCCTGGTGCACCGATACCTGGCGGAGCAGTGATGTCCCTTCCCGCACACCTGGCGCCCGAGGAGCTGCGCGAGCTGTTCCTGTTCGCCGACCTCACCGAGGAGCAGCTGGCCTGGGTGGCCGAGCACGCCGACGTGATCGAGGTGCCGGCCGGAACCAACGTGGTGACCGAGGGCGAGCCGGCCGGCTGCTTCCACGTGCTGCTGTCCGGCACCATCGCGATGAGCCGGCAGGTCGGCGGCGAACGGGTGGAGACCACCCGCACCGACTACCGGGGCGTCTACTTCGGCGCGGTGCAGTTCTACCTGGAGGACGACTCGGCCCGGCTCTACCCGAACTCGGTGCTGGCCATCACCGACTGCGTCGCCCTGGCCCTGCCGGCCACCGAGTTCGCCCGGGAGTTCTCCGCCTGGTTCCCGATGGCCGTGCACCTGCTGGAGGGCATGCTGCTCGGGCTGCGCAAGAACAACGCGCAGGTCGCCGAGCGGGAGCGGCTGCTCGCCCTGGGCAAGCTGTCCGCCGGGCTGACCCACGAGCTGAACAACCCGGCGGCCGCCGCCGGGCGGGCCACCGACGCGCTGCGCGACAAGGTCGCCGGGATGCGGGCCAAGCTGGCGATGATCGCCGACGGCCGGATCGCCGGGCCGCAGCTGCGCAAGCTGGTGATGGCCCAGGACGAGTTCGTCAAGAAGGTGCGCAACGCGCCGAACCTGTCCCCGCTGGAGGCCTCCGACGCCGAGGACGAGCTGGGTGACTGGTTCGACGAGCAGGGCATCGACGGCGGCTGGGACCTCGCGCCGGTGTTCGTGGCCGGCGGCCTGGGCATCGAGGACCTGGAGGCGGTGAAGCTGGCGTCCGACGGTGCCCCGCTGGAGGGCGCGATCCGCTGGCTGGCCTACACGGTGGAGACCGAGAGCCTGCTGCGGGAGATCACCGACGCCACCTCCCGGATCTCCGACCTGGTCCTGGCGGCCAAGCAGTACTCGCAGCTGGACCGGGCCCCGTTCCGCTCGGTGGACCTGCACGAGGGCCTGGACGCCACGCTGGTGATGTTCGGCCGCAAGCTCAGCTCGGACGGCTCCGGCGGCGTCCGGATCGTGAAGGACTACGACCGGTCGCTGCCCGCGGTCCCGGCCTACCCGGCCGAGCTGAACCAGGTCTGGACCAACATCATCGACAACGCGATCGACGCCATGAACGGCAACGGCACGCTGACCGTGCGGACCTCCCTGGACGGCGACCGGGCGTGCGTCGAGATCGGCGACACCGGCCCCGGCATCCCGCCCGACGTGCGCAAACGCATCTTCGACCCGTTCTTCACCACCAAGGGCGTCGGCAAGGGCACCGGGCTGGGGCTGGACGTCTGCCACCGGGTGATCGTCAACCGGCACCACGGCGACATCGCGGTGGTCTCCACCCCCGGCGACACCCGCTTCCAGATCCGGCTGCCGTTGGTGGAGGCCCCGTGAGTGATTAGTAGTGCTATAGCACTACTAATCACTCACGGGTCAACGGGTGCGAGGGGGCGGGGCCGACGCCGTCGATCTCGAAGGCCACGTTGTCCGGGTAGCACCAGAACCACTCCTCGCCCGGCTCGAACGACCGGATCAGCGGGTGCCCGGTGCTCCGGTAGTGCGCGCTGGCGTGCTTGTTGGGCGAGCTGTCGCAGCAGCCGACGTGACCGCAGGCCTGGCACATCCGCAGGTGCACCCACCGCCCGCCGGCGGCCAGGCACTCGTGGCAGCCCGGATCGCCGGGCTGGACGTCGGCCAGGGTGTCGAGGTGACCGCAGGTCTCGGACATGGGCCCAGGCTAGTGCGGGACCGGGCGTTCCGCCGTACGCTCCGGTGTCGTGGATCACACCTATCGAATCACCGAGATCGTCGGCACCAGCCAGGACGGCATCGAGTCGGCCATCAAGAACGGCGTCGAGCGCGCGTCCCAGACGTTGCGGAACCTGGACTGGTTCGAGGTCACCGAGGTCCGGGGCCAGATCAAGGACGGCGAGGTCAACTACTACCAGGTGGGCCTGAAGGTCGGCTTCCGCCTGGACTGACCGCCGCGTCGCGGACGGCGCGGGCGACCCGGGTCGCCACCTCGGGGTCGAACACGCTGGGCACGATGAACGACGGGTTCGGCTCGGCCACCACCTCGGCGATCGCGGACGCCGCCGCGCGCAGCAGGCCGTCGGTGACGTCCCGGGCCTGGGCGTCCAGCAGGCCGCGGAACACCCCGGGGAAGGCCAGCACGTTGTTGATCTGGTTGGGGTAGTCCGAGCGGCCGGTGGCGACCACGGCGGCGTGCCGCTGGGCCAGCCCCGGATCCACCTCGGGGTCCGGGTTGGCCAGCGCGAACACCACCGCGTCGGACGCCATCGAGCGCAGCTCCGGCTCCCCGAGCAGGTTCGGCGCGGACACCCCGACGAACACGTCCGCGCCGACCATCGCGTCGGCCAGGTCGCCGGCGAAGCCGGCGGTGTGCGCGGCGATCCAGGCCAGGTTGTCGTCCAGGCCCGGCCGGTCGGGGTGCACGATGCCCTCGACGTCCACCGCGAGCACCGCACCCGGGCCCTCGGCCAGCAGCAGCCGGATGATCGCCGACCCGGCCGCGCCGACCCCGCACACCACGATCCGGCACTCGCCCAGCGGCTTGCCGACCACCCGCAGGGCGTTGCGCAGCGCGGCCAGCACCACCACCGCCGTGCCGTGCTGGTCGTCGTGGAACACCGGGATGTCCAGCTCCTGGCGCAGCCGGCGCTCGATCTCGAAGCAGCGCGGCGCGGAGATGTCCTCCAGGTTGATCCCGCCGTAGGCCGGGGCGATGGCCCGGACCGTGCGGATGATCTCCTCGGTGTCCTGGGTGTCCAGCACCACCGGCCAGGCGTCCACCCCGGCGAACCGCTTGAACAGCGCCGCCTTGCCCTCCATCACCGGCAGCGCGGCGGCGGCCCCGAGGTTGCCCAGCCCGAGCACGGCCGAGCCGTCGGTGACCACGGCGACCGTGTTGCGCTTGATGGTCAGCCGGCGGGCGTCGTCCGGGTTGGCCGCGATGGCCAGGCAGACCCGGGCCACCCCGGGGGTGTACGCCCGGGACAGGTCGTCCCGGTTGCGCAGGCTGACCTTGGGGGTGACCTCCAGCTTGCCGCCCAGGTGCATCAGGAACGTCCGGTCGGACACCTTGCGGACGTCCACCCCGTCCAGCGCGGCCAGCTCGTCGGTGATCTTCTGGACGTGCTCGGAGCTCAGCGCGTTGCAGCTGATGTCCAGCACGATCCGGTCGGGCGTGGACTCCACCACGTCGAACGCGGTGACCACCCCACCGGCATGGCCGACGGCGGCGGCGATCTCCCCGGCGCTGCTGGCCGACGCGGGCGCGGACACCCGCGCGGTGATCGCATATCCGGGACCGGGTACGGGCATTCACCCGAGGGTAGTCACCTGAGGAAGACTCGATCAAGACTCGCCGCGGCGTCCTATTGGCCGCGGCGTCCTATTGTTCGGCTCCGCCGAAGCGCCGCAGCGCGTCCAAGGTGTCCACGTCCCTGGGGTCGGCGACGTCGGTGCAGTCGACCAGCCGCAGGTCGGGGTGGCCGGCCAGGTAGCCCCGGGCGCCGACGTCCCCGGTGGCCGCCGCGTGCACCCCCGGCCAGTGTGCCCGGCCGAGCAGTACCGGATGCCCGGGCACGCCGCCGTACGCCGCCCGGGCCAGCACCTCCTGACCCGTGAGCGAGGCGAGCGCGGTCAGCCGGGTGATCGCCGCCGCTCCCACCCCGGGCAGGTCGACCAGGTGCACGAGCACACTCTCGCCGGCGAGAGCCGCGTTCAGCGCGTCCAGGCCGGCGCGCAGCGAGACGCCCATGCCTTCGGCCCAGTCCGGGGCGTGCACCACCGTCGCGCGGTCGCCCACCACGGCCGCGACCTGGTCGGCCGCCGCCCCGGTCACGACCAGCAGCGGGCCGCAGCCACCCTCGGCCAGCGCCCGCAGGGCCCGCCGGACCAGCGGCTCGCCGTCCAGCTCGACCAGCGCCTTCGGCCGGCCCATCCGGCGGCCGGCGCCGGCGGCCAGCAACAGCCCCGCAGGGGTCAGCGGTTGATCTCGGTGACCGGGTGCTCGTAGGGCACCTCGTCCAGCGGGAACTCGAGCTCACCGAACGGGGAGAACGACGCCTGGATCGGCGCGTGCAGCTCGCTGAGCGGGTGCTCCACCTTCGGCCACTCCGGGTCGAGCCGATCCGGGTCCACCGCCTTGCCCACGTGTCCTCCTCGTGCCGGGGCGCCCCAGGTCAGCGGAGCGGCCGTTCCGGGGCAAGGCTACCGTGGAGGGGATGCCCGGCACCTCCCTGCTCGACTGGCTGCGTGCGCGTGACGACGCGGCGTTGGCCACATTGCTGCGCCTGCGGCCGGATCTGGGGGTGCCGCCGCCCGCCGATCTGACCGTGCTGGCCACCCGGCTGGGCATCCGGGCCTCGGTGAACCGGGCCTGCGAGGACCTGGACACGGTGACCCTCGCGGTGCTGGAGGCGCTGCTGGTGGCCGGGGCGGACGCCGAACCGGTCACCGGGCCCGCGCTGGCCGGGCTGCTCGGGCCCGGCCTGGCCGACCGGCTCCCGGGTGCGTTGACGGTGCTGCGCGAACGGGCACTGGTCTGGGACACCGACGACGGCCTCCGCATCGTGCCCTCGGCGAACGAGGTGACCTCCCGGTACCCCGGCGGTCTGGGCCGCTCCTCGGCGGCGCTGACCGACCGGACGAAGCTGGACGCGCTGCTCGCCGAGACCCCGCCCGAGCAGCGGCGGGTGCTGGACGCGCTGGCCGACGGACCACCGATCGGGAAGAGCCGGGCCCCGGCCGAGGGTCCGCCCAGCCCGGTGCAGCGGCTGGTCAGCCGGGGGCTGCTGCTGCGGGTGGATCCGGAGACCGTGGAGCTGCCCCGGGAGGTCGGCCTGGCGCTGCGCGGGCCGGCGCCGCTGGCCCGGCTGATCGGCGCCGAACCCACCCTGGACACGACCAAGCCCGGCCGCGAGCGGATCGACGCCACGGCCGCCGGGGCGGCGCTGGAGCTGCTGCGGCGGGTGGAGACGCTGATCGACTCGTGGTCGCGGACCCCGCCGGCGGTGCTGCGCTCCGGCGGGCTCGGCGTCCGGGACCTGCGCAAGCTGGCCAAGGAGCTGGCGCTGGAACCGCACGAGACGGCGCTGCTGGTCGAGGTGGTCGCCGCCGCCGGGTTGGTCGCCGACTCGGAGGCCGCGAACGCCGCCGAGTGGGTGCCCACCACCGCCGCCGACCTGTGGCGGGCCGGCGGGCCGGAGCAGCAGTGGATCGCGCTGGCCCGGGCCTGGCTGGAGCTGCCCCGGCTACCCGGGCTGATCGGGCTGCGCGACGACGCCGACAAGATCGTCGCGCCGCTGTCCGACGAGCTGCGCCGCCCGCTCGCCCCCCGGGACCGCCGCCGGGCGCTGGAGCTGCTGGCCGGGCTGCCCCGGGGCACCGCGGTCACCGGCCCGGAGACGCTGGCCTCGACCCTGGCCTGGCGGGCGCCGAGGCGGGGCGGCCGGATGCGCGACGAGCTGGTCGGCTGGACGCTGGCCGAGGCCACCCTGCTCGGGGTGGTGGCCCTGGGTGGGCTGCCGGCGCACGGGCGGGCGCTGCTGGAGACGGCCGACAACGGCCCGGCCATCGAGGCACTGCGCGCGGCGCTGCCCGAGCCGGTTGACCAGGTGCTGCTGCAGGCCGACCTGACCGCGATCGCTCCGGGCCGGTTGCGCGCCGACGTGGCCGAGGAGCTGGCCCTGGTCGCCGACGTGGAGAGCTCGGGGAGCGCGGTGGTCTACCGGATCACCGAGGCCAGCATCCGCCGCGCGCTGGACACCGGCCGGCCGGCCGCCGAGCTGCACGCGATGTTCGCGAAGACGTCGGCCACCCCGGTGCCGCAGGGCCTGAGCTACCTGATCGACGACGTGGCCCGGCGGCACGGTCGGCTGCGCGGCGGCAGCACCCGGTCGTTCCTGCGCGCCGACGACCCGTTGCTGCTGGCCGAGGTGCTGGCCCACCCGGCGGCCGACGCGTTCGAGCTGCGCCAGATCGCGCCGACCGTGCTGGTCAGCGAGCTGTCGCTGGCCGATCTGCTGGCCGCGCTGCGGGGTGCCGGGTTCGCCCCGGGCGCCGAGGCGGGCGACGGCTCCCTGCTCGACCTGCGCCCGTCCGGCCGGCGGATCCCGGCGCGGCCCCGCGCGGCAACCCGGGCGGCGCTGCCGGTGCCGGACGACACCCAGGTGGCCGCACTGGTGGCGGCGATCCGGGCCGGTGACCGGGCGGCCGCGCTGGCGCCCCGCTCGGCCGGCGGTCCGGACGAGGGCGGGCGGTCGCGGACCAACGGGCTGGACACGCTGCGGCTGCTCCGGGACGCCGCGCGGCTGCGGCGCAGCGTGTGGATCGGCTACGTCAACTCGCTCGGCGTGGCCAGCCGGCGGATCGTGGAGCCGGTCAGCGTGGGCGGCGGTGTGCTGGAGGGCTACGACCGGGCCCAGGGCGACCTGCGCCGGTTCATGCTGCACCGGATCACCTCGGCCGCCGTGATCGACGGCTCGGCGGACGGCAGCGTGCTGGCCGACGACGGCCCGGCCCCGGACTGACCCGGCCGGTTCCCGGTCCGGACATCCCGATCGGGACTAGCCGATCGGGAGCAGCCCGCCGCCGGAGGACGAGCCGCCGCTGCCCGAGCCGCCGCCGCTCGAGGACGAGTCCCCGGAGTCACCCGACGAACTCCCCGAACCGTTCTCCTCGCCACCGCTCGACTCGGAACGGTTCGACTCGGAGCGGTTCGACTCGGAACGGTTCCGCTCGCCACCGTCCGACCCGGAGCGGCGGCTCGATTCGTCCCGGCCCGATCGCTCCTCGGACCGGCGCGAGTCGTCCCCGGTCGCCGCCCGCTCGGGGGCGGGCGTGGACCGCGGCTTGGCCGGCGCCGGCTGGACCGGGGCGGTGCTCGGTGCCACGTCCGGCTGGCCGGGCGCGTGGACGGTCGCGTAGGCGGCGCCGGCTCCGGCCGCCATGAGCGCGACCAGGGCCACGACCAGTCGCTTGCGCCGGCGCAGCCAGGAATCCACCGGCCGGGACCGCGGCCGGGGCCCGGCACCCGCTCCGGCCTCGGTGGTGCGGATGGGCAGGACCCGGGTACCGAGCTGGGCCGGCGCGGTGTCCGCCGGCCCGCCTGCCAGGTACTCCGAGCCGCCCGCCAGGTACTCCGAGCCGTCCGCCGCGGGCTCCGACCCGGGCACCGGGTACTCCCCGGCGGCCGCCGCCCGCCACAGCGCGGCGGCCGCCGTCGGGGCGGTGGGGCGGCGGGCGGGGTCGGGGTCGGTCATGTCGCGCAGCAGGCCGGACAGGCCGGGCAGCCCGCCCGGGACCGCCGGCCGGCGGCTGAGCCGGGCGAACGCCGCCCCGGGCCCGCTGCCCTTGAACTCCCGCCGCCCGGTCAGCGCCTCCAGCAGCGTCAACCCGAGGGAGTACACGTCCGCGGGTTCGCCCGCCCGGTCGCCGGTGACCTGCTCCGGGGCCAGGTAGGCCGGGGTGCCGATCAGGTAGCCGGTCTGGGTGATCCGGGCGGTGTCGATCAGCCGGGCGATCCCGAAGTCGGTGAGCATCGGCCGCTCGCCGAGCAGCACGTTGCCCGGCTTCACGTCGCGGTGGGTGACGCCCCGCTGGTGCACGTAGCCCAGGGCATCGGCCACGGCCCCGCCCAACCGGGCCACCTGCGCGGCCGGCATCGGGCCCGCCTCGCGCAGTCGCCGGGACAGGTTCGGGCCGGACACCAGCTCCATCACCAGATAGGTCCGGCCGGCGTCCTCGCCGGCGTCGAGCAGCTTGACCAGGTGGGGGTGGTTCAGCTGGGCGAGCACGCTCAGCTCGCGCTGCCGGCGGACGCGGTCGGGCTCGGCGACCTCCGCCGGGTACAGCTTGACCGCCACCTGCCGGCGCAGCAGCAGATCCTCCGCCCGGTACACCCGGGCCGAGGCACCGGTGCCGAGCAGCTCACCGAGCTCGTAGCGGCCGGCGAGGGCCGGCGGGGCGCCCTCGATCGGCATGGTCGCGAGCCCTCGGCCGGTCTCCGGCGGGGAGTCCATCTGCCGTTTACTCCTGATGGTCGACGACGGGTCCCTACCGCCTACCCGGTCGGACCGATCGCCTAACGTGGCCGCCGCCACGCCCTGTCGTCGTCAACGCGGGCAGCACCGAGCGGCCCACCGACGCCTGGCCGAGGTCACCCCGCGACGTAACGCCTCGGCCGCTCGATGACGTGCGGAAACCGCTGCCGCTCGCCGTGGACGTACAGGGCAACCCGGGAGCGGTGGCCGATCTGGTCGACCTGGAACCGGGTGACGCTGGCCGCGACCACCCCGGTCTGCCGGGACCGGATCTCCGCCTCCCTGCAGGCCAACTCCGCAGTGCTGAACAGCGCGTCGAGCGGATCGACGACCTCCGAATCACCGATCCGCACGGTCACGTGTACCGCCCACATGACCTTCGGCTCCATCAGTTCCCCCATCCATAGGTATCGTTGAGATGACTATAGAGACGCCTGAGGTGCACGTCTATAGGCACTCAGCAGTTGACTTTCAACTCGGCGATAGGGCACGCTCGGGGCATCCGCTGCCCGTCACGATCGGAGACTCGCCGACATGACCACCGACACCGGCTACACCATCCGCGTGCTCGCGGGCGTCTGTGACGAGGAAGAGGTTTGCCCGATGGTGGGCGAGTTGCCTGCCCGCCCTGGAGTGGTGCAGATCGTCGCCGTTCCGGTGACCGATCCGGCCACGCTGGCCGCGTACGGGGCGAAGATCGGGCCCGGCGAGGTGTTGGTGGAGATCGACAAGTCGCTGGTGCTGGCGGTGCGCGGCGCATGATGGATGTACGCGGACTCAACGAAATCATGGCCAGCGCGCAGCGCACAACGTACCGCTGGGAGGCGTTGCCGACCTACGACGTGTACTCAGACGGCAGCGACTACCAGAAGTACCTGGCCGGTGAGCCCACCTGGGACGCAGAGCGCAAGCGTCCGTGGTTGAAGACGCTGGCCGAGCGTAAGGCTCGTGGGATCCATCGCCACCGGGTGCGGTTGCTACACGAACAACTGCACGACTATGAACGCTACGAGTGCGAATGGGGCTACGCGGTGAACGGCCCGTACGGCGACGAGGTACGGGTGCTGCACGTCGGCGAGCACCCGCTGCCGGATCTCATCACCGACCACGACTACTGGTTGATCGACGACACCCATGCGGTGCGCATGCACTACGACCCGACCGGCGCCTTCGAGGGCGCTACCGTGGAGCCCGACCTGCTCGAGCTGTACCGCCAGGCCCGGAGCCTGGCCTGGGAGCTGGCCGAGCCGTTCGAACCCTGGTGGGCCCGGCACCCCGAGCTGCACCGGGTCAACTACCAGAAGGTGCCCTGACCTCGACGTGCCCCGTGCCCCCCGGATCCCGGCCGCCGACCGGGACGAGTTGTCCCGGTCGCTGCTGACCCTGCGCGAACGCGCTCGGCTGAAGCAGACCGAAGCCGCCGAGCAGGCCGGGCTCACCCAGTCCAAGCTGTCCCGGGCCGAGCGCGGCCGGGGGCTGCTGGACGACGACATGCTGCGGCGGCTGGCCGAGCTGTACCGGGCCACCCCGGCGGAGCGGGACGCGTTGCTGGAGCTGGCCGCCGTGGCCCGGCCCGGCCGGGTCGACTCCCGGCTGATCATGCAGCGCGGGGTGCACCACTTCCAGGAGCGGGTGCGCAAGATGGAGGCCCAGTCCGCGCTCATCCGGTCCTTCCAGCCCACAATGGTGTTCGGCGTGCTGCAGACCGCCGCCTACGCGGAAGCCGTGTTCAGCCAACCCGGGCGTAATCGGTCGGTAGGCGAACCGTCGCCGGCCGAGCTGGCCCGGGCCCGCACCCGCCGCTTCCAGCAGCTCGCGGAGTCCAGGCGGCGGCAAGTGCTGATCCAGACCGCCGGCGCCCTGGACTGGCACGTGGGCTCACCGGAGATCATGGCCGAACAGATGGACCAGTTGGCGAAGGCCAGCCGGCTGCCGAACGTGCGGCTGGGCATCATCCCGGCGCGCACCCGCAGCCGGGTGTTCGCCCAGCACGGGTTCCACATCTACGACCAGCGCGTGGTGTCGATCGGCACCAAGACCGCGTACACGCTGACCGACCATCCGGACGATCTGGCCGAGTACCAGGCCCTGTTCGCCGAACTGGAGGCCCTCGCGGTCTACGACGACGACGTCCGGGCCCTGCTCACCCGAGTCTCCGCCGAGTACCGGGCCATGCGCTGATCCGGGCTACTGGGCGCGGGCCATCCAGAACTGCATGGCGTGCTCGACCAGCCCGATCAG
>JAESFN010000929.1_pt1 | contig 18089 bp, 16 predicted proteins | sample 9269411 | NCBI WGS metagenome assembly JAESFN01 (sample SAMN14505399, study PRJNA617100) | algae metagenome | isolation source: Iphinoe sp. HA4291-MV1 and co-occurring heterotrophs from trail next to... | place: USA: Maunawili Falls, Hawaii | collected 2009-07-25
ACCTCGACTTCGCGGACGTCCGCTCGGTGATGGGCGAGATGGGCAAGGCGATGATGGGTACAGGCGAGGCCGAGGGCGACAATCGCGCGATCGAGGCCGCCGAAAAGGCGATCGCCAATCCGCTGCTCGACGGCGTCAGCATGAAGGGCGCGAAAGGCGTCATCATCTCGATCACTGGCGGCGAGGATATGCGCCTGATGGAGGTCGACGAGGCGGCCAATCACATCAAGGAACTGGTCGATCCGGACGCGAACATCATCTGGGGTTCGGCCTTCAACAACGCGCTGGACGGCAAGATCCGCGTTTCCGTCGTCGCGACCGGCATCGAGGCCGAGGTCGGCGAGAAGCCGGAGCCGGCGCGCGTCTTCTCCTTCCCGGGCAAGAGGGCCGATGCCGAGCCGCGCCCGTTCGTGATGCCGACGACGGCCCGCCCGGTCGAGCCGGTCGCAGCGGCGGAAGCGGTTGCCGAATCCGCGTCCGAGCCTGAACTCGTCGTGGCCGCGCCGGAAGCGGTCGACGAAGAGCCGCTGACGCTCGACGCAGCCGTCGAGGAAACCGCGTCCGACGAGTTGCTGCTCGACGCGCCGGAAGGCGAGTCGGAGCCGCTCATCGACGAAGATCTGACCGCGAAGAAAGGCTGGTTCGGCGGCCGTTCCGAGCCGGAAACAGCGCCGGCGGCGCGTCAGGGTGGCGGCACGCTGTTCGAACGCATGTCGTCGATCGCGCGCGGTAACGCCAAGGCGCCGAGCAGCGAGGATGACGGCGATCCGCTCGACATCCCGCGCTTCCTGAACCGGCAGAATAATCAGTAATATGTGCGTCATCCCGGGCTTGACCCGGGATTCAGCTTTTCTTGTCGAGTGGCAGGCAGTTGGATCCCGGATCAAGTCCGGGATGACGTTTGTGATTTGTCGCCGATCCGCCACAGTCCGGCGCTCGCGCATCCCCGTTCAGATTGCCCTAAGCCCGTTCCCGGCATCTATGGTCGCATCGTGATAGGATCCACTTTCCGTTCCGCCGCTTTCGGGCTTGGCGCGTTGCTGCTCGCGTCCGCCTCGATCGTCTCCGCCCAATATGCGGAGCGTCCTGCCGACCGGCTTTCGCGGCATCTGCGCGAGCTTGCTTCCGATCCGCAGAACGTCACCGCGCTGATCGGTGCGGCGCAGGCGTCGCTGGATGTGGGCGATGGCAACGCCGCGCTCGGCTTTTTCGCCCGCGCCGACGAAAAGGCGCCGCGTAACGGTCAGGTCAAGGCGGGCTTGGCGCGCGCGCTGCTGATGGTCGATAACCCGCGCGAGGCGCTGAAGATGTTCGACGCCGCGCGCTCGCTGGGCGTGGCCGACGCCCAACTCGCGCCCGATCGCGGCCTCGCCTATGATCTGAAAGGCGACAACAAACGTGCCCAGCAGGATTACGCTCTGGTCCTGGCGCAAGGCCCGAACGATGAAGTGAGCAAGCGGTTCGCGCTGTCGCTCGGCATCACCGGCGACCGCGACCGGGCGCTGAAGTTGCTGGATCCGCTGCTCTACAAGCGTGACCAGGGTGCTTGGCGCGCACGTGCCTTCGTGCTGGCGATGACAGGCGATGCGCCTGGCGCCAGCAGGATCGTCCACCAGGTGATGCCAGCCCGGATGGCGCAGACGATGGACGGCTTCCTGCCGCGCCTTGCCGCGCTCAATCCGGCCCAAAAAGCGGCGGCCGTGCATCTGGGCGAACTGCCGAGCGACGTTCGTTTCGCATCGAACACCGTGCAGCAGCCGGCCTATGCCGCGCCCGCACCGACGCCGGTGCCTACACCAACGCCTGCCACAACGCCCATGCGAGAGCCGGAGTCGCGCGATGTCCGCCGTCGGCCAGGGACAACCGCGATCCTGGCCTCGCCGCCGCCGCCCAAGGTGCGCAGGCGTGGCAGCGCCCAACCGCTGCCGGTTCCCACCCCGACGCCGGCGCCCGATCCACCCGCGCCGCAGCAACTGGCCGAGACGGATATGGTGCAGCCGACCTACGCGCAGGTCGCGGCCGCGCCGCTTCAGCCCAGCTTCACGCCGCCGCCACGCCCGGCCTACAAGATTCCCCCAAGACCGACACCGACGCCGCGCGCCACCTCGGCCGCGACAGCATCGCTGCCCGTCGAGCAGCGCGGCGATCTCGAGGCCATCATTCGCAGCATTCGCGAATCGGCCGCGGCACCGAGACCGGCTCCCACGCCGACCCGGCTTGCCCAGGCCGAGACGCCGAAGCCCAAGCCGACCCCAAGTACCGCCGCTTCGCTCAAGGCAAAAGGCGGGCCGGTCAAGGAAGAGGCGGGCAAGGCCGAGCCGAAAGCCAAGGGCGGCAAGGCCGCAGTGGCCGAGAAGGTCGATCCTAAGGCGAAGACCGCGAAAGCATCCGCCGCTGACAAGAAGAAAAAGCCGGAGCCGCCGAAGAATCCGGCGCGCATTTGGGTGCAGGTCGCGGGCGGCGCCAACGCCAAGGACCTGCCCAAGGAATGGTCCAGCGTTTCGGGCAAGCATTCCGAGCTGAAAGGCAAAGGTCCCTATACCGCCAGGAACCGCGCCACCAACCGGCTGCTCGCGGGTCCCTTCAAGTCCGAGGACGAAGCGCAGGCCGCTGTCGCCAAGCTCCGCAAGGCCGGGATCGGCGCCTTCCAGTGGAAGAGCGACGAGGGGGAGGCGGTCCAAAAGATCGGAGGCAAATGAGGGGGCTGAGCCCCTGGGCCTGCGATCCGGCAAAGAGCCGCGGCAGGCTCCACCCCGAAGAGCGCACCGCGCTGCGCGGCCCGCGCGACGAATATCAGCGCGATCGGGATCGCGTGATCCATTCGATCCCGTTTCGCCGCTTGCGCCACAAAACGCAGGTCTTCGTCGCGCCGGACGGTGACCATTTTCGCGTTCGGCTCACGCATAGCCTGGAAGTCGCGCAGATCGGCCGCACCATCGCCCGCGCGCTTGGGCTGAACGAGGATCTGACCGAGGCGCTCTGCCTGGCGCATGATATCGGCCATCCGCCCTTTGGCCATTCGGGCGAGGAAGCGCTGCGCGCCGCGACCGCGCATGCGGGCGGGTTCGACCACAATGCGCACACGCTGCGCGTGCTGATGCGGATCGAGAAACCCTATCCGCGCTTCGACGGGCTGAACCTGACCTGGGAAGCGCTGGAAGGCCTCGCCAAGCATAACGGCCCGGTCGAAAGCGCCACTTGGGCAATGGTCGAGGCCGATGCGGCCTTTCCGCTGGAGCTGACGAGCTGGCCGTCGTTGGAAGCGCAGGTCGCGGCGGTCGCCGACGACATCGCCTATGACAATCACGACATTGATGACGGGCTCCGTGCGGGCTTGCTGAGCCGGGAGCAGCTCCTGTCGGTGCCGCTGATCGCGCGCGGCTGGCGGGCGGCGTATGACCGCTATCCCGATATCGGCGAGCGGCGGCTGCTATCGGAGCTGGTGCGATCGCAGATCGGCCTGATGGTCAATGACCTGATCGCCGAGACGCGGCGCCGGATCCGGGAGTCGGGCGTCGCGACGGTCGATGATGTGCGTGCGGCAGGGCAGGCGCTGGTCGGCTTCAGCCACCCGATGCGCGCCGAAGAGCGGGAGTTGAAGCGGTTCATGTATGCCGAACTCTACCACCACGAACGCCAGCGCGCGGCGGCAGGCGCGGCCTCCACGATCGTCCGGGGCTTGTTCGCTGCTTATGCCGACAAGCCCGAGCACTTGCCGCCTGGCTGGCTCGAGACGCTGCCCGATGACGAACCCGAGCGCACTCGCCACATCGCCGACTTCATCGCCGGCATGACCGACCGCTACGCGATCGCGCGGTACCGCGAGTTAGTGGGGTCGATCGATTTGCCGGAGGGGTTTTAGTCCCAGCCCAGCTAATGGCTCCCATCAGATAAGATGTTTTGCGGTGTCGCGCGGATCGCGGCATCGTTGCCAAATGAAGCACGGCATTTCTATCATCGGCGCGGTCTTAGGAATGACGGCGGCTTGGGCGCAGCCGGTGGATGATCCGCTGACCCGCCCAATCGCGCCGGACTCGGCGCAGCGTTGGCTGACTCCCTTGCCTCCCGGCCGGGTGCTCGGTGACACCTATTTCGTCGGTTTTGCCGGGCTGGGCATCGCGTTGATCAAAACCAGCGCGGGGCTGATCCTGATCGACGGCGGCGTGCCGCAGGCGGTGTCCGCTATCGAGGCCAACATCCGCAAGCTCGGTTTCCGGGTCGAGGAGATCCGCTATATTCTCGTCACCGAACCGCATTGGGACCATGCCGGCGGCGTCGCCGCGCTGGCGCGGGACAGTGGCGCGCAGGTGGTTGCGAGTGTGCCGACAGCGACAGTGTTGCGCACCGGACGGGTCGGCAGCGATGATCCACAGTTCGCCATTCTAGTGCCGTTTCCGCCCGTCGCGAAGGTGCGGGCGGTAAGGGGTGGCGAGACCGTGCGGCTTGGCAACACCATCGTAACCGCGCGGGCGACACCGGGCCACACTGCCGGCAGCATGAGCTGGTCGTGGCGATCGTGCGAGGCGAGCGAATGCCGCACGGTGGTGTTCGGCGCCAGCCTCAACGCCGTCTCGTCCGAAGCCTATCGCTTCACCGATGCCGCCCATGCGCCGGTCGTCGCGTCGTTCCGCCGGGGTTTCGCCGCGATGCGCGCGCTGCCGTGCGATATCCTGCTGATTTCGCACCCCGACCAATTCGGCCTCGACGAACGCTATCGGCGCGCCCAGGCCGGCGAGCGCCCCAATCCGCTGATCGATGCCAACGCCTGCCGTGCCTACGCCGACCGCGCCGAGCAGAAGCTTGATGATCGGCTGGCGAAGGAAAAGTCCGAGGCGCGCTGAGCGGCTTACCGCCCCGCCATCGCCTTGGCGTGGTCGAGATAGGTGCGGCCGATCCGCACTTCTTCGCCCGCGCCCAGATCGGCTGACCAGACGCCGCCGCCATCGTGCTTGAGGCCCTTGATGCGGTCCTTGCGGACAATGGTCGAGCGGTGGAGGCGGATGAAATTGGCGGGATCGAGCCGTTCCTCGAGCGCGCTGATGGTCTGATGGAGCAAATAGGAACGGCCGGCGACGTGGAGCCGCATATAGTCGCGTTCGGCGTCGATCCGCTCGATATCCTCGGCGGCGATGCGGATCAGTTCGGAACGATGCGGGACCCAGAATTCCTGGACGTAGATGTTGGCGGGAGAGCCAGGTTCGGCGGTGCCGCGCCGCTCGACCACCCGCTCGATGCCGCGCTTCAGCCGCTCCGGCGCCACCGGCTTCAGCAGGTAATCGACCGCCGCCACGTTGAACGCCTCGACCGCGAAGCTGTCGAACGCGGTCACGAACACCACCGCCGGGCGGTGTTTCGTCGATCCGAGCGCGCGGGCGACACCCATTCCGTCCAGCTCCGGCATCGATATGTCGAGCAGCAGCAGTTCGGGCTCCAGCGCCTCGGTCATGCGCAGCGCCGCCTTGCCGTCCGACGCGGTGCCGACCAGATCGATCAGCGGCTCGCGCGCGCACAGCACCTGCAGCCGCTCGATCGCGAGCGGCTCATCATCGACGATCAACGTGCGGACGGCAACGCTCGGTTCAGCAGACATTCTTTACCTCGGGCATCGCGACCGTGACGACGAAGCCGCCCTCTTTGGGGGCGTGGGTGACGATACCGGCCTTGCTGCCGAAGCGGGCCTGGAGACGGTCACGGACATTGGCGAGGCCGACGCCAGTGCCATGCTCTCCGGCTTCGCCCGGGCCTTTGCCGTCATCGGCTATGGTCAGGACCAGCTTCCCACGCTCTTCCCGCGCGGAGATCGCGATCGTCACCGGCCGGTTGGCACGCGAGACGCCATATTTGATCGCGTTTTCGACCAGCGGCTGCAGGATCAGGCCCGGCACGCAAAGCGTCATCAGCTCCTGCGGGACGTCGATCACCGTTTTCAGCCGTTCGGGGAAGCGCACCGCCTCGATATCCAGATAGAGCCGCTGGAGCCGCACTTCCTCGGCCAGCGGAACATCGTCCATCGGATCGCCGGACAGGCTGGTGCGGTAGAAGGTGGAAAGGTTCATGATCATCGCCTCGGCCTCGTGACTGCGGCCGGTCATGACCAGCGACGAGAGCGAGTTCAGCGTGTTGAACAGGAAATGCGGGTTGACCTGATAACGGAGCGCGCGGATTTCGGCCTCTTGCGCCGTTTGCGCGAAGGCGGCGACCCGCCTCTCCGCCTCACGCGTCTCCGCCGCGTAGGAAATGGCGAGGTAAAGCGCGGCCCATGCGGTCAGGAAGAAATAGCGCGAGACCGCGATCTCGGCGACGTTCTTCAGCAGGTAGGGATGCTCCACCATCTCGCGAAGCGTGTCCGGATCGCGGTACAGCAGTTCGGGCTTGTAGGTATTGAACAAATAGTAATTCACCAGGCCGATGCCGATCGCGCAGGGAATGGCGCCGAGAAAGGCGACCGCGATCCGTTCGCCGAACGAGCGCTCGTCGACGCTTCGCAGCAAGGAATAGAGCAGGAAAGTCAGCAGAATTCCGGCGATCGTTACGCCCAGGCGACGCTGCACAAGCTCGAACTGGTTGTCCCAGCCGACGATCAGCGACTGGGTGCTCGCGATGATCACATAGAACAGCCAGAAGCCGAGTATCGAATACACGGCGACCTCCAGCCCGACGCGGCTGCGCTGACGGTCCCCCTGTTTGTCCAACATCGTGCCTGTCTTAACGCTCCATAGGCTTGAAAGCGACGCCGGCCGCTGACGTCGGTCGACGCGAAGGGCTGGTTCATCGAACGGAAGCAGGAACCCGCCTTCCGGGTCGCTCGTTACGGGTGCGTCAACTGACATGTCGCTGGAGCAATCTCATGGCTGATACCGGAACTCAAGACACGCTGCGGGACGAGCGCCAGGACGCCGCGCGCGACCCTTCGATCGATAAACGCCTGCAGCGCGACCCGTCCGATCCGGACGCGAAGATCGACGCAGGATCGGATGAGTCGATGGACGCATCCGACCCTCCCGCTGCCGCCGCGCCCGGCAGCCAGGAACCCGCGCCCTCGTCCGGCTATGACGAAGCGGCGGAAAAAGAGCGGCAAAAGGACGCCTGACTCCGCTTATCCACGACCTTTTGTTACGCGGAGGCTCGGCTCGTCGCAACTCATGTTGCTTTGCAGCACACTTTCTGATTCGATTTCGATCGGGGACCGGACGCGGTTAACGGGCTGGAAAGCACCGGGGCCGCATAAGGTTAACGGGCAAAAGGTCGGAGTACGAGAGTATGGGCAGCAAGGTCGGTCCCGCCGCGGGCGCGATGGCGCTGGTAGAGATGAAGGAGTTCGCGACCTTCCCGGCCGGAACGCAGCGCTATATCCGCCGCTCGCTCGACATCGGTCTGGAGCGCGAGGATGCGATCAAGATCTGGTCCCGCGACATGGTCGAGGCGGCGAGCATCAAGGCGCAGACCCGTATGTATCAGCGGCTGGACGAAATCCGTTCGCTGGTGCCGGACGATAGCGGCCTCGATGCGGTCGAGCCTTTCCTGACGCCGCTGGTAATGGTCAGCGCCTTCGATCTCGGCCAGGATCGGCTGTGCAGCTTCTCCGCCTATCGTTTCCTCTATGAGCGGCTGATCGGTCCGGGCGTGCGGCCCTGGCTGCCAAGCTCATTCTGCGCCGCTGCCTCGCTGCCTCACCTCCATCCTGAAAAGCGGCGCAAACTGCTCCAGTCGATCAGCGAAGCCGCGGCGACCGCGCCGGGCTGGTCGAGCCGCGCGGCCGCTTTCTACCCGCAATGGGTGGAAAAGGTGGAAGCCAGCGCCACGAACTAAAGTGGACGCGAACGCCTCGCGCCCTTAGTTAGGGCGTCGCGCCTTCACCGGGCGTTCAGCCCCAGGCGGAATAAGGCGGCGTGATGGATTATCGGTTCCGGTCCGTGGCGCGGGCGTTGGTGGCGCTGATGCTGTCGTTCGCGTTGCTGGCGCGGCCTGCCTTTGCCCAGTCGGTCCTGCGCGATGCCGAAACCGAGCAATGGCTGCAGGATATTTCGCGCCCGCTGGTGGCCGCCGCCGGCCTCGCGCCGGGCAATGTGCGGATCGTGCTGCTTTACGATAACTCGATCAATGCTTTCGTCGCTGGCGGACAGATCGTCTACATCCATTCGGCGACGCTGACCGAAGCCGACAGCGCCAACATGGTGCAGGGCGTGATCGCGCACGAAATCGGCCACATCACCGGTGGACACATTGTACGGATGGCGGAGGGCGCGAAAGCGGCGACGGGCGTCATGCTCCTTTCGCTTCTGCTGGGTGCGGCAGCGATCGCGGCAGGGGCGGGGGAAGCGGGTGCAGGATTGTTGATGGCCGGCCAGCGCGCGGCGCTCGGCAAGTTCCTGGCGTTTACACGTGTGCAGGAAGCGAGCGCCGATGCCGCCGCCGTCACTTTCCTCAACAAGGCCGGGATCAGCGGAAAGGGCTTTCTCGCTTTCTTCAAGAAGCTGCAGAACCAATCGCTGCGCTATGGTTACAATCCCAAGGACGCATACGATCAGACCCACCCGCTGGACCGCGAGCGCGTCACCACGCTGCAGGGCGTGCTCGAAGCTTCGCCGTTCTGGAACGCGAAGTCGGATCCCGGCATCGAAGCGCGGTTCCAGCGCGTGAAGGCCAAGCTGAAAGGCTATGTGCTGGAGCCGCAGCAAGTGATGCGCGTTTATCCGGAAACCGATCTCAGCGTGCCGGCGCATTATGCCCGCGCCTATGCCTGGCATCGCTCCGCCTATCCCGATCAGGCGGTCAAGGAAGCCGACGCCCTGCTCGCGACCGCGCCGCACGACCCGTATTTCCTCGAGCTGAAGGGCCAGATCCTGCTCGAATCAGGCAAGGCGAACGAAGCGCTGCCGATGCTGCGCGAGGCGACGCAGACGACCAACTATAATCCGCTGATCACCGCGTTGTTTGGCCATGCATTGATCGCGACCGAGGATCAGAAGAACTTCCCCGAAGCGGAGAAAGTGCTCCGGTCGGCGATCGCCAAGGACAATCAGAACCCGGACGCCTGGTATCAACTCGGCATCGTCTATGACCGCAAGGGCGACGAGGCGCGCGCGGCGCTGGCGACCGCCGAACGCTACAATCTGGAAGGCCGCCCGCGCGAAGCCTTCGTCAATGCCAGGCTGGCGATGGGCGGAATCCCACGCGGAACGCCCGACTGGGTGCGCGCCCAGGACATCTATATGGTCTCGGAGCCGGAGTTGAAGAGGAAGAAGAAAGACAAGGACAAGGATCAGGAAGGGCAGCAGCAAAAGCCATGAAGCAGTGGCTCACCTTGGGAGGCGTAGCGCTGGCGTCCGCTACTGTCGCCTCGGTCGGCACCGCCGCGCTGATGCACCGCATGGATCGCGGCAGCGGCGTGCGCGCCTATCTGCTCGAAAACCCGGAAGTGCTCAGCGAAGCGATGGACCGGCTGCGGCAGAAGCAGGCGGCCGCGCAGATCGCGCCCAACCGGCTGGCGCTGGAGACGCCCTATGCCGGGGCCTGGATTGGCGCGGCGAAGCCCGATGTCATTCTAGTTCAATTCTATGACTATGCCTGCGGCTATTGCAGAGCGATGCTTCCGGTCGTGCAGCGATTGGTGAAGGAAGACCCGAAGCTGCGCGTCGTCTTCCGCGAACTGCCAATCCTCAGCCGCGAAAGCGAGGCGGCGGCACGGGTAAGCCTGGGCGCGGCGGAACAGGGCAAATTCGCCGCCTTCCACGACGCGCTCTACGCGGCAGGTCGGCCGAACGCGGCGACGATCGAACAGGCGGCGCGAGCGGCGGGCCTCGATTTGCCGAAGGTTCAGGCGGTGGTGAAGGCGCCACGCGCCGAGCAGGAACTGGCGCAGAACATCGAGTTCGCGCGCGCTCTCGGTTTTACGGGGACGCCCAGCTGGGTGATCGGCAATCGACTCCTGAGCGGGGCGGTGGGGTATGACGCGCTGAAGCAGGCCGTAGCGGACGCACGGGATCGGAGCTAAGCTCCTCTTCCGTCAAGGAAGAGGGGCGGGCTCACCCTTGAACCCTTGGGCGATGACGTACCATTCGCTCGATTCCTTACGGCTCGCCGGGGGCTTGGCATGCTTCACCGTCGTGAAATGCTTCTTCAACAGCGCGACCAAGTCGTTGTCGGCGCCGCCGGCGAGCACTTTGGCGATGAAACCGCCGCCTGGCTTCAATGTCTCGATCGCGAACCAGGCGGCGCTTTCGACCAGCGCCATCGTGCGGAGATGATCGGTCTGCGCGTGGCCGACCGTGTTGGCGGCCATGTCCGACATCACCAGATCGGCCGGACCGCCAAGCGCCTCGCGCAGCCGATCGGCCGCAGCGTCATGCGTGAAATCCATCTCGAACAGAATGACGCCTTCGATCGGGTCGGTCGGCAGCAGGTCGATGCCGACGATCGCCGCGTCCTTGTGGCGTTTGCGGGCGACCTGCGCCCAGCCGCCCGGCGCCACGCCTAGATCGACGATCCGCTTGGCGCCCCTCAGGATGCCGAACCGCTCGTCCAGCTCGATCAGCTTATAGGCCGCGCGGGATCGATAACCCTCGGCCCTGGCGCGCTTCACATAGGGGTCGTTCAGCTGCCGTTCGAGCCAGCGAGTCGAGGCAGCGGTACGATTGCGCGCGGTCTTGACCCGTTGCCGGCCGCTGCCCCTCATTGAAACCCATCCCGCGCCATAAGCGTGCGCAAAATGCCCTCGCGGATGCCGCGATCGGCGACGCCCAGCCGCTCGGCCGGGAAGATGTCCAGGATCGATTCAAGGATCGCGCAGCCCGCCACGACCAGGTCGGCCCGTTCTTGCCCGACACAGGCAAGCTCGATCCGCTCGGCATGCGACATGCGCGACAGCATCTGGCTGACGCCGCGCATCGATGCCGCCGGTACGATCAGCCCGTCCACCGCCGTGCGGTCGTAGCTAGGCAGGCCGAGATGGACGCTGGCGAGCGTCGTCACCGTTCCGCTGGTGCCGAGCAGCCGCAGATGCGCCCGCGTGCCTCGCGGCAGCCGCATGGCGAAAGCAGCGAAGCTTTCCGAAACCCGCGCTCGCATCCTGGCATAGATGTCGAGCCGGCCTTCGAACGTGGAAATGTCGCCCGGCTCGACCTCGGTCAGCGAAACCACGCCCCAGGGCGCCGAATACCAGTCGAGGGTGCGCGGCAGCGGACCGGAGGTATCGACCAGCACCAGCTCGGTCGATCCGCCGCCGATATCGAAGATCAGCGCCGGGCCGTCGCCCGCTTCCAGCAGCACGTGGCAGCCCATGACGGCCAAACGCGCTTCCTCGCCGGCCGGAATGATGTCGATCATGATGCCGGTCTCACGCTGGACACGGTCGACGAATTCCTGGCCGTTGACGGCACGGCGGCATGCCTCGGTCGCGACCGACCGTGCGATATGCACATGGCGGCGGCGAAGCTTGTCGGCGCAGATGCGGAGCGCCGAGACCGCGCGGTCCATCGCCGCGTCGCTCAGCCGCCCGGTCGCGGCAAGGCCCTCGCCCAGCCGGACGATCCGTGAGAACGCATCGACGATCACGAAGCCGTCCCCGGCCGGGCGCGCGATCAACAGCCTGCAATTGTTGGTGCCGAGATCGAGCGCACCATAAGTGCGCCGCGCCGTCTGTGGCGCAAGGCTTGCCGAGCCCGCCCCGGAACGCGGCCGGGGCTGCATCGGCAAGGGCGACATCTCCGCCATAACCGCCGTCACTCTTGTCATTCTCCGGCCGGCCATACCGCCCGGTACTTGGCGACGGTCCTACAGTTTCGCCACCGGTCCGGCAAGCCAAGTGTGGCTTTGACGCAACATCGGTTCTTGTTGTGTGAGGTTCATCTGGCGTTGCTTGAGGTTCAGCTTCGCGACCCCATCTGAGCGCCTCTTCCGGTGCCGCCATTCCCCTTTTGGCGGGCGGGGAGATGACAAAACATAATGCGTCAAGTGGAGTGAATATCATGAAGAAGTACATCCTCGCGGCCCTCGCGGCGACTGCTGTCGCGACCCCGGCGCTGGCGCAGGACGCCGCCCCCTTTACCGGCTTCCGCCTCGAAGGTCTGGTCGGTTACGACAATCTCAGGGGCAATGGCGGCGGCCGTGACGGCGTCGCTTACGGCGTCGGCGCTGGTTACGATTTCCAGCTCGGTGGCGCTGTCCTGGGCGTCGAAGGCGAGGTGATGGATTCCAGCGCGAAAGGTTGCGATACCAACTTCATCGCGACGACCGATCGCATCTGCGCGAACGCCAAGCGTGACCTGTATGCCGGCGCCCGCGTCGGCTTCGCGGTGGCGCCCAGCACGCTGCTATATGCCAAGGCCGGCTACACCAATGCGCGCGTCGGCGTGAACTACACCGACACCGCGACCCCCGCGAACAACTTCGCGACCCGCAGCAATCTCGACGGCATTCGCGTCGGCGGCGGCGTCGAGCAGAAGTTCGGCCAGAACCTGTATGCCAAGGCCGAGTATCGCTACTCGAACTACGAGCAGGGCCTCTCGCGCCACCAGGTGCTTGGCGGCATCGGCTTCCGCTTCTAAGCGGCGGGAACCCTCCACGCCTTAGCAGGCTGTGGAAAACAGGGGTCGGGGCGCTTGCTCCGGCCCCTTTTCTTGTCCAGAAACGACGGCGAATCCCAGGGGCGTCTTGCGCCCCTTTTTTGACCACGGGAATTGGACAGGGCCGGCAAGGCGGCCCAGGGGGACGCATGAAGGCGACAATCGAACGGGCAACGCTTCTCAGAAGCCTGGCCCATGTCCAGTCGGTGGTGGAGCGTCGCAACACGATCCCGATCCTGTCGAACGTGTTGCTGGAGGCGACGGCCGAAGGCGGCATCCGTCTTGTCGCGACCGATCTCGACCTGCAGATCGTCGAAACGGTCGAGGCCGCGATCGACCAGCCGGGCGCCATCACCGTGTCGGCCCACACCTTGTTCGACATCGTCCGCAAGCTGCCCGAGGGAAGCCAGATCCAGCTCGCCGCCGCCGAGGGCAAGATGTCCATCGTGGCCGGCCGCGCCAAGTTCAACCTGCAGACGCTGCCGCGCGACGACTTCCCGATCATCGCCGAAGGTGAGCTGCCGACCAGGTTCGAGCTGCCGGCAACGACGCTCCGTCAGATCATCGACAAGACGCGCTTCGCCATATCGACCGAGGAAACGCGCTATTATCTGAACGGCATCTTCTTTCACGTCTCCGACGAGGCGCAGCCGGTGCTGAAAGCGGCCGCGACCGACGGCCACCGCCTCGCCCGCGTGACCTTGCCTCGCCCGGACGGGGCCGAGGGCATGCCGGACGTGATCGTGCCGCGCAAATGCGTCGCCGAAATCCGCAAGCTGCTGGATGAAGTGGACGGCACCGTCACGGTATCGCTGTCCGCGACCAAGGTGCGCTTCGATCTTGGCGCGGCGGTGCTGACGTCGAAGCTGATCGATGGCACGTTTCCCGATTATTCGCGCGTGATCCCGACCGGCAACGACAAGATTCTGAAGCTCGATCCCAAGAGCTTCATGGACGGTGTCGACCGCGTCTCGACCATCGCCAGCGAAAAGACGCGCGCCGTCAAGATGGCGCTGGATCGCGACAAGATCACGCTGTCGGTCACCAGCCCGGAGAACGGCACCGCGTCCGAGGAAGTGCCGGGCGATTATGCCGCGCAGGGCTTCGAGATCGGTTTCAACGCGCGCTATCTGATGGACATCCTTCACCAGATCGACGGCGATCTGGTGGAGGTGCATCTGGCCGACGCTGCCGCGCCGACGCTGATCCGCGAGAACGACAAATCGCCCGCGCTTTACGTGCTGATGCCGATGCGGGTGTGACCCCGCTCGTCATCGTGCATGGCGCGAACGGCGCCGCGCGCGAGATGGCACCGCTGACGGAGCGGCTGCCGGGCTTTATCCCGAACATGATCGGGCATGGCGGACGCGAGGTTCCGCCTTCCCTCGATATTCCCACGATCGCCGAAGACCTGCTGCGCCAGTGCGATACCGCCCAAATTGAGACGGCGGACTGGTTCGGCTTCAGCTTCGGCGGGCTGATCGCGCTCTGGATCGCCGCGCATCATCCGGAGCGGGTGCGCAGCATCGTCACGCTCGTCACCAAGGTCGATTACGATGCGCGGAGTATCGCGCACGTGGTGCATCTGCTCGATCCGGAGCGCTTGGCGGACAAACCGCGCGGGGCCGAACTCGCCGTGAGCCACGCACCGCAGGATTGGCGCACGCTGGCCGAAGTGAACGGACGGATGTTTGAAAGTTTCGCACATGCGCCTCCGCTGAGCGACGCCGAGATCGCGCGCATCCGCCAGCCGGTGCTGCTGATGGCGGGAATGGAAGATCCGCTCGTTTCAGGCGCCGAAACCGCCGCGCTCGCCCGAAAGCTGCCCAACGCCACCACCGGGCTTTTCGCGGGCAGCTGCCACCCGATCGCCCAGGCACCGCTGGACGCGATCGTGCGGCTGACGGGGGCCTTCCTCGCCGCCCCCGCCGCCAGCACTCGCGCCGCCCGCGTGAAGCTCACCGATTTCCGCTGGGACCGGCTCTAGTTCCCCGGCGAAGGCCGGGGCCCATCACACCGTCCGCATGGACCCCGGCCTGCGCCGGGGAACGGGCTGCCTTAGACGCTCAACCCCGCCGCCACACCGCTCGCCCAGGCCCATTGGAAATTGTAGCCGCCGAGCCAGCCGGTCACGTCCACGCCCTCGCCGATGGCGTAGAGGCCGGGGACTTTCTTCGCCGCCATCGTCTGCGATGAAAGTTCGGCGGTGCTGATGCCGCCAGCCGTCACCTCGGCCTTGGCATAGCCTTCGGTGCCGTTGGGGTGGAACGCCCAGCCGGCGAGGCGGCGCTCGGCCTCCTCCAGCTTGCGGTCCGGCAGATTGGCGAGTTCGCTCCACAGTCCGATCCGCTTGGCCAGCACCTCGGCGAGCCGTCCGGGGAGCTGTTCGGTCAGCAGCGTATGGAAATGGGTGCGCGGGCGCTCGCGCTTGCCGGCGATTGCCCAGCCTTCGGGCGCGGCCGGCAGGAAGTCGATGCCGACAGGCTGGCCATGCCGCCAGTAGGAAGAGATTTGCAGGATCGCTGGGCCGGACAGGCCCTTGTGCGTGAACAGGGCTGCCTCGCGAAATGCCGTCTTGCCGGCATGGGCGACAACATCGGTGGCGACGCCGGAAAGCTCGCGGAACAGGGCTTCGTCGCCGCCCAGCGTCAGCGGGACGAGCGCCGGGCGCGGCTCGACGATCTTGAGGCCGAACTGACGGGCGAGGTCATAGGCGAAGCCGGTCGCGCCCATTTTCGGGATCGAAGGCCCGCCGGTCGCGATCACCAGCGCGGGCGCGGCGGAGGTGCCGCCGCCATGCGTCACCCGGAACAGGCCGTCGGCATGGGCGACCTCGCGGATCGGCTGGCCCAGCGCGATCCGCACCGCGCCCTTCGCGCATTCCTCCATCAGCATGTTCACGATCTGCCGCGCCGATCCGTCGCAGAAGAGCTGGCCCAGCGTCTTCTCGTGCCAGGCGATCCTGTGCCGGTCGACCAGCGCGATGAAATCGGCGGGCCTGTAGCGGCTCAGCGCCGACTTGGCGAAATGCGGGTTGGCGGAGTGGAAGCGATCGGGCGCAGTGCCTGTATTCGTGAAATTGCACCGCCCGCCGCCCGAGATCAGGATCTTCTTCCCCGGCTGATCGGCGTGATCGATCAGCAGCACTTTTCTGCCGCGCTGTCCGGCGGTGGCCGCGCACATCAGCCCGGCGGCGCCGGCGCCGAGGATGATGAGGTCGTGGGTGGGGGGCATGGTGCAGGCCTTGCGGCCCCGATCCGAAATTGAAAAGCCCGACCATTTGCGGCGGCCGGGCTTTTCTGGCGGCAGTTAGAGGATCAGGCGGACGCGAGCGTCGCTTTGCGTCGGCGCAGCTGCGTGCCGGCCAAGCCGAAGCCGCCGATCATCAACGCCCAGCTCGCTGGTTCCGGGACCCCTGCTGCCTCATAAGGATTCAGCAGGAAGTAATGCGATCTGCCGTTCAGTTCGCCGCTGCCGACGATCTGATTGTTGTTGTTGATGCTGAAAGTCGAGCTGAGATGCCACGCGCTATTCGTGTCCGTGAGGCTGTTCAGATCCCGCATGCCGAATGCCTCGGTCCAGACGAAAGCGGTCGACTGAATGAGGTTGTCCTGATTGCTTCCGATCACGACGCCCGCATCATTGATGTCGGCCGCGGCAGTTCCCCGAGACGCCGCTGCAAGAACGCCAAGATCGCGCATGCCGGCCGCTTCCGTCCAGAGGAAGGCACGCCTGCCCGAAGCGCTTTCGCTTTGCCCTACTATTTGCCCGGCTTCATTGATGGCAGCTGCGAAGCTGTCATTCGCACCGCCCGGAAGATCGCCAAGATCGGTGACCGATCCATCAAGGCCCCACCGAACGGCGTGACTTCCGCCCGGGATCGAGGACCCGCCCGCGATGAAGCCGGCATCGCTGATATCGACGGCCGATGCGCTGTTCGTTCCCGCCAAGCCACTCAGTAGCTTGAACCCGCCAGCCTGGGTCCACAGGAAGGCGCTGCTGCCTGAGCTGCTGCCAGTGCCTACGACCTGACCGAGATTGTTGATAGCCTGGGCCGCCGCCCGCTCCGTCCCGCCTGCTGGCTCGCCAATGTCGACGATGCCGTCAGCCTGGGTCCAGGTGAAAGCGTGGGTGCCAGCATTGGCCCCGCCTGGCACGGCGCTGCTGCCAACCGCGGTCCCGAGATTGTTGATGCCATTGCCGAAACTGGCATTGGCGCCGGTGCCTAGATCGCCCAGGTCGATCATCGTGCCGTCGGCGGTGCGGACGAAGGCATGCGACAGATTTCTGCCGACGATCCAGCCGGAATCATTGATTTCGGACGGTGTGAACGTCGTACCCAAATCGGTGATCGTGTATCGGGTGGCGGCCTGCGCGGCGCTGCCCAGTGAGGCGGCCGCAGCCAATATCAAGGCGGTCCTGATCATGTTCACTCCCCTGTGAGCGCCTATACGAAGCGCGACTTGTCTCTAGCTAAGACTGGAGAGCAAATAAACGGACCCGGTCAACCTCCCTGCCGAAATTCTGTGCTGAAATAGGACCTTGGAAGCTAAACGGCGCGAGCGAAGCCCGCGCCGTCGGTCCTTGCTGCGGCAAGGCCGGCCGACAGCAGCCGTGCGGTCGTTGCTTCGCTCGACCGCACCGGCTGGCGGCGCGCCAGCCTCAGCTGCTGTAGTACATATCGAACTCCACCGGGCTCGGCGTCATTTCCCAGCGGGCGACTTCCTCGCGCTTGAGTTCGATATAGGCTTCGATCTGCTCGCGGCCGAACACGTCGCCTTTCAGCAGGAAGTCCATGTCCGCTTCCAGCGCGTCGAGCGCTTCGCGCAGGCTGCCGCAGACGGTCGGGACTTCGGCCAGTTCGGCGGGCGGCAGGTCGTAGAGGTTCTTGTCCATCGCCTCGCCGGGGTGGATGCGGTTCTGGATGCCGTCCAGCCCGGCCATGAGCAGCGCCGCATAGGCGAGATAGGGATTGGCGAGCGCGTCCGGGAAGCGGAACTCGACGCGCTTCGCCTTGCTGCCCGCGCCGTAAGGGATGCGGCAGGAGGCGGAGCGGTTGCGGCTGGAATAGGCGAGCAGCACCGGCGCTTCATAACCCGGCACCAGGCGCTTGTAGCTGTTGGTGGCCGGATTGGTGAACGCGTTCAGGGCGCGCGCGTGCTTGATGACGCCGCCGATATAATAGAGGCACATGTCGCTGAGGCCGGCATAGCCATTGCCGGCGAAGAGCGGCTTGCCCTTTTCCCAGATCGACATGTGGGTATGCATGCCGGAACCGTTATCTTCCTTGATTGGCTTGGGCATGAAGGTCGCGGTCTTGCCGTAAGCATGCGCGACCTGGTGCACGACATATTTGTAGATCTGCATCCGGTCGGCCGTCTCGACCAGCGTGCCGAAGGTCAGGCCGAGCTCGTGCTGGGCGGCGGCGACTTCATGGTGGTGCTTGTCGCACGGCAGGCCCATTTCCAGCATGGTCGAGACCATCTCGCCGCGGATATCGACGGCGCTGTCGACCGGCGCGACCGG
>JAESFN010000930.1_pt1 | contig 18038 bp, 29 predicted proteins | sample 9269411 | NCBI WGS metagenome assembly JAESFN01 (sample SAMN14505399, study PRJNA617100) | algae metagenome | isolation source: Iphinoe sp. HA4291-MV1 and co-occurring heterotrophs from trail next to... | place: USA: Maunawili Falls, Hawaii | collected 2009-07-25
CGACCATGATGCCCGATTTGGTGAACATCGCCGGGTCGAGTTCCTTGACCTGCTGAAGAAGGCGAAGCGAGGCGAAATAGCGCGCGCCGGGACGGACGGTCAGGTACTTGGACGGCACCGTTTCGAGATTGTGGTTGAAGACGTCCGGCCCTGCCGCAACCACGGTTTCCACCGCCCCCTCCTTGCGGAGGAAGTCGGGGGTGAGCACCTCGATGGTCGCCCGGCTCGCGTCCCGGATCGCCCGAATCGTCGCGGCGAAATGTCCGGCCCCGCCATCGTCCAGATCGTCGCGATCGACCGAAGTGACCACGACATGCTCCAGACCGAGCTTGGCCGTGGCATCGGCAACCTTCTCCGGCTCCTCGGCATCGAGGGCGCCCGGCAGTCCCGTCCGCACGTTGCAGAACGCGCAAGCACGGGTGCAGGTATCTCCCATGATCATGAAGGTCGCATGCTTCTTCGACCAGCATTCGCCGATGTTGGGACAGCCCGCCTCCTCGCAGACCGTCACCAGTCCGTGCTGGCGGACGATGTCGGTGGTCTCGCGGTAGACGGGTGAACCTGGTGCCTTGACCCTGATCCATTCCGGCTTGCGCAGGATCGGTGCATCGGGACGGTGCGCCTTCTCGGGGTGCCGGGGACGGTCTCCGCGGGAATCCAGGGTATCTATGACGACGACCATCGGTCGGGCGGCGCTCCTCTCGGCATTTCCGGTCTGCCCAACCATATAATCGATCGCGGCGCCGAGGACCATTGCGGGGTGCGCAAACCCGCCCGGCCAGGGGGTCAACCCTCTGCGGGGATGCGAGGGATTGGCTCACGGCCGCTTGCGACAGCCGCCGCCGACGCGCCAATACCGACCGTCTCCCCCTCTCCTCAGGTTATGATGCGGGCGATGATGATGACGATGATGGCACCCAGGATGGCAATGATCACCTGATCGAGGAACTCGTTGCCCGTATTGAGCTTGAGATTGAGCTGCCGGGCAAGGAATCCACCCACCACCGAGCCGATGAGGCCGGCAATCAGCCACCCGATGATGCCGCCGCCACCGCCAACGATCACACTCGCGACGAACCCGGCGATCAGGCCGATGACAATCCACGCGATGATCGCTTTGGCTTGATCGCTCATATCCATCCCCTCATCCGCTTGCCACGCGCGACTCGCGGCGGCCGCTCACAATCCTAGTCCCCTTCACATCAGCACCCAAACGTCCGGAGACCGCTACGCGAAGGTCTTGCGGCGAAGCCTCGGCATGGCGCTCCGCACCCACGCGCCCGCACCCACCAGGATGGCGATACCAACTATCGGTGCGCCGGCCCACGGTATCAGCCAGACGATCGCCATGACGACCGCACCGGCGAGAAGGTAGAGCAGCAGGCGGCCGAAGCTCCGCGGCTCTCCGGTCCGGTCGAATATCCACACCCCGATGCACGTGGCTACGATCGCATGGCCCACCACCATGACGAAGGGAAGAACCAGCAGCAGCACGAGCCCGAACGAGATTCCGATCACGGTGGCGACGAGCAGCGCCGCGACCAGCGGAAGTATCACCAGTGTGGCGAGCCCGATCAGGCCACTCGAGAAAGGCCGCACGGTCGCATAGCCGAGCGCCTCTTCGAATGTGCCTCGGGCGACGCCGATCAGGATCGCGCCGGTAAGCAGCGTGCCCGCCGCCATCAGGACCGCGGAGATCAGCTTCCATGTCCAACTCGACAGGATCCAGTAGAACCTGGGCTCCTCGACACTGGTCTTCCCCGTCACCTTTGCGCCGGGGTCGATGGTCGGCGGCGTCAGCGTGCGGATGACCAGGTCGCCGCCCACGACCGCGAGCGGACCGATGGTGACTCGGCCGCCCTCGATCGTAACGTCGCCCGTCGCCGTGCCATTGAAGGTGACGTTGGCTCCACCGAGCATCACCGGGCCGCCGAACTTGCCGGCGACAACGACGTTGGCCGCCCCGGCGGACAGTGCGCCGGCCACGTCCGTTGCCGGGCCAAAATCGATACTCGCCGCGCCAGCCTCGACATCGTCGGCGACCGTGGCATTGAAGCGGATCACCGCGGCGGCGAGGAACGCATCGCCGCCGAAGCGGCCTGTCACCTCGACCGTACCGCCAGCCACCTTGATGTCATCCTCGGCGCTCCCGCCGATCGTCACCAGGGCCCCGGCGGCACGGATAGGCCCGCTCACCGTGGCGTTGACTTCGACCTTGGCGCCCGCGGCATCGACCCGGCTCGCCGTACCGGTGACGGTCACGTTGGCGCCGGCGGTCCGGACCGGGCCACCATCCCCGACGATCGCCACCACAGGACCCGAGGGCGCGCGGGCGCCCTGGGCATGACCCGGTCCGCCTCCGAAAAGGACAAGGCAAGCGCCAAGCAGTCCAGTGGCAAATCCGAGAAGCGAACCCATTCCGACCCTCCGGCAGTCGACCTCCGGCCAATGGCGGAGCCGCAACCATAACCTGGCGCCGGCGCCATCAGCCTGGTGGCGAGCGGGCGGCACCCGCCAGCGGAGTCTGCGGCTGCCTGGAAACAAATGTCAAACGTCTGGAGGAGCGACGCGCACCGCCGGCCATAGCGTTGCAAGAACAACGAGGCCGGCGGCATCAGCTCGATGCCGCCGGGCGGCGGGTTGCCGCCTGCCCTTCCCGACAAACGTCTATACCGGTGTGGCGGGTGCCGGGGTCGGCGGCGGCATTACCTCGCGTTCGATTCCGGACAGCGGTTCATTGTCGAGGGTGGCCTCGAACGCCTTGAGGCGCTTGTAGATCGAGATCAGCTCGACGATCGTCGTCCACGAATTGACAAGATACTGGAACGAACTCTGCACCCGGTCGAAGGCGCGGATGATCTGCTGCATGATGCCGAGGGTCAGGCCGCCGGCGACGATCGAAGGCGCGAGCGCGACGTAGGGAACAAGCACGCTCGCCTGCAGGTAACCGTAGCGGATCACGTTGAAATAGAGATAGTTCCAGTAGATGCGGAAGTAGTTGCGCCGGACGTCAGCGTAGAGCACCGCCAGCGTCGGCGGTTGGGCGCGGTCGGCATGGTCCTCGCCGAAGACCAGCTCCTTGCGGTAAGCCGCCTCGACGCGCTGGTTGCGGAACTCGAGCCCCGGCAGGCGGATGCCGGCAACGGCGAGCAACCCGGTCCCGACGATCGACCAGCCGATCGCGACGATGACCAGCGCCTGCGGAACGACGCCGATGACCGGCAACTCCTTCACGTGGACGGACAGCCCCCACAGGATGGGAAGGAAGGCGATCAGCGTCATCAGCGAGTCGATCAGACTGACGCCGAGCCCCTCCATGATGCTGGCGAAGCGCATGGTGTCTTCCTGGACGCGCTGGGAGGCGCCCTCGATCCGGCGGAGCCGCTGCCAGTGCGAGACGTAGTAGTCGTTCATCGCAGTGCGCCAGCGGAAGATGAAGTGGCTGACGATGAACCGGGTGATGACGGCCACGGTGATGGCGACAAGGGCGATGCCGGCAAAGGTGGCGAGTTGGCCGAAGAACTCGGTCTGGGTGACCGCGCCCGGTGTGCCGAGCGCCTTCTGCACCATGTCGTAGAAGCTACCGAACCAGTCGTTGATCATCACATCGACCTGGACCTGGAACCACGTGGCGAAAATGATGACCGACGAAGCGACGACCGACCACCAGAACCAGCGGTGGGGCGAGAAGAAGCGCCAGAAGACGACGAAGATGGCCCCGAAGACAAACATGTACTCATAGAGCCAGACATCGGCGGCGAAGCTCTGAGCCCCCTGGAATACCGCGGCAGCGGCCTCGTCCGACCCCTCCGGCAGCGGCGTGGGATAGCCGGCTCCGAATATGCTGCCGAGGCTCAGCTGCGGGCCGAGGTCGCGGGCGAACAGGTACCAGATGATGATCGCCACCGCCGACCAGGCGATGGCGGAGAGAAAGAACAGCTTCGGTCGCGGGAAAAAGGAGGAGAACACAGGAATCCTCGCTCAGGCTGGCTGCGGGTCACGACCCGGATCACGGCGGGCGCCGGCACGGAAAGGCGCACGATGGGCGAACTGATGGCCGACGGCAACGGGAATGCGGTCGGCCCCACGCGGGATGGATCGACACAAAAGCAAAAAGGCGGCCGAAGCCGCCTTTTCATCAACGCTCGAAGGGCTGGGCACCAGGCTTACGCCGCGGCCTCGGCCTCGGCCGTCCGGGCGCGGTCTGCTGCACCCTTGGCGTCGACGTCACGATCGACGAACTCGATGACCGCCACCGGGGCGCTGTCGCCATACCGGAAGCCGGCCTTGAGAACGCGGGTGTAGCCGCCGTTGCGGTCCTTGTAGCGCGGACCGATGGTTTCAAACAGCTTGGTCACGACCGGCACCGAGCGGAGTTCGGCGACTGCCTGCCGGCGGGCGTGCAGATCGCCACGCTTGGCGAGGGTGACCAGCTTCTCGACGATCGGACGAAGGTCCTTCGCCTTGGGGAGCGTGGTCACGACCTGTTCGTGGACGATGAGCGAACCGGCGAGGTTGGCAAACATCGCCTTGCGGTGGCTCGACGACCGGTTCAGCTTCCGGCCGGAATTACGGTGGCGCATGGCCCTCTCCAATACTCACGCAGGCGCCAGGGCCAGCGTCGATTCCCGTGGTCTAGTAATGGTCTTCGTAGCGCTTGGCCAGCTCGTCAATATTCTCCGGCGGCCAATTGGTCACTTCCATGCCGAGGTGCAGGCCCATCTGGGCAAGAACCTCCTTGATCTCGTTCAGCGACTTCCGACCGAAATTCGGCGTGCGAAGCATCTCCGCTTCGGTCTTCTGGATGAGGTCGCCGATATAGACTATGTTGTCGTTCTTCAGGCAGTTGGCCGAACGCACCGAAAGTTCGAGTTCGTCCACCTTCTTGAGCAGCGCAGGGTTGAACGCGAGCTCGGGGATCGAAACCTCGGCAGTCTCCTTCTGCGGCTCCTCGAAATTGACGAAGATCGAGAGCTGGTCCTGGAGAATGCGTGCCGCGTACGCCACCGCATCATCGGCCCGCACCGAACCGTCGGTTTCGACCGTCATCGTCAGCTTGTCGTAGTCGAGAACCTGGCCCTCGCGGGTGTTCTCGACGCGATAGGAGACCTTCTTGACCGGCGAGTAGAGGCTGTCGACCGGGATGAGCCCGATCGGCGCATCCTCGGGGCGGTTGCGATCGGCGGGAACATAGCCCTTGCCCGTATCGACGGTGAACTCCATCCGGATCTCGGTACCCTCGTCGAGCGTGCAAAGCACGTGATCGGGATTGAGGACTTCGATGTCGGAAACGGTCTGGATGTCGCCGGCGGTGACGATGCCGGGGCCCTGCTTGCGCACGACCATGCGCTTCGGACCGTCGCCCTGCATCTTGATGGCGATTTCCTTGATGTTGAGGATGATGTCGGTGACATCCTCACGCACGCCGCTGATCGACGAGAACTCGTGGAGCACGCCGTCGATCTGGACCGCCTTCACCGCCGCGCCCTGGAGCGAAGAGAGAAGCACGCGGCGGAGCGCGTTGCCCAGCGTCAGGCCGAAGCCCCGCTCGAGCGGCTCGGCGACGATGGTCGCAAAACGCTTGGCCTGCGCACCGGAGCCGGTGGAGACCTCAAGCTTGTTGGGTTTGATCAGCTCTTGCCAGTTCTTTTGGATCATGAGCCTTGTCCTTTCAGTAGTTTGGCGCTCTGAGGAGGAGCGGCGCAGGCGGCCACCGGGCGGCCGCGGAGAACCAGAATGTCGGTGGGCGCCGTCGCTAACCCGACGGCTGCCCGCCTCAGACGCGGCGGCGCTTGCGCGGTCGACAGCCGTTGTGCGCGATCGGCGTCACATCGCGGATGGACGTGATCGTGAAGCCGCCGGACTGCAGCGCGCGGAGCGCCGACTCACGGCCAGACCCAGGCCCCGACACTTCGACCTCAAGCGTGCGGACGCCATGCTCCGCCGCCTTCTTCCCGGCATCCTCGGCAGCCATCTGCGCTGCATAGGGCGTCGACTTCCGCGAACCCTTGAAGCCCATCAACCCGGCCGAGGACCACGAAATCGTGTTCCCCTGCGCATCGGTGATGGTGATCATCGTATTGTTGAAGCTCGAATTCACATGCGCCACGCCGGAGGTGATGTTCTTGCGCTCACGGCGGCGCACGCGGGTTGCATCCTTGGCCATCTCGATCCTTCTCGGAATATGCGAGCCGCTGCCCGGCTATCCGTCCTGTTCGATCTTACTTCTTCTTGCCGGCAATCGGCCGCGCCGGTCCCTTGCGGGTCCTCGCGTTAGTGTGCGTCCGCTGACCGCGAACCGGCAGGCCGCGACGGTGACGGAGGCCGCGATAGCAGCCGAGATCCATCAGCCGCTTGATGTTCATCGCCACTTCCCGGCGAAGATCGCCCTCGACCAGGTAGTCACGGTCGATGGCTTCGCGAATCTGCAGCACCTCTGCGTCGGAAAGCTCGTTCACTCGCCGCGCGTCGGGAATGTTCACCTTCGCCATGATCTCTTTGGCCTTGGCCGGCCCGATTCCATGGATGTACTGGAGCGCGACGATCACGCGCTTGTTGGTCGGTATGTTGACGCCTGCAATACGGGCCAAGGCCGCTTCTCCTTCTGCCGGCCGCCGCTCGACAGCGGCCGAAATTTCCTGATCCTGCAGAGACTTCCGGGAAACGCAAACAGCGGCCCCGGCTCTCCATTCCTGGTTAACCGGCGCCGCACATCCAACAAGTGCAGAATTCGTGCCGGTAGATATACATTACCTGCTCTTCCGTCAACTCCGGCGAGACCTTACGCGTCGGTGCCCGCCTTGAGACTCTCGTCGATGCGGGCGGCGACCTCTGCAATCGTGCCCATGCCGTCGATCTGCTTCAGCACGCCCTTGCGGCCGTAATACTCGGCGACCGGAGCCGTCTGCTCGCGATAGACCGAGAGACGCTTGGCGACCGTCGCCTCCGTGTCGTCGGCTCGTGACCCACCTGTCTCCCGGGCGCGCCCGAGGATACGGTCGCGAAGGATGTCGTGGTCGACGACGATCTCGACGATCGCATCAAGCTGGACGCCGCGGTCCTCCAAAAGGTTGTCGAGGGCCTTGGCCTGCTCCACTGTCCGCGGGAAACCGTCGAGGATGAACCCCTTTGCGGTATCCGGACGATCGAGCCGTTCGGAGATGATCTCGATCATCACTTCATCCGGGACCAGATCGCCACGGTCCATGATCGCCTTGGCACGCTGACCGACCGGAGTGCCGGCGGCGGCAGCCGCGCGAAGCATGTCCCCGGTCGAGAGCTGGATGATGCCGTGTTTTTCGACCAGCCGCTGGGCCTGCGTACCCTTGCCCGCGCCCGGAGGCCCGAGCAGGTTCAACCTCATCGCGTCTTCCCCCTGAGCTTGGCCTTCTTCACGAGGCCTTCGTACTGATGCGCGAGCAGATGGCCCTGGACCTGCGAAACGGTGTCCATGGTCACGCTCACCACGATTAGCAGGGACGTGCCGCCGAAGTAGAACGGCACCCCGGTATAGCTGATCAGGAACTCCGGCAGCAGGCAGACAGCGACCAGGTAGATGGCGCCGATCACCGTGATGCGGGTCAGGACGTAGTCGATGTATTCGGCCGTCTTGGCGCCGGGACGAATGCCCGGGATGAACCCGCCGTGCTTCTTGAGATTCTCGGCGGTGTCGGTCGGGTTGAAGACGACCGCTGTGTAGAAGAAGGCGAAGAACACGATCAGGCCGGCGTAGAGCAGCATGTAGAGCGGCTGGCCATGCCCGACCATCGCAGTGATGGTGTTGAGCCAGGACGGACCACTCCCCGCCGAAAAGTTCGCCAGCGTCACCGGCAGGAGGAGCAGCGACGAGGCGAAGATCGGCGGAATGACGCCCGACGTGTTCAGCTTGAGCGGCAGGTGCGAGGAATCGCCCTGGAACATCCGGTTCCCGACCTGGCGCTTCGGGTACTGGATCAGAAGCCGGCGCTGCGCCCGCTCGACAAACACGATCACCGCGATCACCGCGACCGCCATCACGGCGATAAACAGGATCAGCGCCGTCGACAGCGCTCCCTCACGGCCGAGTTCAAGTGTGCCGACGAGCGCGTGCGGCAGGTTCGCCACGATGCCGGAGAAGATGATCAGCGAGATGCCGTTGCCGATGCCCCGGCTCGTGATCTGCTCGCCCAGCCACATCAGGAACATCGTCCCGCCGGTCAGCGTGATGACCGTCGTGATCCGGAAGAACATGCCGGGATCGGTCACGACATTGGTCGCCCCCTCGAGGCCCACGGCGATGCCATAGGCCTGGAGAACGGCGAGAATCACCGTGCCATAGCGGGTATACTGGTTGATGACCTTCCTGCCCTGCTCGCCTTCCTTCTTGAGGTTCTCGAGCGAAGGCACGATCGACGTCATCAACTGCATGATGATCGACGCCGAAATGTACGGCATGATCCCCAGTGCGAAGATCGCCATGCGGCCGATCGCGCCGCCGGCGAACATATTGAACATGCCGATCAGGCCGCTGGACTGGGAATTGAACGCCTGCGCCAGCGCTTCCGGGTTGATGCCCGGCAGCGGGATGTAGGTGCCAAGACGATAGACCAGCAGCGCACCGAGGGTGAACAGAATCCGTTTCTTGAGCGCCTCTGCCTTGGCAAAGGCGCCGAAATTCAGATTCGCAGCAAGTTGTTCAGCCGCCGATGCCATGAAATCTGTCCCTTCCGGCCTACTCGGCCTTCGCGGCCGCCGGCTGGAGAAGCACGACCGAGCCGCCGGCCTTCTCGACCGCAGCAATCGCCGGCTTTGAGGCGCCGGCAATCTCGAACTTGACGGCGGCCTTGAGCTCGCCATTCCCAAGGAGGCGAGCGCCATCCTTCTCGCGCCGGATCACGCCGGCCGCCTTCAGCGCCGCAGCGGTGACAACCGCGCCCGCGTCGAGCCGCCCGGCGTCGATGGCTTCCTGGACGCGGTCGAGCCCGACGACGTTGAAGTCCTTGGCGAAGATATTGTGGAAGCCGCGCTTCGGCAGGCGGCGATGGAGCGGCATCTGGCCGCCCTCGAAGCCCTTGATGGCGACGCCAGTGCGAGCCTTCTGACCCTTGACGCCACGGCCCGCGGTCTTGCCCTTGCCGGAGCCAATGCCGCGACCGACACGCATCCGCGCCTTACGCGAGCCCGGATTGTCGGCGATCTCGTTGAGCTTCATCGGACTACTTCCCTTCCTCGACCACGCGGACGAGGTGGCTGACCTTGTCGATCATGCCGCGCACCGCCGGGGTATCCGGCAGCGTGCGCCGGCGTCGGATCTTGTTGAGGCCAAGGCCGATCAGCGTCTGGCGCTGGATCGCCGGCCGGCGGATCGGGCTTCCGATCTGCTCAACGGTGATGGTCTTGTCGGCCATTGCTCAGGCGTCCCTCGGTTCTCAGGCTTCGACGGCCGCTTCGGCGTCGATGTCGCGGCGGCGCGACTGGAGCGTCGACACCTTGATGCCGCGACGGGCGGCGACGCCACGCGGGCTGTCCTCGTGCTTCAGCGCGTCGAACGTCGCGCGCACCATGTTGTACGGGTTCGACGAGCCGAAAGACTTCGCCACCACGTCCTGCACACCGAGCGTCTCGAACACCGCACGCATCGGACCGCCGGCGATGATACCGGTGCCGGCCGGCGCAGCGCGGCAGATGACCTTGCCGGCGCCGTGGCGGCCGGTGACGTCATGATGGAGCGTGCGACCCTCGCGGAGTGGCACCCGGACCAGCGACCGCTTGGCGGCATCCGTCGCCTTCCGGATGGCCTCCGGAACCTCGCGTGCCTTGCCGTGGCCGAAGCCGACGCGCCCCTTCTGGTCGCCCACGACCACAAGCGCCGCGAAGCCGAAGCGACGGCCACCCTTCACGACCTTGGCGACGCGATTGATGTGGACCAGCTTGTCGACGAACTCGCTGTCCCGCTCCTCGCGCTGTTCCCGGCCGCCTCGTTCGCGCTCTCTTGCCATGCTACCGCTTTCCGTTTGTCCGATATCGTTGTCGTGGGATGACGGTTCAAGCCGTCATCAGAAATTCAGGCCGCCTTCGCGCGCGCCGTCGGCCAGCGCCTTGACGCGGCCGTGAAAGAGGTAGCGGCCGCGGTCGAAGACCACGTCCTTCACGCCGGCCTTCGCCGCGCGCTCCGCCAGCAGCTTTCCGACCTCGGCGGCGGCTTCCTTGTCCGCGCCGGTCTTGAGCCGGACCCGAAGGTCCTTGTCGAGCGAGGAGGCCGCCGCGAGGGTCTTGCCCTCGACGTCGTCGATCACCTGCGCGTAGATGTGCTTGGAGGAGCGGAAGACGCTCAGGCGCTTGCGGCCGCCCGCGGCAGCCTTGACGCGCCGGCGAACGCTGACGATGCGTCGCTCTGTGGTGCTCTTGCCCATGGCCCTTACTTCTTCTTGCCTTCCTTGCGGTGGATCTTTTCCTCCGCGTATTTGATGCCCTTGCCCTTGTAGGGCTCCGGCTTGCGGAACTCGCGAATCTCTGCCGCGACCTGGCCGACCTGCTGCCGATCCGACCCGACGACGACGATCTCGGTCGGCTTCGGCGTGGTGATCGAGATCCCCTTCGGGATCGGATAAACCACGTCGTGGCTGTAGCCGAGGTTGAGCTGCAAATTCGAGCCCTGGACGGCGGCACGATAGCCGACGCCGTTGATCTCGAGCTTCCGCTCGAAGCCCTTGGTCACGCCCTCGAACAGGTTCGACACCATGGTCCGCGACATGCCCCAGGCGGACCGCGCCTCCTTGGACTCGTCACGCGGCGCCACTGCGATCGCGCCATCCTCCATGCTGACGGCGACGTTGTCGGTGGCAACGAAGGACAACTCGCCCTTCGGCCCTTTGACCGCAACCTTCTGACCGTCGATCGACGCGGTGACCCCCTTGGGGACCGGCACCGCCTTCTTGCCAATTCGCGACATGACCTCAGACTTTCCCGTTCGGTTCCGACGTCAGAATACCCGGCAGAGCACTTCGCCGCCGACGTTCTGGTCACGCGCCTCGGCATCCGACATCACGCCCTTCGGCGTCGAGAGGATGGAGACGCCGAGGCCATTGCTGACCCGCGGAATGTTCTTCACCGACGCATAAACCCGGCGCCCCGGCCGCGACACCCGTTCGATCTCGCGGATCACCGGCTGGCCGTCGTAGTACTTCAGCTCGATCTCGAGCTCGGCCTTGCCGGCTTCCTCGACCTGCGAGTAGCCGCGGATATAGCCCTCGGCCTGCAGAACGTCGAGAACGCGCTCCCGCAGCCGGGAACCAGGCGTCGTCACCTTGGTCTTCTTCCGCATCTGGGCGTTGCGGATGCGTGTCAGCATGTCGCCCAGCGGGTCGGACATTGTCATCCCAGTCGCTCCTTACCAGCTCGACTTCACGAGGCCGGGGATCATGCCGGCCGAGCCGAGATCGCGCAGTGCAATGCGCGAGACCCCGAGTTTGCGATAATAGGCGCGCGGCCGGCCCGTGACCTCGCACCGGTTGCGGATGCGCACCTTCGACGAATTCCGCGGCAGCGCGGCGAGCTTGAGCTGCGCCTGGAAGCGCTCCTCCATCGAGACGCTCTCGTCGCTGGCGATATCCTTCAGCGCCGCGCGGCGTTCCGCATACTGCGCCACCATCTTGCGGCGCTTCTTGTTGCGGTAGATCGCACTGGTCTTGGCCATCGTGCCTGTCCTTACTGCCGGAACGGGAAATTGAACGCCTTGAGCAAGGCCCGAGCCTCGTCGTCTGTCTTGGCGGTGGTGCAGACGATGACGTCCATTCCCCAGATCTGGTCGACCTGGTCGTAGTTGATCTCGGGGAAGATGATGTGTTCCTTGATCCCCATGGCGTAGTTGCCGCGGCCGTCGAAGCTCTTCGGGTTGAGACCCCGGAAGTCGCGAACCCGGGGGAGCGCGACGTTCACCAGCCGGTCGAGGAACTCATACATCCGCTGCTTGCGAAGCGTCACCTTGCCGCCGATCGGCATGTTCTCGCGAAGCTTGAACGTGGCGATCGACTTGCGCGAGCGCGTGACGGCCGGCTTCTGGCCGGCGATCTTGGCGAGATCGCCGAGGGCCGACTGGACCTTCTTCGAATCCGCCACAGCCTCGCCGACGCCCATGTTGATGACGATCTTGTCGATGCGCGGCACTTCAAGGGCGTTCTTGTACCCGAACTCCTTGACCAGCGACGGTGCGATCGTATCGCGATACTGCGTCTTGAGCCGCGGCTCGTATTGTGCCTCAGCCATCGATGACTTCTCCGGTGCGCTTCGCGACGCGCTTCACGCCGTTGTCGTCGCGGCGGAAGGCGACCTTGGTCGGCTTGCCGTCGCTCGGCGCGGCGATCGCGATGTTGGAAAGATGGATCGGCATCTCCTTGCTGACGATGCCGCCCTGGTCCCGCGCCGTCTGCCGCTGGTGGCGACGAGCGACGTTGATGCCCCGCACGACCGCGCGTTCCTCGTCCGGGATGACCCGGAGGACCTCGCCGGTGCGGCCCTTGTCCTTGCCGGCGATGACGACGACGCGATCGCCCTTTTTGATGCGCGCGGCCATCACAACACCTCCGGCGCGAGCGAGATGATCTTCATGTGGTTCTTGGCGCGCAGTTCGCGCGGCACCGGTCCGAAGATGCGGGTGCCGACAGGCTCCGACTGGTTGTTGATCAGCACCGCCGCGTTGTTGTCGAAGCGGATGACGCTGCCATCGGCGCGGCGAATGTCCTTCGACGTCCGCACCACGACGGCCTTCATCACGTCGCCCTTCTTGACGCGACCACGCGGGATCGCTTCCTTCACGGACACCACGATCACATCGCCGACCGAAGCATATTTGCGCTTCGAGCCACCGAGCACCTTGATGCACATAACGCGACGCGCGCCGGAATTGTCGGCGACGTCGAGGTTTGTCTGCATCTGAATCATGACTTCACTCCGGCGACGAGCGCCGTCCCCTATTCCGCGGCCTTGGTCGCGCCGTCGAGCACGACCCAGCGCTTGTTCTTGGAGATCGGCACGCTCTCCTCGATGGAGACCATGTCGCCGACCTTGAATTTGTTCTCGGCGTCGTGCGCGTGATACTTCTTCGACCGCCGGATAGTCTTCTTCAGCACCGGATGCGTGAAGCGGCGCTCGACGCGCACGACCACGGTCTTGTCGTTCTTGTCGCTGACGACGGTGCCCTGCAGGACGCGTTTCGGCATGACTTCAACTAGCCCTTCTTGGTCGCGCGCTTCTCGGCGCCGATGGTCATCAGCCGCGCGATGTCGCGACGGACCTGGCGGACACGCGAGGTATTCGAAAGCTGACCGGTCGCCCGCTGGAAGCGCAGGTTGAACTGCTCCTTCTTCAGCTTCGCGACCTCGTCGGTGATCTGGTCTTCCGTCATGTGACGGACATCTTGCGCCTTCATGGTGTCCTGTCCCTAGTCGGCGATGCGCTGGACGACGCGGGTGCGGACCGGCAGCTTCGCCGCACCGAGGCGGAGCGCCTCCTTGGCGAGGTCCGGCGCGACGCCGTCGATCTCGAACATGATGCGGCCCGGCTTGACCCGGACGACCCACAGTTCCGGCGTGCCCTTGCCCTTGCCCATACGGACCTCGGTCGGCTTCTTCGACACCGGAACGTCCGGGAAGATGCGGATCCAGAGGCGCCCGGCACGCTTCATGTGACGCGTGATGGCACGGCGAGCGGCCTCGATCTGGCGCGCAGTCACGCGCTCCGGCTCGAGCGACTTGAGCCCATAGGAGCCGAACGTCAGCTCGGCGCCGGAGGTCGCCTTGCCGTGGATGCGGCCCTTGAACTGCTTACGGTACTTGGTGCGGACTGGCTGCAGCATGATCTTGTCTCTTTGGCCTTACGCCGCCTCGCGACGCCGGCTGGTGGGCTCGGTGCCCTCGACCTGGCGGCGCTCGGACGCCATCGGGTCGTGCTCCATGATCTCGCCCTTGAAGATCCAGACCTTGACGCCGCAGGTGCCGTAGGCGGTGTTCGCGGTCGCCTGGCCGAAATCGACATCGGCGCGAAGCGTGTGGAGCGGCACGCGGCCCTCGCGATACCACTCGGTGCGGGCGATCTCGGCGCCGCCGAGACGGCCGCCGCAGGAAATCCTGATCCCCTCGGCACCGAGACGCATTGCCGACTGGACAGCGCGCTTCATGGCGCGACGGAAAGCCACACGGCGCTCGAGCTGCTGGGCGATCGACTGCGCGACCAGCGTGGCATCGATCTCGGGCTTGCGCACCTCGACGATGTTGATGTGGACCTCGGAGTCCGTCATCGAGGCGACACGCTTCCGGAGCTTCTCGATATCGGCGCCCTTCTTGCCAATGACGATCCCGGGCCGCGCCGAGTGGATGGTGACCCGACACTTCTTGTGCGGCCGCTCGATCACGATCTTCGACACGGCCGCCTGCTTGAGCTCTTCCATCAGCGCCTTGCGGATGGCCATATCCTCATGCAGCAGCTTGCCGTACTCGCCCTTGTTCGCGAACCAGCGCGAATCCCAGGTGCGGTTGACGCCCAGCCGGAGACCGACCGGATTGACTTTCTGACCCATCAGGCAGACTCCCCGGCTTCCCGGACGACGATGGTGAGGTTCGAGAAGCGCTTCCGAATACGCCCGACCCGGCCGCGGCCGCGCGGCGTCCAGCGCTTCATCATCATTCCCGAACCGACGAAGGCCTCGGCGACGACGAGGCTGTCGACGTCGAGCTGGTGATTGTTCTCAGCGTTGGCGATCGCGGACTCGAGCGTCTTCTTGACCGGCCCGGCGATGCGCTTGCGGCTGAAGGTCAGATCGGCAAGCGCCGTCGACACCTTCTTGCCGCGGATCAGTGCCGCAACCAGGTTGAGCTTCTGCTGCGACGTCCGCGCAAGGCGGAGTTCCGCCTTGGCTTCGGTGTCGGCGAGAGGCCGTTCGCGTTTCGGCTTGCCCATGATCAGCCCCTCTTGGCCTTCTTGTCGGAGGCGTGACCGTGATAGGTGCGGGTCGGCGCGAACTCGCCGAACTTGTGGCCCACCATGTCCTCGCTGACCAACACCGGCACATGTTTGTTGCCGTTGTGGACGCCGAAAGTGAGGCCCACGAACTGCGGCAGGATGGTCGAGCGCCGGCTCCAGATCTTGATAACTTCGCTGCGCCCGCCCGAGCGCGACTTCTCGGCCTTCTTCAAGAGAAAGCCGTCGACGAACGGGCCTTTCCAAACTGAACGAGCCACTTCTAAGCCTCTCGCTTAAGTCTTCTTACGCGCATGACGGCTGCGCGCGATGAACCTGTCGGTGCGCTTGTTGTTGCGCGTCTTTTTGCCCTTGGTCGGCTTGCCCCACGGCGTCACCGGGTGACGGCCGCCGGACGACCGACCCTCGCCACCACCGTGCGGATGATCGACCGGGTTCATGACCACGCCACGCACGCTCGGCTTCTTGCCGAGCCAGCGGTTGCGGCCGGCCTTGCCGATATTGATGTTGCCGTGGTCCGGATTAGACACGGCGCCGACCGTGGCGAAGCAATTCTGGTTGACCAGGCGCTGCTCGCCTGAGTTCAGCCGCAGGATCGCGTAGCCCTGATCACGCCCGACATACTGGGCGTAGGTTCCCGCCGAGCGGGCAATCTGACCGCCGGCGCCGAGCTTCATCTCGACATTGTGCACGATCGTCCCGACCGGCATCGAGGCCAGCGGCATGGCGTTGCCCGGCTTCACGTCCGCGTGCAGCGAGGCGACCACGGTGTCACCGACCGCCAGGCGCTGCGGTGCCAGAATGTAGGCCAGCTCGCCGTCCCCGTAGCGGATGAGGGCGATGAAGGCGGTACGGTTCGGGTCGTACTCGAGCCGCTCCACTGTCGCCGGCATATCCAGCTTGCGGCGCTTGAAGTCGATGATGCGGTACGCGCGCTTGTGTCCACCGCCGCGCCATCGCACGGTGATGCGGCCATAGTTGTTGCGGCCGCCAGTCGACGTCTTGCCTTCGACCAGGCCCTTTACCGGCTTGCCCTTGTAGAGCTCCGAACGATCGACCAGCACCAGCTGGCGCTGGCTCGGGGTCGTCGGCTTGTAATTCTTGAGTGCCATCGGAAACGCCTCAGAGACCGGTCGTCACGTCAATCGAATAACCCTCAGCGAGGGTTACGATGGCCCGCTTGCTGTCGCCCTGGCGTCCCTTGATGCCACGGAAACGCTTGCTCTTGCCCTTGCGGACCAGGGTGTTGACCGACTTCACCTTGACCTTGAACAGGGCTTCGACCGCGGCCTTGATCTCGCCCTTCTTCGCGTCCGGCGCGACCTTGAAGACGACCTTGTTGTGCTCCGAGAGCGCGGTCGACCGTTCGGTGATGACCGGGCTGCGGATCACGTCATAATGCGCGAACCCGTTCATTTAAATCGCTCCGTGAGCGCATCGACAGCCGCCCGGGTGAGGACCAGCGTGTCGCGGCGAAGGATGTCGTAGACGTTGATCCCCTGGATCGGCAGCACGTCGATGCCCGGGATATTGCGGGCAGCGAGGCGGAAATTGTCCTCGATCGCCGCGCCGTCGATGATCAGCGCATTGGTCAGGCCAAGCGTGCGGAAGCGTTCGGCCAGCGCCTTGGTCTTCGGCCCGGCCGCGCTCGCCTCGGCGAGCACGATGAGCTTCTCGCCCTTGGCCTTGCCCGACAGAGCGTGCTTGAGCGCAAGCGCGCGCACCTTCTTCGGCAGGTCATGCTCATGGCTGCGGACCACCGGCCCGAACGCCTTGCCACCGCCACGGAACTGGGGCGCAGCCTTGTTACCGTGACGCGCCTGACCCGTGCCCTTCTGCTTGTAGGCCTTCTTGCTGGTCATGCGGATTTCGCCGCGCGTCTTTGTCTTGTGCGTGCCGGCCTGGCGCTTGGACAGCTGCCAGCGCACCATGCGCTGCAGAATGTCGGCCCGCGGATCGAGACCGAAGATCTCGTCCGGCAGCGTGATCGGGTCGGCCGAGGAACCGTCGAGATTGGTTACCTTGAGATCCATTACTCGGCCTCCTTCGCCTCGACCGGCGCCGCAACGACAGCAGCATCGCCATTCTTGCGGAACGCGCCCGGCGTCGGAACGCCATCGGGCAACGGCCGCTTGACCGCGTCGCGGACGAGGATCCAGCCGCCCTTGGCGCCCGGAACCGCGCCCTCGACCATGATCAGGCCGCGCGAAACGTCGGTCTTGACGATCTTGAGGTTCTGCGTGGTCACCCGAACGTCGCCCATGTGGCCGGCCATCTTCTTGCCCTTGAACACCTTGCCGGGGTCCTGGCGCTGGCCGGTCGAACCGTGGACGCGGTGCGACAACGAGTTGCCGTGGGTGGCGCGACCGCCACCGAAATTGTGGCGCTTGATGACGCCCTGAAAACCCTTGCCATGCGAAGTGCCGGTCACGTCGACGAACTGGCCGACGATGAAGTGATCGGCGGTCAGCTCGGCGCCGACATCGATCAGGTTCTCGGGAGTCACCCGGAACTCGGCCATCTTCCGCTTCGGCTCGACCTGAGCAGCAGCGAAGTGGCCACGGAGCGCCCGCGGCGTGTTCTTCACCTTACGCAGGCCGACGCCGAGCTGAACGGCCGTATAGCCATTCTTGTCCTCGGTCCGCTGCGCGACCACCTGGCAATTGTCGAGTCGCAGCACAGTCACCGGCACCTGCTCCCCGGCATCAGTAAAGATGCGGGTCATGCCGACCTTCTGTGCGATCACTCCCGAACGCATTGTTTCGCCCTTCCTAGAGCTTGATCTCGACATCGACGCCGGCGGCGAGGTCGAGCTTCATCAAAGCATCGACCGTCTGCGGAGTCGGATCGACGATGTCGAGGAGCCGCTTGTGCGTCCGCATCTCGAACTGCTCGCGGCTCTTCTTGTCGATATGCGGCGACCGGTTGACGGTGAACTTCTCGATCCGCGTCGGCAGCGGCACCGGCCCGCGCACGCGCGCCCCGGTCCGTTTGGCGGTGTTGACGATCTCGCGAGTCGACGCATCGAGGATACGATGGTCGAACGCTTTGAGACGGATACGGATGTTCTGGCCGTTCATGGTTTT
>JAESFN010000931.1_pt1 | contig 18021 bp, 17 predicted proteins | sample 9269411 | NCBI WGS metagenome assembly JAESFN01 (sample SAMN14505399, study PRJNA617100) | algae metagenome | isolation source: Iphinoe sp. HA4291-MV1 and co-occurring heterotrophs from trail next to... | place: USA: Maunawili Falls, Hawaii | collected 2009-07-25
CTCGAGGCGATTCGGAATTAGGTGGCCAACTTTTGAACCTCTCCGACGAAGGTTCGCAGTCGGGGATGCCGTTTTAGTTAGGCAGCCAAAGCAAACGAGTCTTCAGCAATTGAAGATTTTGGTCAGCTATTTACGTGGCCAACTGACCAACCACGGCACGCCGCCCACGCTTCACGCTGCCCGGTCGATACCATTTCGCCCCCGAGAGCTGAGAAGCAGCCAAGCCAAGATCGGCCCGGCTGGTTCGGCAACGTGAATTATAGAAGCCCCTGGGCCTGCGGGAAGGCTCAGGCTGGCGAATCACCCCGATATGTCGGAACGAGCACATCCTGGTCGTCCGTCGGCCGCCACCAAAGGACCGGATCGTGCACCGCAAGATGTGTACCCAACAGGATTTGCGTCCACTTGTCGCCAGCCTGTCGAAGGGCCGGCCTGGCGGCCTTTATCGCCGCCCGACGCGGCAACTTCTGGCGTGCTAAATAGTTGTAGCGATCCGTTGCGGCTTGCCCCTCCTATCGGGGCAGTGCTCAGCCGCCGCGGCGGATCGCTCCCGCCTTTCGATTCCCACCGCAGGTTGCCATGATCGTCATCGTTGGTTGCATTGTCGTCATCGGCAGCGTGCTGGCCGGCTTCACCTGGGCCGGCGGCCATATCGGCGCGCTGATCCACCCTTCCGAAGTCGTGACGATCGGCGGCGCCGCGCTCGGCGCGCTGATCATCATGTCGTCGAAGAAGATCCTCATTGATCTGACAAAGGGCGTGCTGCAGTGCTTGAAAGGAACCCCCTACAACAAAGGGGCCTACAAGGAGCTCTTCAAGCTCCTCTATGACTTACTGAAGACTGCGCGGCGCGATGGCTTGATGGCGCTCGAGTCGCACGTGTCGAACCCGCACGACAGCGCGATCTTCAGCAAGTATCCGGCCCTTGCGCACAACCACCACGTGACCGAGTTCCTCTGCGGCGCGCTGTCGCCGATCATCGAAGGCTCGGCCAAGCCCGATCAACTCGCCGGCTTGCTCGACACCGAGATGAAAGTGCTCGAGGAAGAGCATCATGCGCCGCTGCTCGCGCTCTCGAAGACGGCCGACGGCTTGCCTGGCTTCGGCATTGTGGCCGCGGTGCTCGGCATCGTGATTACGATGGGCGCCATCGATGGCCCCGTGCATGAAATCGGACACAAAGTGGGCGCCGCCCTCGTCGGCACCTTCCTCGGCATTCTCGCGTCGTACGGCTTCTTCGGTCCGCTCGCGGGCCGGATGGAGCTGTTGGGGCACGCCGAGATGGCGTTCTTCCGCACCATGGCTTCGGCCATCTTGGGCTTCGCCAATGACCTGGCGCCCAAGATCGCCATCGAGCAAGCCCGCCGCGGCGTGAGCAGCGAGTTCCGCCCCACGCGGGTGGAGCTCGACGAGATGTTCAAGGAAGTCGACGCGCTGTAAACGCAGCCCGGCATAAACCCATCAACGGATCACGCTCGGAAGGCAGCGCGCAAACATGGCAGGCGGCGGCGGTGCATGGAAAGTGGCCTACGCGGACTTCGTGACCGCGATGATGGCGTTCTTCCTCGTGATGTGGATCGTTGCGCAAAACAAGCCCATCAAAGAGGCGGTGGCGCAGTACTTCAACGATCCGTTCGGCGTTTCCAGTAAGTCGGCCGGCACCGGCCCGAACATCCCGGTGTCGAAAGGCCCTGGCACCCCCGGCGGCGGCGGCGTGCAAAAAGGCGCTCGAAAGCCAGGCCCGAAGTTCCCATCCAAGGCGTCGATGGCGCTGCATGACGCTGGCAAAGGCGAAGGCGCGCTCAAGCCAGGCATCGTCGTCGTGCATGATGGCGATCAGCCGTCGGTGGGCACCGCGGTGCAATTCGCCGAGGATTCGGCCGTGCTTGATGACGCCGGCAAGCGGCGACTCGATGAGATCGTGCCGCTCATGATGGGCAAGCCGTACAAGGTGGAGATCCGCGGCCACTCGACGCGGCGTCCCGGCGGCGAGCACGAAAACGTGTGGCAGCTCTCCTACGCCCGCTGCGATGCGGTGCGGACGCACCTGGAATCGCGGGGCGTGGTGCCGGAGCGGCTGAGGCTTAGCCAGGCTGGCCCGTATGAGCCGGCTTCGCCGCGCGTCGGCGACGACTGGCGCACGCAGGGCTCGCGAGTCGAAGTGTTCATGCTCGACGAGATTGTCGAGAGCCTGGCGCCGTCGCATCAGCGTTCACCGAAGCCAGGTCCGCCGCCACAGGCGCATGCCGATGCGGACGCGCACGAAGAGCCGGCCGGCGAAGCGCATGCACAAGCAGAGGCGTTCCCGCACGGCGACGAGCAGCATGAGCACGCGGCGAACGAAACACCGAACCACCACGACGCTGAACCGCCGGCCGACGCCGAAGAGCATCCGACGGATGCGCATGACGACGAGCACGAAGCGCCGAGCAAATCGCCCAAGGCCCGGCCGCGCAAGCCGACCTTTGGTCACTAGTTCTTCGAAACGTCCTCGGCGAGCGTCCGGCGTTAGCCGGCTGACCGAGCGGCGCTGAACCCAGTCTGCCGCAAAGGTCGGCCAGCTTACGCTGGGCCGCTCGCCGGCACGGCGCTGGGCGATTTGGCAGTGGCGCTACGGGTTTTCCGCCTTTGGCAGCCGATCGATTTGTTCCTGCGTGGGGCGCTGCGCCTTCTGAAACTCGACGGCGTCTTCTTCGGCTTCGCGCCACTGGCCGGCCTTGGCCTTGGCGATGATCGCCTGGAAGGCTTGATACTCGACATCGCTCATCTGGCCGGCCGTCTTGCGGGTCTCGATCTCGGCGACGTTCTGCTCGAGCCAGTCCGGCTTCTGCGCAGATAGCGCCGTGCGCAGCGAGGAGATCAAGCGTTGATTGGCTGGAGCGGCCTGGGGCGGCCGGTTGCAGCCGCCGGCCGGCAACAGCGCCGCCCCAAGCAGCAGCGCCCCAATCCAAGCTCGGGCCCAGCGCCGCTGCGTAGTCTTAGTAAGCACCGTAGGCTTAGTACTCACCGACCACGTCTCCCATCTCGCGGCTGGCGAGCGCGGCCCAGGTGAGTTGATTGATGTACTCCGAGGCGAATCGCACGCTGCCGTCGCCCAGCATCACATTGCAGCCGCCGGGGTGTTCGGCGTACATCTGACAGACGTGGCAGAGCGGACTATTCGGCGGATGAATGACGTGCGGAATCTCGGCCTCGGCCGGCCCGCTATGGCACTGCACCAGCGTGGCCGCCGAGTCGCAGGTCGACATCGCGAACTCAGGCGTAGGGCAGACCGAAGCCCCAGGCACCACGCCAACCCAGGTCTTGCTCGAGAGCACCTGATGATGCTCGCCGAGAAACACGGTTTGGCTCAGGCCGTCGCTCACGTCGGCGGCGCGCGTGCGCGAGTTGCGATAGAGGGGCCCATCGGCGACCTGGCCGAAGTCGTCGAGCGCGTAGCCCCAGGTTTCGTCTTGCCCCACGCTCGCCACGTAGTTCGAGCGGGCAAACCGCGCGAGTTCGTTGCCGCCAGCATCGATGACGGCGAACGGGCCTCTTTCGCCCGAGGCCGACGGACACTGGAACAGCGTCAAGGGCGTGAGCGCTGCTTGGGCGTTGTTTCTGTGCCAACAAGGGAGCTTGGCGTCGAAGGACGCGTGCATCGCCCCCTGTTCGAGAAACGGCAGTAGCAACATGCCCCAGGCCCAGCCGGGGCCGGCGTCGCGCGTTTTGGCGTCCGGCTGACCATGCACTCCCCCGCCGCCGCGCACGCTTAGATAGGCGGGCGGAAACTGCTTATGAGCATCGTGGTAGAGATGAAACCCCAGGCCTTGCTGCTTGAGGTTGTTCGAGCATTGTGCCCGCCGGGCCGCTTCTCGCGCCGCTTGTACGGCTGGCAAAAGGAGCGCGATCAACATGCCAATGATGGCGACCACGACCAAGAGTTCGACAAGGGTAAAACCCTTTCTTCCGCATGAAGAACGCACCTGCAGGCTCCGAAAAAGAGTCTCCTGGAAATCTTCGTTCCGTCGTCCCTAGCCGCGCGAGCGCTGTCCCTGCACAAACGCTTTCAGATCGTTGCGCGCCTCGTCCCAACTGCCGTCGAGCGCCTCTTTCGTAAGCGCTTCGAGCGCGGCGGCGGTTTCGGGTGCGAGCTTGCCCTTGGCTTGAAGGTTGCGGATTTGCACTGCGCAATCTTGAACCAAGCTGGGGTTCTTGGCGGTGACCGCCGTCCACAGCGCGTCGGCGGTAGTCCAACTGGCTTCGTCGCCGCCGAGTTGGGGCGTTTCGCCGCAGCCTGTTGAAAGGGCAACGGCCAACAGCAGCGACGTGGCAATGATCTTGTGCATACGGTTTCCCTGCGGCAAAGGCCGCGCTGTTCTTAGAATTCGGCGATCGGCGTGGGCTCGCCGCCGTCGCGGGTCGAAAGCCCCACCCACACGAACGGGTCGATTGCCTCGGGGACGAAGTGCACCGCGCCGTCGCCGTAGAGAGTGTTGGCTCCGTTCGGATGCTCGGCATACATCTCGTCGGTGTGGCCGAACGGATTGTTGGGAGCGTGGATCACGACCTGGGGGCGATCGTGGGTATCGGGCCCGCTGTGTGCGGCGACGAGCGCGCCGCCGCTATTGCAGGCCGAGAGGAACGGCTCCTTTGGGCAGGTGACGGCATACGGCACCACGCCGACCCAGGTCTTGTCGCTGAGCACGGAGCTGTGCTCGCCTACGAACACGGTTTGCGACAGGCCGTCTTCGATGTCGGCCATCCGCAGCCGAGCATTGCGATAGAACGGGCCATCGATCGTCGCGTCGAACTGCTCTCCGCCGGCGGAAACGGGTTCCGGACTGCGGAAGTCTTCGTAAGCAGTCTCGCGGCCCCAGGGCTGGTGGATGCCGGCGTTGGTCACGTAGTGGGCGTGGGCGAAGTACGGCGCCGGACTAAAGGGAGACGCTGCCAAGCTGGGGTCCCAGGCGTCGCCTTGTCCCTTCGCGAGTTCAAAACCTTGGCTGCCGCCGGTGGCCGACGGGCAGAGAAACACCGTGAGCCGTGTCTTGGCCGCGGCCGCATTCTCGCTAGCCATTGCCATCGGGGTAGGAAATGCCGGCGATTGTGCCAGAGACCTTGGGATTGCCGACGTAGGCCGGCGGCAACACGCCCAGGGCATCGTTGTAGAGGTGAATCGCCAGTCCCTGCTGCTTCAGGTTGTTGGAGCAGTGGGCACGGCGGGCCGCCTCGCGGGCTGCCTGAACCGCCGGCAGGAGCAAAGCGATGAGCATGCCGATGATGGCGATGACGACCAGCAGTTCCACTAACGTGAAACCTGAACGACGCTTACGGGCCAACACCGCGGTTTCTCCAAATCGAATCGCCGAGCAGCAGAAACTTCCGACAGCGTTATGCTAACGAAAGTGTTTGTTGTGTCAACTACCTGTTTTTGATTGATCAAAAACGATGCGTGCGGGTGGGGTCTTTGATCGCCCGTCATCCTGGGAGCTCGCACGTCGTCGTTGGGCGGTGTGCTCTGTAGATCGAGGCCGGGTGGAACCGCTCAGAAGGCAGTTCGCCCTGGCCGAAAGAGTTGGCCCGCGCAATTTCTAGCCGAAGATGCGGACGTGGAATCACTTCGTTGCTGCGGCGGCTCAGCCCGTTGCCGCTAGTCTAGCGTTCGATACCAGAGTGCCCGTGTCGCTTCGCCAACATACGAATGGGCGCAGGGGGCGTGAAGTTTGGCAGTAACTTCACGCTGTCGGCCGGGATTTCGGTGGGAATGAGCATCGTCTGCGGAGCGTCAATCGTCAGTTGGTTGGGCTGCGCGGGCCCGATCGCCCCCGGGACAACGACGATCGCCGAGGTCCGCTGCCAAATCAGGGGCGGGCTGTTCACTGGTTGACCGGCGGCGGACTGAGACGCGCGGGGCCAACTCCCTTGAACTGCATATACGCCGACTAGAACCGTCAGTACCGCCGCCAAACCATGGAATCGCCGCATGACAAGCTCCCTAAGAAGAGAAGGCCTCGCCGAACCTCTCTTTTGAAGATACCGCTCCCAGGACTCGCGAGCCACACCGCCGCAGGAAGCGGCCGGCCCAGCACGCTCTGTCCCGCCAGACGCCCTTCACGGGCATTTTCATCGGGAATCTACCCACTCTTACCAAACCCCCGCCGGTTGCCGCCCTGGGGGAGGGGCCGCTATAATCTTCGACCTATCGGTTTTCTCGTTGTGTCGGCTGTTTTGAGTGGTTTTTTGGCTCCCGCAATGGGGGTCGCTCGGAAGGAGAGTTCTGGTGGCTATCCGCGTTGGTATCAATGGTTTCGGTCGCATCGGCCGGCTCGTGTTCCGCATCCTGGCTGCCCGCAGCTCCGAGTTCGAAGTGGTCGCCATCAACGACCTGACCGACAACAAGACCCTGGCCACCCTGCTCAAGTACGACAGCACCCACCGCCGCTTCAATGGCACTGTGGAGTTCGATGAGCAGTACCTTACGGTCAACGGCAAGAAGATTCGCGCCCTCGCCGAGCGCGATCCGAGCAAGCTCCCCTGGGGCGAGCTCAAGGCCGACGTGGTGATCGAGAGCACCGGTTTCTTCACCGCCCGCGCAGCGAACGGCAAGCCCGGCTACGACAGCCACTTGGCGGCCGGCGCTAAGAAGGTGATTCTGAGCGCCCCGGCCAAGGACGGCGCCGACCTCACTTGCGTGCTCGGCGTCAACGACGACAAGCTCACCGGCGACATGAAGTGCGTGTCGAACGCGAGCTGCACCACGAACTGCCTGGCCCCCATGGCCAAGGTGCTGCACGAGAAGTTCGGGATCGAGAAGGGCCTGATGACCACGGTCCACTCCTACACGAACGACCAGCGCGTGCTCGACCTGCCGCACGAAGACCTGTACCGGTCGCGCGCCGCCGGCCTCAACATCATTCCGACCACCACCGGCGCCGCCAAGGCCGTGGGCCTGGCCATCCCCGAGCTCAAGGGCAAGCTCACCGGCATTTCGCTGCGGGTGCCCACGCCGACCGGCAGCGTGGTCGATCTGACGGCCGTGATGAAGAAGAGCGTCACTGCTGAAGAGGTGAACGCCGCGATGAAGGCGGCCGCCGCCGGCCCGCTCAAGGGCATTCTCGAGTACACCGAGGACCCGATCGTCTCGAGCGACATCATCGGCAACCCACACAGCTCGATCTTTGCCGCCGACTTCACCCAGGTGCTCGATGGCAACCTGCTCAAGGTGGTGTCGTGGTACGACAACGAGTGGGGCTATAGCTCCCGCACGGTCGACCTGATCTCCAAGTTCGGCAAGATGTAAGCCGACGAAGCTGAGTTGGTTCAAGAGAAGGGCGCTGAGGACAATCCTCAGCGCCCTTTTCATTGCGCGACGCCGGGACTGCATTGCATCGTGCAGTTCCAGGTAGGTTATGCTTCAGCATAACGGAACCGCCAATAACCCCACCTCAACCAACCACTACTCTGTCCGCGTCACAGCGCGGCAAAGCACCCCTAAGGCGACGCCATGAATCGAATTGCCCAGGCAGCGCTCGGAGGCTTGGTCGTCGCGGCTGCGCTGCTCGCGCCGGCCGCGGCAGAAGCCGCCGACCGCCCCAATGTGATCGTGATCCTGGTCGACGATCTCGGCTGGGCCGACCTTGGCTGCATGGGCAACAAATTACACGAGACGCCGCACCTCGATCGGCTCGCCGCCGACGGCGTGCGGTTCACTCAGGCTTACTCGGCCTGTACCGTTTGTTCCCCCACGCGCGCGGCGCTGCTGACGGGCAAGTATCCCGCGCGGTTGCATCTCACCGATTGGATCGCGGGGCATGCCGCGCCCAAGGCGAAGTTGCTGCCGCCTGAGTGGACGAAGCAGCTCCCCCTCGAAGAGACGACGCTGGCCGAAGAGCTGCGATCGGCCGGCTACGCGACGGCCGCGATCGGCAAGTGGCATCTGGGGGGCAAGGGATTCGGTCCACGCGAGCAGGGCTTCGATGTTAACCGTGGCGGCGATCATCGCGGCCAGCCGCCGAGCTATGTGTCTCCGTATCGTCTGCCCGAGCTGGCGGATGGTCCGGCCGGCGAGTTCTTGACGGATCGTGAATGCAACGAAGCGCTCGAGTTCATCCGCGCCCATCGCGAGCAGCCGTTCTTCGTCTATCTGCCGCACTACGCGGTGCACCAGCCGATTGCCGGCAAGCCGGCGGTTGTTGCCAAGTATCGAGCCAAGGCCCCCGAACTGCCGCCTGAGCGGGCAACCTATGCAGCATTGCTCGAGAGCGTCGACGACAGCGTGGGGCGGATTCGCGGCGCGCTCGAGGAGATGGGGCTCACCGATCGGACGCTCATCGTCTTTACGTCGGACAACGGCGGCTTGACCACGGGCGCAAAGCCCCCGACGGACAACGCGCCGCTCCGCGCCGGCAAGGGCTCGCCCTATGAAGGGGGCGTTCGCGTGCCGCTGCTGCTAGCCTGGCCGGGGCACATCGCCGCCGGCAAAACCGACGACACGCCCGTCGCGTCGATCGACGTGTTTCCCACGATCGCCGCGCTGACTGGCATTCAAACGCCGGCCGACCTCGACGGCCAAAGCCTTGCGCCGCTGTTGACCGGCCAAGGCAAGCTCGCGCGCGAGGCGCTCTACTGGCACTATCCTCACTATCACCCGGGGGGCGCACGGCCGTATGGCGCGGTTCGCGCAGGCCAGCTCAAGCTGATCCAGCACGACGAGGATGGGCATCTCGAGTTGTTCGACCTGGCTGCCGATCCCGGCGAAGCGGCCAACGTGGCCAACGAGCGGCCGGCCGAGACGGCGAAATTGGCCCAGCAACTCGCCGATTGGCGAAAGGGGGTCGGGGCGCAACTGCCGGTCTCGAATCCTGACTACGATTCTGCGGTCGATGAGGCGCCGAGCCACGTCGTGCGTCCGAACTCCGACGGATCGATCGTGCTGCCGGCGAGCCGCGTCGAGATTCACGGCAACCAGGTCCGCTACGAGCCGCAGCCCCATAAGAACACGGTCGGCTACTGGACCAAGGCCGACGATTGGGTGAGCTGGGACTTTCTCGTCGAACGCCCAGGCGAGTACGAGGTCAATATCCTGCAGGGCTGCGGCCCGGGGAGCGGCGGCAGCCAGGTCGCCTTCGAGGCGGCGGGGCAAACGCTCGAGATCACGGTGATCGAAACCCGTGGGTTCCAAGACTTTCTGGCGCGAAAGATCGGCACGCTGCGGTTCGAGAAGCCGGGGCGGTATCGCCTGGCAGTGCGGCCCCAATCGAAGCCTGGCGTGGCGGTGATGGACCTGCGCGAAGTTACGCTGCGACCGGTGGGAACTACGGGCGACCGCTAGAGCAAGTGCCCGGGCAGACTGAACCCCTCCGAATGGGGCATGGCCGTTTGGTCCGTTGATACAGAATCTCAGCCCTGCAGTTTGACCAGGCCGATTCCCCCAATTAGAGTGATTGCGTGGATTAGTCGGATTGCACCAAGGCATTCACCCGGAGTTATTGACCGTGAAGCGATCGGTTTCCAGTTTTTTGACGTTGCTCGCAGCAACGCTCGCGCTTTCGGCCACGCCGGTTGCCGCCGCGGTCATGACGTTCTTCGGCGCCGACGACCCGAAGGGCACGCTGACCAACTCCAAGCAAGCCGAAGCCAACTTTCTGGCGACGCTTAGCTCGTATGGCACGGAGACCTTCGAGGGCTTCGCTCCTCTGACGCCGGATCCGAAGCTCAGCTTCGCGCCCACGAGCATCACGGCCACTTCCGACGTCGACTACGTCGCGCCGTTCCCGCCGCTGGCGGTGAGCGGCAGCAACGTGCTGCTCGACCAAGGCGGCAAGAACCCCAGCGATCCCGGCCTGCCTGACGTGTTCACGTTCAGCGAGCCGATCACGGCCTTCGGCAGCTACTTTGCGAACGCTGGCGATGGCGGCGTCAACACGATCATCCTGCTGCTCGAGAACACGCAGCTTGGCACCAGCAAAACGGTCACGGCTGCCACGCGCGGCCCGAACCTGGGCTTCGACAACACCTTCTACTTCGGTGTCACCGACACCGCGCCGTTCAATCGCGTGAGCATCGTCGAGTCGTACGACTACGACGGCATCTTGCTCGACAACGTGACCGCCGGCCAGGTGCCCGAGCCGAGCACGATCGTGTTGCTCGTCGTCGGCATCGCCGCGCTGGGCGTCTCGCGGTTGCGGCGCCGCAGCTAGCATTCGCCGCGCACTGGCGAAGCCATCAAAAGAAGAAGGGGTCGGCCGCAACAGCGGCCGACCCCTTCGCTTTTGTGATCTGGCGATCAACCGGCCAACGGCGCTAAAGCGGTCGCGCCGTTGCTACGCAGCGCCGGGTCGAGCCGGAGGGCTTCGCCGCGGTCTCGCTGGGCTTCGGCCGAACGCCCGAGCCGCTCGTTGATCAATGCGCGATTGAAATAAGCCTGGGCGTTCTGCGGATCGAGTTCGATGGCCCGCGTGTACGAGGCCAACGCTTCGCGATCTTGACCGAGATATGCTTGCGCCAAGCCGCGGACAAAGAACCCGCGGGCTTCTTCGGTTCTCAGCGCGATGTAGTAGTTGATGCTGGTAACGGCCTTCTGGTATTCCTTCAGAGCCAGGTTGGCGAGCGCCCGGTTGTAGTGAGCGTCGTAGAAGTCAGGCCGCAGCGCCAGGGCGCGGTCGTAGGCCTGCAGCGCCTCGGCCATACGTCCCTGCTTGGCCAACGCCAGACCGTGCCAAAAGTGGGCGCGGGCATCTTGATCCAAGCTCACGGCCAGTCCGACATAGAAGTCGGTTTCCGCCATTCCGTAATCGCCTAGGTAATACCAGCAGATGCCGCGGCGCAGATAGCTCTCGCCAAAGGTCGACGATTCTTGGCTAATGCGCTCGAGCCCCTTGCTGAAGGCGGCGATCGCATCTTGATAGCGACCGAGGAACCGCAGCGCAAGGCCGAGATTGAAGTAGCTCGACCCCTCGTCGGCGCGGATCTGGATGGCTTTCTCGCTGTCGACCACCGCATGGTCATATGCCTCGCGCGCCGCCTCGGGCGTCTTGGCCTGTTTACCGAGCACGATATAGGCGGCGCCGCGGGCGACGTAGGGATCGGGGTATCCCTGCTCGAGCTCTTCCTCGGTCTTGCCTTCGGTCGGTTCGGCCTCGGTCAGTTCGATGGCCTTGGTCAGCGCCTCGATCGACTTCTCGGGCTCCTTATCCATGTAATAGAGAACGCCCAGGTCGGTGAAGAACTCCTTCTTCGTGGCATCGAGTTCGGTAGCCTTTTTCAGGTCCTTCTCGGCCCGCTTGACCTGCTGCAACTGGCGAAACGCAACGCCCCGCTGGTGATAGGCGTCGGCATAGTTCTCGTCGAGGCGAATCGCAGGGGTCAGGGCCGTCTTCACGGCATTCTCGAAATCGCCCCCCTCGACCATGGTCCGGCCCAAGTAGTAGAGGTATTCCTTGGGCGCCTCGCCCGTTTCGTTATCGGGAGCGGTTTTCGCGGCCTGCACGGCGCTCGTGAGCAGCGGGCCTGCCTCGCGCAGTTGCTTGAGTTCGAGTGCAGCGCGGCCCATGTAGTACAGCGCCTCGGGCGAGTCTTCGGCAACGCCTTGCTGAGACGCCACCAACCGCTCGAAAGCCTCTTCGTATTTCTTCTCGTCGAACAGCGCCTTGCCTTCGGCCAGGAGCTGCGCGGACTTATCGGCGTCTACTCCGCTCCCCTTCTTTCCCTCCTCGCCGGGCAGTAGGTCGTCGAGGTTCAGCCCCTCGGTCGAAGCCGGCTCGTCGCCAGGTTCAGTCGTGGGCTGGGTCGTGGGCAGATCGGCCGCCTTCGGCGCCCCCTGCTGTGCTTCGGCCCAAGGCTGCCAGCCCGCCGAGGCGACCGCCACGAGCAATAAGCCGGCGATGCGTCCACAAGGACGGAGGACCGCGAACCAGGACGACGATACGGGCGTCTGCATCGGAAAGCGCCTAACGAACCGAGAGAAAGGGAATTCCAGGTAACTTATCGGTGCGCCTCGGCGCGGGAGCGAACCCAATATGGGCCCCTTAGGCTATGTTGCGTGGCTCGGCCCCCGAATGTTCGGAGGCTCCGCAAAGCTCGGTGCGCAAGGCGCGAACCGTGCCTTTGGCGCGTCCGTTACCCCCGGCACCACCGGCCGCAAATTCGAGACCTGCAGGCAGGGTTGCGGCCCAGCGGCAGCGTGCTTACCCTGCCGTTTCCGTTTCGATCGCTCCAAGCCCTAGCAGCCTCCCATGCCGAATTCCTGGATCGCTTCCCGCGCCGCCTCGTTCGAAAGCTCCGGCATCCGCAAGGTCTTCGACCTGGCGGCCAAGCTAAAAAACCCAATCAACCTGTCGATTGGGCAGCCCGATTTCGACGTGCCGGCGCCAGTGAAGCAGGCCGCGATCGACGCCATCCAGGCCGGCAAGAACGCCTACAGTCCGACGCAGGGCATTGCTTCGCTGCGCGAAGAGATCGATCGCCGCACCCAGGCCGAGTTCGGCCATGCCGACCGCAAGTGCTTCATCACCAGCGGCACCAGCGGCGGCCTGGTGCTGGCGATGATGGCGCTCGTCGACCCCGGCGATGAAGTGATCTTCTTCGATCCCTACTTCGTCATGTACCCCTCGCTCGTATCGCTCGTCGGCGGCAAGAGTGTGATCATCGACACCTACCCCGACTTCCGCATCGACCTCGACAAGGTGCGGGCGGCCATCACGCCGCGGACCAAGATGATCTTGGTCAACAGCCCGACGAACCCCACGGGGCGGTCGGCTTCGGAAGCCGAGTTGCGCGGGCTGGCCGAGTTGGCGGCCAAGCACAACCTCGTGCTGCTCAGCGACGAGATCTACCGGCTGTTTCAATACGATGAGCCGTTCGTGTCGCCGGCGCAGTATTACGACAAGACGCTCGTCATCGACGGCTTTAGCAAGAGCCACGGCATGACCGGCTGGCGGCTCGGCTTTGCTCACGGCCCGGCCGACGTGGTCGACGCCATGACCAAGCTGCAGCAGTTCACCTTCGTCTGCGCTCCGCAGCCGGTGCAGTGGGCCGGACAGGCGGCGCTCGAGGTCGACATGCAGCCGCACATCGACGAGTATCGCAAGAAGCGCGACCGCATGGTCGCGGGCCTGGGCGATCTCTACGAGATCGTGCAGCCAGGCGGCGCGTTCTATATCTTTCCGAAGGCGCCCTGGGGTACGGCGAGCGAGTTCGTGGCTCGCGCCATCGACCACGAATTGCTGATCATTCCAGGCAGCATCTTCAGCAGCCGCGACACGCATTTCCGCATTTCGTATGCGGCCAGCGACGCCACTCTCGACCGCGGCATCGAAGTACTCAGAAAGCTGGCTAAAGCCGGCAAGTAGCTCTCACTGCGAGAGGGAGCCGAACGGGGCGGTAAAAAATCTGCGCACGGACATCTGTTTCAAATGCTGGGCTGCCGCCATGGGCTCCACAACGCTGGTCGTGATCACCGCCGCGGACGATGAACTCGAAGGGGCGCCCTTTGTCCGCACTAGCATTTCGGTCGATGGCGAACTCAAGCACTTGCCTGACGCGCTGCGAGCGCTGGTTGAGCATTCCCGCGGCTGCGACCGGGAGACCCGCCAGCGGTTTTGCCGGGAGCTACGCGAACTGGCGAAGCAGATACAACCCTAGCTGGCCCGCGCAGTGCGGCGAACTACGGTGATTTCGAGGGCAGCGGTTCTCCCTAGCTGGAGGGAACCGCCGCGTCGTCCGCGTTCAGCAGATCGATCAACATCCGCAGCCGGCCCAAGCTGCGGCGGTTGAAGCGGAAGACCAGCCGCGCCAGCTCCGCCAGCGCCGGTTCGTCTTTCTCCTCGGGCTGCGGCCCGGTCACTTCGAACTTGCCGGCGCTCAGGATATCGCTGAACTCCTCGTTGATGCGCTCGAGCTTCTCGGCGCTCGGCGCCTCGCGCAGCCGAAAGATCAGCCGATTGCGTGCATATCGCATGCTGTGATACACGCGATAGAAACGCAGGATCTCGGCCACCGCTTCTTCAAGCTTGTCGGTGATCTTGTAGAGCGCCAGGTCCGCGGGCGAGATCATCCGGTCGCGGAGCAGTCGGTTCTCGATGAAGTCCTGCATCGGGCCCCAAAAATCGCCTCCGGGGGCGTCGATGAACACGACCGGCACCATGTCGCGCTTGCCGGTTTGCAGCAGCGTGAGCACTTCGAGCCCTTCGTCGAGCGTGCCGAAGCCGCCGGGGAAGAGCGTTACGGCGTCGCATTCCTTCACGAACATCAGCTTGCGCGTGAAGAAGTACTTCATATGCACGAGCTTGGTGTCGCCTGCGATCACCGGGTTCGCCGACTGCTCGAAGGGGAGCATGATGTTCAGCCCCATCGAGTTGTCGCGCCCCGCGCCCAAGTGGCCAGCCTCCATAATGCCAGAGGCGGCGCCGGTGACGACGAGCCAGCCCAGGTCGGCCATAGCGCGGCCGAAGGCGACCGCCGCCTGATAGGGAGGCGCGTCGGGTTGCGTGCGGGCGGAGCCAAAGACCGTGACTTTGCGCTTCCCCCGATAGGGGGTGAAAACTTTGAAGGCGTAGCTCAGCTCGCGCAGGGTGCGGCTAAGGATTTTGAGATCGCCGCGCGTGGTGCGATCGGTCGTGAGTTTTTCGACGGAAGCCTTGATCTGCTCGATCAAGTCGCTCGCCCGTTCTGGCGGCACACCGTCGGGCACGCTGAGACCTCCGCCTGTGGCGGGGGTGTTCAGCGGATTTGCTAGCAGATCGAGCGTTGGATTGGTCGCGGGGGGCAAGTCGTTTGCTGTCGGGTCGCTCAAGAAGATCCTCCGCCTAGGCCAAGCGAGTGCCTTGCCCTACGAGAATGTCGCGCGACCGCTGGAGCCGGCGACGCTGCCTGCCATTCACACACCTTCATTATAGACTTGCCGGTCCCAAGATCAGCACGCGCCCGGCCCAAGTGCTATCACCGGGGCCGCCGCTGCAATTGACGGCCCGGGGCGCGACCGATATCATTCCGAGGTGACGGAGTCGGTTTTTGTCAAGGCCCTTGACAGTGCTGTTTTCGGGGTGCTGTTTTTTGACGGCGTTGCTTCTTGGCAGCGATGTGTTTTCGGTAGCGATTCGACCCCATGGCTTGAACCTGGTTACTTTGCCCCGCGTCTTCCTCAAGGCTCCGCAATGACGCGGGCCGGAGAAGCGGGCGGCCGCCACCAACCGCAAGCCTTAAAGCGTAGCGGGGAACGGCAGGGATGTTTGTCCAACGGCGACAACACGGCGTAGCGATTCAGGCTCCCGCGAAGCTGAATCTCTTCTTTGAAGTCCTTGCGCGCCGAGCGGACGGCTTCCACGAGATCGAAACGCTGATGTGCCCCATCAGCCTGTTCGACTCGCTCTTCTTCGAGCCACAAACTGGCCCCGAATTACGCATTCGCGTTCATTCGGCGCCGGGCGACGGCGCGAGCCTGACCGACGACATTCCCCAGGATGGCCGCAACCTGGCCCTTCGCGCGATTGAGGCGCTCCGGCAAGCGGCCGGGATCGACCAGGGGGGCGAGCTGACGCTGATCAAACGCATTCCCTCGGCCGCTGGCCTCGGGGGCGGTTCGAGCGACGCCGCCGCCGCGCTCGTGGCGGCCAACGCAGCTTGGGACCTGGGTTGGTCGCGCGAGCGGCTGACCGAGATCGCCGCTCAGTTGGGCAGCGACATTCCGTTCTTTCTCGTGGGCGGGCTCGCGGTCTGCCGCGGGCGCGGCGAGCAAATGTCGCGCGTGGCTGGCGGCGGCGAGCTCCACTTCGTGGTTGCGCGTCCGCCGCAGGGGCTGTCGACTGCCGAAGTCTATCGCCGCTGCACGCCGGCCGCCGCGCCGCGTTCAGCGGCCGCGTTGCTCGCGGAGCTCGCACGCGGCGGCAGCCTAGTGGGACTCTTGCACAATCAACTCGAGCCCCCCGCGGCGGAACTCTGCCCGTGGATCGAGGGTTTGAGATCCGCTTTTTCAGCGCTCGGATGCACGACGCATCAGATGAGCGGTAGTGGATCGAGCTATTTTGGCGTTTTTCCCAGCGCCGCCGCGGCGCTCCGTGCTGCCCGGCAATTGCGGGCGCAGGGGCTGCGGCAGGTGTTTGCAACGCGGAGCGCGGTGTCGCGCTTCGCCCCGTGAAACAGGAGTTGGGACGTGGACATCACCGAAGTGCGCATCAAGCTGATGGAAGAAGCTGGCGAACGGCTGCAAGCTTTTTGCTCGATCACCTTCGACAACTGCTTCGTGATCCGCGACTTGAAGATCATCGAAGGCGCGAACGGCCCGTTCGTGGCGATGCCGAGTCGTAAGCTCACGGCCCACTGTCCGCAGTGCGGCACCAAGAATCACCTCCGCGCACTGCACTGCAATCAGTGCGGCCTGCGGCTCGCGCATGATCAGAACATCAAGGAAGAGGATGGCCGGGCAAAGCTCTACGCCGACATTGCCCATCCCATCAATTCCCTCTGCCGAGAAATGATTCAGGAGCGCGTGGTCCGCGAGTTCCAGTTGGAAAAAGAGCGCGCCAAGCTGCCAGGCTATGTTTCGCGGTACGACGACTTCGATCACGAAGACTTCATCGCGCCGCCCCACTCTCGGTTTGAACGGCGCGAGGCAAGCGCCGCCCGACGCTCCGGGAGCGCTGCCGAGGGGGGGCACAACCAGGCGCCAGCCGGGCGGCCGCAGGGACCGCATCAGCCGCAACGAAAGCCGTATGCAGGCAACATGCAACGCCCGCAGCAGGCGTCGCCCCAATCGCAGCCACACACTCCGCCCGCGCCCCGCTCAGCGGAATCCCCGCGGCCCGGCGAGTTCGGCGCGGGGCTGTTTTAAGCGACCAACGCGTTACTACTTGCGGCTGAGAGCCGCATAGAGTGCCACGGTCGACGTGAGCAGCAGCGCCACCGCCGCGAACATCGTCGGATATCCTGGCAGCTTCGCCGACTCAGCGGCCTTCAAGAGTCCGCCCACCGCCGGGGCGCCCACAAGTTGCCCCAAGTCGAGCATGGCCAGCATCACCGTGGTGCCGAGCCCTCGATAGCGATCGGGGAAGGCGCTCGCGCCTTCGGCCGTGATCGTCGGGAACAGTAGCGCGTGCGACGTGCCCATCAGCACCGCCGGCAGGCAAAGCTGCCACGGTTGCGTGACCCAGAGGAACGAGGCCACGCTGCCGATCAGCGACACGAAGCCGACCAAGATCACCGGGCGGTTGCCGTACCGCTCAGGGTAGGGCCGCATCAACACCCGCACGGCGAAGGCCGCCGGCGCGTAGACGGCGAAGAACACGGCGATGCGGTCGAGACTGATCGACTGGGCAAAGGGCCGCAGGAACACAGTCGGCAGCGCCAGGCCGAAGCCCATCGCAACAGCGGCCAGCATGATCGGCCCGGGATGGTAGCGCTTCAGCAGCCAGAAGAGCGGCGGCGCTGGGCGGCTCGGCAACGGTCGAGCGTCTTTCCGCGTCGCCAGCCACGTTGCGACAAACGACATCGCGCTCAGGGCGGCGGCCGTGGCGAACATGGCCACCAGCTCGTGGTGCTTCACCGGCGCTCCGCCGCTGATGAAGTCGCCCACGATCGGACCCAGCATCATGCCCAGGAAGCCTGAGGTTCCCAGGCTGCCGATGATTTCGGCCATGCGTTCGATCGGCACGCGGCGCGAGACGGCCGTGATCGAGGCCCCAAAGGCCCCGGCCACACTCGTCATGTAGGCAATCCGCAGCAGGTAAACGGCCGGGCCATGGACGCCGGTCAGCAGCAGATGCGCGAGCAGCGTGGCGAAATTGAGCGCCAGCGACCACAGCCAGATTCGCCGGGCGCCCAAGCGGTCGATTCCCACGCCCTGGGCCAGCCGCATGCACAGGCTGCCGACCATGCCTAGGCCGACGATCAGTCCCAGTTCGAGCTCCGTGCCGCCATGGAACGACACGAAATCGGAATAGCGGAAGAGGAGACTGTTGGCCACGCAGAGGGCCAGATTGGCGACATAGGCCTCCCAGAACGAGAGATCGTATGCCGACGGCGTTCCGGTAGGCGGCGCTGTCGGTG
>JAESFN010000933.1_pt1 | contig 17954 bp, 14 predicted proteins | sample 9269411 | NCBI WGS metagenome assembly JAESFN01 (sample SAMN14505399, study PRJNA617100) | algae metagenome | isolation source: Iphinoe sp. HA4291-MV1 and co-occurring heterotrophs from trail next to... | place: USA: Maunawili Falls, Hawaii | collected 2009-07-25
CTCTGCACGGCATCGTTGCTAAGAGACGCGAGCTGCGGATTGCAACCCAGCGGGTTGCCAGAGTGTAGCCGGGGGTTGCGGCGCTCAGCCGCTACCCCCGGACTCTTCGCAGAATCGCGCTGTCCACCCCGAAGGGGTGGCAGAACGAGTCGGTTATCGTTCTGGCATCCCTCCAGGATGCTCGACGCGAAGGAGGGCGATCCGGGGGGCGACCGCTCACGCGGCCGACCCCCCGGCTACATTCTGGCAAGCCTTCAGCTTGCGGAGACACGACCTGCCCAAAGCGCAACTTCAAAAAGCGCAAGCATGGAGGAGACGCGTTTCGTTTGCGCAATCCGGCCGGACCCCTTCACGGGCCGAACGGCATTTTCGGCCTGCGCGCCAAACTAAGGTTGAAGTCCCTTGCTCGCGCTGCGGGTTAGTGTGGCGAGCCCGAAACTTTGGCCGTGACGCGGTATTAGCCTCTCCGTTTGCTGGCCCTCAATGCAGCGGGGCACCAAAGTCACGGCAGCGGCCGTTGAACCGCCGCGAAATCTTCGTAAGAACGTCTCTCACAATCTTTTGCGACCGCGTGCGGAACTTTGTTTGTCGAGGGCGGTTGGAACCGGAGTAACTCTTCACCGCGCCGCGGCCTGACTTATCGCAAGAAGTCACGCCTGCGGACCGCCTTCGCACGAAAGACATGAGGGAACGTCATGACCGGCCTTGTTCTGTCGGCAGCTCTCGGACTTTGGGGATCAGGATTCAACGCGGCGACGCTGCAGCCGTGGGCAACCGTACTTGTGGCTCAGGCCACCGCAGCGGGCACGGAGGAAGCGTCCAAGGCCGCGGCCGACGACAAGTCGAGCGAAGAAAAGGCAGGCGAACATCGTGGCCGCCGAGGCGGCGAGCGGCGCGAGGGTGACCGAGCCGGCCGTGGTCCCGGTCGTCGTGGTCCCGGACGTGCTGAATTCGGCCGAGGCGATGGTCCCGGCCGCGGCCCGCGTGGTCCTGGCGAAGCCGGCGAGCGCCGAGGTCCAGGTCATCGTCCCGATGGCGGCGAGTTCCGTCGCCATGCGGAAGGCCCTGGGGCCCCCGTGAGCCCTCGCCACGACGGCCAAGCTCACCGCGGCCCGCGCGGCGGCTTCGGCCCCGACCGCGCGTTCGCCGGCCGCGGCCCGCGTAGCCACGGTTTCGGCGAACATCGGCCTGAAGGCCGGCGTCCCGGCGGCGACGACCAGCGTGGCCAAGGCCGCGGCCACCGCCATGGTCCGCCGGCGCACTTCGCCCACCAGCGTTCGGGCGACAGCCTGTTCGATCAGCTCGATCGCGACGGCGACCGTTCGATCAGCCGGGGCGAGTTCAACCGGGGAATGGCGCGTTTGATCGGCCTGCCAGGCCGTCCGGGCCCGCATCGGCCCGAGCGGGACTAGGCTTTCGGTCCAAACAAAAAAGTGGGCAGCGTCACCCATTGGCGACGCTGCCCGCTTTCGTTTTGCTCGCTGCGTTGGGCCGGCAGGCCGCTTGCTCTAAGCTTGCTCCGAGGCGTCCGTCCCGAGGGTGAAGACCGGTGCGTCGGGATCGGCTGAGTTGTCGGCCGACGCTCGCGTTTCCGCGGCTCGCGTTTCTCGCGGCGCCCCTGGGCGAACATTGCGTCGCCGTGCGGCCCGCACCTGTTGAGCCAAGATGCCGGCCTGCAGGCCCCAGAAGACCGCAATCACGAGCGCCGCGCCGCCGCTAATGATCTTGAGCGTCGACCAGCCGGGCAACGCGGCCATGAGCGTCAGGCAGGCCACGAGCGCGAAGACCGACACGATCACCTTGCCGATGGCGGCCGAAGCCCAACGGCGATGCGCGTACGAGTCGAGCGCCGTTTGGGCCGAGAGGTTGGCGAGTTCCCGCATCGCCAACAGATCCGACGATCGCTCCGGGGCCAACGTCTTGCGCGGGGCCGCGGGTACTGCAGCGTCCGCCGCTGGCTTCTGTTGAACTGCCGGCGCGGGCGCCGGGCGATAGGTGGTCGGCGAACGGGCCGGCGCCTGGGCGGCGGGCTTGGCGGCCGGGGCCGGCGCGTCGCCCCGCACGCGCTGCAGCAGCCTGTTCATGTAGTCTTGGATCGATTCCTCGTGATCTTCTTCGCCGTGCGACGCCGGCGCCTCGGCACGACTCGGAGCCTGCGTCGCCTGGGCCGGAACGTAGTCGTCTGATTCCTCTTCTTCAGCGGGAGTCTGGGCCCACAGGGCTGCGGCCGAAGCTCGTGCGGAGGATGTCGCGCGGGGAGCCGGTTCCTGCGGCGCCGGCTCGTCGTCTTGCTCCTGGTCGTCGCGGTCCTTCAGCAGCGACATCGCGCGGAGGCGGGCGAAGACCGCATCGTCTTCATCCGCAGCGGGCTCGGTTTCGGCGCGATTCACAGCCGGCTCGTCGGCTTCCGCTGCGACCATTTGGCGCTCGAACGCGATCGGAGCAGCTTCGACCTGCTCGCGAGCCTGCTCCCAATCAGCGCGTTCCGTTTCCAGAGTGCGACGGACGTGCTCCAGCCGCTCGGCTTCGTCCTGCAGGCGCTGTTGTTCCTCGGCGATCCGGGCGTGCTGCTCGCCCCGCTGAGATTCCCAGGCCAGCCGTTGCGCTTCGAAGGCCGCCTGCTCGTCTCCAACCTGCTGGCGCTGCTCCTCGAGCGTGCGCTGCTGCGCGGCTGCACGTTCGACGTCTTCCTGACGGCGGTCGAGCTCCTGGCCGCGTTGCCGAGCCTGTTCGTCGTGCCGGTCGAGCGCTTCGCTCCGCTCTTCGAGCTCCGTCTGCCGCTCGGCGACCAGCTTGCGCTCGGCCTCCATCTGTTGGCGTAGTTCAGCGGCTTCCATTTGCAGCCGGTCGAGTTCTGCCTGGGCCAGCCCCAGCGATTGCTCGCGGGCGGAGATTTCCGTCTTGCGATTCGCCAGGGCGCCCGCGGCCTCGGTCTCGCGGTGCAGTAGCTCCGCGGTGCGTCGCTCGAGTTCTTCGCGCGCGGTGTTCAGCTCGATCCGCTTCGCCGCGAGTTCGGCCCGAGCGAGGGCTAGCTCTTCTTGCTCTTCCAGGGTAGACGCGTCGCGCACGGCGTCTTGCTGGGCCTCGGTCCGCAGCCGTTCCACCTCTCGCTGGCCGGACTGCAACATTTCGTGCAGACGCTGAGACTCAGCGCCGGCGGCCGTTGCAGACGCCAAGGCGGATTCCATTTCTTGGCGGGCCGCCCGCAGCGCTGCGAGCAAGCGCCGGCTGCGCTGGCGATCGCTGCCCGAGCGCGGCAGCGCCGCGTTCGAAGGGCGCGGGGCGCGGGCCGGAATCAACTCGGTGAACCTCGGCGGCGCCGGCGGTGACTCTGGAAGGCCGGCCGGCGGAGGACAGGCCACGACTTCGAGTTCGAGCGGACCAATGGCGAGCCGGTCGCCGGGGCCGATGGTCGCGGTGTCGAAGCGGCGGCCGTTGAGCCGAGCCGTGGGGCTCCAGGCCTTGGCGACGGTAGAGTGCTGCCCACGCACGATTAGCACCTCGATCGGCTCGAGAGCGGGACTGGCCAGGCGGAGGGTTGCCTGGCGGCTCGCTCCGACGGCGCACTTTTGGGCGTTGAGTTCGACCAAGCGTCCGTCATGCCGAGTGCCGTGTACGCGGAGCTGCAGCGGCCCGGCGGCAACTTCGACATCGCCAGGGGTGGGCGAGACGGTGGTGACCATGGGAGGGAGATCTCTTCGTGAGGGCGGGGAAAGCAAGCGGGGAGCGCGGGTCTGCAATCAGGGCCCACACGGCCGGCATGATGCAGATGCTCAACCGAGGTGTAGCTTTATTTGCCGAATGTGGCAAAACGCCACAACGTGGAGAGAACGCCACAAGGGTGGCAAGGCCCCGAATCGGCAAAGTTTGCCGATTCTTCTGCATCTCCGCGCCGATTTTGACGATTATCCCTGTGCCGCAAAACGAGGCCGAACACCGGCCCGAACCTGCGGAACCGGGGGAGGAGAAATCCCCCCTTAGGTAGTTACAGCAACAGGGTTTGCGCCGGTCGGGGCACCCCACCGGCACAATTTGCGTCTAAGCGCCAGTCGGAGCGATCCCTTTGCGCACAGGTTCGTACTAGAGTTTGGCTGCCAATCTGCATGGCGCAATTAATGCAGATAGGCTGCCCGACGTGATTCGGAAGCGTTTTTGAGGCCCTTTTAAGGAGTTCGACAACCGGCTCGAGGTGAGGGGGGCTAACAAGCCCAATTCGCGCAGCCTTTGATCGGACAACCGAGGTGGAACAGTCATGGCACGTAAAGAAGCAATGGTGAACATGCGGCAGATTCTCATCAAGCGGCGAGATGCTCTGCGTCAGGCCTTGGCCGGCGACTTGAGCTTGCTCAAGGAATTGCGTGGGCAGAACTCCGGCGATGTCGTCGACGCCGCCCTGGACTCCGCCCAAGACGAGATCAGCTCGCAGTTGGCTGAAGTCGAAAGTCGCGAGTTGGCCAACATCGAAAACGCGCTCGAGCGTATGCGCGACGGCAAGTACGGCCTTTGCGAAGGCTGCAACACGAAGATCGCCGCGGCCCGGCTGAATGCCTTGCCGTATGCCACGTATTGCATCGACTGCCAGCGCGAAGCCGAGAAGTTGGGCCACGCTCCCGGCGGCGACGCCGATTGGGGTCGCCTGCTCGATGACGGTGGCGACGGCGATGTGTCGATCAACGATATCGAGATCGATGTGAGCTAAGTCCCCCGACGGGGGCCGGCGCTTGGCCTGGGAAAACCCATCGGGTAGAACCACGGTCGAACCAGCCGGCCTCCGCCAACGGCTTCCGCTTGCGAATCACCAGAAACGCTTGCTGTCCTAGACGCTGTCGCCGTACCCCGGCTGGCTGCGTCTGGGGCGGCAAGCGTTTTCTGTTCTCGCTCCGCGAAATCCAGCTTAGGCCCCGCGCGGGCAGATAGTCTCAAGGTGCAGGGATCGCCAACGCCATGGACTACATCATTCAACGGCTCGCACGGCCTGTTCGTTCGCGGCGAGCAGCTCGGCCAAAGCTCGCGGCGATTGCCATTTTGGCATGTTGCCTAGGCGCTGCGGCGCGACCTGCTGGCGCTCAAACGCCCGACGACGACTCGCTGACCGTCGCCCAGCGCGAAGAGCTGTACGACGCACTGGCTCAAGAGGCCGACGAGGTCGCCCGCCTGAGCGGCGTCGTCAAGAAAGTGGTTCGGCTCGTGCGGCCCACGGTCGTTCACATCAACGCCGAGAAGAAAGAAGCCAGCTCGCGCTATTCCCGGCAGACAAACTCCGTCGAGGAAGCCGGCTCCGGCGTCATCTTTCAGCACCAAGGCAAGTTCTATGTGCTGACCAACCGGCACGTCATCAAAGACGCGCTGCCGGAAAACATTCACATCGAGCTGACCGATCGCCGGCAGCTCCATCCGCTCAAGGTGTGGTCGAACGCTGAGACCGACGTCGCCGTGCTCGAGATCGCCGCGCCGCGGTTGTTCGCGGCCCGCATTGGCAACAGCGACACGGTGGAGATCGGCGATTTCGTGCTCGCCGTGGGCAGCCCCTTTGCGCTCAGCCACTCGATCACGCTCGGCATCATTAGCGCCAAGAGCCGCCGCGACCTGCAGCTTGGCGAAGATGTTCGGTTTCAGGACTTTCTGCAGACCGACGCGGCCATCAACCCCGGCAACTCCGGCGGCCCGCTCATCAACCTGCGCGGCGAGGTGATCGGCATCAACACGGCCATCGCCACCAACTCGGGCGGCAACGAAGGGATCGGCTTCAGCATTCCCATCAACATGGTGGTGTTCATTGCCCGCCAGTTGATCGAAAAGGGGCAAGTGCAGCGGGGCTTCCTGGGGGTCACTTGGCACCGGGAGTTCAGCCCCGCCGACGCCACCAAGCGCGGGCTGCCGGCGCCGCAGGGCGCTTGGATCGAACGCGTGACCCCGAAGTCGCCGGCCGACGAGGCCGATCTGCGGCCGAACGACGTGATCCTGCAGTTCAACAACATCCGCGTGCAGGACGGCAACCACCTGATCGGGCTCGTGAGCCTGACCGAGGTCGGACGCCGCGTGCCGGTGATGGTGTTCCGCGACCGGGTGGCCGTGCCGCTCGACGTGGTGCTCGGCGACTGCGCGAAGTACGAGGCGTGTAAGTAGCCCGCATTCTCCGAATGCGGATTGCTCGACCGCGGTTAGCCAACCGGCAAGCCCCAGTTTCTTTGTCCACCGCGCCTCTGGCGAAGACGCCCCCGGCGAGCGGCCGGCGTCAGCCGGCTGACCGAACGGTGAATCGCTCGTCCAGCGAATTGGTCGGCCAGCTAACGCTGGGCCGCTCGCCGGAACGGTGCTTGGCGAGTACGGGAATACGGCCGAACGACGTCCAGGTTCGGCAGCAAGTAGCCCGCATTCTCCGAATGCGGATTGCTCGACCGCGGTAAGAATGCCAACCGCGATTCTCGGCTCTCTCCGCGTTCGAGCATTCGGCACTCGGCGAGTGCCGGCTACTTTACCAGTGCATCACGAAGCCGCCGTCGACGTTGATCGTTTGCCCGGTGACGTGGGCAGCCCGGTCGGAGGATAGGAAGACGATCATGTCGGCGATCGCTTGCGGCGTTTGCCAGCGGCCGAGCGGCACGACTGCCTGCACCTTTCGCCCCGCCCATTCTTCATAGGTCAGCCGCTCCGCCGGCGGGGCCTGATCGTGCCAGGCTTGCCAGACCGCGCGGTTAAGTGTCGTCTGCACCATGCCGGGGCAAACGGTGTTCACGCGCACCCCGCGCGGCGCCAGATCCTTCGCCAGGCACTGAGCGAAGTTGATGTTGGCCGCTTTCGACGCGCTATACGGCGGGTCGGTCTGCGAGCCGATCTGCCCTGCCACCGAGGCCAGGAACACGAGCGTGCCGGCGCCGCGCTCGGCCATCCGCGGGGCCACGGCATGAGCCACGTAGGTCATGCCCATAATGTTCACTTGCAGCACGCGGGGCCAGTCGGCCGGCTGTAGGTTGGTGAAGGGAAAGCCGAACTTGCCAGAGCCGATCGCCGCCGCATGCACCAGGTGATCGATCGGCCCGAGCTCGGCCTCGGTCCGCTCCACGGCCGCGGCAACGGCCGCTTCGTCGGCCACGTTGGCGGCGACCCCGATGGCGCGTACGCCGTACTTCGCCGTGAGTTCAACCGCCACGGCCTGCGGAGCGTCGCCCAAATCCCACAGGGCCACATAGGCCCCTTCAGCGGCAAACAACTCCGCCGCTGCCCGGCCAATACCACTCGCGCCGCCGGTGACCACGGCAACGTGGCCCTTCAAGTTCAGATCCATGGTTGCTCCGGGCTGGGTCAGTCACGCGTCTCGAAGTATTCGAACAGCGAATCGTCGTCGTCCCAAGTGTGCTGGTCGCCGTCGGGCTGCACGAGCCACACGGGAACATCCGGCGACGGGTTTATTGCCCAAACCGGCGTCGAAGGAGACATCACCATCCAGCGTTGGCCGCTCTTGAATACCTGGACAACCTTTCCCAAGTGGTCAGTAACCGGCAGGTCTTTCACCAAGTACAAGTATTGCCCGGGCCAAACACCACACTCGTACGTGAATTCATCCGAGATGGTGGGATCGCTCGCTACGAGTTCTTTTGGGTCTGCACCATGCTGGCATTCGTCAACGAGGTCATCCGTCCCGCTAGCGGCGTTTCCACCCTCGCAGATCAGCATGTCGCGTTCGACGATGGCCGCGACTGCTGGCGTTTGACAAAGGTAGTCGACCATTTCGTTCACGAAGTCGGCGGCCTCGAAATCGCGCACTCCACTCTCATCGAAGAGCCGCTTTTTGAGTTCAGGACCGACCTCCAAGTTTTGGAGTTCCCAGAACCAATAGATCCACATGTCTGGCGCGAGTTCCGGCAGAAAGCGGGCAAGTCTAGCGCGCAATTCTTGTTCGGGCTTCATTTCTATTCCCAATGCTCCACACTTCCCGCCACCACTCGCCGCACTCCCTGCTCCGTAGCCACCAGCAGCGCCCCGCCGTCGTCGATGCCTTGGCAGCGGCCGACCGTGCGGTGTTCGCCGGCGGCGATCGCCACCTCACGTCCCGTGAGCAGGCACCGCCGACGATACTCAGGCGCCAGGCTGACAAAGCCGCCCTCGAGCAGCCGCTGCCACAGCGCGCGAAACTCCGTCAGCACCGCCAGCAACACGTCGGTGAGCAGGCGTTCCTGGCCGTCGAGGTCGAAGAGCGAGCGGCCGTGGAACGTGGTCGGCAGGCCGGCGATTGAGTTGTTTACGTTGATGCCGATGCCGACCACCAGCCGCTCCGCATGCGTAGGCGTTGCCTCGCAGAGGATGCCGCACACCTTGTAGCCGTCGCCATAGACATCGTTCGGCCATTTGACCCGCCACTGGACGCGCGGCGCAAGTTGCTCGAGCGCCTGGCAAACCGCGAGCCCCGCCACGAGCGCCGTTCGCGGACGATCTTCGGCCGGCAACTGTTCGGCTGGCGCTGATACGGCGAGCGAGAACGTCAGCGCCCCAGGGGCAGACCACCAGCGATTGGCCCCACGCCCACGCCCGGCCGTTTGCTGGTCCGTCAGCACCAAGAGCGGCAGCGGCGCTTCGGGCCACGCGCAGACTTCGAGTGCCCGATCGTTGGTCGAGCCGAGCGATTCGTGATGATCGACGTGCGCCGCCAAGCCAGAACGCACGATGCGGTCGAGATCGAACATGATTAGTAGCCTGCACTCTCCGAGTGCAGAATGCTTGGATCAACGGTGGAGCGGCGAAATAGCGTGTTTGGCGAGCCTGCGGTGGGCACAAGCACTCCGCACTCGGAGAGTGCGGGCTACGTTGGCTACTCGAAGCGCAGCAGCAGGTCGCCGGCTTCGACGCGGCTGCCGGCGGTGACGAGGACCTCGGCCACGCGGCCTGGCACGTCGCTGTTGAGCGTCGTTTCCATCTTCATCGCCTCGAGCGCGAACAGCTTCTGCCCCTTCTCGACCTTGTCGCCCGGCTTTACCGCCACGAGCACCACCATGCCTGGCATGCTGGAGCCGACCTGCTTGGGATCGGCCGGATCGGCCTTCACAGCGCCGAGCGCCGTGGCTTCGAGCGAATCGTCGACGATGCTCACCTCGCGCGGCTGGCCATTCAACTCGAAGAACACCGTCCGCGTGCCATCGGCGTGCGGCTCGCTGACGGTGAGGAACTTGATGATCAGCGTCTTGCCTTCTTCAATGTCGACGGCGATCTCCTCGCCCATCTCTTGACCGTAGAAGAAGACCGGCGTCGGCAACCGGCTCGTATCGGAGTAGCTCCGCACGTGCGACGTGTATTCCTGGTAGACCTTGGGATAGAGCAGGTACGACAGCGTGTCGCGCAGCTTCGGCTCGCGGCCGATCAGCTCGCGAACTTTTTGTCCTGCGGCTGTGAAATCCGCCGCCGGCAAGCCCTCGGCCGCCCGCCCTTCGATCGGCTTCCGGTCACGCAAGATCCTGGCGCGAATGCCCGGCGGCCAGCCCCCCGGCGGCTGTCCCATCATGCCGGAAACGAGATCGACCACCGACTCCGGAAAAGCCAACTCGCGGTCGCCCGTGGTGATGTCTTTGGTCGTGAGTCCGCCGGCAACCATGAACAGCGCGAGATCGCCCACCGCCTTGGAGCTAGGCGTCACCTTTACAATGTCGCCCAAGAGCTGGTTCGCCTCGGCATACATCCGGCAGACCTCGGTCCAGCGGTCGGCGAGCCCCAGCGCGCGGGCTTGCTGATAGAGATTGGTGTACTGCCCGCCTGGCATTTCGTGGCTGTAAAGCTCGGCGGTGGCCGGCAGCAGCGTGGTTTCGAACGGCTGATAGAACTCGCGGACCGCTTGCCAGTAGTCGGAGATGGCGCTCAGCTTGTGGCCGTCGAGCCCGGTGTCGCGGGGGGTGAACCGCAGGGCTTCGACGATGGCGTTCAAATTCGGCTGGCTGGTGCCGCCTGACATCGAGGCCATCGCGCCGTCGGCGATGTCGAGCTGCAACTCGGCCGCCTTGACGATCGACGCCCCCTGCATGCCTGCCGTGTCGTGCGTGTGGAAGTGGATCGGAATGCCGATCTCCTGCCGCAGCGTCTTCACGAGCAACTCAGCCGCATACGGCTTGCACAGACCAGCCATGTCTTTGATGGCCAGAATGTGTGCGCCGAGCTTTTCCAGCTCTTTGGCCAAGTTGACGTAGTACTTCAAGTCGTACTTCGTGCGTTTCGGATCGAGGATGTCGCCCGTGTAGCAGATGGCCGGCTCGCAGAGGCCGCCGGCGTCGAGCACGGCCTCCATGGCCACCCGCATATTCGGCACCCAGTTGAGCGAGTCGAAGATGCGGAACAGGTCGAGGCCGGCCGAGTGCGCCTCGCGGCAGAACTCACGGACGATGTTGTCGGGGTAGCTGGCGTAGCCCACCGCGTTGCTCGCGCGAAACAACATCTGGAACAAGATGTTGGGCACGCGCTCGCGCATGTCGGCCAGCCGCTGCCAAGGGCATTCCTTGAGGAACCGCAGCGAGGTGTCGAATGTGGCCCCGCCCCACATCTCGAGCGAAAACAGCTCGCTCGCCTGCCGGGCATAGACATCGGCGATGTTGAGCAGGTCCTGCGTGCGGAATCGCGTGGCCAGCAGCGACTGATGGGCGTCGCGAAACGTGGTGTCGGTCAGCAGCAGCCGCGGCTGCTTTTTGATCCACTGGGCGAACTTCTCCGGGCCCAGCTCGAGCAGCTTGTTGCGGGTGCCGGAGGGAATCGGCGATGCAGGATCAACGGCCGGCACGGGCGCGGCGGCGCGGCGCGTGGCCTTCGGCAGCCCCTTCACCAGCGGATGGCCGTTGACCGCGATCTCGCCCAGATAACTCAGCAGTCGCGTGGCGCGGTCGCGGCGGCGCGGAAGCGAGAACAGCTCCGGCGTGTCGTCGATGAACCGAGTAGTGCAGGTGCCGTTCAGGAACTTGGGGTGCGTGACCAGCTTGATCAGGAACGGAATGTTCGTCTTTACGCCCCGGATGCGGAACTCTTGCAGACAGCGCTCCATCCGCCGGCAAGCGTCGACGAAGCGGCGAGCCCGAGCGCTCACCTTCACCAGCATCGAGTCGTAGAACGGATTGACCGTGGCGCCGCTGAAGGCGGTGCCGGCGTCGAGCCGCACGCCTAGGCCGCCCGCCGAGCGATAGTGGGCAATGCGGCCATAGTCTGGCAGGAAGTTGTTCGTCGGGTCTTCCGTCGTCACGCGGCACTGCAGCGCGAAGCCGTTGACCTCGACGGCGTCTTGGTTCGGCAGGCCGATCTCGGGATCGCCGAGTGCCACGCCTTGGGCGACCAGGATCTGCGATTTCACGATGTCGATGCCGGTCACTTCTTCGGTGACGGTGTGCTCGACCTGGATGCGCGGATTGACCTCGATGAAGTAGTGCTGGTTCGTAGCGCGGTCGACCAGGAACTCCACCGTGCCGGCGTTCTCGTACTTCACGGCGCGGCCGATCTGCAGGGCCGCGTCGCAGAGCGCGGCGCGAACGCCAGTATCAAGATTCGGCGCCGGGGCGATTTCCACCACCTTCTGGTGCCGGCGCTGGACTGAGCAGTCGCGCTCGAACAGATGCACCAGGTTGCCGTGCTTGTCGCCCAGGAGCTGCACTTCGATGTGGCTCGCCTGGGCGATGTACTTCTCGATGAAAACATCGGGGCTGCCGAAGGCCGACAGCGACTCGCGCTGAGCCTGTTCGAACGAGGCGGCGAAGTCTTCGGCCTTGTGTACCACGCGCATGCCGCGGCCGCCGCCCCCCTTGGCCGCCTTGAGCATCACGGGGTAGCCGAGTTTTGCCGCCGCCTGCTGCCCTTGCTCGACGCTCGCGATCGAATCCGACCCGCCGAGCACTGGAACCTTGACCTTTTGCGCCAGGTTGCGCGCAAAGGTCTTGTCGCCGAGTTGCTCGAGGGCTTCGACATGCGGGCCGACGAAGATGATGCCGGCCTCGGTGCAGGCCCGGGCGAGATCGGGGTTCTCGGACAGGAAGCCGTAGCCGGGGTGGATGCCACTCACGCCGTGCTGCTTGGCGATCGCAATGATCGCCGGGATGTTCAGGTAGGAACGAATCGGCTCGCCGGGCTGCCCGATCAAGTAGGCTTCGTCGGCCTTGAAGCGGTGCAGGGCGTAGCGATCTTCGTGGGCATAGATGGCCACCGTGCGAATGCCGAGCTCGTGAGCCGAGCGGAACACGCGAATCGCAATCTCGCTGCGATTGGCGACCAAAAGCTTGGTGATCTTGGGCATAGGGCCGAGTTGGGGCGGCAAAGGTGGGGAACGGGCGCAGCGCGGGCGGGAGCGCGCGGGTGGACCGTAAGAGTGTACTTTGCCGCAAGGAAACGAGGCAGGGGCGCAGTCAGCGCGTCGACCGCGTTCGACCAGATTTGATCGGACTGAGCTTGCCTACGCCGCAGGGTTTTCCCAACGCAGCTTCGGGAAACGCCGAAAGTCGTGATCACAAGAAACGAGCGTCGCGTCACGGCAAATCGCCATGGCCGCCAGATGAGCATCCGTCGTCAGGTTGCCTGCAGTTCCAACCTGCTCGAGCAGCTCGCGCGATACGGACCAGTGCTGATCCGTTTCTTGAATCCCCCGAACATTGGCAAGACTGAGCCACTCTTCGATCTGCTCGCAGGCTTCCAGAACACTGAGTGGCGAAGGAAACACTCCAGTTCTTGTGGACACTCGCAGGAACCCAAGCAGGGTGATCCAGGCCAGCCCTACGAGTTCCTCTGCGTCAAGCGTTCGCTGCCACCACTCGCGAACGCGCTCGTGATTTGGGGCATCTACATTGACGATGTAGAGCAGAACATTCAGGTCGACCAGCTTCATTTTCGGGCCGCGAGCTTTCGCAGGATCTCTGCATCTTCCTCGGCAGCCACGAACGCCGAGACCTGGTCGAGGTCAATTCGCGGTACTCCCATCGAGTAGGTCTTCTGGCGATAAGGCGCTCTTGGCTCGGCCGGCGCGGACAGCCCCTTGCGAAGCACTCGATCCAGCATCTTGGTCAATGAAATGCCCAGATCCTGAGCCTGTCGCTTCAGTTGATTCAGTACATCGTCATCGATTCGAACCGTTGTTCTCATGGTGTCATCATAGCACCAACAGCATTGGCATCCAGGCATCAGATGTCGCGGCCGCGCAGCACTTGATCGCAAGCCTTTTTGCAGTAGAGTGTTGCGATCCGATGCCGATTTCTACGTACTTCCTCAGGCGCCCTGAATGCCATCTCCAAGCCGCCTCCGTCTCGGCATCTTCGGCGTGGGTCGGATGGGCCTCGTCCATCTCGAGAATCTCGTCCGGCTCGCCCAGGCGGGACGAATCGAGCTGGTTGCCCTCGGTGATCGCCGGACCGAAACGCGGGCCGCCGCCCTGGCCGCGGCAAAACGACTAGCAGGCAGCAATGGCAGCGAACTGGCGTGCTTCGAAACGCCGGAAGCGATGGCCGAGCGGGCCCGGCTCGATGCCGCGGTCGTAGCCTCGCGAACCGAGCACCATGCGGCCGATACCTTGGCGCTGGCGCAGCGCGGCGTGGCCGTGCTCGTCGAAAAGCCGCTGGCCAATTCGGTGCTCGAGGCGGCCGAGTTCAGCCAGCAAGCGGGGCGACCCGGCATGGCGCCGGTGCAGATCGCCTTTCAGCGTTATTATGACGCCGCCTCGCGGCGGGCGCGGCAGTGGGTGTCGGCCGGCAAGATCGGCGAGCTGCAGCAGTCGCACCATGTGTTGCAGGATAAGAACCCCACGCCGCCGGCCTATCAGAGCCCCGGCATCACGGCCGACATGGCCATCCACTTGGTCTTCGAGGCCCTCAGCTTCCACCGCTTCGAGTTGCCGCGCACAGTGCAGGCTCTGCAGTTCATGGCCCCGCACTACGAGGATCGCGCCGGCGAGGGGGCCAACGTGGTCCACGCGTTTCTCCAGTGGGCCGACGGGTCGATCGCCCACCTCTGGGGCTCGCGGATCAACGACACAGGCTACGACAACGGCTTCAAGCTGATCGGCACGCTCGGCCGCATCGATGTTGGCGAGTTCGTCGGCGACTTCGGCCCCATCGAGGCCAAACTCTGGCAAGGCACCGGCCGCACGACCGGCCAGCGCGGTCGCCTCGTCGAGCGGCAGCGCTTTCGCATGGCGCGCCCCGCGGCCGACCACCCCGACTTCTACCCCCGCTTCGCCAAGGCCTACGAGCGGGAGTTGCTCGTGTTCCTGCGCGCCGTCGCCGAGCGGCGGCCGATCAGGCTGAATCCGGAGATCGGCTGGAAGAGCGTACTCGTGGCCGGCGCGGCCGAGGCCAGCTCGCGACGCGGGGGACATCGCTTCGAGTTGGTCAACCAAGCGGGGCAACCGATCGGCAATGCCGACGACGCGGCTGAGTTTGCGCGGAGGGAGAAGGTCGACTGATTGGCGTTGCCCCGTTTCATGCTCGACCTCACTCCGCCGTCGTCGGGTCGATCTTCTGTTTCACCTGGCTGATCTTGTTGGCCGGGAAGCCGCCTTGGCGGGCATGTTCTTCGATCAATTCCTTGTTCGGCGCGATGTACACGCAATAGATCTTGTCGTCGGTCACGTAACTCTCGACCCACTGGATGGTCGGGCCGAGATTGCGCAATACGCTGCAGGACTTTTGCGAGACGCCTTGCAGTTGTTCGGCCGACAAAGCACCAGCGCCAGGGAGTTCGCGCTCGATGATGAACTTGGGCATGGGAAGCCTTTCTTGCTGTTGGGATCTTGAATCGCTGAGCGTCGCGGCGCTTGCCGAGCGGCTAACCTTTTGCGTAGACGACCTGCCCGGCGACGACCGTTTGTACCACTCGAAACTCAGCAGGGTCAGCCGGCGATTCCGGCAATTCGAAGAGCACGAGATCGGCGGGATCGCCCTTACGAAACTGAAAGACCGGCCTGCCAAGCAACTCTGCCGGTCGCACCGCGGCCATCTCGATCGCTTCGCGTAGACTCACTTCAGCGAAACGCATCACATTGACGATGCCGACGCCTAGCGGCCGCGAAGCGCCGGCCAGTAATTGCCGCTGACCAGCGATCACGAGGCGGCCATCGTCGAGAATCTCGAGCTCGCAGCCGCTCGCTGCGTATTTGCCAGGCGGCAGGCCGGCCAACCCAGACTCGTCGCTCACGAGCAGGCAACGGCCCGGCGTCTTTGCCCGCACAAACGATTTTACGACCTCACCCGGCAAGTGATGTCCGTCGCAGATCAAGCAGGCCGTCAGTCGATCTTCGGCGAGTTGATCCCACAGATAGTTCGGATGCCGGGGCAGCGAGCGATGCGCGCCATTCCCCAGGTGTGTGCTCAGCGACGCGCCTGCGTCGACCGCGGCGCGGATCTGCTCGCCCGTGGCGGCCGTGTGCCCAAGGGAGACGACGACTCCGGTTTTCACCGCGTGGGCAATGAACTCGGGGGCCTCGTCGTACTCCGGCGAGAGCGTGAGAATCTTGATGCGACCGCCGGCCGCTGCCTGCAACTGGCAGAACTGCTCCCAATTCGGCGGGCAGCAATGCATCGCTGGATGCGCACCGCGGGGGCCATCTTCCGCGGAGAGATACGGCCCTTCGACGTGAATGCCTGACACGGCGCGGTCGACCTCGCGCGATTGTTCACACGCCGCCGCGATCATCGCCAGCCCATGAACGAGCGTCTCATGCGCATTCGTCGTCAGCGTTGGACAGAGCTTGGTGACGCCGAACTCCCAGTGGCGTTCGACAATCGCCGCCACATGCTCGGGCTTCAGCGCCAGCGAACTGAACTCTTGGCCGTCGTAGCCGTTTACTTGCAGGTCGACGAGCCCCGGACCAATCCACGGCAGACGCGCGCTGCGGTCATCGTCGGCGAGCAGCGTCACCGCGACAATCGTGCCGCTTTCGCAGACAACCGACACCGGCTGGCCGGTGTCGTAGCGTCGGCCGACGAACTGCGTGCTACTCAAACGTCACCACGATCTTGCCGAAGTGCTGGGCCGACTCCATGTAGCTAAGCGCCGCCGGCAGGTCAGTCCAGCCGAAGGAGCGATCGATGACCGGCCGCGTTTGATGCAATTCGAGCGCTCGGTTCATCGCCTCGAACATGCTGCGCGAGCCGACGTAGATGCCTTGAACGTTGATCCCTTTCATCAAGGCGGGCAGCGGATTGACCTCGCCAGCCGCGCCGGTGAGCACGCCGATCAAGTTGATGCGTCCGCCGGATCGCACGGCCCGCATCGACAACGGGAGCGTGCCAGCGCCGCCGAGTTCCACGACCTGATCCACCCCATCGCCGCCGGTCAGATCTTGGACGCGCCGATCCCACTCCGGCAGTTGGCGATAATTGATGCTTTCGTCCGCGCCGAGCTTGGCTGCCCGCGCGAGCTTGTCGTCGCTGCCGCTGGTGATGATCACGCGGGCGCCGGCCATTTTGGCGAACTGCAGCGCGAAGAGCGACACCCCTCCGGTGCCCAGCGTCAGGACCGATTGGCCTGGCTGGATGCCCCGCTCCACAACGCCGTGCCAGGCCGTAACGGCCGCGCACGGTAAACAAGTCGCCTCTTCCCAACTCAAATGCGAAGGTACGCGCACCACCCCCTCTGCGCGAAACGCGACGAACTCGGCCGCCACGCCGTCAATCGCGCCGCCGAGGGCCGACTTGGCCGCGCGATCGCTCAGCGGGCCGGCGGCCCAGTCTTGAAAGAAGCAGCCGGCCACGCGATCGCCAGGCTTCCAGTCGATGACGCCGGGGCCGACCTCGACGACTTCGCCCGCCCCATCGGAAAGCGGCACGCGCGGGAGCGGCATCCGCGGATTGTATTGCCCACGCACGACCATGAGATCGCGATAGTTGAGAGAAGCCGCCCTCATGCGGACGACGACTTGGCCGGGCCCGGCGGTGGGCGCTTCGCGGTCGACGAGCTTGAGTTGGTCGAGCCCGAAACCGTTCTGAATCTGAAAAGTCTTCATCCGCACCTCCACGTAGCAACCAGCCAACAACCCCTATGGCGAGCGGTCAGCGTAAGCTGGCCGACCTGGGAATGCCAAGGGCTGGCGTAGAGCGGTCAGCCGGTTGACGCCGGCCGCTCGCCGCAGAGGGTGCGCCGAAAACAATCCATCGGATCTGCGATCGGCGGAGTTGCGGTGCAATTGCCCGATATCATTGGCAGGCGCTAATGGGCGTTGTTCGCCACTAGGCAAACCGCATCAGAAGCACCAGCGAGCCGATCGCCATCAGCAGCCCCGCGATCTCGCCGGCGCTCAGCGATTCGCGGAACGCCACGGCCCCGATCCCGGTGAGCAATAGAATCATCGACACCGAGTAGAGCACGCTGATCGTCGCCAGCTTCAGGTGCTTCATCACGAACACCCAGCCGAAGGCCGTCGAGGCGTAGAAGGCGAACCCTAGGTAAAACCAGGGGGAGCGGAGCGAGTGCTGCTCGCGGCTGGCCAGCTTGAGAAAGTAGTCGCCCACCACGCCGACGACGCTAAACGCGAGCGTAATCAAGATGGGCAGTAACTTTCCAGACATGGAGTGCGCCTAGCAGGTTAAGGGGAAAATCGCCGCCGCATTGTGGCGGCTGGACAGTCAGGATCGAAGCCCAATCCGGCGGCTGGCGCGCGTTTTCGCCCAGAATAGCGGCGGGAACCGGCGGTCGGAGCATCTCCACGTAGACGCGCCAGAGCCCTGCTCGGTACTCTAGGAAGGAGAAGTCGGTCGTGCGGGCAACGGCCCCGACGGCGCGAAACCGGCTCGCCGCTGGCCGGGGTATCACCCCTACCGGCGGCGCGTTGTCGAACTGAGCGCCCGACCGCGACAGCAACAGGAACGAGAGGATCTGCACTGATGGCTTGCCGACAAGGATTCGCATTTCGCCCGCTGGTGGCCATGTTCGCCGCGCTCCTGTTGCTGGGAGCGGTGCGGCCGGTGGCGGCCGACGAAGCTGCGGCCGTGATTGGTCGCAAGGTGCCCGACTTCACG
>JAESFN010000934.1_pt1 | contig 17900 bp, 14 predicted proteins | sample 9269411 | NCBI WGS metagenome assembly JAESFN01 (sample SAMN14505399, study PRJNA617100) | algae metagenome | isolation source: Iphinoe sp. HA4291-MV1 and co-occurring heterotrophs from trail next to... | place: USA: Maunawili Falls, Hawaii | collected 2009-07-25
CGCAGTCTGTGTGGCCGTAGCGGTAGCCGTGGCTGTCTGCGTCGGCGTGGCCGGAAGGGCGATGACCGGCATGGTGAAGGTGGCGCTGGTTGCCCCCGCGGGCAGCGTGCCGGTGACGGTCCCAACCGCCGCGTTGATCGGGAAGGTGTCGCCGGTGAAATTCAGCGGCACGGTGTAGATCAGGGTGTAGACACATGATGCCGCACCGGGTCCACCGAACCCAAATTGCAGCGGTAGCGTCCCAGCCTGGCATTGAATACTGCCGGGACCGTTGCCCACTGCCGATGGCGCGCGCGCCGGCCGAGGATCGAGCAGCACCGGGAAGCTCACCGGGGTGAATGGCCGGTCGATCGCCACCGTGAGGGTGATCGTGAACTGCTCGCCCGGATGCACACTCGCCGGATTCGGCGTGCCCCAGGTCAGCAGCAACCGGCCGGGCCGTTCCTTCACCGTCACATTGGCTGTGGCAGTCTCATCGACCAGGGCGCCTGTCGTTCCGAGCGGCGAGGCTTGGTAGTTGAATTGGATGGGATAGGTTCCCGGCGCGGTCGCGTCGGGCACATGGAAGGTCCAGGTGAAGGTACATCTACCGGGGGATGGGCTGAAATCGCCGGTCCCCTGGATAGTTGCCAGACAACTCGCCCCGCCAGACGCCGAGACACCCGGAGCAGCGGTGACGCGGTCAAACGGCGCTGATTCCTGCAGGCTGACGTTCCCGTAGTAGCCCGAGAGGAGCGTCGATCCGGCGGGCATGTCGACCGTCACCGCCACGGTAAACGTGCCGTCCTGATCGACCGGGTTCGGCTGGGCTACCGGATCGCCAAACACCGGAGGCGGCATCGCCACCGTGACGGTGGCGCTTTTCTGTATCTCCTGCCACTCACCGATCACCGGCGAGTACATCCGGTAGCTGCCGTTGAAGGCGATTGTGTAGTCACCCGGCGCGGTCCCCTCTGGTACCGTGAGCGTAAAGGTGAGTGTGCAACTCCCACTCCTCCCGTCCACGATATTGATGACCGCTCGGCCTCCGATGCCTCCTGAGCCCACGCACGAGGCCCCGCCGGTGGTGGTCGTACCGGGTATTTGCGGGATGAACCAACTCCCGTTCGGTTCGTGCGATCCGGCCTCTAGCATCACCTCCCAGCCATCGTTCAGGTGCACCGTGGTCTGGATCGTGAACGTCTCACCAGGCATGAACGGCTGCGTGCCGATCACCACCGGATCGCTGAAGTCGGGCGGGGCGGTTGCTACCGTGACACGCAGTTTGGGATAGACCTTGATCGCGTCGTGGATCGGTGGTTGCACGCGCACGTACTGATAGTCGAACTCGAGATCATAGTCCCCCGGCGTCGCCCCGGCCGGCACCGTAAAGGTGAAGAGCACCGTACAGCTTCCGGTGCCGCTACTGACCCCGGTATTGGCATAGTGGGTGAAGGTGTTGCAATCGACGGATCCCGTGGTGCCTTCGATCTCTGGAATCTCCGGGAACATCCACGCGGGGCTGATGGCGCTCGCCGGATTGATCCCCATCGCCGCGCGATACTCGCTTGTCAGCGTCACCGAGGTTCGCACCTGGAAGGTTTGCCCCGGATTCAGCGGTTGACCGCCGACCACTTCCGGTGCGGTGAACACGGGCGGGACGGTTACCGTCACCGAGCTGTCGCGCGTAGCGTTAAAACCATTCGCCCCGTAGGAAAATTGGAATGAATAGCTGCCCGGCGCTGCATCATCGTTCACCCGGTAGGTCCAGGTGAAGCGGCAGGTGCCGATCTGGTTCGCCATCGATCCGATCTGTCCAACCACGCTGCAGCTTGCCCCGTCGGAGGCCTGACTGGTCGGGCTGCCGGCTTGCAGCGTGATCCCTGCCGGCGGGGTGGTCACCGCGACGCCCAGGGGCGTCTGAGCCAAGGCGTTGAGCGTGACCCCGGTGGTAATGCTGAAGGTTTGCCCGGGCACGAGCGTCATCGAGGGCGCTACCACCGGATCGATGACGACGATCGCCGGCACCACCACCGTCATCCCGACGGTGCGCTCATACGTGGTGAGCGTGGGCTCTCCGGCACTTCTAACAAAGTACCGGAAGGTGATGTTGTAGTTTCCGGCCGGCATGGCGCTCGGGACGCTCAACGTCCACGTGAAGGTACACGTCCCGGACACATTGACTGAGGCGGCATAGTCCGCGGGTGTGCTGCAGGTGGCCGGGTCGTTTGGCGAAATGTCGGCCCGAGGACTTGCGACCGGGAAGGCGTGGCCGGTAAGCATATCAACCCGCGCCACAATATCGGCCGCTTGCTTTGAGAGCGTGACGGAAATCGTGAACGTATCCCCCCTGCCCACCGAGGTTCCGGGCGAAACGACCGGATCGTCCGCAACAACCGACGCGATCGAGAAGGACGGCTCAGATTGCTCAACGCTCTCCGGCGTACCAGCCGGTTCAGTCGCCTCCACCGTAGCCGTTTCCGTCGGTGCTTCGGTGGGCGTCTCAGTCGCAGCAGGCTCCGTCGGCTCAGCGGTCGCGGTTTCCGTCGAAACCACCGGCGTACCATCGTCCTGCGCCAGCGCGCTCCCCGCGGGCACCAGCCCACCGATCAGCGTCAACAGCAACGCACAGGCTGCCAACACGCGCCAGATTCGCGTCCCCATTGCTTTCGTCCCGCCTTCTCGCGCCGTGGCCTCGTGGTTTTCTATAGACCGTATCGAAAGTCTAGATTGGTTACCGACTCACCCCGCGGTACATCAGTCATTCGTGGAGTAACGACATAGGATCGAAAACAGGCGGACCACCTGATAGCCCGAACAGCCAAGTCACACGGCGACGCGGCAGCTTCTCCGGTGGCGCTCGGCCTACGCGCCCCTCACTAGCAGCCTAACTGACGGGTTGCGAGGGGGTATTTTTCGAAACCCGTTCGATGCACAATAGTTTTCATGAGTGAGCCCGCGAACACACCTCGAAGCGTGACGGCGCTCGAATTCAGCCTCATTCCGCAACCCGCTCCGCTCCCCAGACCAATGACACCGGTCATCGGTCGCGAGGCAGAGTTGGCGCTCGCATCGTCATTGCTTCATCGCGACGATGTGCGATTGCTGACCATTGCCGGCCCTGGGGGAATCGGCAAGAGCCGCATTGCGATTGAAATCGGTCGCACCGAATCGGAAACCTTTGCCGGAGGCGTCGCCTTCGTTCCGCTTGTTTCGGTCTCCAGCGCCGACGGAATGGTTATGGCCATCGCCCGCGCCCTGGGTGTGCTTAATTCCATCGTCGTTGCCGATAGAGACAGCCTCGCCGCGATCCTGCGTTCGTCCTCGCTGCTGCTCATCCTCGATAACTTCGAACATCTGCTCGATGCGGCGCCATTCGTGACGGAACTGCTCGCAGCCTGCCACCATCTGAAGATCGTCACAACGAGTCGCGCCCTGCTCCACGTCGGTGGCGAATTTGCCCTCCCGGTACCGCCACTCGAACTGCCGAGCTCCAGTCGCACCCCGCTCCCTTCGTTATCGGAGATCGAACAGAGCCCGGCGGTAGCGTTATTCGTGAGTCGCGCGCAGGCGATCGTTCCCACCTTCACGCTGACCGATTCCAACGCAGCGGTCATCGCCGAAATCTGCCGGTACCTCGATGGCATTCCGCTCGCCATCGAGCTTGCGGCAGCGCAGTCGACGATTCTCTCACCGGCCGATTTGCTGGCGCGCATCGCCGCGCGGTTACCACTCCCGGTTTCCGGCCCGCGGGATGCTCCCGCTCGATTGCGATCGATGCATGACGCCATTGCCTGGAGCTACGATCTGCTCTCGGCTGAGGAGCAAGCGCTTTTCCGGTTGCTCGGCATTTTCGTCGGCGGCTTCACGCTCGCGGCCGCGGAATCGATTTCGCGCGCGATGGCTCTAGGCACCACATCTGCCGGATCAAGCGTTTTCGGGCTTCTGGCCGCGTTGGTCGACAAGAGTCTCGTTCAGCCGGCTTCACTGGACGATACCCCTCGCTTTTCGATGCTCGAAACCATCCGCTCATTTGCGGTGGAGCGGTTGGAGGATTCGGGTGAGATCGACGCCGTTGCCGCCGCGCACGCGGCATGGTTTCTGGAGCTTGCTGAGCGGCCGGGAAACTCGATTGTCATCGCGGGAAACATCGAACACTTTCGCATGCTCGATACCGAGATCGCCAATATGCGGGCCGCGCTGGCGTGGTACGAAAAGCGCCGTGACGGCGAACGGTTGTTGCGCCTCTCCGCGGCACTGATCGAGTTCTGGTACGCGGTCAGCCAGTTTCGCGAATCGGCGGCGTGGCTCACGGCCGCGTTAGAGCTTGCTCCTAACGAATCGAGTCTCGAACGAGGCCGCGCCTTAGCCGAGCTCGGGCGATACAGTGGGCGATCCGGCGATGTGGCTCGGGCCTCCGAGTTGATGAGTCAAAGCATCGAGATTTTCAAACAAGAAGGTGATCTGGAAGCCCTGACGTTCACCCTGGTACGACTCGGCGCGGTTGAGAATCTGCGGGGGAATTTCGATGGCGCGGAGCGCATCTTTAATGAAGCCCTCGAATTGGTAATCGCACACCCTGAGCTCGATCACCGGCCGGCGCTCCTGGGAACCGTGCTTGGCAATCTCGGACTCGCCGCGCATGGACGCGGCGATGCCCAGCTGGCCCTCGATTTGTACGAGCGGTCGCTGTCCGAGGCGCGCATTTCCGGGTATATCCCGGGAATTGTCCGCGCCCTGCGCGATCTCGGGGATTGGGCGAGAGATCAGAACCAGCATCATCGATCGTTGGCGTTCTATCAGGAATGCCTCTCGATGTTCAATGAATATGGCGATCTGACCATCTTGATCGATGTGCTGGGCGGGGTTGCGCTGGCGGCAACCGCCTGGGGCCAGATGGAACGCGCCGCGCGCTTTCTCGGCTCCGCCGAAGCGTTCCGGCAAATGCTTGGCGGCGCATTTTCCGTTCCCACCGATCGCCTGGCCCACGAACGCGCGTTGAAATCGCTGCGATCCGCGCTCAACGAGCAGGAACTCGACGCCGCCTGGCAAGCGGGACGCCAGATGACCGTGCCCGAGGCATTCGACGAGCTTCGCGCCTTTACCCCGACCACCCAGGAATCAAGCCCCGCCCCCGAGCCCGCGATCAAGCTCTCGGCCCGGGAGCTGGACGTGCTGCAATTGCTTGCCGCCGGGTACCGGGATCGCGCGATCGCAGATGAGCTCTTTCTCAGTGTGCGAACCGTTGAAGCCCACGTCGCGAGAATTCTCACCAAATTCGAGCTCCGGTCTCGAACGGCGGTGGTGAGCGCGGCTATCGCGGCTGGACTAATCGATATTACACAGGAGGCGTAGGGGTCTCCTCGCCCTGCTCCAACTGCCACCGGAGCCTCCCAGATCAGTTCGTGATCGGGCTAAACGCGCTCGAAGATCGCCTCCGTGATAGCGCCGTGCTCGGTAATGACCGGAAACACGTCATCCAGGCTGGCCAGCGGAACATTATTCAGGTAGATGCCGAACACGACCTCGCGGCCACTCTTGCCGGTCATGTACCCGGCGAGGGCCCGCGTCATCACCACCGCGCGATCGTTGGCGCCATCGCCGGCAATCGTCATCCCCGATTTCGCTCTCGCATTGCCCGCGACCGGACTATCCGGCGCAACCGTCGTGGCCTCGGTACCGTCCACCCCCATGATCGGCAGAGCATCGTAGTAGGCGTCGAAATCCGCACGGATCGACATGTGCGCAAGTAGCCGCCCAACCGTGCTGGGGCTGAAGAGATCGGTGTACTCGTTGCCGCGGCCATCGCTCAGTGAAACCGAGGCGCTCTCGAGCTCGGATTTTTCGAGGAAGACCCTGACCTGCAGCATCCCCTCGTCGAAGCTCGTCACTCCCACGTGCAGGGCGAGCAGCATGATCAGCATGTCGGCGTGCTGGTTGTGACTCACTTTCTCGATCAGCTTGAGATTCTTGGAAAACGGCAGCGAGCGGTGCAGTGCGACTCGGTCCGCCTGCCCGAGGGCGCCATCCTGGGGCAGTTTTTCCACCGGATTTTTGCCGGTTGCGGATGCCGTCACGGTCACACCAGCTCGCTCTAACGCCTCGATGAACAGCGTGCGAGCGTGAGCCGATGGATCTTCAACCTGATACACCTGCACCCAGTTAGCCTGATCTTCCGGAAGCGTGCCTTCCATGCGGATCTTGCCCGGGCTTGGGGAGGAAACGGTGACGTTCGGCGCTTCCCCGGCGGCGACGGTCTGTACGTCGAGATCGATTTCGTAGGCCGCCGACATCGGCCGCCACTCCAGCGTGGCCGCTTCGCCAACCGCTCCGGGTGTCAATGAGAGGTCGATCAGGTTGTCGTTGATCCAGACCGGCGTCAGGATGTACTCATCCTTCGGCATCGCCTCGAAGAGCCGGTCATCGATGAGCACGTCGCCGGTCACCCGCGTAATCCCGGCAGCCGCGACCTGGTTCGCGAGGTCGTCGAGCCCGGCCAGCGGATCCTGCGGGGTTAGGGTCGCCAGTGCCGGGAACGCCACGGCGTTGATGTGATCGATCGGTGTGAATGCGATATCGCCGTCCTCGGTGTCGCGCCCGCCCATCGTCAGATCGGCGCTGGCAACCAGCATCAGATCGCCATCCAATGTCCCGTCGGCTCCAACGCTGCCGAGCCGGTAGACCGGTGTCTCGAACTGGAAATCAGGCCCGTAGGCATCGAGTGCCGCCGCGCCGGAGAAGAGCTTGGTTGTCGAGGCCGCGAGAAACCACTCGTCACCGCGAATGTCGAGCAGGGCCTCACCCGTCTCGCGATCGGCAACGTGAATGCCGAGACGCGACGGCGCATACCGCGGATCAGCGAGTATCCCGGCCACCGCAGCCGCGAGATCGTCGGAAGCCGCCGCGATCGGCGTCGCCTGTGCCCCTGCCGCCTTCGTCCCGGCGAATGCCAGCGCACCCGCAAGCCCGCCGCCGTAGCCGAGCGCCCGTCTCCGGCTAAAGCGCCTGCCATTAATTCGCGAGCTTTTGGCGTCTCGCAGGTCGGTAGTCATCGAGATTCCTCCCTCATCGTTGCGCACGAGTACGTCATTGACCGTGTGAGAAGCCCACTCAGATAACGGCGGTGATACGTGGCGGAGCCGCTGATTCTGGCCTACCAGAACCCCTTGACGACACAGAAATGGTTGCATGTGGGGTACGTGTTGTTGCACCAATTGAGCCAGTACTTCCGCGCTGATTCGGTGTTCGGGATCCACGGATCGCAGGGAAGGCACCACCAGGCGCTCCAGCTATAACAGAAACCGTCGTGATCGCTGTTGGCGATGATGCCGGTGACTTCCCCGGTGTAATAGTTGACGCACTGCATATCGGCGTCAGCACAATCGTCGATGAAGAGACGAGCCGCACCGAAGCTCGGGGCGATTGCCGCCAGATCGGTCGGCGCCTCCTGGAGCCCCAACTCCAACTCGTTCTGCCAGTTGTTGAGGACTTCGACCTCATAGGTCACATTCTGTGTCTCGGGGTCGTAGCCCGGATTGAACAGCTCGACCACCGCCACATCGGTGTTGCCCGGCTCTGCTTCAAAAACCAGCGCGGCATTCGGCGGGTTGTCGTCGAGAAACCCGAGACCGTGGAGAAATTGCGGGGTCGGCGCAATACCCGCGACACGCTCGGGTCGGTCGGAGAAATAGACCGTGCTCCCGGTACCCGCCTCAAGCGTGAGCGCGTAGCGCCCATCCCGGCCTTCGACGGGAGCGATCGTTCCCGACTGGTAGGTCTGAACGAAGAGGAACTCCACCTTCTCGGTGGGTTCGAGAGCAGCCTCAGGCGTCGCACCCTGCGCCAGGCTCGCCCGGGTTTCGGGATGAGCCTGACTCGCGGGAGCGAACAGCTTACTGATTCGATCGAATCCCATCGCACCACTCCTTCTTGCGATCAGCGACAACCGATGACATCCGAGCAAACGGATCGCGGCACGCACTCTCCGTGGCAGTCGGAAAACCGGCTATTGCATTGATTGGTCCAGTAGGTGAACGCATCGACTCGCTGGCGATACCAGGGCTGGCAGGGCAAGCACGCGCCGTAGGCGAAGCTGTAGCAGAAGCCGTCATGCTCCTTGTTATCGATCGTCGCGATTGCCGGACCATTGGTATCCGAGCGGTTGACACAATCCATCGGCATATCAGGGCAGTCGTCGATAAACAGCTGGGCGTTGCCGAAGCTCGGTGCGAGAACCGCCAGATCAGTCGGGGCCTCGGTAAATCCCATGTCGAGTTCGGCCGTCCAGTTCGCGAGCACCCCGACCTCGTAGGTCACTCCACGGGAAATCGGGTCGTAAACGGGACTGAACAGCTCGACGACGGCAACATCGCTCTCACCCGGAGCGGTTTCCATCACGAGCGCGGCGTTCGGCGGATTGTCTGGCCAGAAGCCAAGCGCCTCGAGAACCGTGGGTGTCGGGTCGGAGCCGGCAATCCGATCCGGGCGATCCGAGAAATAGACCGTCTGCCCCGAGCCCATCTCCAGGGTCAGGGTGTAGCGGCCCAGGCTCCCCGCAACCGGCGCGATACTGCCCGACTGGTAGGTTTGAACGAAGAGCATCGTGGGGCCGTGCTCAGCATCCGGCGCGGGCAAGTCGGTGACCGGCGTTGCCGGCTGGCGACGTTCGAAGCGGTGATCCGCGATGGCTTTGCTGATCCGGTCAAAGCGGGTCGAATTCATGATCATCATCCTCTTCGCGTGACCAACGCCGCCGCTGCGCGATGGCAATCGCTGAACTACGGTGCCGAAACACGCGTGAACGTACCTTGCCCGTAGGAATCCAGCGTTTCGATAACCACCCGGCTCGCTTGACCGGCTGGATCGACCAGGAAGGTCGCCGCGCTCATCGATCCCGGAAATTCGGGCGAGGGTTCGTAAATGAAGAGATCGCGATCCCAGTGGGTAAGCGGATAGACGATCGGCTCAGGACCGACGCTGAGACTCAACGCATCGCCTGCCCCAGCCTCGACAGTCAGCTCGCCGAAGTAATCGTTGGTGTAGGTTCCGGCATACGCGGTCGCCGCGAGCGCCGGTTCCGGTGAGGCGGGCGCCGTGGCATAGGTTTCGTTCTGGAATGACTGTGCCAGCAGATCGTACTGACCGTTCCAAAAGCCGATCCAGTCATCCTGCAGCTCACCGTAGAGGGCGAGATCGAAGAACGACGCCGCGATTCCCTCAGGAAGACCCGAGGGAAATGCGTTCGCCAGCACGACGATACCCAGATTGGCCTCCGGCAACAGGCTGACGTAGGTTCGCGCACCGACCGAAAATGCTCCCGCGTGCGACCAAAAGACGTGTCCCCGCGTGTCGAATTCGACCGCCCAGCCGTGGGCGTAGAAGCTGGTCGAGCCCGTAATCGGATTACGCCCGCGCCCGATTTGCGGCACGAATGTCGAGGCCAGCGCATCCGCGCTGATGTGCTCGACGCCGTCCACGGTTCCGCCACCGAGGATCATGCGCACCCACTGGGCGAGATCGTTGACGCTGGAGCTGACCCCACCGGCAGGAGATTGCGCGTCGGCGTTCCGCGTGAATTTCTGCACCCACTTACCGTTTTCCGGAACGTGGAGAAGTGCGCGATTCGGTCTGCTCTCAAAATCTGCGGCGAGCGAGCTCGTCGAGGTCATCCCGAGCGGAGCGTAGAGACGTTCCGCGGAAAGCTGTTCCCACGACGTACCGGCTGCGGCCGCCGCTGCTGCTCCACCGGCAGTCAGACCAAAATTGCTGTAGGAATAGGTCTGGCGGAATTTGCCTGTCAGGTTCAGATCCCGCATACGATGAATGATTTCGTCGCGATCGAAACCAATGATCTCAAGGTCATCCCCGGCAATCCCAGGCATCCCGGTTCGATGGCTGAAGGCATCGCGGATCGACACTTCGCGCGTGATCCAGGGATCAGAAAGCTCAAAATCGGGGAGATGATCGACCAGGTGATCGTCCCAGGTCACAACCCCATCGCCGACGAGTGCTGCCACCACGGTGCCGGCAACCGATTTCGAAACCGAGGCGATCTGAAACACCGTGTCGGCATCAACGGTGTCTGCGGCGTCGACCGATTTGACCCCGAATCCCTTGGTGTACACCGCCTCGTCGTTGTGAACGACCGCGACCGCGAGACCGGGAACTCCAGTTGCGTTCAACGCGTCAGCGATCATCGATTCGAGTCGAGCGGTCGCGTCCGAAACTCGCTCAGTCGAGACCGCGCGATCCGTCCCGGCGACTGGAGTGCCGGATTGGGCAGACACGATGGCGGCGGGACCTGACATCGCGATACCGGCCGCAATCCCGGCACCGCCGGTTTGCACGAGTCGTCGTCGGGACAATCGGCGGCTGAACGGTGAGGCATTCATCGATGGTTTCTCCTTACCGGCGTTCCGGTTCTGCATTCGCCTGACCCTCGGGAGGAATACGCTGGTGCGATGGTTCTACGGTAGGTTGTCAGGGCCATTGAGTGAATTCGTACAAGTACGGTGTCGGCGCCGGAACCGGTACTTAATTTCGGGACATCTTCACGATTTCCCGCAAAGCCCGTCAAAGCCGAAGTAGCATGTTGGTTCGATATAGCAACCGGCAAATTTGCCATCGGAGCCGGGACAGTCCTCGAGTCCATCGATGAAGAGGCTGGCGGCGCGGAAGCTCGGCGCCAGGGCAGCCAGATCGGTCGGCGCCTCGGTCAGTTCAACGTCGAGCTCCCTTCTCCGTGAATCGCCGGTACGCCGGCAATTAGCAATTGATGTTCGTGAAGGCGTTCGAGCAGACGGAATCGACTTTGCAGCCGTTTGGGCATTGATCGGCATACCGCCCGTTGCAAACACCATTCCAGATGTCCTTGGCATCGCTGCGAGCGGAGTACCAGGGGGCACAGGGCAGGCACGCTGACCCGCCCCAGCTGTAACAAAATCCGTCGTGCTCGCTATTTGAAATCGTGCCACGCACCTCGCAGTCACCCTTAGTAACCGGTACCCAGCCCGACATTCCATCGCCGCCGTAGATTTGACAATCGGACCCGACACATGACATGTCAAAATCCGGGCAGTCGTCGATGAAGAGCCTGGCCGCTCCGAAGCTTGGGGCCAGCGCGGCCAAATCCGTCGGCGCTTCCTGGAACTCCAGTTCAAGCTCGTGCTGCCAGTTCGCCAATACCCCGATCTCGAAGCTCACGCTTTGTGAAATGGGGTCAACTCGTGGCTCGAAGAGCTCGATCACCGCAATATCCGTCTCACCGGGGCCGGTTTCCATGACCAGGGCGGCATTTGGCGGGTTCTCGGCGCTGAAACCGAGCCCTTCCAGGAACTGAGGTGTTGGCTGGGACCCAACGATCCGGTCCGGCCGGTCGGAGAAATAGACGGTCTGGCCGCTGCCGCTATCCAGCGTTAGCGTGTACCGGCCTTCCTCCCCGTCCTTCGGCGCGATGGTGCCTGATTGATAGGTCTGGACGAAGAGCATCGTTGGGCCGTGGTCGGCCTCCGGAACCGGCGTGGCGTTCTGAGCAACGCTCGAAGGTGCCGGGCTTTTCGCTCCGGCAGAGCCTGCTGCCAGCGCGCGAGTGCGGGACAACGGCTGTCCCGCGAATGCCTTGCTGATGCGATCGAAACGAGTTGATTGCATATCCTCATCCTCCAATGGGTAATCAGCGCGCGGGCGCGCTCAGAATTCGACTTCGCACTCCCAGTTCTCGCCGTTGCAATTTGGGAAATCGTGGACGCACCGGTTGAACCAATAGTTGGCTACGTGCGTCCAGTCAGGATTGTTATGGTTGAAGTGCTCGCAGGGAACGCACATCAAGATGTTCCAACTGAAGCAATAACCCTGAGGACCGTAGGAACCACAGAGCCCCTTTTCACCGTCGCAATAGGGTGATCGGCAGGTAACGGTGCCGTCGGAACAGTCGTCAATGAAGAGTTGAGCGGCGCCGAAACTTGGCGCGAGTGCCGATAGGTCGGTGGGAGCCTCGGTGAACCCCATCTCCAACGATTTTTGCCAGTTGCCCAGGACTTCAACCTCGTAGGTCACACTCTGTGAGAGCGGGTCGTAGACCGGGGTGAAGAGCTCGACCACCGCAACATCGGTTTCGCCCGGAGCCGTTTCGACAACGAGCGCGGCGTTCGGCGGATTTTCCGCGCTGAAACCGAGCCCCTCCAGAAACTGCGGAGTTGCACCCGAGCCGACGATTCGCTCGGGACGGTCAGAAAAATAGGTGGTCTGACCCGTGCCCTGATTAAGCGTCAGCGTGTATCGGCCGTCCGCTGCAGCGACAGGCGCGATCGTGCCCGACTGGTAGGTCTGAACGAAGAGCATTGCCGAGCCGCGCTCGGCATCGGGCGACGGCAAAGAATCTCCGACAGGCGTGGCGTCCTGACGGGCGAATCGGACTCGCCCGTGCCGGGTTGAGGTCGAGGCGTGCGGCAAGCTCCGGCCCTTCGCGAACGCCTTACTGATTCGGTCGAAGCGGTTGGTGTTCATCCGCACATCCTCCTGTGCTCCGTGCCTTTGCGGGAAGTTGGGGCAAATGCCTCCTCAAAGCGGTCCCGGTCTGCATTAGCCGATCGGCCGGCAGTGGCCGTTTCATGCCGGAAACGCTTCATCACAGGCGCCTCCCGCTCGGGTTCGGCTGGCGGCATCCAGGCCTCGGGCGTGGCCTCCTGAGCAAGGCGGGTTCGCGTGAGCCCCGTCGCCGGACCGGCAGTCCCACTAGCCAATGCGTTCAGCCGGGAGCGCCGGGCGATGGCTTTGCTCAACGAATCGAATCGATTCACGTTCATTGCCTGACCTTTCATCCCGCTCAGTCAACAAACACTGATGACGGTTCAGAGTCCCCAGACCTCGCACCAACCTTGGCACTTGTCCGGGAACCGGCGCCGGCACTCGCCGGCCCAATAGGGAGCGGCGTCATTGAGATCGCTGTACCAGGGTTGGCAGGGCAGGCATCCGCCCCAATACCAGCTGTAGCAAAAACCGTCGTGATCGCGGTTGGAGATCGTGCCGACAATCTCCGAGGGCGCCCGCAATCGCGGGTCTTTCCGCCACACATCCCAGGAGACACCCGGGTGGTAGCAGGTCAGGACGCCGTCCGCGCAATCGTCGATGAAGAGCTGCGCAGCGCCGAAACTCGGCGCCAGCGTCGCGAGATCGGTCGGCGCCTCGGTGAACTCGAGTTCCAGCTCGCGTTGCCAATTGGCCAGAACCTGGATCTCATAGATGACGCTTTGGGAGGTCGGATCGTAGACCGGATCGAAGAGCTCGACCACGGCGACGTCGCTCTCACCGGGTGCGGTTTGCACTACGAGGGCGGCATTCGGTGGGTTGTCCTGGGGAAAGCCCAGACTCTCCAAAAATTGCGGCGTTTCGGTCGCGCCAACAATTCGGTCGGGACGATCGGAAAAGTACACGGTCTGACCGGTGCCAGCTTCCAGCACCAGGGTGTACCGCCCGTGAGCCCCATCGACCGGCGTAATCGTGCCCGATTGGTAGGTCTGGACGAAGAGCATCTCCGGTCCGTGATCGGCATCGGGCTCGGGAACCCGCGTCGCGTCGGTGGGCTGCATCGTTGCCGCGCCGCGCCGTGCGAACGCTCTGGTGATTGTGCTGAATCTCGAGTCGTTCACGGAGATTCCCTTTCTCGCATCCAGAAACGCCGGCAGAGAAGAGCGCCCGGCGGTCTGGGGAAGACGACTAGTGCCGATACCCTTCGCTGCAGCCGTAAAGGGCAACGGCGCCGCTGGTTACTCTCATCGGCTTACAGTTGCCGGCACAGGCGGGATAGCGTTCGTTGCACCAGTTGGTCCAGTAGTCGAACGTGCCGTCACACGTGCCAAACCAGGGGTCGCAGGGCAAGCACGTTCCATTCGCCCAGCTGTAGCAAAACCCGTCATGTTCTAGATCGGGGATGACGCCGAACGACGCACAAGCCGGGTCGCTCCGCGTCAGCGAGTCGAAGGGGTCGTTACGGGTGCACTCTTTGGGAACGCAAAACATCGGCAAACCATCGCAGTCGTCGATGAAAAGATGAGCAGAACCGAAGCTGGGCGCCAGTGCCGACAGGTCGGTCGGCGCCTCAATGAAGTCCAGCTGCAGCGCTTGCTGCCAGTTCGCGAGCACTTCGATTTCGAACGTGACGCTCTGCGTCTCAGGATCGTAAAGCGGACTGAACAGCTCAATGACTGCGACGTCGCTCTCGCCCGGCGAGGTTTCCACGACCAGTGCCGCGTTCGGCGGATTCTCGGAGGAAAACCCGAGCGTACCCAACAATTGGGAAGTGGGCTCGCTCCCGACGATCCGGTCCGGCCGATCCGAGAAATAGACCGTTTGGCCAGTACCTGCTTCCAGGGTCAGGGTATAGCGGCCGTCAGTCCCCTCAACCGGAGTAATCGTGCCGGATTGGTAGGTCTGCACGAAGAGCATCTCGGGACCGTGCTCGGCAACCGGAGCCGCGAGCGAGCGCTGGCCGCGAGTCAACGCGTTGCGGAGTGCGGGAAATCGATGCGTGCTCATCGGCAACTCCTCGTGGTTTTGGGCCGCCTGTTCGGCCGATCAACGTGTCCCGGTAATCAGTTATGCGGTGGCCATCGCCAGCGCGAAGCTGGTAGCGAGCGCCTGGAGGGCGCCGCGAACACCGTCGGACCCCCGGGCAACCTGCGTCACCACCATCCCGCGTCCATCGATGAGCACAGCCGCCGGGGTACCGGGCACCCCAAAGGTTTGAGCGAGCGAATGATCGTCATCCAATACGACCGGTGACCTAAAGCCCACCTCTTGGTTGAGCCCGACCGGTCCACGCGAGACGATGACCACGCGAAGGCGTTCGACCGCGGATTCAAAAGCTTTGATATCAGGAAGAACTTTTTGGCAGCCGCTGCACCCAGGGCTCCAGAACATGAGCAGCGTTGGGGTACTACTCGCTCCGCCGATTTCAATCGCCTGCCCATTCAGATCGGGTCGCCGCAATCGCGGGGCCGCCTGACCGATGCCGGCCACCTGCGCTTCTTGGCTTGGCGCCTCCGGCATGCCCAGACCGAGCGTTTCGGCAACGAGTTTGCGAACGACATGGGCACCGTAGCGAGGACCGGCGCTGACGATGCCGTTGGGTTGGATCACCACGGCGGCCGGAGCCTGCTGCAAATCGAATGCATCGACGAGTTCATGCTCTTGTTGCAAGAGCACCGGCCGGATGCCGTATTCGGACGTCATCGCGATATTGGTTTTCGGTTCGCCGGTGCTCACCAGAGCGATTGAGAGCCGGTCACCGTAAACGCGCTGCCAACCGCCGAGATCGGGGAGCAGCTCATAGCACGGGCCGCAGCGAGGATCGGTAAAAACAACCAGGAGCGGTTTTGCCGGCGCCAGCAGGGAGGCAAGCGTGGCTCGTCCGCCGCTCAGCACATCAAGTGCCAAGTTTGGCGCCCGCTTTCCGGCAAAGGCATTGAAGAGATCAACCGGCTCCGCTTCCGTCTGCTCTTGCGGCTGATCGCTCACGATTGCCGGTCGTGCCCACAATCGCCCGGTCAGCTCATCGATCCGAGCAGACATCCGTTGCTGCTGCGAGTGAACCTGGACGATCGCCCAGGAGATCAATGCCAGGCCCACCAGACCCACCACAGTGACAATCAAAGCTACGATCGGCATCGTCGCTCTCCTTAATAAGTCCGGCTGTGCACCGGATCGGTGAATGACGTGGGGACTGAGTGGTGTGCTCCTCCGGGCGGCATGCCGTCCAGAGGAGCACTGCCTCTTAGGCGATTAGAGCCATCGGTCGCATTCGCCCTGAGCGCCAGCGGAGCAAATCTTTGAAACACCGCAGTCGCCGTTGCAAGAAGAGAACAGGGCGTTGCATTGGCCGACCCAGTATTCGTAGGCGTTGCTCGGATCCCACGGCGAGCAGGGATAACAACCCGCCTTACCCCAGCTGTAGCAGAAACCATCGTGCGCGCTATTGTCGATGGTGCCTTGCACCACAGGAGTGCGGCCGTCCAACGTGTAACAGGTGATGTTCATGTCCGGGCAGTCATCAATGAAGAGCTGAGCAGCGCTGAAGGACGGGACGAAGGTGGCCAGGTCGGTCGGGGCCTCGCTGAATTCCATCTCGAGCGCCGATTGCCAGTTGGCGAGAACTGAGATTTCGTAGGACACACTCTGCGTTTCCGGATCATATTGCGGAGCGAAGAGCTCCACTACCGCAATATCCGTATCGGTCGGACCGGTTTCTACCACCAGCGCCGCGTTCGGCGGATTGTCATCTGGGAACCCGAGCCCTTCGAGGAACTGCGGGGTCGGATTGGTGCCGACGATGCGGTCCGGGCGGTCGGAGAAGAAGACGGTCTGGCCGCCGCCAGACTGGAGATTCAGGATAAAGCGGCTGTCATCGCCCTCTTTCGGGGTAATTGTTCCCGATTGATAGCTCTGCAGGAAAAGCATTTTCGGGCCGGTTTCAGCGACTTCGGAGTTTGCACCGGCCGCCGGCGTTGCATCTTGCGCGAAGCTGACCTTCGAGAGGCCGGCCGCGGCAATTCCAGCTGCGGCAACTCCGGCGCCACCCTGGATCATGGCTTGGCGGCGTGAGATCCGCCGATCGGCGAAAAACTTGGAAACGGTATCAAGACGATTGGCGTCCATCGAAAATCCTCCAGACCTCGGCATAAATCGAACGATAGCTACCTCAGAACGCTGTTCGGTCCACCTCCTTCAGGATCCAAACATCCGGTCGATCCGTAACGCCGGAATCGACCATTGCGTCACGCAGCTCGTCGGAACGGGCAAACAGCCGGGCGCGCTCCGCGTCGTCCCATTCCAGGTAGATCAGCACCTCGTCGGCATCCGCGATATCGTGAAAAACCCGTTCGCTCCGCGATCCGTGGGCTTGCCGAACCTCGGCGTCTTCATCGAAGAGAGCCTTCCACCGTCCGTAGTCCTGGACCCGATGTCGAATCACGAGAACGGTCATGATGAGCTCCCCTGAAACCGAACGGGCCGATTGGGAGGCGACTGCCGACAAAATGAGAGTAGGCCGGCGCAGTGCGCCGGCCTATTCGTACAAGTACGGTACCGTGATTCTTATGAGTACTTAATCGCGCGGCTGGTCAACCCCTTGCGCGAGATCGACGAGCCCGGTAGCAATCGCAGTACTGACAGCCGCCGTGCGTGTTCGCACATCGAGCTTGTCGAGGATTTTGGCGACGTGGGCCTCAACCGTGCGAACGCTGAGAAAGAGCGCGTCGGCAATTGCCCGATCGGATAGACCCGCAACCAGCATCTGCAGAACCTCATGCTCGCGCGGTGTCAGGATGGTGGTGGGGGGAATGGCGGGCTGCGCCGGATCAGCGGGCGGAGCGAGCGCCTGGATTTCGCCGATCGCTTCGGTGACCGTGAGTTGCCGTCCGTCCGCCCAGGCGGCGTCAATGTCCGGCTCGCTCAATCCGGACCGAACCAACACCACCGCCCGCTCGTGCGCCAACCGATCGGCGGGGACGAGAAATTCTCCACCGTGCTGCGTCCGAAACTTCTCGGCCGCTCCGAGCAGCCGGGCCGCGTGTGCCAGGCGTCGCCAGGTTGCCGCAGCGAGGGCCGTTCCTTCGAGCGCATCGGCAACAACCCGTAGATCGGGCTGATCGTCCAGGAGCTCCATGGCCTCACGGTAGCGGCTCACCGATTGAACGTAGTCGCCGCGATCGCGCTCAACATCCCCGAGATCGCGCAGCGATCGGATGGCGCCGAGGGTGTAGCCACGCTCGCGGCAAACCTGGAGTGCCTGCTCGTGACGAGTGCTCGCCAGATCGAGCTCACCTCGACCGTGAGCCGCCACCCCGAGATTCGCGAGCGTGGTGCCGGTGATCGCGGCCGCAATCGCCGTATCGGGCACCACCATTGCAACCTCTAGCGCTTCCTGG
>JAESFN010000935.1_pt1 | contig 17859 bp, 17 predicted proteins | sample 9269411 | NCBI WGS metagenome assembly JAESFN01 (sample SAMN14505399, study PRJNA617100) | algae metagenome | isolation source: Iphinoe sp. HA4291-MV1 and co-occurring heterotrophs from trail next to... | place: USA: Maunawili Falls, Hawaii | collected 2009-07-25
CGCCGCGCCGTGATCCAGGCGCCATGCGCCTGCCACGCCTCGTAGCCCTGGGTCAGCCGGAAGACCGGCATCCACGTCTCGAGCCCCTCCGGCGCAACGGTCACCGTCTCGACCGAGCCGGCCACGCCCTTGGCCTTCCGCACCGCCGGGGCCAGCGCCTCGCCCTCGGCCGGCGACATCAGCGCGGCGAAGCCGTCGGCGGCCTCGAGCATCCGGGCGAGCGGCGGCCCGGCCTTGTCCTCGCCGAGCATGACCCGTCCGATCCGCTCGTAGAGGCCGATGTCGCGGGTGAACCAGCCCACCGTGTCGAGGCTCGGGGCGAGCGGCATGGCGCCGGAAATGTCGATCCGCCCATGCGTCGGACGGAGCCCGACGAGGCCGCAGAACGAGGCCGGCGCCCGCACCGATCCGCCGGTGTCGCTGCCGAGCGCGGTGTCGCAGAGCCCCGCCGCCACCGCCGCCGCGGAGCCCGAGGACGACCCGCCCGGCACCCGCCCCGGCGCCGCCGGGTTCTTCGGCGTGCCGAGCCGCGAATTCCGCCCGTCGAGGGAGAAGGCGAGTTCCGCCGTATGCGTCTTGCCGACGAACCTCGCCCCGGCGTCGAGGAGCTTCTGCACCGCCGGCGCGTTCGCCTTCGCCGGCGGGTCCTCCGCCATCTTCTCCGGATTGCCGCAGCCGGTGACATAGCCCGCGACGTCGTAGAGGTCCTTGACCGCGAAGGTCACACCCTCGAGCGGCCCGCCCGCCGCGTTCGGCACCGGCACGTCGGGGTAGTCGACAAAGGCATTGACGGGATCGGAGGGGATCAGCATGGCGGGCCTCGGCAAAGAACGAAGCCGCCGTTGTTTCACGGGATGGCGGGACGGGCAAGCCGCGAGCGCCGCCGGACGCGTCCTGCTTAGGGCCGCAACCGGCAAGCGCTGTCCGCGCTGCTCCACAGCCGCCGTAGCTTGAGCGGTGCCGTTCCGGCGCCCGCCACACCCTTCGTGACCGAAGGGCCGACTGTAGGGCGGGGTTAGGCGCTTTGGCGCCGTAACCCGCCGCTCCGAACCACCCATCACCCCGGCCGCGATGCGGCGCGGGGCGGGGCGGAGGACGCATGTTCGATGCCACCTGAGATGCGAGTGACTGCGGACACCACGCCTGTCATCCCGGGCGCTGCGCAGCATGTCATGCTGCGCAGCAGACCCGGGACCCCGAGACGCGAGAACGCCCGAAGCGCGGCCGGCCATCCTCATCGGGTCCCGTCCCGCCTTCAACCCCGACGCGGCGTCGCCCGCGTCTCGTCCCGCTCCGCCTCGCCGCCGGTGATCAGCCGGGCGCCGCGCTGGTAGGTGAGGTACATCCACAGCCAGTGCACCGCGACCAGCGCGCGGTTCTCGAAGCCGGTGAGCAGGTAGATGTGGACCAGCGCCCACAGCATCCAGCCGATCCGCCCCTTGAGCCGGAAGCGGCCGAAATCGAACACCGCCGCGTTCCGCCCGACGATGGCGGTGTTGCCGCGCTCGCGGTAGCGGAACGGCGGCAGCGGCGTGCCCTTCGCGATGTTCCGCCGAAGCGCCGTGCCGAGATGCCAGCCCTCCTGGTTGGCGACCTGGGCGAGCGCGGGGAGCGGCCGCCCGTCCGCGCCCGGCGCCGCGGCGGAATCGCCGATCACGTAGACGCCGTCGAGGCCGGGCACCGCGAGATCGGCGCCGACCGTGACCCGGCCGGCGCGGTCGAGCGGCACGCCGAGGAGCGACGCCGCCGGCGACGCCCGGACGCCGGCGCCCCAGATGATGCAGCCGGCCGGCACGCGCTCGCCGCCGATCGTCACCGCATGCGGCTCGATCGAATCGACCGTCGCCCCGGTGATGACGGTGACGCCGAGCTTCTCGAGCGCCGTCCGCGCATAGGCGGAGAGCGACTCGGGGAACGTCGAGAGCAGCCGCGGGCCGCCCTCGACGAGGAGGACGCGGGCCTTGGCCGGGTCGATGCGGCGGAAATCGCGGACGAGCGCATGGCGCGCGAGCTCGACCACCGAACCCGCCATCTCGACGCCGGTGGGACCGCCGCCGACGATCACCGTGGTGAGGAGCCGCGCCTGCTCGGCCGGGTCGGCGGCGATCTCGGCTCGCTCGAAGGCGAGTAGAAGCCGCGCCCGGATGGTGCGGGCGTCCTCGATGGTGCGCGGCCCCGGCGCGGCGGCCGCCCAGTCGTCATGGCCGAAATAATTGTAGTTGGAGCCGGCGGCGAAGACGAGCCGGTCGAAGGGCAGGTCGGGTCCTTCCGCGAGACGAACGATGCGCGCCGCCATGTCGATGCCGGTCACGTCGCCGAGCACCACGTCGACGTTCCGGTAGCGCGACAGCATGCTCCGGATCGGGCGGGCGATGTCGGCCGGCGACAGCGCGGCGGTCGCGACCTGGTAGAGGAGCGGGACGAAGAGGTGGTAGTTCCTGCGGTCGACCACCGTCACCCGCGCCGGCGCGCCGCCGAGCGCCTTGGCGCAGGCGAGACCGCCGAAGCCGGCGCCGATGATGACGATGCGCGGCTCGGCGACGGGGCTGCTCATCGTTACCCGGCCCCGCGGCTCAGATCCGTTCCCGGCGGGGAAACGGGGTGACATTGGCGGAGCCGCCGGCCTCCGGGCCGCCGACGACGCGGTCGCCACCGGCGGCCTTGCCCTCGTAGAGCCGACGATCGGCGGCGGCGAGAAGCGCGGCGAGGTCGCCGCCGTCGTCGGGCGCGGTGGCGATGCCCACAGTGGCGGTGACGGGGGACGGACCGCCGGCGAGCGTGGTGGCGACGCGGCGGCGCAGCCGGTCGGCGGTGAGCAGCGCCGGGCGGTGGCCGAGGCCGTCTGAGAGCACCAGGATCTCCTCGCCGCCATAGCGATACACCCGGTCGGACTCGCGGGTCGCCTGGCGGACCAGCGCGGCCACCTGGCGCAGGACCTCGTCGCCGGCCGCCTTGCCGTGACGCCGGTTGAAGTCGCCGAGCTTGTCGATGTCGATCACCATCAGGCTCAGCGAACGGCCGCCGTGGACCGCATCGTTGACGAGGCTCCGGCCCTCGCTGTCGAAGCGGACGCGATCGAGCAGGCCGGTCAGCCGGTCGCGGCCGGCGGTGTCGAACGTGGCCTCGTAGCGCCGGCGATAGGTGAGGGTGTCGAACACGTCCGACAGCCGCGGTGCGCCCTTCACCATGCGCGCCGTCTCGACATGGCGGAGGTAGAAGGCCGCCATCAGGCCGAACACCACGGCCGCGCCCATCTTGGCGATCCACCCGCCATAGAGCACGGCAAGCGGCACGCCGGCGAGCAGATGGAGCGCGGTGAAGAACCCGATCTGGTCGAAGGTGAGGACGATGGCGAGCGCCAGGACGATGCGGGGAAGCTGCCGTCCCCCGAGCCAGCCGTTCATGCGCTCGTAGAGCAGGATGAGCAGGATCGAATCGATGAAGAGGAGGATCGTCCCCCAGATCATCAGGCCGCCCATCTCGTCCATCAGCCGGAGGTCGAGCGGACGGTCGGCGATCGGCGCGAGATCGTGAAAGCGCATGGTGAAGACCAGCGCCACCATCAGGAAATTGCCGACGAGCAGCCCGTAGATCGGCTGGGCGAAATGACGATGCCGCCCGGCAATTCGAGATAGAGGATGGCGGCGAGATAGGTCTCGAGGAAATGCATCGCGCCGAGGGCGCAGAACACGAGGCCGATGCCGAAGCGATGCCGCAGGCGGAAGAGGCCCGCCATGACCGTGAAGTAGAGCGCCGCCTCGACGAGGAGGAGAAGGAGGTTGGTCCAGTCGCCCATCGGAAGGCCGCCTCGGGACATGTGCCGTAACGCATGCACAGTCCGTCAGGCTTGGCAATAGACGGGAGGCGCAGCGAAGACGCAGCGCCCCTCGCGACGAACCGCCTCGAGGCTCAGCCGACGACGACGATGCCGCCCTCCCCGGCCTCGGTGCCGAATGCAAGCCGCCGTCCGTCCGCGTCCCAGGCGAGCGCGCTCACCGGGCCGCCGCCGGGCCGGCGCATCACCGCCTCCTCCGCGTCGGTGAAGCGGACCGCGAGGATCATGCCGTCCTGGTAGCCCACCGCCGCCATCTCCTCCTTCGGATGGCAGGCGACGCGGGTGACGAGCACCTCGCGGGCGCCGAGCTGGAGCGGCGGCCTGCCCATCGGTCCGTCCTTGAAATGGAAGGGCCAGACCACGGCGGCGTTGGCGCCGGACGTAGCGAGGTACCGCCCCTTGGCGGCCCACGACATCGAGCGCGGCTTGCCGGGATAGCCGCTCATCCGCATGTCCTTGCCGTCGGCAAGCCGCCAGCCGTGGAGGGCGTTGTCCTGCATGGTGGTGACGACGAATTTGCCATCGGGCGAGAAGACTACGCCGAGATGCGCGCCTTTCCATTCGAGGCCGGTCGGCGCGGCCTCGGTCGCCGGCCACCACAGGGTGACGCCGTCATAGCGCGCGATGGCAAGGCGGGTGCCTTTCGGCGCAAAGGCGATCCCGCCCGCGGCGCGCGGCAGATCGAGGCTCCGCTCGCGGCCGTCGGCGAAGAGCACGGCGACCTGTCGGCCGGTGGCGAAGCCCACGGCCCCCACGGGGCCGGCCGCAACGTGGTCGATCCACTTCCGCGGCCGTTCGGCCACGCGGGTGACCGCGCCGGCCGCATCGGTCGCGGCGACGAGGCCGTCATCGCCACCGGTGAGGAGGCGGCGGCCGTCGGCGGTGACGGCCGACGACAGGATCGCGCCGCCATGGACCTCGGCCCTGGCCTCGGCATCGCCGCGGACCAGCCGGACCGAACCGTCGCCGAGCGCGAAGGCGGCGGTGTCGCCAAGGAAGGCGGCGTCGACGACGAAGGCGCCGAGGGTGAAGTCCTGAACGGTGGGCACGGGTTCTATACTACCTTTGCGGGAAGAATGCTGCTTCGGCATCCGGTCCCGGAGTTGACCGGGATTTAATGGGGGTACATATATTGCCGCCGGAGATTACCTTCGATCCCGCGAAGCGGGAAGCCACCTTGGAGGCGAGGGGCCTCGACCTCCTCGCCGCCGCGCGGCGACGCAGTCCATGTCATTTCGATGAGAAAGCGTCATGAGCGAGAACAAGAAGCGCATCCGAAGCGACTTGGCCCGGGTTGATGCTCACGTCATCCAGCCGGAGGAATACGACGAAGCGCCGGAATTGAGTGAAGCGGACTTCGCTCGCGCCGAAATATGGCACGGCGACACGCTCGTCCGCCGTGGCCGGCCACCGCTCGAACGGCCGAAGGAGGCGGTGAAGCTCCGCCTTTCCCCCGACGTGCTCGAACATTTCCGCGCCAGCGGGCCGGGATGGCAGACCCGCATCAACGAAACGCTGGAAAAGGCGGTGGCACGCGAGAAGAAGGCGATGGGCAGGCGTTGACCCGGATCAGCCCCGCCACGGGCCGCCCGGGGGTCCCCAGTCCCACGACGGCATCGGCGCTTCAGGGTCGAGCGCAACGACACTCTCGGCCGAGTTGATCACCGCCAGTCGCGTCCCCCATTCCAGATAGCCGATGACGGCGGCCCGGAACTCGGGGTCGTCGGGCAGCCCTGCCTCGTCGAGCGAGTCGCGCATGAGGTCGATCCAGCGCCGGCGCTGTGCTTCGGTCAGGTGGCGATCGAGATGGCGTGCGATCATCGAGGCATGGGATTCGCCGCGCCCGGTCCAGTCCCTCGGTCCCCCGAAGACCTCCGCCACGAAGCCCGCCACATGCTCCGCATGGTCCGGGTTCATGTCGGCGAAGACCCGCGCTAGGATCGGATCGTTCGGAACCTTGCCGTAGAAGACGCTCGTCAACCGGCGGAGCGCATCGAGCCCGCCGGCCCATTCGGCCAGCGTCGGGACCGATGCGGGGACGCCGTCTTCGCTCACGCCTGGCACGCCGCGAAGCCTGCCTTGATCAGTTCCGCCTCCAGCTTCCGGCCGATGAAGACGAGCCGGCTCTCGCGCTTTTCGCCTTCCCGCCAGGCCCGCTGGTGGTTGCCCTCGATGATCATGTGGACGCCCTGGACGACGTAGCGCTCGGGATCGCCCTTCAGCGCGATGATGCCCTTGAGCCGAAGAATGTCCGGCCCGAACGCCTGGGTGATCTGCTCGATCCACGGAAAGAAGCGCTTCGGATCGAGCTCGCCGGCGCGGAGCGAGATGCTGCCGATCCCCGACTCCGCGATGTGGTCGTGCTCGTGGTGGTGATGATCATGATCGTGGTCATGGTCATGATGATGATCATGGTCGTGGTGATGATGATGGTCGTGATCGTCGCCCGCGAGGAAATCCGGGTCGAGGGTGAGGATCCGGTCGAGATCGAAGGCGCCGCGGTCGAGCACCTTGTCGATCGCGATGGCGCAGCGCTCGGTGCGGTGGATCACGGCGTGCGGGTTGATCGCGCGGATCTTCCGCTCGACTTCGGCGAGCTCGGCCGGGGAGACGAGGTCGGTCTTGTTGAGAAGGATCACGTCGGCGAAGCCGATCTGCTCCTGCGCCTCCGGCGCGTCCGCCAGGCGGAGGGTGAGGTGCTTGGCGTCGGCGACGGTGACCACGGCGTCGAGCTTCGCCTTGGCCTTCACGTCGTCGTCCATGAAGAAGGTCTGGGCGACGGGCGCCGGGTCGGCGAGGCCGGTGGTCTCGACCAGGATGCCGTCGAAGCCGCCGGGCCGCTTCATCAGGCCCTCGACCACGCGGATCAGGTCGCCGCGCACCGTGCAGCAGACGCAGCCGTTGTTCATCTCGTAGACCTCCTCGTCGGATTCGACGATCAGGTCGTTATCGATGCCGATCTCCCCGAACTCGTTGACCACGACCGCGTAGCGCTTGCCGTGGTTCTCGCTGAGGATGCGGTTGAGGAGCGTGGTCTTGCCGGCGCCGAGATAGCCGGTGAGCACGGTGACGGGAATTTGCGTTTCGGGCATCGGGAAACTCCAGGAGGCCGGTCCGGCCGAAGGTCGCCCTCATATAGGACAACGCGGCCGCCATCGCCAATGACGGCCGCCCCGATGTATCCCACCCCGGCGCCGGGTCAGGCCCCTTCCCTCAGGAGGTTCTCGAGATCGAGCCGCTTGGTGAACATCGCCAGCGACCCGTCGGCATTGACCGGCCATTCCTCCTGCGGACGGTCGCGGTAGAGTTCGACGCCGATACCGTCGGGATCGTCGAGATAGAGGGCCTCGCTGACGCCATGGTCGCTGGCGCCGGTCAGCGGAATGCCGGCCGCGATCAGGCGGCGGAGGGCGTCGGCGAGCGCGGCGCGGCTCGGGTAGAGGATGGCGTGGTGGTAGAGCCCGGTGGTGCCCGGAGGCGGCGGCTGGCCGCCCTTGCTCTCCCAGGTGTTGAGGCCGATGTGGTGGTGGTAGTCGCCCGCGGCGATGAAGGCGGCGTCGCGGCCGTAGCGGGCCTTGAGCTGGAAGCCCAGCACGCCGCAGTAGAAGGCGAGTGAGCGCTCGATGTCGGCGACCTTGAGATGGGTGTGGCCGATGCGGGTGCCGGGGTCGATCGGCCGCGCGAGGAATGCCGCGGTCCTTTCGTCGTCGAGCGTGGCTGCGTCTGACATCGTGGTCTCTCCGTCCGGGATCTGTCCCGATCCTATCACATTTGGGGACCGGCCGCCGCTAGCGGCGGCCGGTGTCGCCACCCTCAGGCGACCAGCTTCCACGCGCTCTGGAAGCCGAGGCCGAGCGGACCCTGGAGGGTGATGCCGAGCAGCGCCAGGCCTTCGAGCTGGCGGGCGCGTTCGAGCTTGCCGGCATCGATGCCGCGGAGGCCGCCGTCCCCGACGAGGCGGAGCACGGTCGCCTTGGCCGCATCGTCGTTCGAGGCGACGAACACGTCGAGCGCGTGGCCGTCGACCGTGCCGGCGACCAGCGTGCCGGCGAAGGTGGTGTTGAAGGCCTTCACCACCTTGCTCTTCGGCAGGAGTGCCGCCAGCTCCTCGGCCGCGCTGGAGTCACCTTCGGTCACCAGCCCGTCATAGCTGCCATTGAGCGGGTTGGTGATGTCGACGACGGTCTTGCCGGCGAGGGCTGCCGCATTGGCCGCGACGAAATCGCGGGCCACGGCGAAGGGGACGGCGAGGACGATCACGTCGTTCTTCAGGCCGTCCTCCTGGTTCGCGACTCCGACTTTTGCGGCCGGATGCCGCCCACGGATATCGGCGGCGACGCCCTCGGCGGTGGCCGGATCGCGGCTGACGAAAGTGACGGCATGGCCGCCTGCGGCGAGGCGGGTGGCGATGCCGCGGCCCATGTTGCCGGTGCCGATGATGGTGACGTTCATGACGATGTCTCCTCGGAAATCTCTAGCCGGAGCCCGATGGAGCGACAGGTCCCGCCGCATCCTCGTTCCGGATGGCAGGGATATGCGCTCATGCTCGCAATGTTATAATCCATGCAATCTGCGGAAGATTTAATCTCTCTGGTGTGAGGTTCCATGCTCGACCGCTTCACTGGAATGCAGGTCCTGTCGCGGGTCGCGGCATTGGGAAGCCTTTCCGCGGCCGCCCGGGCGCTCGGCATGTCCCAGACCATGGTCACCCGGCACATCGATGCGATCGAGGATCGCCTCGGCGTCCGTCTCTTCCATCGCACCACCCGCCGCCTGACGCTGACCGAGGCCGGCCAGGCCTACCTGCAGGCGGCAGAGCGGATTCTCGGCGAGATCGACGAGGCGGAAAGCGCCGCCTCGGCGTCGGTCAGCGAGCCGCGCGGCACGCTCCGCGTCAATCTCCCGCTCGCCTTCGGGCTCCGGCAGGCCGTGCCGGCGATCGCCGATTTCGCGGCCCTCTTCCCGGCGCTGACCATCGACATCGGCCTCACCGATCGCTTCATCGACCTGGTCGAGGAGGGATGGGACCTCGCGATCCGCATCGGGCAACTCCGCGATTCGAGCCTGGTTGCGCGGAAGCTCGCCCCGATCCGCACCGTTGTCTGCGCGGCGCCGGCCTACCTGGCCACAGCCGGGACGCCGCGCACCCTGGCCGATCTCGCCCGCCACAACTGCCTCGGCTACACGCTGCCGACGCCGGCGACGGCCGAGCGGTGGCGGTTCGGCCGGAACGGCGAGATCGAGCAGCCGGTCACCGGCAGCTTCCGCGCCAACAACGGCGACGCCCTCCGCGAGGCGGCGCTGGCGGGGCTCGGCATCGTCTACCAGCCGACCTTCCTGTTCCCCGACGATCTCCGGGCCGGGCGGCTGGTGCCGGTCATCCTCGACCGGCCGCTCTTCCAGTTCGCGAATGCCTATGCCGTCTACGCGCCCACCCGCCACGTCCCCGCCAAGGCCCGCCGCTTCATCGATTTTCTCGCCGAGCGGTGGTCGGGCGAGCCGCCCTGGGACAAGGGCCTGCCGCCGGAGGTGTTCCGGGACGGGTAGGAGTGCTCACTCCATCGCCTGCGGCGTCGCGATCAGGATCTCGAGCTCGCGCTCGGGGTAGAAGTCGGTGGCCCGCATCTCGAACTGGGTCGGGCCGATCTTCTTCACGTTCGTCCCGCAGAAGCTGACCAGGGCGTCCGGGCTGCCCTTGTCGACCACCAGCCGGAAGTCCTTGATCGCGGTCGCCCAGTTGTTGGCCGTGGTGAGGATGTAGCTCACCCGCTGCTCGTTGAGATAGGGATTGCTGTCGTTCTTGATCGCCGCGAGCTTCTTCCGCGCCGCGGTTTCGAAGGCGGAATCGATGCAGTATTTCTCCCGGTAGACGGGCTCGCCGAATACCCAGTCGCCGAAGAAGCCGTAGCCGGTGACCGGCTTGTAGCGGTGCTCGACCACCACTTCTTCGCCGGGCGGGAAGGTCTGCTCCCAATAGAAGGTCGTTTCGAGCTTCCACACCGCCTGCGTCGTGTACGGGTCGACGGTGGCGAGGCCGAGCCGGTTGAGCTCCTCCATCTCGGCCGGCGGGGCCTTTTGCAGCCACTGATAGAGGTCGAAGTCCATCGGATTGAGCGAGAGCCCGAGCCGCCGCACCACCTCGGTCTGGTCGAGGCCGAGCGCGATCACCCGCGCCTCGAGCTTGGGCTGCACCGCCCTGCCGTCCACCGTGACGGTGAAGTCCATGAAGTTTTCGGAGGCCGGGTCGGGCAGCTGGACGTTCATCGCCTCGGGGACGATCGCGTCGATGGTGGGAAGCGGGAAGGCCACGAGGTAGGTCACCGGCTCGTCGGTCCGGTTGCGGAAATGATAGGTGACGCGGACCTCCTTGGCCGAGACGTAGAGATCCTCCGACAGCACCTCGATGGTGTCGTTCCGCACGAGCTGCAGGCCGCCCGCGCCGAGCTGCGCGGTCGAATCGTTGGCAAGGGCAGGCGCCGCCGCACCGAAGAGGGTTGCAGCCATGAGAAGCCGGACGTTCATTCCCTGTCTCCGCATCGTGATGCCGGCGGCGCAGCGCTTTCGCGATGCCGCGGCATTGTCTACACAGTCACTATAGCCGAGGTTGCGGGGTGTTCGCCTGCGCAGCGGCCAAAAAATGAGGGAGGGCGCAATGAGCAGCCGCGATGGCGAGAGGGACCGGCGTCAGAACGACATGGCGCGCATCATCGAGGATGCCGAGGAGGGGATACACGGCCGGCTCGACGACCCCGACACCCCGCTCGAGACCGGCCCGATCGAACGCGGCCGGGTCGATGGCGGTCCGACCGGCGAGCGTGAGGGCGGCTACCGGCAGCCCGAGTCGGGGTCGCGGATAGCGCTCATCGTCGGCGTCGTCATCGCCGTGATCGTCGTCGCGCTCCTGGTGATCTTCCTCCGCTGAGGGCGCGTGCGGCGGGACCGGATCGGACGCGGCGCCTTGGCGGAACGCGATGAAGGCCGGCAGCACGAGGCCGAAGCCTACATCCGGACGAACTTTCGTCTCGGGAAGGCGCCCGCAGTTCCGGAGATCAGCCTCTACCAGCCGCATCCCGGCAGCCGGGTGACGCGCTTTGTCGGCGAGGATGGCCCCTCGCCCTACTGGGCCTATGGCTGGGGCGGCGGCACCGTGCTCGCACGCTACCTCCTCGACCATCCTTCGACGGTCCACGGGCTCCGGGTGCTCGACGTCGGCACGGGCTCCGGCATTGTCGCTATCGCCGCGGCCAAAGCAGGGGCCGCCCGGTTGGAGGCGGTCGACATCGATCCCGTTGCCACTGTCGCGGCGCGGCTCAATGCCGAGGCCAACGGCGTGGCGATCGCGGTCCGGGTCGGGGACGGCCTCGCGGCGCCGCCGCCCGAAACCGACCTGGTCACGGTCGGCGACCTGTTCTACGAGGCGGCCCTCGCCCGCCGCACCGCCGCCTTCCTCGCCGCCTGCCATGCCGGAGGGATCGGGACGCTGGTCGGCGACCCCGGGCGAAAACACCTGCCGCTCCACCGGCTACGGCGGCTCGCCGAAGCCACGGTGCCCGATTTCGACCGGCGGGGCGATGTGCCGGCGGCGGTCTATGGGTTCGAGCCCGGCCCGCTCAGCGCACCAGGACGTTCCGGAACTGCCAGGGATCGCTCTCGTCGATATCCTCCGGGAAGAAGCCCGGCCGGTCGGTGAGCGGCGTCCAGTCGGTATAGTGGCCCTCGACCGGGCCGAGATAGGGGCGCTGCACGGCGAGGCAGCGGCGGAAGTCCATCTCGTCCGCCTCGACGATGCCGGCGTCGGGATTGGCGATCGCCCAGGCCATGCCGGCGAGCACCGCCGAGGTGACCTGGAGGCCGGTCGCGTTCTGGTAGGGGGCGAGGTCGCGGGTCTCCTCGACCGAAAGCCGCGACCCGTACCAGTAGGCGTTCTTCGCGTGGCCGTAGAGGAGCACGCCGAGTTCGTCGACGCCGTCGACGATCTCGTGCTCGTCGAGGATATGGTGCCTGTCCTGCATCTTGCCGGCGCGGCCGAACAGCTCGTGGAGCGACAGCACGGCGTCGTTGGCCGGGTGGTAGGCATAGTGGCAGGTCGGCCGGTGGGCCACCGTGTCGCCGTCGCGCACGGTGAAATAGTCGGCGATCGAGATCGCTTCGTTGTGGGTGACGAGGAACCCGTATTGCGGGCCCGGCGTCGGGCACCAGGTGCGCACGCGCGTATTGGCGCCGGGCTGGAGCAGGTAGGCGCCAGCCTTCGAGCCGATGGTCTCGAGCCGGCCGTTCTCCGGCAGCCACTTCTCGTGCGTGCCCCAGCCGAGTTCCGCCGGCTGCATGCCCTCCGACAGGAAGCCCTCGACCGACCAGGTGTTGACGAAGACGTTCATCGGCTTCGGATTCCGGGCGCGCTGGGTATCGCGCTCGGCGATATGGACGCCCTTGACGCCGAGGTCGCGCATCAGCCGCGCCCAGCCCTCGCGATCGTCCGGGCCGGGCTCGGCGCCCGCGTGGCCGGTGTCGCGGGCGATGTCGAGCAGCGCCTGCTTGACGAACCACGACACCATGCCGGGATTGGCGCCGCAGCAGGAGACGGCGGTCGAGCCGCCCGGATTCCGCGCCTTCTCCTCGCGCACGGTGTTGCGGAGCGCATTGTTGGTGCGCTGCTCCGGACCGGCGTTCCTGTCGAAATAGAAGCCGGGCCACGGCTCGACCACGGTGTCGATATAGAGCACACCGAGCTCGCGGCAGAGGCGCATGATGTCGAGCGAGGAGGTGTCGACCGAAAGGTTGACGCAGAAGCCGCGGCCGCCGCCGGCGGTGAGCAGCGGCGTCAGCAGGTCGCGATAGTTGTCGCGGGTCAGGGCCTCCTTGACGAAGCGGATGTTGCGCTCGTCGAGAAGCCGCCGGTCGCGGTCGTTCGGGTCGATCACCACGAAGCGTGACGAGTCGTATTCGAAGTGGCGCTCGATGAGCGGCAGCACGCCGCGGCCGATCGAGCCGAAGCCGATCATCACCAGGGGGCCGTCGATCTTGCCGTGAATGGGCCAGTTCGCCATCGTCGCGCCTCGCATCGGGGAAACGGGGAGATTGGGAAAAGCTCGGCCGATCCAATGCGGGAAGCCGCGGCGCGGGTCAACCCGCGCGATCGTACGTGGGGACCCTTGCCGGATCACATTGCCGCAATATTTCGGACCGAGCATGAGGTGGGCGGCCCTCCACAGAGGAGCCAGATCGACATGACCTTCCCGTTCCGCGCCGCGACCGCAGCGGCGCTGTTCCTTCCGCTCGCCGGCGCTGCCGCTTCGGCCGAGCCCGACCTCCGTTCCGGCAATGCCGTGTTCGACCGCACGGTCGACATCGTCACCGCCAACTTCTACCGGCCGGCCGAGCTCGACCGCTTCCGCGAAGCGGTGGCGCTGACGATCGAGAGCTTCCCCGGCCTCGACACGGCGGAACCGGCGCTGGTCGACGATGCGATCGACTTCGTGCTCGCAAGCCTCGAGACCTCGCACACCGCTCGCTACCCGACCGGCAGCGTCGAGTACTACGAGCTGCTCGACGTCTTCCGCTTCGCCGTGCGCGACGCGGTGCGGCGGCTCTACCCGCCCGAGGGCGCGATCGCCTATGACGGCATCGGCATCGCCACCCGCGAGATCGGCGCGGCCAGCTTCGTCACCGACGTCTATGACGGCGGTCCCGCCGACCGCGCCGGGGTGATGGCGGGCGACGAGATCCTCTGGGTCGACGGCAAGCCCTTCACCGGCGCCGGCATGTTCAAGGGCCGCACCGCCGCCTCGTCGATCCTCACCATCCGCCGCACGGCCGGCGCCGAGCCGATCACGCTCACCGTCCCGGTCGAGCGGATCGCGCCGTCGGCATCGCTGGTCGAGGCCACTGAAGACAGTGCCGAGATCATCGAGCGCGACGGCTACCGGATCGGCTATCTCCGCATCTGGGCCTACACCGAGCGCGACATGAAGGCGACGATCGAGGCCGCGATCACCGGCCCGCTCGCCTCGGCCGACGCGCTCGTCCTCGATCTTCGCGGCCGCTGGGGCGGGGCGCCGGCCGATGCGGCCGACACCTTCGTCGGCGGCGCGCCGGACATGACCATGACCTTCCGGGACGGCCGGCGGGACCTCGTCCACGCCCGCTGGCGGAAGCCGATGGTGGCGATCATCGACGAGGGGACCCGGAGCGGCATGGAGATCCTCGCCTATGCGCTCCAGGCGAACGGCGTGACGCTGGTCGGCCAGCCGACCGCGGGCGATGTCGTCGCCGGCCGCGGCTACATGCTGCCCGACGACAGCCTCCTCATCCTCGCGGTCGCCGACGTCACCGTCGACGGCGTGCGACTCGAGGGGTCGCCGATCCTGCCCGGCGTGCCGGTGCCCTTCGACATCCGCTACGCCGCCGGCCGCGACCCGCAGCGCGACGCGGCGATCGAGGCGCTGGTCGACAGCCTCGCCATGGACGGGACGACGGTGCAGTAGGACGGTCATCACGGAGCGGCGGGCGAACCTCGGTGGCGATTGCCCGTGAGCGAGGATTTCGCCGGCGCGAGGGCCGGATAATCGGTAAGCGTTATCCCCGGGGATCATCCGGCAGGTCCGATGCTTCCTCGTCGGAGACTCATCGCGAGCAGACGTCCCGCCTCCTCTCCCGGGGGACGGGGAGAGGATAGCGCAGCACGATCGCTTGCGATCGATGCGGAGCTTGGTGAGGGGTGATGGGAGGGTGGCGATGGAAGGCCAGGCGGCGACGAGCGGTTGGGCCGGAGTCACTTTCCTCTCCCTCCCATCACCCCTCACCGCGCTGCGACCAAGGGCCGCCCAGGGAATCCTCTCCCAGCAGCGACCGGGCGGAGAGGCTCGTCAGCATGAACCCGCGATGAACGCGGGGTTCAGGTCGGCTTCCGCCGGGGGCCGATAGGGTCGCTTTCAAAGAGAGAAGGAGACCGACCATGACCCCGACCCGCAACCTCAGCGCCGCCCTCCTTGCCGCCGTCCTCACCGGCGCGCTGGCCGCACCGGCCGCGGCGGGCGGCTCGGTCTCGTGGAACTTCGTGCCGCAGAACAAAAAGGAGGAGCAGGTGGTCCGGAAGGGCCTCGTCCTCTACCAGTACATCAACCAGACCAAGGGCAACGCCGTCGTCACCCAGAAGGGGAAGAACAACAATGCCGGCCTCCGGCAGGACGGCAAGGGCAACCTCGGCGTCATCCACCAGGACGGCAAGGGCCACAACGCCACCCTCGACCAGAAGGGCCGCAACAACGCCTACGGCATCTTCCAGTACGGCGCCCGCACCGACGCCGCCGTCACCCAGCGCGGCAAGGGCAACACGGGGATGCTGTTCCAGTGGGGGTATTGAGGGGGCTGTGTCCTCCCCCGCTTTGCGGGGGAGGGGGACCATCGCAAAGCGATGGTGGAGGGGGCCAAGGCTACCCGGCGACTCGGATTCGCTCACGGGCCATATCGGAAATCGCCTGAACCGTGTCCTCACACTGTCGCATCACATCTGATGCCGGGATGCGAAGCGTCTTGATGCCACGCTCGGCCAGAAGGGTCGCAACAACGCCTACGTTAATCGTCAAATGCGGAGCCCGCGCCGACGCCGTCGTCACCCAACGCGGCAAGGGCAACACGGGGAAGCTGTTCCCGTAGGGGTCGTGAGGGGGAAATTACGTCCGTTACGCCGCCAGTGGGTCGACAGCGACTCTATCTGCATCGGACATTGCGCGGATATGTCGGGGAGATTGCTCGCCGACTTCCCAAGCGCAGCCTTACTGAAGGTTGTTGCGCAATTCTGCCGCTGGTGATTTTTGGGGGTTGCGAAGAATAAAGTACACCATCTACTCTTGAATGCGCCTCCCGAGGCATCCACGGAAAGGGGGATCCAAGCTTGGAGGAGGAAAGACCGCGACTGCCGGCCTACCTGAGGCCTTGGTCCGATTTGCTTGAGTTGGGCTGGCCCAGTGATGCCGGCCTACCTCCAACTGAGTTCGAAGTGAATCGTGCCTTGATATTGGGCGCCAAGGCCGGGACCAAAGTCGGTTTGGCGTGGGCACTTTATTGCCGCCCTTCCGGCGCCACTCACGCGGAGGTAATTTCCGTCTGCGGAGGACCACAGCGAAATAAGGCAGCGGAAGCAGCCCAACTGGGCATGCTTTCATTTACCTCCCGCCAACGTCCCGATGGGTCCTTTGCCCACTACATGCAACCTCCAAACGAAGATTATGAATCAACCCTTGCCGTGCCGCACAACCCGGGCGGTACCGAGGGCGCCAACTGCGCCGATCCTTCCAAGTCGACACGTTCCACGCAAGCAGCGGTGATGCCATCCATGAACACAGTTCTCAAGAAGCCTGCCGCTCGTGTGCAGCAAGGCGACCTCACGCTCTACGCTACCGCTTTGAAGGTGAGGGAATTGGTATCGACAGGATTTTATAGTGTCGAGACACTTGACCCTGAGAATCCCGATGATCAAGGCTATCAGCGGCTCTTGAATCGCGGCAGAGCAAAAAAGGTCGCTGACTATGTGTTGAAAGGACAAGAGAAGAAGGATGCGTTTCTGCCGACTTCGATATTCATGGCTACGTCAGCTAAAATTGATTTTGATACGTCTACCAATACGATAATAATCGACAAGACAATTGCTTGTCCTCTGAGTGTGGTTGACGGGCAGCATCGTTTAGAAGGCCTCAAATTGGCGGCCGAAAAGGACCCGCGTGTCCTTGATTTCGAGATACCCGTTAATATCGCGGCAGATCTTCCCAAATTGGCACAAATGTGTCACTTTCTGATTGTCAATTCGACGCAGAAGGCCGTAGACCGATCTGTTGAACAAAGAATAATTTCACGACTTACTGAAGCCCTCGACTTGGAGGATGTGCCGAGTTTACCGAAGTGGATACAAAATATAGTTGATCGTGGAGAAGTCGATAAATCTACACGCATTGTTGACTATTTGAACGAAGCTCCCGGATCGCCGTGGGAGGGTAAAATCAAAATGGCGAACGACGAAAGCCGTGGCTCAACTCTTAAGCAACATTCTTTCGTGAAAGCCATTGTAAAATACATTCTGACGCCGAGCAATCCGATAACGATATACAAAGATACGGATAAAGAAAAGAAAATCTTCCTCAATTTTTGGAAGGCGATAGCTAATATTATCGACGACGGCGACTCTGAAACATTATACAAATATAATGGAATCGAACTATTTTGCCGTTTTTCCATCCCATTCTTTATGCGAGTGCAAAATGAAGGAAACGACTTCACTGTAGGAGGGATGGAGATGCTCCTGCGTGCATGCTTTGAGAATGTAGAGGGTGACTATGCTGGTGTAGGTCATCCTGAGTGGTGGAAAACCGGCGGGCAGGCGGGTCGCCTAAATGCCGGTGCTTTAGGAATCATTGTACAAGAAATGACACAAGCTCTGAATCGCTCGTCATTGGATAATTCTTCGGATATTCGCCTGTGAAAGTGAATAGCTTGTTTCCCAAGCCGACTGGGAGAGAAGGGTTTAGGAAGAGTCTCTTGGGGGGCATTCCAAACTCACCCGGCTGTTACGTCCTTTCGACCTTCGATGGAACAATTTTATACGTGGGGCTCGCAGTTAATCTTCGTCGACGTGTCGGACAGCATTTGGATACAGATGCGAAGATGCAGAAAACAAGTCGAGGTCGCGCAATCCTAGTCCACTGGGTCGAAACAACTGAACTGCAAGCCGTGGAGCGGGGATGGTTGAATCTCCACGTCGCTCATGATGGCAATCTGCCGACCCTGAACAAGATCGCGTCACCCCTGTCGATCTAATCGCTCCAGCGCCACGCGTCCGGCCCGCTCCGCCTTCACCCCTCCCTTGCCGGAAGTCGAAAACCTACTCCCCGTACGGCACCCAGATGTTCTTGACCTGCGTCGCTCGCCCCAGCACATCCCGCCCGGCGCTGATCCGGTCGTCGGTCCAGTCGCGGGTTACCGTCTCGCACCAGGTCTGCTTGAGGTTGCCGGTCGAGGCCTTCTCGCAGGCC
>JAESFN010000936.1_pt1 | contig 17829 bp, 20 predicted proteins | sample 9269411 | NCBI WGS metagenome assembly JAESFN01 (sample SAMN14505399, study PRJNA617100) | algae metagenome | isolation source: Iphinoe sp. HA4291-MV1 and co-occurring heterotrophs from trail next to... | place: USA: Maunawili Falls, Hawaii | collected 2009-07-25
AAATTGGTATGAACTCCAAAGAAATTTATCTCTTCAAGTGGCTCGTGATTTTATTTTAGAACACCTAACACAGAAGTTGAACTTAACTGCATAGTATCAATGTTCTGTCAATGCGTAAGTTCTATATAAAAACTATGGGCGCGACCAAATCAATATTGAAAAAATTGAAGGCAATCCCAAAATTGGTGGGTTGTAGGCATGGGACAACGGAATAAGCGACGGTATAGCAACCGGGGACGCGACCAAATCAATATCGAGCGGATGAATGTATACCTTAGCGGTGGGGTTTGTAAGGCATTTAGGCGGAAAGCCGTTCATTTCTCCATCTTCTTTTTACTACAGTCTGTTATCTTCTTTGTGTATAGCCCTGCTGCTATGGCTTGGGCTAGGAGGAGGGAAGGTTTGCATTGATCATTTTATGGTGCGTTTGTCTTTGTGTTGTACTAGATCGATTCCTTTGGACTATGCTCGCTTTCTAAATTATGCTACAGAGCGGCTATTGCTCCAACGTGTTGGAGGTCGCTATCGGTTTATGCATGACTTAGTGAGGGAGTCTCTTGCTCAACGCAGGATCGACACCCATCCACATCTAATTAGTTCTCAAGTTTTCTTTCGTTGTGGCGAAAGTTACCGCTTGATGGAGCGCTACGAGGAAGCGTTGCAAGACTTTAATCGCGCCATTGAACTTGACCCCAAATATGAGTGGGCGATTGCAAGTCGTGGTTATACCTATGGCTTAATGGAACGCTACGAGGAAGCGTTGCAAGACTCCAATCGCGCCATTGAACTTAACCCCAAATATGATTGCTATCGATACCTTCGTGCCCTTATCTACCTCGTCCGACCACAGCCTGACCTTGCTAAAGCCGACCTGGACACTGCCATCTACCTTGCCCAACAGAAATATACTCAAAAGCCAGAGGATTGCCGAAACATCTTGAACCTGGCGCTCTATCACCTCATTGCGGGCAACCTCCCTACCGCCAAAGAGTTCTATCAGACCGCACTCCAGCAGACTGCTTCTCAAACCGAGATCCGAGATGCCATTCAATATCTGAAGGATTTGCTGCGGGTATTTCCTAAGCACACCCCTGCCCAGGAAGCAAAAACAGTGCTGGAGAAAACGCTGTCAGTTAAGTAAATTTTGACACAGTTTTGATACGTATGACTAAATAATCTACTTATCAAAACTGTTTGTCATCCGGAAGAAGTTTTAAAACAGTTTCTAAATCAACATCTGAGATAAAACCAGAGGCTAAGATCCTCGCTGCGTCTATAAATGGTTGCTCAACACTTTCGTTTGTTGATTCAACTAAAGCCAACGCAGCTTTAACAGTTTTCACAACATTTGGGGGTACTTGTATTAAGCTATCGCCACGTTGACTAGGACTTAGTACGTTTTTAGCTTTTTCTTTAAGTTGTGGACGGTACTTAAATGAGCCTCCCGTCTCTTTCCCAGTTGACCGCTCACGTACCCATTGTCCTTTTTGAGCTTGTTTGAGCGATTTACCTTTGAGTGGACGAGCAGACACAACAAGTTGATCCCATCCAGCGGGTTTATCTCTCCTCGCCTTAGCGATCGCTTCAGAGCGTGTAGCAGCTTCTACTACATAAGGCGTATTACGTCCTCTGAACCAGACATTATAGAGACTGTCATTGTATAAAGTGTCCTTTTTAAGCGCTTCTAGCTGTTCATTTAGTTCTCCTGTATCATCTTCTTCCGCCTCTCCCGTGCCCTCAACATCATCATCGTCGTCTAAAACGATGCCGATATTAAAATCAGTACCTCTGTAGCCCTTTCTAACTTCAATGGGCTTGATAGCTCCCATTGCAACGAGTTTTTGCGATCGCTCAGCAGCTTTATTCTCAAGATCCATTTGTTGCAGTGGAGTAAGTTTTAAATTTAGTGGAATTGTAATGCTCCAGCCGTCAACATCATCAATTCCAATGGGGCTATCTTCTGCTAATAGTGTTATTTCAGTAAGGTGTTCCAAATGGGATTTCCACTTGATGTCAGCCCATCCTTGTACTCGAAAAGCCCAATCATACATTGCCATTTGGTACGACTCACCAGAAGTCAATCCTGTTGTGCCAATGGTATTGAGTAGCATTACCCTTGGCATGTCACTATCAGCGATCCAAGCATCATCGACTTTCTCAACAATTTTATCTACACCACCGTAATTGATATTAAGATTTTCAATAGTCTCGTCATCCATATCATGCAGGAGAGTGCGGCTTGCACTTGTACCCATATCTAAAGCAAGCAAACGTTTTAAAAGTGCTTCTTCTCCTTGCCCTAATGCTTTGTCGTTTTTCAATAACTGGCTTAATCCTTTCATACCCAATGTCCTAAGTTGATGATTAATGATCATCAGCATTGCAGACTGCAAGGATTGCTCACGCCGACTCCAGCTATTAAACATTGCTTGGATCACAGATAAATTCAAACCATTGTTACGCCTTAGACCTTCTTGTAAAAGTTTGACACCATGAAAGCGATACACGCGATCGCGATGCCAAAGAACTTCTTTACCATTGGCGTCTGTCGTACGATAATGCTCTGGATTTAATGGATTTGTGTGCCATTGATAAGGACGCATTTCGTAGACAGACATAACTTTTACCCATTCGACAGATTTAATATTGCCTCTGTCTATTGGCTCCCAGCTATCTTTGCCATCCGCAACACCCAAAACCACAAACCCATCACCGTCTTGCCTGCCTAAAGCAGCGGCAAGTACAAAAGCATCTCTAACAGACATACCCCCTTTGCCGTTTCGCAAATCACGCCAGTATTCAAGAATGTCTTGTGGGTCATCATCACCTGATCCGAGATCGATTTTGCACCAAGCCTGCCCTGCGTCTTCCGGATAAAGATGTACTGATCTTGCAGTTACTCCAATTTCGGATAAAGCTGCCAATTCTGCTCTATTTAATCGTCTAGGATTGGTGTTGACACTTATTTGTGTTGTTTTGTCTCTAGTGTTTCCTATTCCGGTAAATGGGTTAGCGATCGCACTAAAGGTTCTCATCAAGGCAACACTGTCATTAACTAAAGTTTCTGCATCGTAAGATTGCATAACTTTACTCACTCTAGGATCATGGTAGAAGTTTAATACTATTTCCTATGCTACGGATAGATGGACGAGTAAAGCTGAGATGGGAAAAAACACCCACAGGGATTTATCGACTATTTGCAGCTTTTGGAGAAGCTGGTAGAGAGCTTAAATATTTACAATTTGATACCAAAAGTGGGACAAAGCAGCGAATAGAGTACATTACCGAAGAAGAGTTATTTCATCCCGATTCTTTGGAAACTGCTTATGGACTACCAGTTCTTCTTAAGCACCCAACATCAGGGATGTTTGAAAATAACAAAGAGGGTTTGCTGGTGGGTTCAACTTTACAAGAATTCATCAGAGAAGACAATACTTTACTTATTCCTATTGCTTTGCAAGATGGAAGAGCAACCAGGGTATTGTCCAAGGCTATAGAACGCAAGGAGCATTTAGAGGTATCTCCTGGCTATTGGATACAAGAAGCACGATTAATGCCAGACGGTAGATATGAGCAAATCGGACGACGATATGACCACTTAGCTGCTCCTTTGCAACCTGGTGAAGGTCGTGGTGGTTTTGCCATCAGATTGAGAATTGACTCTACAGATGTTTGTGTCAGTGAAGATTTTGAAATGGAACAAGTAGAAGCTGAGGAGAAAACAGAGCAAGGGGCGATACAATACGGAAATAATGCAGACAAAACAATTGTTAGTTTTGCAAAATCCAGACAAGACAACAAAAAGCGAATGAAAACACTAGTACTCGACAGTGTGGGCTATGAGATAGAGGACGAGGATCTATTCACTGCTACAGTCGCCTTGAAGCAAAGAGCAGATTCTCAGGCAGTGGAACTAGCTACAGTGAAAACTGAAAATACAAACTTACAAGCACGCATAGATGCACTCACAAAAGAGAATGCAGATCTCAAGGGTGAGGTATCTGGTTATAAAGTCAAAGTTGAGGCATGGGAAAAGTCGAGCGCAGGAACCGGAGATGCGTTAGCGAAGCTTTCCGAAGGAATCGCGCTGGATCGCAAGGACTCTATTGAGACTTGGATGCTAGCTCTGCCTCAGTTACGTCAAGATAATGCAAAGTATGAACCAGACTACAGTTTGTCTCCAACTGAGATCAAAGCTTTATACCTGGTTTCCAAGCACCCAGACTTAAAAACTGATGTAGCTGATGCAGATTTAAGCACTGATACAGGAAAACGATACATAGATAGTTTGTGGAAAGTGCTTAAACCTCAATTGTCTGAAGGCGATGCCTCCAACACACTACGTGAACGCCAAGATGCCTTCAGCCGCATCGATAGACAGCTATCTTTTCTTAACAGTGCTGTTCCTACACATACGGACACCGGAAGGAAAAAAGAAGATGCTCGTACCCGATTCCAAAAAAAAGTAGAGAACAATTGGAAGGGTGGCAACGGCGACGATGACGACATGAAAAACGGCAGGAGTGCATAAATATGAGGATCTTACACGTAAAAATTTTGGCAGCCTTGTTTCTGGTTGATCTGTGCTGCCAACGAATCATTAATGTTAGAAGGCTGCCAAAATTTTAGGGGACAATGCAATGTCACAAACAAGTGTTCAATACTTTCAGCCTCCTGCATTTGAAGGGATGTTGGCAACTGAAGCTACACATGTCATTCGTGGGGCATCTCAAGAGCTATACAACCCAACCGATAGTGTCATCGCTTTTGGAAGCGGCGTAGAGCTTAAAAGCGGCGGTCAGATAGTACTTCCAGACACAAGTACTACCGCCATCTACGGAGTTTTATTTTTAAACGACCAACACGGACAAGATTTCCGAACCGTTTTTCTTGATAATACTGATCGCCCTGGCTATCCAGGTAAAAGCCCAGTTGGTGTTCTTACCTTTGGTGATATTTGGGTATACACAGAAGAGGCAGTCAATGACGGTGATTCTGTGTTTGTTCGTAAAGTTGCAGGTACAGTACCAAATAATATTGTCGGAAGGTTCCGAAAAACAGCAGACGGGGCAAATACTGTTGCTTTTGCAAAAGCAAGATTTATCAGTAAAACGACAAGTGCTGGATTAGTAAAAATTAATATTGGTGGCTTCTAACGGGGGTATAGATGGCTGACACTATTGGCGCTGGGAAGTTTCTTGTAGAGGAGCTTGCCGAGTACGATGAAGAATTCTACGAGACTACGTATCCAGAATATTGGGCGGCAACTGGGCAGTATATTCCTAGTACTGGAGACTTGCGCTTAGGAACCAAAAAATTTATCAGTGGCAGGATTGACACTGTAGGTAAAGCAACCATCTATGATGGCAAGGCAACGGATATACAGTTAGCTGATTTTGGCATTACTGCGGATGAGTATCGCGCTGTCATCGTGATTTTGGCGGCAGAATGGAATATTTTTGATATTGCCGCAGCAGAAGAGGCTAAACTTAACGCGCTTTTGCCAGACCGCGATTTCGTATCTTTGAAGATGGAAGCTCTCAATAGAGGCATCACTCAAAGGTTACACGAGATCGTTGCTTTTGGGGATGCGACCTATGATATGGATGGGATGCTCAACTCTACAAATGTTGAACTCATTACAGAGACAAATGATGTTTACACTTATCCTCCTGATGCCTTATATAACTGGATAAGAGGATTGTTAAAGCGTTTTAGAAAAGAATCTTTACTTACCGCCAGCGCAACAGACCTTTTTGTTCCAACAGACTTTTATGACAGATTGCTGGGACGGTTTACAACTAATAACGATGGAAACCCTTTTGAATTATTAACCAACCCGCAAAAAGGGCAAAAAGTTGGAACTGTTACCGAACTCAACGAACTCAGCAGCAATTATCTGGAACAATTCAGCGTTCATGCAGCTGGAACTAACAAGGATCGGCTTGTTCTTCTAGAGCGAGATCCTAAAGTCCTACGACGCAAGTTCTACGCCACAGACCGGACAGAGCCAATGTTAGGAGACGATGGCATTACTTATAGGCTCACAGGATATGCAGGGACGACAGAAGTACAATTTCGGCAACCTTACTGCGTTCGATATATTGATATACCGAAGTTCAACAACCAAGCAATTGCCGCTTAAACAAGTATCGTCCAAGACCGCATAAAATTACGCGCACTTTCAGGAGACAATCCAATGCCTGTAAAAAGAATCTTATATCTAGCACAACTAGAAAAACCACGTCCACGTAACAATGCTGTAACAATTGGTGATTATAGGTTTGTACCCAATCAGATTACAGAAGTTGATTCAGAAAAATGGGAAGAACTTAAAAAAGAAGTGGCGATCGCCCAGCGATTAGAGTGGGGAGCACTCAAGGTAATGGATGAGTCTTCCAGCCCTCCAGAGATACCACCAGAAACACCACCAGAGACACCATCGTCCACTACTGCCAAGAAAAGATGAGCGTTAACTCAGATTCTCCATTTAGTGATCCAGAAGTTTTTCAGCACGCAACTTTTGTATTTAGAGCACCAACAGAGCAATTCAATGCCGTGAATCCAAGAGGACACAGAGTAACAGAGGGGCAAGAGATTGAGATAACTTTTTATCTAAGACCAGCAGGAGGCGGCAATCAAACACCGCACCAGGACGAAAACCAATTGATAGAAAGTTATACGGGAATAGTTGTCAGTGGCAACCTGCGCTTTCCCAAGGAATTGCAGCCAGGAGACAGTGGAAGTGGGGAGATAAGAGGACGTGCTTGTATTGCCACTATAAAATCTTTGGCTCAAAGTTCTGTTTCACCCATTTTGGTAGATGGAGATCAGCCAGCAATAGGTGAAAAAGTCACACTTGAAGTCTCTTACAGGAGTCGCAGTGGAAGTCACAGCAACAATTGATGTTCAACAAGTCCTAGAACTTGTAAAAAAGGGGTTAAACCCTAACTTAAAAGTCCCTCTAGGAGAAGCAGCAGCTTATCAAGTTCGCAGTACTTCTATGAATTTTATTAAGGAGCGATCGCCGGACGGGAACCCGTGGGCAGCTTTATCACCAAAAACACTAGCCCAAAAAAAAACAAACACAATTTTGAGAGAAACAGGAGCAATGGTAAATGCCACCCGCTATCAAGTTATCTCTGACCAAAGTGCCGTCATTGAAAATCCAGACAGAAAAGCCCCTATACATCAAAAAGGAGCGCCATCAAAAAACATTCCTAAACGCGAATTCCTAGGATTCAGTGATCGCGATTTACGAGAAATAGAGGCAATTTTTGACAGGTATTACCAGAAGTTGTTAAATGCTTGATCTGAGTGAAATAGACCTAAGTATATCCACCAGACTCCAGCCCCTAAGAGACATCTTGGAGAATTCAGGGCTATTAGTGGCTGCACTTCCAAAAGAAGCTGGAGCTTATAGCTCAAGCGAAAGTGGAGGAATATCAGTTATGGTTCCTCAAGTAACTGGTACTCAACCGTCACAAGAAGGAATACAAGAGGTGACAATACTTGTTGTTATTCGCTTAGTGCTGCCAAAGCGCTATCAAGATGATGATACTGAGGTGAATGTCGTTGAATTTGTGGCAGACAAAATAATTCAGCTTTTACTTGGCTTTACTCCTTTTGCCGGTTGTGGGCGATCGCTGTGGTTGCAATCTTATGATCTGCTTGAACCCAGCGGTGGTCAATGGGAGGCAGAATTAAGGTTTCAGTGTATTAAAGCACTTGTGTATCCCATACCTTATCCTGATGACGATACTCAAGTAGAAAACGTGCAACTCTTCGCCAGTGAAACTCTCTCTCAATTAGACGCAATATTAGTTACACAAATTCCACCAGATATTTAAAATGACAACTACTGTAATCGGGATTAGTATCACCGAAAGTGCCCTAGCTAGCCCTACCACGATCACAGCAGGAATACAAATTACTTACATGGTAGGGATTGCCACAGCAACTGTTGCGACAAATCAAAATATTCCTGTTGCAATTAAAGACGCGGCAGATTTCGCAACCAAGTACACAGGTGCAGCGGAAATTGTCACTCAATCTGTCAAACTTTTTTTTAATAATTACCCAGAAGGGAAATTGCTATTCGTAGCAGCAAACGATCCTGCCATCAGCGCTAATCCAACAGATAAAGGACATATTCTACATGTTTTGACATTACTTACAAACCAAAGAGAACTTGATTTGGGAATTCTTATAATTCCTGAAATCAGCAGCTATACAACACAAGCAGACAGGACAGCAATTTACTCTGGGGCTGAATCTTTAGCTCAAAAAACAGGATGGCTGCATTTTACTAACACAGCAACAGCAACAGATACTAAGGCAGAAGCTTTAGCAGAGCGTGAATTATACGCTTCGCAGTTAGGGCATAGTGCTTTGTACTATGGTATGGGGATAGATGCCGATGATAAACAAGTTCCCATAAACGTGGCAGCGGCTGCGATCGCTCTACGGCGATTTAAAGAAGATTCTGCTTATTCTCCTCCAGGAGGCGCACAATACCCTATCAAAGGGATTAAATTAGTTAGCGGATATGTGACATCAGAAACTGATTTCACCGAGCTTAGAGATAAAGGGATTAATGTTATTCAAAAAATCCCTAAAGTTGGCTTGTGTTTTTGGGGGGCACGAACACTAGCAACAGATACTAAATTTAGCCAAATCAATTCCAGAGTAGCTATATCTTTGCTCAACCGTCAATTACAAGAATCGCTCACTCCTCTTTTGTTTGAATCGAGCGATCCTCAAGGGTACACACGGCGCGAAGTCATTAGAATTGCTGTATCTCTTTTGCAGCAAGCTTATGTTAATGGCGGGTTATCTGGAACGACACCGGAGGAAGCTTATAGAGTCGTTGAACTTGATGTTCCAAGTGATTCTAGTATCCCAAACCTCAGACGTGTACAGATCAAGATTTATGCTCGGTTTGTTGATACTCTGGAGCAAATTGAAATCCAACTCATCAACGTTGACATTATTCCTTCAGTACAAGCAGCGTAGACTATGGCAGAGCTTTATCAGGCAATCCCTAAAAGTGACGGCAAGCTGGAAATACAAGGCTTGCAGTACATTTTTAACACAGGCGGTGATATTGTAGAATCTCCTGTTGTCGGGGATAAATACTACGATCCCAACACCGGGAAAATGGCAAGCTTGATCGGTCAGACTGAATACGATAACTTGACTATTACCGGAATTCTCAGCAAAGCACAGTTTCAAAAGCTTAAAACTTTATACGATAGCTCCAAAGCAAAAGACGGAACCTTAACAGCAACGCACCAAATAGGACAAATAACGACTATTTTAACGGGCGTAAGACTGCTTCGCTTGCAGTACGGCTCATTTGATAAATCCAGCAACTCTCCCGCAGAAGTCAGCTTGGAAATTTCTTATAGTGGGTTGAGGACGACATAATAATTAGAGGACAATGCAATGACAATTAACGCTGATGTGCAATACGAAATCCTTCCAGATAAACGTTATATATTTTACAATATCCCAGATGGGGATACGACTGTAGATGTTATGTTGCGTCCTCTTACAAGGCGCGATCGCGCCTTTATGCCCAACGAGAATGAAGAGAATGCTTTAGAAAAAATCCTCTCTTTGATGATTGTTAAGTGGGGTGACGCAGAAGGAATGACTATGCTAGAGCTATTACACGAAAGCAAAGACGAAGCTGTTATTATTTTAGGGCAAGCGTTTCAGCAATTTTTTCAACCCAATATTAGGTTTACTAAACGTACCTGATAGCGAGTGGCTCAAAATTATCTTTGTTTTGAATAACAGAAGTTTTGCTAACTATGAACAATGGCAACACATACCACTTGCAACAATTTTGGAAATGATAGATACTTGCAAGTGGTATGCAGACGAAGTCCAACGCTCTATTGAAAATGCTAAATATAGAAAATAGACTGCTTAAAGTTAAGCAGTCTTATTTTTAGTTTGCTTTTTACTGCTAAAGATGTTGTAAATCAACTTCAACTTACAACATCTTTAGCAGTAAAAAATCTGCTCAATAAGATTGTTTTACTTTACACACTTACTACTTGACCTTCTGGAACTTCAATAAGGGTAAAAGAGATCGCGCACTCCGCCAAGTCACCACTAGGAAACCAAAGTTTTTCTGTCTTAGAAAAGCGAGTCATAACACACGGAGAGAAACGACGTTGACCCCAAATGAAAGCAAGTACAGGAGGAGAAAAATTATCAGCGTCAGGATGTTGAAGACTTGCAAGAGCGTCAATGTAAGAGGAAAGCGATCGCCCTTGCCAGAAAGTACTCAAAGGAAGGTTGTTAATAGTACACGTCCACCCTTCCGTGTTGCCGTATTGAAGTGACGGCAATGTGCCAATGCTATTAGAAAATGAATAATTAGAGTTGCGCTCGTATGAAATCTCTACAGGTTGGACTAAAAAACTCCATGCAGCTTTTGCATCAAGCCTACTGATAACAGAGAAAGTCCCCTGCAAGTTTTGTGCTTGAGGAAGAGTCACAAGAACTGATTGATTGACCATAGAGCATTTTATTGGTTTAGTTTTAAGTATAAAGTCTTTGTTCCTGGCGGTGAGTGATCGCTCGGCACTGACAGGACTGACGGGTATCTCATGACTGCTGTTGATCCGCGAATTCCTAGTACCAATCAAGAAGTTGCTGACTTACAGACAGAAGGATATCAGGAGGATTTTTGTCCAAAGTCCAATCGCCTAACTTTTCCCCAGCTTTTCCAAAGGCTTTAGTGATAATCAAAGTTGCGATCGCTGTAGCTGTTAGTCCTACTGGTTCCATAAAAGTTCCCTCAAATTTACTAGGCAGATGCTTCCCCAATTTGATTCATCAATTACCAAACTAAGCAGTATCGACTTTAGGCAATCTTTGACCTCAATACCTCAAAGACTCCATGCTTGTTTTACTTTTAATTAATTATTGCCGTTTACAAGTCTAGCTTAGCACACTATAATTTTATACATTAATAAGTAAAAAGGTATGGACGCTTTACCTCTCCCAAATGTTTCAAAACGGTTACCGCTGCTTGTTCCAAATCGCTGCTATTACGAACTTTTCTTAGGCGATCGCACCCCATTGCTATGTAATGGTCTGCTCATGCTTTATTCTGCTATGTAGGAGTTAATTCGGTTTTCGAGAACAGCTATATCTTCGGGACAGAGTTGGCGAATTCGGCTGTATCGTCGCGCTGCTTCTTGGGCTAATAACTTTCGTCCTTCACCAGGAGCATCTAGAACATGTAGTTGTGCAGCAAAAGGAAGAAAGTAAGTTTCTTTAGGATTAATTTCATTGCGGATGAATTGCCAATTCCAATCAGCAGGTAAATCATAACCAGCTAAAACCCAAACCTCAATTTCCTGCCAAGCGTTTTCTGCTAAAAATAACCTACCACCAGTTAAAATATTTGCTGCTTGTTGCTCAATTTTGTCAAGCACTCCCCTTCTTCCTTCTTTTCCATCCCGGTCTACGCAAAGTAGGAACAGGTTAACCATACCTTTGTAACGCTCAATAATTTCTGAAATCCGTTCCCATTTGAGAGCTTCACTGATACCTCCTAAAAGTGGGTCTTGACAAACTCTGACCTTGGTTTTCGGTTTTCCTAGTGCTTCCATCATCGCCGTAATTATCGGCTTAAGCATGTATTGGTCTTTACGAAAATCTTCTGGAATCACAAGTATATTCATCCGTTTGTTTCCTCGTCCTCCAGAAATTCCACTGCATCTTCCAACCATCCAGATTCATGGAGGCGTGCCAAGTCTTGTTCATTGATAACACGTCGTGCTTCTGGAATGTCAACAATGCGTTTTATATGTGCATCAGGTTTATCCCAAAAGCGATAGGTTAATGAGGCATATTCTAATGATTGCGGACTTAAAAGTCTGAGCAACTGTGGTGAATGAGTGGTTGCTACAATTTGGATTGTTCCTTGAGAAACTTTGCGCTCAATAAGTTGAAGAAGTAAGTGTAAGCGGGTGGGGTGAATGCCGTTGTCCAGTTCTTCAAAAAAATAGAATCTTGCTGGTTCTTGTCCTAGTAAAGCAGCTATCATTGCAAGAAAACGTAACGTCCCATCTGATGCACTAATAGCAGATGTTTTTTGACCATTTTCTTCAATTAATTGAAGCAATATTTTTCCAGTAAAATCAGCAGGAAACTCAAAATCTTTAGCATCCATTGGGGTTAGTTCTTGTACCCATTGGAGAAGTGCTTGTTTACTTTCAGGGTTTTCACAAATTTCTTGCAATACAGAAGATAGGTTTTCACCCCTGTCTCCCAAGACTGTTTGTCCTGGCAAGGAAGGTAGTCGCATGGCATCTGGGCTTAAATCTAAAAACCGCATTGAACTTAGGGCGGACATTGCAGCTAGGGCTGTTTCTCTTACCAATGGTGATGGAATTGCCGCTGCAATTTGTGAAAGTACAGGGCGATTATTGGTATAAGATAAAATTGGCTCAAAAGGAGTTACACCCCCTACTTTCACAGAGAAATTATTCTGCCCTGACTCCTGATGAGATTGTGCTTCAAAAACGCTATCAGCTTGCCCTGTAATTGTGAGACTTTCGGCAATAACAGTAGGGGCTTTACCGCTGGTACCAGGATTCACTTCAATCCGATAAGTTGCTTCTTGTTCAGAATCATTTTTTACCAAGGTAAATGAAACTGCTAGTGCAAAAGTGGATTCATTGATAAAAGTGACTTCTCGCGTTCCGCCACGAATACCCCGCCATTGGAGAACGCCCCCTTCAATCCATTTTTCACCAAAAATTTCAGCTAGGTTGTAATTACGAGAAATGCCATGAAGAAAGCGAAAGGCATCCCGAATATTGCTTTTTCCAGAGGCATTTGTCCCTACTAAAAGAGTCAAGGCACCGAGAATGAGTTCGGCATCTTTGAAATTTTTAAATCGTTCCAGACGCAGTTTTGTAAGCATTAGAACTACAAAAATTAAAAACCCCCATCAGTAGTTTATCGGTAAAGTCGAGCTTATAATCTAGCTTCTAGCTCTTGAGCTAACCTCTGTTCAATGATTGTGATCGCTTGCAATGCAATCTCTTGAGGTGTTCCGGCTGGTAAATTAAGTGCGATCGCCCCTGCTCCGAAACTGATATTTACAGTTCGTCCGCTGGTAGACAAACCATTTACTAGATTACTCATTTGTGTAGGAGTCAGAATATACTCACTAGAATTTGCAAGTACTAGCCCTGCACCTGATGGAGCATTTCTAGACTCAGTCGCCACTGCCTCCAAAAATCCGCTTGCTGCTGTAGGGATTTGTCCTCCGTATTTGGGCAATAAGTTAGCAATAGCATTCCCGGCTATAGACGAAACAAATCCTCCTAAGCCTCCTGTTACCGTGCTAACAGCAGTATTTCTAACAGCAGCGTTATTGATTAACCCTCCACTATTGATTGTATTTTGTACATAATTAGGAATGCTTTTAGCCAGTGAATTCACAGCATTTTGTAAAGGTGTTATGACAGCAGCAATAAGACTTTTAATAGCATCTATAACCCCATTGACAGCATCTGAAGCAGCTTTAAATATGGCATTAAAAGCGCTTACAATACCTCCAAAAAGAGTTTTAATGAGATTGACAGCAAAACCAACAGCATCTGCAATTGCTCTGCCTACAATACCTAAAAGCTTTCCTATTCCATCAATTGTTGTTTTAGTAAAAGCCGCGATCTGATTAGGTGCTTCCCTCCCAAACAAAAACTGAACAGTGAAAATTAAAGCATCTTTTACTGCATTAAAAACGTTCTTTACCGCGTTTTGTACGCTAGTGTACCAAGTTTGTATAGTTCTTCCTAAGCTAGCCCCATAATTTTGAATTGATTTCCAATTATCTGTTAAAAGCTTTATCAGTGCGGCAATTCCTAAACCTATAGCCGCAATTATAAGCACGGGCAAGCCCCCAAATGCAGCCACAATCGCTCCTAGTATCGCACTTCCCACAGCAGCCAACGCACCTGCAATAACAGGCAATAAGAACGCTCCTAAAGCAACCGCAGCACCGACAGCATAAACTTTCCAATCCAAATTCGCGAAGAAAGATAAAATTCCTGCGCCCACTGCACCGACTACAGCCCCGTAATCAACAGAGCCAAGCGCTTTTAAAATGCCGTCCAGCACAACGTTGACGGCTTGAGCGCTAAACTTTCCTATCCCAGCCCCAATCTGTTGTGGGCTTAAAGACTTCATACTACTCAAAGTCTTTGTAACTGAGTCAAGATATCCATTGAAACTTTCAATAGCGTTGCGTACTCCTATAAGTGGATCAACCTTAGCAAGTCCTAGAGTTCTTCCCAGTTGAGCGAATAATCCGCGCTCGCCTAGCAGTTTGCTAATTGTTTTCTCAAAACTCGCATAAACACTTTCTACTTCCTTTGTTTTAGTATTCAAATCTCGTTGAATACCAAATAACCCAATATAAGAATCAAATAAACTATCTTGAAAAGCAGATATTTGAGCTTGAGGCGTCTGTTGCAATCTTGCAACAGCAGCAGGTGTTTGAAATTTTTCTAGTGAAGTCGTTAAGATTTTTAATCTTTGCGCGGTTTCTAAATTGGTAAAATCTTTTCCTTTATATTCTTTTTCAAGAATATCCTTCATATTCTCTAGGATTGCTGCATTTTGAGAGAAGAATTTGTAATTATCAATCCCTCCTTTACCTACACTTCCTGATAAATATCCTGTTATTGCTGCACTTGTTTCATCTGCTGGGCGTCCTGCGCCAGCGATCGCAATCTTAGGAGATAAACCTAATAGTGTTCTTTGGTATTGCTCGGCAGTTCCCCCTTGTTTTTTAATTACAGTTGCAACCTGCCCCGCGATCGCATTATTGATTTTGTTAATGTCTTGGGAAGATACGGGTAAGTTCTTCCCCAAGGTTGCTGTTGAGACTGCAATATCCCTAGAAATTTGTTCTCCTTTGGCAATAGAAATGTTAAATTGCCCCGCTAGCCCAATTGCACTTGTCAGCTGCTCCTGTTGCTCAGCAAGAGCAGTTTGAGCAACGCTTGAAAGCTTTGAATAAGCAAGAGTTACTAGTCCTACAGCTGCGGCGAGCCGTAACATACCAGCATTCAATAAATTCATTGATTGAGCACTTCGAGTGCTAGCATCACCTGCTGAAGATGCCAACCCCCCAAACGCACTCTTTAAGCCGCCTAATCTCCCCGTTAATCCTTGAACTGTTCTTTGCAGTCCTCCCAAGCCGGTCTGCACTCCTCCAAAAGCAGCACCAGTTAGGTTTCGGGCATTGATGACAATGTTGGCGACACTGACCATAGTTAAACAAACTTATATTGCAACGAGATCCAACAGGGCAAAAAATTCTTAACAAGCCTATTAACTAGGGTATATTCTGGCGTCCCCACTGCGTAACTTGTAGGAAGACGAATAACATAGGAAAACGGATCACCTCCTAGTGACACAGGAAGTGTCGCCACTCCCAACATCCATCCTGTGTCAGGTTCAAGTCGAGCATTTAAGCCAAAAACACCAAATAAATAAGGTAAAATCTCACGATTACCGCGATTTGCCCAGATATAATCAGAATTCTTTATTAACTTGCGTTTAATTGCCACTGACCAGGAAGAATCCCAATAGTCTCCCCATCCTGCCCACTCTGCCAAAGTGTCAAGCCAAGATTCAAAACAGGTTGCAGGATCAAGGCGATCGCGTTCATAAGTGTCTAAATATCCATCCCAGAGTGCGTAAAGTTCTGCAATCTTTGATGTGAGGGCATCGACAATCTCTTGCTGTTCGTCTTGTTGGCGGTAACAATTAGGTAAAGCTTCTAGGACTTGATTACTTCCCATGAGTGACCTTTATTATCCTTTGAGTTATGACAATGGTGGGATAAGACTAACCTTATCAGAAGAATTAGCTTTATCCAAAGCACGGCATTTATTTAATACAATTGCTGGAGAGCGGGTATTGTCTCCTGAGTTTGGCATTCCTCTAGATGTTTTGTATAACCTTCCTATCCCTGAGATCTTGGCTGAGCGGTTACGAATCACTTCAAGTCAGCTTTTAGATATCAAGACAAAAATTAGTATCGTGTTTTATAAAGAAGGGAAGCTTACTTTAAAAGTAGAATTAAGTACAGGGGACAGCTTCATAAACACAATCAATGTCTAATCCTCCGCCCATTGATAATAAGACCATTGAAGAGTTGCTCGCACTTGGGCAAGAACGAGCGATCGCTGCTAGTCTTGGAAAACTTACAGATACGACCCCCGGCTCTCCAGTAACAGCCATTTTAGAAGGCGTTGCTTATATTGGAGAGCGCGTACAAAGTAAAGTCAACTCTTTAGCTTCAACGCTTGAAGCGTCGAGAATTTCTGTTTTTGGGATTGATAAAAGACAAGGACTTCCCGCTACTGGATTGGCAAAATTTACACTCGACGCTCTTTATGCTGAAGCTTTTCTACTGCCTAAAGGGTTTCGGTTGATTTTGAATGGTGTTACTTTTGAAACAGTTGTAGATCTGACTATTTCTCCGTTTACTGATCATGGCGAAGTAAATATTGTTGCTCTAGACTTAGGAACAAAAGGAAATTTGCCTGTTGATACCTTTGCAAGTTTCCCCACAGTAACACGCTTGTTATCTGTTGCTTTAACCGAACCTACCAAAGGAGGGCAAGATCAGGAAACGGACGAGCAATGGAAGTATAGAATTTACCAAACCATTAGACGACGCGACACTTTAATCTCAGAGGAAGATTTTGAGGCAGAGGTACAAGATTCTTTGGGCTTAGGATCTGTGTCGTTGGCGATAGGTAGGTTGAAAGGCGATCGCACTACCTACGCCAATGGTTATGTCTTTGTATTTGCTTTGAATCCAGATGGGAGTCAGTTAAATACCGCTCAAATTTCGCAGCTGCAAGACTACTTGAATCGCAAAGCTGCAATGGCACTTGTCAACGTTGCTTCTATTGATCTATTTGATATAAAGCTAGAAGTCATTGCTAGCTTCGTTTCTGGCAGAAATCCAGAACTTCTAGCGAACGATATAAAAAGCACTTGCGCTGATTACTTAAAACCAGGCAACTTGCAGCCCGGTACTCTCCTGCTTAACAAAGCGTTGGAAAGAAGGATACAAAATATACAAGGCATACAAGAAGGACTTGTCAGCGTCCTTATCAATGGATTTGCCCAACCACAGGCAATGCCTAATGCTTGGACTGTGGGAAACCTCAAATCAACAAAAGTAATTTTAACGCCTACAGGTGGAGGACAACCATTTGAATATAATTTGTAGTTTGTGTAAGTTTATGCACTCTTATAGAAGGATTACGCAATTCGCGGGAACTGATAAAGAAAGATAGTATCAGAGGCGATCGCTTCACCAATAAACTTTTCAATCCCTGTAGTAGGGTTACGTTGAGAAAAAAGACCATTGGCATTAAGCAACAATGGTTGATCAAGGCTAGGATCAAAATTCCAGGCAGGATTTGTAATTAAGCCTTGAGTTGCTATTTTGACGGGACCGCCTTGAACGACATTTTCTAAAGTGATACCAATAATACTTTTGATGTGACTTGCAATCGTGTTGTCTGGATAACTAATGGTTTTATCACTCTTAACGTAAACAACACGAAAGGCATTTAAATTAGAACTTACGCATTGACAATCAAGACAAAAAGTGAGTAAGGAGAATTCAGAAAAAAACTAGCGATCGCTATTTACCAGAGGCGTGAAAAACAGATAATTTACTTGTTTGTGTTTAGGGTTCGGACAATTAGAGCGATTACTAAGCCATCTACAGCTAAATGTGACTTGAACACTTATACTTTG
>JAESFN010000937.1_pt1 | contig 17769 bp, 14 predicted proteins | sample 9269411 | NCBI WGS metagenome assembly JAESFN01 (sample SAMN14505399, study PRJNA617100) | algae metagenome | isolation source: Iphinoe sp. HA4291-MV1 and co-occurring heterotrophs from trail next to... | place: USA: Maunawili Falls, Hawaii | collected 2009-07-25
CGCTCGCAACGACGGGCGCTGCCCGACGTGACAAGCGATGTGATGGGTGTATAGCTCAGCGGGAGAGCACTACCTTGACATGGTAGGGGTCACAGGTTCAATCCCTGTTACACCCACCATCCTTCGCTTGGAGGACTGACGAAGTCCTTGAATATGCCGATGAATTCGGCGCCGCAGTTTGGTTGTGACTGATCTCGGTCGCAACCCGAACGGATGGGTGTGTAGCTCAGCGGGAGAGCATCGCCTTCACACGGCGGGGGTCACAGGTTCAATCCCTGTCACACCCACCATCCAAGTAAGCCCCTGGCGCCGATCGGCTGCCGGGGGTTTTGCTTTTCGGGACCCGTCGACTGCCGCAGGATGCCAGCGCGAGCTCGCCTGGCTCGAGGTCAGGCGACCAGGCGCCGAGTTCCGCTGACGTCGCGCACGGCATGTTCGAACCTGCGGGCGGCCAAGGCTGAGTTCTTGTTGTCTTACGTCCGTCCGGCTTATGGGCATCAACAGGCTCGACGCCGGCCAGCCCCACCGGGACTTTTGCCGTCGTCGCGACGCGCGGAATCAGTCGGCGCCTGAGGATCGTCTGTTGAGGCCGTCAGGATGAACAGATTCGGCTCACCGAATAGAGTCATCGGTGCCGGTTATGCAGTTGTCTTAGCTTTGCCACAAAATTTCTGCGCCCGTATCGGAGAGGTGCCCGGCTACGTAGATACCGGTACTGCGTTCCCTCAACCGTATGATATTCAAAGATAAAACGTGGTAACGACTGCCCTTTTCAGGCGATGCAGCGTTGCAACACTTGCTGCTAGAGTCTTAATTGTTGCCCTTGAGGGGCTCGATTCCTGCCACATTCCGTGTGAGGTTAGAGTGGACCTTTTGGAGGGCAACCATGAAGCACATCACAACTACTCTGCTGGCCACCGTGGCCGCTGCTGGTCTGATGTCCTCGGCCTACGCCGCGGATCTGATCATTGAAGAACCCGCTCCGGTCGTTGGCGTAGTTGACGCCGGTGGCGCCTGGGACGGCGCTTATGTCGGTGCTTTCGTCGGCGGCCAGTGGGGCGAAGTCGATCATACTGGCGTCATTCCGGGTCTCTTTGACGAGCCCGGCGCGGATCTCGACATTGCCGGCTGGCTGGTCGGCGTAAGGGCCGGCGCTGACTTTACCGTGTCGGACAGCATCGTGCTCGGCGTTGTCGGTGACATCGCCTGGTCGAACGTTTCTGGTGAAGGTCTTTTTGAGGACCTGAACTTCGGCGTCGACGACGCACTGGTCAGCTATGAACTGGATTGGCAGGGCTCCGTCCGTGGCCGTGTCGGCTTCGATGGCGGCACCTTCCTGCCCTACCTCACCGCCGGTGTGGCGTTCGGCCACATGAATCACTCGATCTCGATCGAAGGTGATCCGGCAGACGAGGGTAGCGCAACCTTCGTGGGTTGGACCGCTGGCGCCGGCGTCGAAGTTGCCGTTCAGGAGAACGTCTCCCTGAACCTCGAGTATCGCTATACCGATCTCGGCGAGAAGACGATCGACATGGGCCTCGGCGTTAACGACCCGAGCTTTGCGATCACCTCGCATACGCTCACGGCCGGTGTGAACTTCCGCTTCTAGTCGAGCGTCACCGCTAAAAGTGAGGACCCCGCCCGGCGCGAGCCGTGGCGGGGTTCGCTTTTCACGAAAATTCCTCAGTTGTGCCTTGAAATGGCCATGCCGGAAACAGGTGTGGCGCGAATGGCACGACTCTCCCGGGGAGGGGGCTCGCGTGAACAGTTTGTTAGCACGTGAGGTCGCTTTTGCCTCCGACACGGTCTACGTGAGGCCTCTCTCTCTAGGAGTTGACTAAATGAATCGTTTTGCAATCGCTCTGCTGGCCGGTGTGGCTGGCGTCTCCGTGATGTCGTCGGCATTCGCCGCTGACCTCATCATTTCCGAGCCCGCTCCGGCGGTCGGCGTGGTCTCGACCACCGGCAACTGGGACGGCCTGTACCTCGGCGCCTTCGCTGGCTACGGCTGGGGCACCCTCGATGACTCCGTCAATGACGGTCTCGATCTGACCAACTTCGAAGCCGATCTGACCGGCTGGCAGGTTGGTGTGGCCGCCGGTGCGAACTTCACCGTGTCGGAAGCCATTGTTGCCGGTATCGTTGGCGATATCGCCTGGTCGGATATCAGCGGTTCGGAAGGCACCTCGACCTATGACGTCGATTGGACCGGTTCTATCCGTGGCCGTCTCGGCTTCGACGGTGGCGCGTTCCTGCCGTACGTGACGGCCGGTGTGGCCTTCGCCAATGCCACCGCCTCTGACGGTGTGAACGAAGACACCCAGACCCACATCGGCTGGACCGTCGGCGCTGGCGTCGAGTTCGCCGTTGCCGACAACGTGTCGCTCGACCTGCAGTACCGCTACACCGACTTCGGTGCGAAGGACTACGCCCTCGGCGTTAACCCGACCGAGCTGAGCCTGACCTCGCATGCGGTCACCGCCGGCGTGAACTTCCGCTTCTGATTTCCGCCTCAGCTGGCTGGGTGAACCTCAGCCAGCTGAACGGTTATCTCAATCGACCCCGCCCGGCGCAAGCCGTGGCGGGGTTTGATTTTTTCCATGATGTGGCGATTATTGGTACGATATCGCACAGCATTGATCGATGTGGCCGGCTACGTGGCGTAATTGTGTCTGAATAGAGACTTACAACGTCATTAAGAACCTAAGCCATACCTGTGTCCTGAGGGTGACACTTCGCGGCTAAGCTGTGCGTTGCTGACGGAGTCGGGGTTTTCTTTCGTTCAAACGTGCGTATCGTATGGGCATTGCTTTTCTGGAGGCCACCCATGAATCGTCTTGCCATTTCCCTGCTCGCCGGCGTTGCCGCCCTGAGCTTCATCTCCTCGGTCCAGGCGGCCGATCTCATCATCAGCGAACCCGCTCCCCCGGTCGGCATCGTCCCCGTCGGCGGTAACTGGGACGGCGTGTATGTCGGCGCCTTCGCCGGCTACGGCTGGGGTACCCTGACGGCGGGTGACGACGACATCTTCGCTCCGCCCGACACCGATTATGATCTTTCGGGCTGGCAGCTGGGCGTCGCAGCTGGTGCGAATTTCACTATTTCCGAAGCGATCGTCGCCGGTATCGTTGCCGACATCGCTTGGGCCGACATCGGTGGCTCGAACGACGACTTTGCGCCGCTCGAGTACAACATCAACTGGCTCGGCAGCGTCCGCGGCCGGTTGGGCTTCGATGGGGGGGCGTTCCTCCCCTACGTGACCGCCGGTCTCGCATTCGCCAATAACACCATCGATCTCGATGCTGGCTTCGACGAAGACACCCAGACCCATATCGGCTGGACTGTCGGCGCCGGTGTCGAATTCGCCGTTGCCGACAATGTGTCGCTGGATCTGCTGTATCGCTACAGCGATTATGGCAGCAAGGACTATGAGCTGGGTGGCGACGTCTCGGATTTCAGCCTGACCACGCACACGGTCTCGGCCGGCGTGAACTTCCGGTTCTGATCATCGTTCGGCCTCGGCTGAAGTATCGATTTTCGACCCCGCCACGGCTGCCCGTGGCGGGGTCGATGCTTTGCAGGGCAGCTGCACGGTGGGCCGGGCAAGTCGTAGCGAGCGGCGGTGCCCTCTGCGCGCGTGGGGCAAGCCCGCTGCCGCGCCAGTGGCGTGTGTCAGTCAGCGGATAGTCACCGTTCATTCACACCTGTTGCGCATTTGCCCTTGTCAGATGCGCAAATCGGTCCCACCTTCGCTGTCATGTTCAACCAGCAAAAGGAGGTGGTCCAAGTGTCTCATCAGAAATCGTCGGTTTCGAAGGGTCCTGGAGTCTCCGTTAGCTCGGAGCAGCCTCTGGCCTAAACGAAGGCACCTCGCCCTTTGGACGACCTCGTCGTCTTGCGGGCAATGACTGCTTCGAAAGCCACGAAATCGGAAAGGGTCGCCTCCGGGCGGCCCTTTCTTTTTGCTCGGAGTGTGGTGTTGGCCGGTCACGCCGTCGGAGGTGCGTGCGCTCGGCGCCCTCGAGGATCAGCGGCGACTCGCCTTCGCTCCTCCTCTCGGGGCTTCGACGTCCGACGGTACGCATCGGCCGTACCTCCACCGGCCCTCCCTGCCTCGCTCTTGCGGCGGCCACGCGCCGATTGCACCGCGAAGTCAGCTCTATACTTGGTGGTTGCTTGGTAATGGCCGACCGTCAAACCATTCGTTAACCAAGTCCTGACGGTTACCGCGGCGTAAAGGAATTGTTTGCAGTTTGGATTCGATTCATGCGGGCACGTAATCCGTTCCCCTTCGTGTACCTTGGAGGCACATCATCATGAACCGTTTTTCTCTCTCTCTGCTGGCGGGCGTTGCCGTGCTGTCCATGGCTTCCGCTGCTTCGGCTGCTGACCTGCTGGTGCAGCAGCCGTCCATGCCGGGCTTCGTCGACATGGGCAGCAGCGGTGGCTGGGATGGCGCCTATATCGGCGGCTTCGTCGGCTATGGCTGGGGCACTGCCAACGACGACAACACCCCGTTTGATCTGCTCTCGGCAAGCGAACTCGACCTCTCGGGTTGGACCGCCGGCGCCACTCTTGGCGCTAACTTCACAGTCGCTCAGGGCTTTGTGCTTGGCGCCGCGGGCGACCTCGCCTGGGCCGGAATCGGCGGGTATGATGGCGGCGTCGTTCCGGGCGTCGACGTTGACATCAACTGGACCGGCTCGCTTCGCGGCAAGGCTGGGTTCGACGGTGGCGCTTTCATGCCGTACCTGACCGCTGGTCTCGCTTTTGCGGGCGCTACCGCGAGCGCGGGCGGTACTGACAGCACCCAGATGCACTTTGGCTGGACCGCCGGCGCCGGTGTCGAAGTTGCAGTCGCCGATCAGATTTCGCTCGACCTGCAGTATCGTTACTCGGACTACGGCAAGGCGACCTATGACCTGAATGGCGGTTCGGAACTGGGGCTGAACACCCACGCGGTCACCGCGGGCGTGAACTTCAAGTTCTAAGCCACACAGCCATATCGCTTCGGAAGGGGCCGCCTGGTGCGGCCCTTTCCTATTTTGTGCCAATAGCTTCGGGTGCCGCATGTGTGGCGGTGCGGTGACACCGTCATGGCTTTTTCCGGGGGCACTGCCGAATTCCTATCGCCTAGATCGAGATTTGGGGTTATCCGCCTCCAGACTTCTAGGAGACTCACATGAATCGCTTTGTAATTGCTCTGCTTTCCGGCGTTGCCGGCCTCGCTCTCGTGTCGGGCGCCCAGGCGGCTGACCTGATCATCGACGAGCCCGCAGCTGGCGTGGTCGAAGTTGCCAGCGGCAACTGGGATGGCCTCTATGTCGGCGCCTTCGTCGGCGGCCTCGGCGGCACCTTCGAGGACGACGTCCCGGCCGAGTACGACGTCAGCGGCTGGCTGGCCGGTGTGAACCTCGGTGCCAACTTCACCGTCACCGACGGCATCGTGCTCGGTGTGGTGGGCGACGTGGCGTGGTCGAACGCCGAGAACCAGGACAACCTGGACCTCGCCGTTGACTGGACCGCTTCGCTGCGTGGCCGTATCGGCTTCGACGGTGGCTCGTTCCTGCCGTACCTGACCGCCGGTCTGGCAGTTGCCGGCGGCGAGATCGAAGGCATCAGCGAGACCCATGTCGGCTGGACCGCCGGCGCCGGCGTCGAGTTCGCTGTTGCGGACAACATCTCGGTCGACCTGCTGTACCGCTATTCGGATTACGGCACTGCCACCTACGGCAATGAAGACATCAGCCTGACCTCGCATGCCGTCACCGTTGGCCTGAACTTCAAGTTCTAAGGTCCTCATAGGCAAGAATCAGGAGCGGCCGTCCTTCGGGGCGGCCGTTCTCTTTTTGCATTCGGCGCGTAACGCGACTATGTAGCGGCCTTCCGCACCTTCGAGCCTCCGATGAACGCCCTGACCGCCACGGCGCCTGCCGCAAAACTGCTGCCCTACCAGTCGCGCCGGACTTTCGCGATCATCTCGCACCCGGACGCCGGCAAGACCACGCTCACCGAAAAGCTCCTGGCCTCGTCGGGCGCCATCCAGCAGGCGGGGCAGGTGCGGCATCGCGCCAACCAGCGCGCCACCCGGTCGGACTGGATGGAGATCGAACGGCAGCGCGGCATCTCGATCACCTCGTCGGTGATGACCTTCGAGCACCTGGGGCTGACCTTCAATCTGCTCGATACGCCCGGCCACTCCGACTTTTCCGAGGACACCTATCGCACGCTCACGGCGGTGGACGCCGCCATCATGGTGATCGACGTCGCCAAGGGTATCGAGGCGCAGACGCTCAAGCTGTTCGAGGTGTGCCGGCTGCGCGACATCCCGATCATCACCTTTGCCAACAAGGTGGATCGCGAGGGCAAGGACCCGGTGGAAATCCTCGACGAGATCGCCTCGACCCTGGCGCTCGACGTCTCACCGGTGGTCTGGCCGCTGGGTGGCGGTGTCGATTTCAAGGGTATCGTCGATCTCACGGCAGGGGTGGTGAAGCGGCCGAACGGCGAGGTCTGGAAGACCTTCACCGCAGTGGAGGACCTGGCGCGCGACAACGAATTCGCCATGGATCCGGTGATCATGGCCAGTCTCGAGAATCTCGAGCTGGCGCGCGCCGGCTTTCCCGCCTTCGACCACGAGATCTACCTCGCCGGCCACCTGACGCCGGTGATCTTCGGCTCGGCACTGAAGTCGGTCTCGGTGCCCGAGATGCTGGCGGCGCTCGGCGCCTGGGCGCCGGAGCCGCGCCCGCAGCCGGCCGAGCCCAAGCCGATCGAGCCGAATGATCCGAAGGTTTCGGGCTTCGTGTTCAAGGTGCAGGCGAACATGGACCAGAACCACCGTGACCGCATCGCCTTCGTGCGGCTGAGCTCGGGCACCTTCAAGCGCGGCATGCGGCTGAAGAACGTCCGCACCGGCAAGGACATGGCGGTCAGCAACCCGATGTTCTTTTTCGGCCATGACCGCGAGCTGGCAGAGGAGGCGGTGGCCGGCGACATCGTCGGCATCCCCAACCACGGGGCGCTCAGCGTCGGCGATACCCTCACCGAGGGCGCCAACATCAAGGTAACGGGGATCCCGAACTTCGCGCCGGAAATCATCCGCCGCGTCCGCCTCACCGACCCGATGAAGGCCAAGCAGCTTGCCAAGGCGCTCAGCGACCTCGCCGAAGAGGGCGTGGCGCAGATCTTCCGCCGCATGGTGGGCGCCGACTACATCGTCGGCGTGGTCGGCCAGCTGCAGCTCGAAGTGCTGCAGAGCCGCATCAACTCCGAATACAACGTGCCGATCAGCTTCGAGTCGATCAATTTCGAGCTGGCCCGCTGGATCGTCTCCGAGGACAAAGCCGAGCTGGCCCGCTTCATCTCCACCAACAAGCTGGAAATGGCCGAAGACAAGTATGGCGACCCGGTCTACCTGGCGCAGTCCACCTGGTGGCTGGGCCGGGCCGAGCGGGATTACCCGAAGGTACAGTTCCTGACCACGAAGGAACGGCATTAGGCTCCCGCGGATGTCCGCGCGCCGCATCGTCATCGCCCACCTCAGCGACCCGCATCTCGATGCGCGGCCGCTTCCCTTGCAGCGACTGCGGCAGGTCATCGCCGCGGTTCGCGAGCTGCGACAGCTCGATGCGGTCGTGATCACGGGAGATATCGCCGATGGCGGGCTGGCGTCCGAATATCAGGCGTTCATGGCGGAAGTCGCAGGACTGGCGCCGACTATCGTTACCACCGGCAATCACTGCCTGAAGGCGGCGTTCGAGGTAAATGTCGGGCCGCGCAACCAGCAACTCGATATCGATGGCCTGCGCATCGTCGGTCTCGATACCGCGCTCGATGGCCGTGACGAGGGGCTGCTCGACGACGCAACCCTGGCGTTCGCGCGCCAGTCGATCGACAGCGCACCCGGCCAGGTGCTGCTGGCCTGCCACCATCCGTCGGTCGATATCGGGCACCCGATCATCGATGCGACCAGGCTGTCTAACCCCGATGCGATGGCCGGGCTCATCGCCTCGTCGCCGGCAGTGATCGGTGTACTGACCGGCCATGTCCACACCCCGCACGTAACGCAGTTCGCCGGGGTACCGCTGATCGGGGCACCCGGTATCGTTTCGACGCTCAGGATCAACGAGCCCGAGCGGCTGGCGGCCGATGGCTCGGCGCCGCCGGGCTTTGCGGTTCACACCATCGATCGGGGCCGTCTGGCCACCCGCTTCGTGGCGCTCGGCAGCTCCTGACGGCGAAGTCAGTGCACTTGCCAACTCCTTCCACCGCCTTGTGATCTCCACGATCGACCCCTATCTCGGCCGGGCGAGTGGGGGAGGGGGCGATGGCGAACGAGTGGGCATTGGTGGCGGCGCCGGTGCGCGCCATCTACGGCCGGTTCTGGCGGGAATCCCGCCTGGCGTTAGGCGGCATCGCGCTGATGGTGCTGCTCGCGGCGCTCGGCCAGGTGGTGACGCCCTACCTGTTCTCCCGGCTGATTGACCAGCTGAACGGCAACCTGGTGCCATCAGGCATCGTCATGGCGTTCGTCATCTATGCGGTGCTGCGCGGCGCTTCGAGTGCGGTGTCGCAGGCGACGCAGTACATGGCCTGGGGTGTGGCGCAGGGCCTCAACTTCATCGTCGGTACCAGCTTCTTCGAGCGCATTCTCAACAAGCGCGTGTCGTTCTTCATCGAGCACAACCCGGTGGAGATCCAGAAGGCGCGATCCGAGGGCGAGCGCTCGCTGTTCATCTTCGTTCAGCTGGGCATCATCGTGTTCCTGCCGGCACTGCTTGGCATCGTGCTCGGCGTCGGGGTGCTGGGGACGGTGATCAACCTCGAGATCGTCGCCATCGTCCTGGTCTATGGTGCGGCGTTCATCACCTTCACCTATTTCGCCAATCGCTGGACCCGGCCGTTTCTCGACAAAGCCATCGAAGCCGACCAGGAGAACGCAGCCTTTGTCGGCAACGCCATCAATGCCATGGAGACGCTGCGCTATTTCAACGGTGACAAGTGGATTGCCGATAACTTCGCACGCAAGGCCGGCGAAGTGCGCGGCGCCTGGCGGCAATGGACGATCCGCCACCTGAGTTACGCCTTCGGCTTCGGCGCGGCGCTGGCGGTGCAACTGGCCGTGACTTTCCTGCTGCTCATTCCGCGCTACGAGGCCGGCCAGCTCAGCGTCGGCGACATCGTCCTGATCAACACCCTGATGATCCAGCTGAACCAGCCGTTCGAGATGATCGGCTCGGCCATCGACGACATCGTGCGTGCCTATTCCGGCTTCCTGCCCTTCGCCCGCATGTGGGCCGAACCCGAAGAGCAGGACGCGGCGGGGCGCCTGCCGGTCGGGCCGGGCCGGCTGGAGTTCGCCCATGTCGGCCATCGCTACGGCGAAACGCCGGTGGTGGAGGATGTGAGCTTCGTCGCCGAGCGCGGGCGATTGACCTTCATCACCGGCCCGACCGGGGCCGGTAAATCGACGCTGTTCAAGCTGGCACTCAAGGCGCTGGAACCGGAGCAGGGCAGGATCAGCGTCGACGGCACCGATCTTGCTACCGTCAGCCGTGCCAGTTGGTACGCGGCGATCGGCGTGGTGCCGCAGGAGGTAATGCTGCTCAATGACACGCTTGCCGCCAACATCGTGCTGGGCCGTGAGCATGATGAGGCCAAACTCGAGCGCGCCACCCGCCTGGCCTCGATCCACAAATTCATCACCGGCCTGCCTGAGGGGTTCAAGACCACGGTCGGCGAGCGCGGGCTGAAGCTCTCGGGTGGCGAGCGGCAGCGCATCGCCATTGCCCGGGCGCTCTACGACGGCCCGGAGTTCCTGTTCCTCGATGAGGCGAGTTCGGCGCTAGACGAGGCGACGGAGGCGGCGATCATGGCGGAACTGCGGGGACTCAGCACGCAGACCACGATCATCGCCATCACTCACCGTAAGTCGGTGATAGAGGGGGCCGATACCGTCATTCGCCTAAGAGCGAGGAAGCCGAGGGACGAAAGCGCTTTGCAGGGCGGGGGCGGCACGGCTACTGAGGTACGTGACCAAGGAGTGGACTGATGGAACGAAGAATACTCGGCAAGACCGGCTATGAAGTCTCGGAGATCGGGCTCGGGACCTGGCAGCTGGGCGAGAGCTTCGGGCCGGTGAACGACGAGTCCGCTGCCGAGATCCTGAAGACTGCCCGCAGCGTCGAAGTGAATTTCTGGGATACCGCCGACGTCTATGGCGGGGGCCAGTCGGAACGCCGGATCGGTGAGTTTCGTGACAAGAAGGGTGTGTTCGTCGCCACCAAGCTCGGCCGCAACGGCGAGATCTTTCCCAACAAGACCGGCTACAACAAGAAGAACATCAAGGAGAGCCTAGCAGGTTCCTTGAAGCGGCTCGGGGTCGAGACGCTCGACCTGGCACAGCTCCACACCATCCCCACCGACGTGCTGCGCGACGGCGAGGTCTTCACCATCATGGACGACCTGCGTGATGCCGGGATGATGCGGCACTGGGGCGCCAGCGTCGAAAATGTCGAGGAAGCGCTGCTGGCCATGAAGTCGGATGGCTGCACGACGCTGCAGATCATCTTCAACCTGTTCCGGCAGGATTATATCAGCGAGGTGTTCCCGACGGCAAAGCAGCGCAATGTCGGTATCATCGTCCGACTGCCGCTGGCCTCGGGCCTGCTGTCGGGCAAATGGAATAAGGATACGAAATTCGCCTCGACCGACCACCGCAATTTCAACGCCAATGGCGAGAAGTTCAATGTCGGCGAGACCTTCTCCGGACTGCCGTTCGAGAGGGGTGTCGGCTTTGCCGAACAGTTGAAGCAGATGGTGCCAGCGGGCATTCCGCTCAGCCAGTTCGCCCTGCGCTGGATCCTCGACCAGCCGGCGGTATCGACGATCATCGCCGGGGTGACGCGTCCTGACCAACTGCGCGCCAATGTCGACGCGACGAAGCGGGAGCCGGTGGAGCCGGCTTTGGCCGAGAAACTGGCGGGTTGGTACGAGGACAAGGTGCGGCCGGAAATCCGCGGGCGGATTTAGGGCACCCGACTGATAGAGACGGCCCCCTCCCATCCTCCCCCACAAGGGGGGAGGTGCCCGCCGGTTCGCTCGGCACGATTGAAGACAGAGCCTCGACTCTTCACCTCCCCCTTTATGGGGGAGGCCGGGAGGGGGCCGTCTGCTTCAGTCCGGCAACACCTTCTCAGTCGTCCCCCAACCTCCCCATCCGCCTAGCCCCTCTTCCATCCGCCGCTGCTGCTGCCTAAGTTAGCTTTCACCCTCCCATCACCTTGAGTACCCACATGTCCGAGCATCCCGCCTTCGAACTCGTGCGCGAGCAGCAGATCGGGGAGATCAGCTCGTTGGCGCGGCTCTATCGGCACAAGGCGACCGGAGCCGAGGTGCTGAGCCTCATCAATGACGACGAGAACAAGGTGTTCGGCGTAACGCTGAAGACCCCGCCGGAGGATTCGACCGGCGTGGCGCATATTCTCGAGCACTCGGTGCTGTGCGGCAGCCGCAAGTACCCAGTGAAGAAGCCGTTCGTGGAACTGCTGAAGGGCTCGCTCCACACCTTCCTCAACGCCATGACCTTTTCCGACAAGACCGCCTATCCGGTGGCGTCGCAGAACCTCAAGGATTTCTACAACCTCGTCGACGTCTACCTCGACGCGGTCTACTTCCCGCTGATCAGCGAGGACACGTTCCGGCAGGAAGGCTGGCACTACGAGCTCGATTCCACCCAGGGCCCGATGGTCTACAAGGGCGTGGTGTTCAACGAGATGAAGGGCGCCTATTCCTCGGCCGCCGCGGTGCTGGGCAAGGTCAGCCAGCTGTCGCTCTATCCGGATACCACCTATGGGGTGAATTCCGGCGGCGATCCGAAGGCCATTCCCGACCTTACCTACGAATACTTCAAGAACTTCCACGCCAAGTACTACCACCCGTCGAACTCGCGCGTGGTGTTCTATGGCGATGACGATCCGGCACAGCGCCTCGCCATCCTCGAGGAGTACTTTGGCCAGTTCGAACGCATCGACCCCAAGGCCGAAGTCGGCCTGCAGCCGCGCTGGAGCGCGCCGCGGTCCTCGCACGAGACTTACGCCGCAAGCGTGGCCGAAGCCGGCAAGAAGACCGCCATGGTGTCGGTCAACTGGATGCTCGACGAGATCACCGATCCGGAACTGGCGCTGGCGCTCAACGTCCTGGAATCGGTGCTGGTCGGCACGCCCGCGGCGCCGCTCAGAAAGGCGATGATCGATTCCGGGTTGGGTGAGGGGCTTACCGGATCGGGCCTCGCCGATGGCATCCGCCAACCCTATTTCACCTTCGGTCTCAAGGGCATCGAGGACGATGCCGGTGACAAGGTCGAGCAGCTGATCATTGCGACGCTGGAACAGCTCAGCGCCGAGGGCATCGACCCCAAGACCATCGAAGCCGCGATGAACAGCGCCGAGTTCGCGCTGCGCGAGAACAATACCGGCTCATTTCCACGCGGTATTGCACTGATGTTCCGTTCGATGGGCACATGGCTCTATGGCGGCGATCCGCTGGCGCCGCTGAGTTTTGAGGCGCCGCTCGCCGTGCTGAAGTCGCGACTCGCTGCCGGCGAGCGGGTATTCGAGACGCTGATCAAGACCCACATCCTCGACAACAAGCACCGCTCCACCGTGCTGCTCACTGCGGACCCCAACAAGGCGGCGGCAGAGGCCGCCGAGGAACGGGCGCGGCTCGACGCAGCCCAGCAGGCGCTCGATCCGGCTGGCATTGCCGAGGTGGCCGAGCAGACCCGTCACCTCAAGGAACTGCAGAACGAGGTCGACCCGCCCGAGGCCCTGGCAAGGATCCCGACACTGACGCTGGACGATCTGCCGCGCGCCAACAAGGCGATCCCGATTGCCCGGGAGGAGCTCGCCGATGTCACGCTGTTCAGCCACGATCTGCCGACCAACGGCGTGGTCTATCTCGATCTCGGCTTCAATCTCACGGCGCTGCCGGGCCGGCTGTTGTCCTACCTGCCGCTGTTCACCCGGGCGCTGACCCAGACGGGCACCAGCAGCGAGGACTTCGTCTCGCTCACCCAGCGCATCGGCCGCACCACCGGTGGCATCGGCGCAAGCCGCTGGAATTCGACCCGCCGCGACGGGGCGGGGACGGCCGCATGGTTGTTCCTGCGGGGCAAGGCAACGCCCGACCATATCGGCGACATGCTGTCGATCATGCGCGATGTGCTGACCAACGCGCGGCTCGATAATCGCGAGCGCATCCGGCAGATGGTGCTTGAATCGAAGGCCGGGTTCGAAAGCTCGCTGGCCGGGATGGGCAACGGCATCGTCTCGATGCGGGTGCGCGCCGGCTTCAGCGAGGCCGACTGGCTCAACGAGAAGCTCGGCGGCGTCAGCCACTATTTCTTCCTCAAGGATCTTGCGGCGCAGATCGACGGCAATTGGCCGGCGGTGCAGGCGGCGCTCGAGGAAATCCGCACGCTGCTGATCGGCCGCACCGGGATGATCGTCAACGTCACCGCCGACAGCTTCGCCATTGCTGCGCTGAAGCCAGATCTGGCGACGTTCATTGCCGGGCTGCCGGCCGGCGCCGGCGCATCGGCCGAAGGCTGGGGGTTCGAGCCCGGTCCGCAATCGGAAGGCCTCACCTTCCCCGGCCAGGTCAACTACGTGGCCAAGGGCGCCAACCTCAAGGCGCTCGGGTTCGAGCCGACCGGCGGCACCGCCGTCGCCATCAAGCACCTCAACACCACCTATCTCTGGGACAAGGTGCGGGTGCAGGGTGGCGCCTATGGTGGCTCGTCGGGGCTCGATCCGTTCGCCGGTACCTTTGCCTTCACCTCGTATCGCGACCCCAACCTGGTCGACACCATCGACATCTACGACAAGGCCTCGGCCTTCCTCAAGGACGGGGTCGGGGAGCAGGATCTGGTGCGCTCGGTGATCGGCGTTATCGGCTCGGTCGACACCTACCGGCTGCCCGATGCCAAGGGGTTTACCTCGCTGGTCTGGGAACTCAGCGGTGACAGCGACGATGCCCGGCAGAAGCGCCGCGACGAGATTCTCGGCGCCTCCAGCCGTGACTTCAAGGCACTGGCGGAAGCGCTGGAGAAGGTGGCGCGGCAGGGGCAGGTGGTGGTGCTCGGTTCGGAAACTGCCATCAAGGCAGCGAACGACGAGCGGGGCAACTTCCTCAAGGTAACGAAGGTTCTGTAATCTTCGTGCAATGGGGGCCGGCAGCGGCCCCCTTCAGTCCTTGTACACTCCACCGGTATCGTCGGTGCCGAACATGTCGCTGCGGGCGACGGCAGCATAGTGGCTGTCATCGGTCTGCAGGTGCAGGGCGGAGAGAATTTTGCCCAGCATGTTCTGCTCGACCTTGCCGGTGTGCTGCTTGCTGAGCTCGACCAGATAGGCGGAGGTCGCATCGAGCCGGCTCGCCATCAGCCAGGCGAGACGGAAAGTCATTGCCTGGTCCTGCTCGAGATACTTGCGGGCATCCATAATGACACGGACCGTGGCATTGCCGTCGGCCCGCACCGTGGCGCTGTTGCGGGTACCCAACACCACTGACATTTCGCCGACGACGGAATTGGGTGAGGAGATGCTGGCAATGGCGACACCATCGCGCTCGACTACGAGCTGTCCGCTCTCAAGTACAAACAGGTCGCCGCCTTCGCGGCCTTGCGAGATCAGTATTTCACCCGGCGCCAGCTTGCGCGTCGGTTGCGATGCAGCCAGTTCGAGCAGGCTCTCCATTATCGGCTCCGTTGATTTCCCCGGAGCGCAGCCTATTCGGTCAAATGCAACCGGGATAGAGTTCGGCCGTTGATTTTCATGGGCTCTTGGAGACTGGAGGAAGTACTTTAGCGCATGGCTTCCCCCTTCCTCGATCGCGACCTCTACGTCCGACCTATCGATGCCTATATCGATCCGCCCGTGCCGCGGGCGCGGGCGATCATCACCCACGGGCATGCCGATCATGCCCGTTCGGGGCACGGTGCGGTGCTGGCGACGCCCGATACCATCGCCATCATGAAGGCCCGCTACGGCGAGGACTCGGCCCGCCAGTTCCAGCCGCTGGAGTTCGACACGCCGCTGTTGGTGGACGGCGTCACCATCACGCTGAAGCCGGCCGGCCATATCCTCGGCTCGGCCCAGGTGCTGATGGAGCACCAGGGGCAGCGCATCGTCGTCACCGGCGACTACAAGCGGCTGCCCGACCGGACCTCGCAGCCCTTCGAGCTGGCCGAGTGCGACCTGCTGGTCACCGAAGCCACCTTCGGGCTGCCGGTGTTCCAGCACCCCGACCCGCTCGACGAGATCGGCCGGTTGCTGCGCTCGGCAGCGGCCTTTCCGGATCGGGCGCATGTCATCGGCTGCTACGCGCTGGGCAAGGCACAGCGGGTGATCGCGCTGCTGCGCGACGCCGGCTATGACGCGCCGGTCTATCTGCACGGCGCGATGATCCGGCTCTGTGAACTCTACATCGCTCGGGGAATCCCGCTCGGCGAGCTGAAGCCGACGCTCGGCACCAGCAAGGGCGAGCTCGCCGGGCAGATCGTCATCGCGCCGCCCTCCGCCATCAAGGATCGCTGGAGCCGCCGGTTGCCCGATCCGGTGCTGGCGGTTGCCTCGGGCTGGATGAGCGTCAAGCAGCGCGCCAGACAGTCGGGCGTCGAGTTGCCGCTGGTGATCTCCGACCATGCCGACTGGAACGAGCTGCGCCAGACCATTGCCGAAACCAAGGCGGGCAAGGTCTGGGTCACGCACGGGCGCGAGGATGCGCTGGTCTACCATTGCCGGCAGCAGGGGCTCGAGGCCGAGCCGCTGAACATCCAGGCGTTCGAGGAGGGCGAAGAAGGGGAGCCGGATGCGCAGGGAGAACTCGAGCCGTGAGGCGCTTCGCGCAACTGATGGAGCTCTTGGCGCTCACCCCGTCGCGCAACCGCAAGCTCGAGGCGCTGACGCAGTATTTCGCCGAGACACCCGACCCCGACCGGGGTTTCGCGCTCGCCATCCTCACCGGCGCGCTGAGCTTCAAGAACGTCAAGCCGGCGATCCTGCGTGATGTCGTGCTGGCCGAAGTCGACCCGCATCTGTTTGCGCTGAGCTACGATTATGTCGGCGATCTGGGGGAGACGATCGCGCTGATCTGGCCGCATCATGGTGGTGTCGAGCCGCTGCCGTCGCTCAGCGATCTGGTCGAGCTGTTCAACATGACCAGCAAGACCGAGCTGCCGCGGCTGATCGGGTCGTTGCTGACACGAGCCTCGATCAACGAGCGCTGGGCGCTGGTGAAGTTCGCCACCGGCGCGCTGCGCATCGGGGTCAATGCGCGACTGGCGAAGACGGCGCTGGCCGCCATGAGCGGCAAGGAGCTGCAGGAGATCGAGGAGGTCTGGAACGGGCTCAGCGTGCCCTACGCGGATCTGTTCGCTTGGCTCACCGGCAAGGCCGAGCGCCCGGATATCGACCACACGGCGCGCTTCCATCCGCTGATGCTCAGTAACCCGATCGATGAGGGCAAGGATCTCGAAAAGCTCGATCCCAACGACTTCGTCGCCGAGTGGAAATGGGACGGCATCCGGGTGCAACTGATCGCGTCGAAAGGCAGGGTGTCGCTGTTCTCGCGCACTGGCGATGATATTGCCGCCGCCTTTCCCGACGTGACCGAGAGCGTGTTCGGCGACGCGGTGCTCGACGGGGAGCTGCTGGTCGGGGCGGGGTTCGAGCCGCTGCCGTTCAACGACCTGCAGCAGCGGCTCAACCGCAAGGTGGCAACCGCCAAGCACCTTGCCGACTACCCCGGCTTCATCCGTGTTTACGACATGTTGTTCGACGGCAACGAGGATATCCGCGCCTTGCCATGGAGCGAGCGGCGGCAGCATCTCGAAGCGTGGTTCGCGGCGAACCCGCAGACCCGCCTCGACCTCTCGCCGGTACTGAGCTATCGCGACTGGGACGATCTGGCAGAAATCCGCCGCCGCGGTGCCGCCGAGCAGGGGCACGAAGGGGTGATGGTGAAGCTCCGCAGCGCGCCCTACCTGCCGGGGCGCCCGAAGGGCCTGTGGTACAAGTGGAAGCGAGACCCGAACGTGGTCGACGCCATCCTGATGTACGCCCAGCGCGGCCACGGCAAGCGCTCGTCGTTCTACTCGGACTACACATTCGGCGTCTGGAAGGGCAACGAGATCGTGCCGATCGGCAAGGCCTATTTCGGCTTCACCGACGAGGAACTGAAGCAGCTCGACAAGTGGGTGCGCAACAACACCGTGGCGAGCTTCGGGCCGGTGCGAGAGGTGAGCAAAGAGCTGGTGTTCGAGGTGGCCTTCGATAGTGCGCAGCAATCGGGCCGGCACAAATCCGGCATTGCGCTTCGCTTCCCCCGCATCAACCGGATAAGGTGGGACAAGCCGGCAAGCGAGGCCGCAACGCTCGACGAAATGCTGGTCTTCTTGACCGCTACCTGAGGCAGGACATGTCGCTCGCCGCCATCGAGAGAAAGATCATTGCGCTGGAAGGCGAGATGCTGGCGGCGGTGACCCGCGAGGATTTCGAGAAGGCGGCACGCCTGCGCGACGAGATCGCGGCGCTGAAGGGCGGTGCGGTGCGCCAGCCGCCGCCGGGCGAAATGGGCTTGGGCACGCAGGTCCCGGTGGTCGAGCCACCCAAGGGCTGGAAGCGGCCGAAGAAGCCAGATCTGATGACCAATGTGAAGCCGCGGAAGCGCTAGCCCTTCACCTCTCCCTTGGGGGAGAGGTCGCCG
>JAESFN010000938.1_pt1 | contig 17720 bp, 14 predicted proteins | sample 9269411 | NCBI WGS metagenome assembly JAESFN01 (sample SAMN14505399, study PRJNA617100) | algae metagenome | isolation source: Iphinoe sp. HA4291-MV1 and co-occurring heterotrophs from trail next to... | place: USA: Maunawili Falls, Hawaii | collected 2009-07-25
CCCCGCCAACGTGTTAATTCTGGTCGGAATCATCGTGATCATGTTCATCACCAACTGGAAGCTGGCGATGATCGTCTTCATCGTGCTGCCGATCATGCTGGTGCTGATGCGCTTCTGGCGTAAACGCGCGGTGGAAACGTATCGCGCCACCCGCCGCACGATGTCGATCGTCAACGGCAATCTCGCCGAAAACATCTCTGGTGTGCGAGTGGCGCAGGCCTTCACGCGCGAACCGCAGAACATCACTCACTTCGACCGGTTGAACAAAGCCAATCTCGACGCCTCGGTCGATGCCGCCCGCTTATCGGGCTTACTCTTCCCGGTCGTCTCGTTCATCGCGGCGACGGCGATCTCGATCATCGTCTACGGCGGTGGCCGGTTAGCGCTGAACGAAACGATGTCGGTCGGTGAGCTCGTACTGTTCATCGCGCTGATCGACCGCTTTTTCGATCCGATTCGCGATCTCAGCCAGCAGTACAACGTGCTCCAGGCAGCAATGGCGGCGGGAGAGCGCATTTTCGAGGTGCTCGATGTCGAGCCCGAGGTCAGCGACAAACCGGATGCGATCGAGCTGCCGCCGATCAGCGGTCGCGTTGACTTCGACCATGTCGTGTTCGGCTACGGCAAAACCGAGATCTTACACGACGTAAACTTACACGTGGAACCGGGACAAACCGTCGCCTTTGTTGGAGAAACAGGTGCCGGCAAAACCTCGATGATCAACCTGATCCTGCGGTTTGTCGATGTCTGGTCGGGAGCGGTGAAGATCGACGGCCACGACGTACGCGATGTCACACAGGAATCGCTGCGTTCCCAGCTCGGGATGGTGTTGCAGGACACATTCCTCTTCGCCGGCTCGCTGCGCGCAAACATCGCCTTCGCCCGTCCCGGTGCATCGTTGGACGATATCGAGAAGGTGGCGCGCGACGTCGGTGTACACGAGTTCATCGAGGCGTTGCCGCGTGGCTACGACACCGAGATTCAGGAGCGTGGCTCCGGGCTTTCGGTGGGACAGCGGCAGCTCGTTTCGTTCGCGCGCGCGTTGCTGGCCGATCCGCGCATTCTCATCCTGGATGAGGCCACGAGCAGCGTCGATACCCAGACCGAGCGCTTGATCCAGCAGGCGCTGAAACGGCTGCTGGAGGGCCGCACCTCGTTCGTGATCGCGCACCGCCTCTCCACGATTCGCGAAGCCGATATCGTGGTGGTGATGAGCCTCGGCAAGATCGTCGAGCAGGGCACCCACGATGAACTGATGGCGAAGGGCGGGTACTACTACACCCTATACACCATGCAGTGGTCCGAGGAAAACGAGGACGAAGCGATCGCCTAGGTCCCGGGTTTCTCCGTTGTTCGCTATGATGCGCCGGACGTGCAGTAAGCGAATAACGGAGGGGCGGGGATGGCTTCGGCAAATGGCAAAATCGGCATCGCGATCCAGGGGGCGGGCACGGTTTCGGCCGGGCATTTGCGCGCCTATCTGAAACATCCGGGTTGCGAGGTCGTCGCGATCGGCAGCCGCACCAAGGCGGGCGCCGAAGCGAAAGCGCGCGAGGTCGGTCTCGATCCCGCTTCGATCGCGCTCTACGACTCAGTGGAAGAGCTCGTTGCCGATCCGAACGTTGATGCGCTTTCGATCACGACGCCACATCAACGCCACGCCATCGATGCTATCGCCGCCGCGAAAGCGGGCAAGCACATCCTGGTCGAAAAACCGATCGCGATGGATGTCGAGGAAACCCTGGCGATCGATGCCGCGGTGCGTGACGCCGGTGTGATTTCGGTCTGCGGATTCGTGCTTCGTCACAACCCGATGGTGCATGCGATCAAAGCGATCCGCGATCAGGGGCTGCTCGGCGACATTCTCTACGTACAAACCGATTACTGGCACAACCCCGAGCAATCGGGGTATCCCGGTTCCGAAAATCACCTCCAGCATCTCGATACCAGTCTCATGCTGGGTGGAGGGTGCCACGCCATCGATCTGGCGCGCTACCTCATGGGCAGCGATATCGTGCAGGTTGCCGCCGTCGCCGCGACGCGCGATGCGTCGATTCCCTATCCCTCGATGCAATCGGCGGTGCTCACCTTCGCCAACGGCAAAATCGGCAAGGTGTCAGCGTGCGGCGAGCAGTGGATGCCGTACCAGTTCAATGTCGATCTGCTCGGCAGTGAAGGCGGGGTACGGGACAACCGCTTTTACTCCCGCCGCATCCCTGGGGCGGATAGCTGGATCGAGATTCCGACGATCACGCCGAACAGCGGTCTCGTCAGCCACCATCCCTTTGAGGGAGAGATCGCGCATTTCATTGATTGCATTCGCAGCGGTACCGAAAGCCACGTTTCGGTGCACGATGGGGTGAACACGCACAAAGCGGCGTTTGCCATCGACCAGTCGTGTGCCGAGGGGGGTCGCGCGATCCGCATCGACTGAGCCGCGGTCGCGCTAAGTACCGCCATTTCGGGGGAATCGGCGTAAGGTAGTTGTGCCTGCCCGAGCGTTTTCCGCAAGGAACGCCGGTCGAAAGGAGGGCAGCATGCCGTACGAACGCAACTCCGAACTGCCGAAAGGCGTGAAGGATAATCTGCCGCCGCACGCCGAAACGATCTATCGCGAGGCCTTCAACAGCGCACTGCACGAATACGATGACGACGAAGCGCGAGCGGCGCGGGTCGCCTGGGGAGCCGTGAAGCGGAGCTACCACAAAAACGATCAGGGGCGATGGGTGAAAGGCGCCAGCGCCGATAGCCATCACCCCGGATAATGCAAAAAAGCGCCGGCTCAATGAGCCGGCGCTTTTTCACGCGTGCTAGCGAAAAACGCGGATCAGAATCTCACCCGGTCCCGGCGCTTCGGTCGAGCCGTTGAGCAGCGCGGTCACGCCGACAACGGCATTTCCAACCGCGCGGAAAAGCACGAAGTCGTTCTTCTCCGCCAGCGATTCTTGCACTTCGAGTTCACCCCGCTGCAGAATCGCCACCTTCATGAAGAGATTGAGCGGATCGGGAATATCGTCAACGCTGATCTCGTACCCGGTCAGCGCCTCCGCCATCGATTCGCGGCTGCCACCCGGCTGCTCGCCCTCGTCCGAGGCATCGGGCAGCGGGAAAAGGAGATCGTGACGCCCCACGGTGTCCTCGGCCAATTCGAGCAGCGGCTTGCCGCGGTTCGAATACACCGACATCCCTTTTTGCAGCATCAACGAATTGTTCTGTACCCGCGTTTGTGCCGCGGAGATCTTTTCGCCGCGATCGGCGGCAAACACCGTCAACGCCGCGGCCTGTTTGCCCTGGAGGGCGATGACCTGCACATACTGGTCTTCCAGGACTTCAAACCCGGCGCTCTCACCGGCATGCAGGTGATGCGCCTTAATAGCAGTCCGACCGACCAAAAATGTGCTCACGTGGATCATTCCTCTCAACGACGCCGGTTTTCGCCGTGGTGATTGTCGCAGTGCCGATACGTCGCCTGCAACGACAAAGCGCCCGAATCGCCTGTGCCATACTCGTCCAAACCCGCGCGAGCGCGGCGCCATCCCGCTCGCGGCACCGAAAACACTGATCAAGGGACGATCATGGCCGAAGAAATTTCCACCTGCCCGCAGTGCGGAGCCACCGTTATCCTACCGGCGCAGTACTGCGTCACCTGCGGGATCAAGCTCCCCGAATCATCCCATGCCTTCGGGAGCGATACTCCGCTCGATCCTCACGCGACCTGGAAAGCCGCCGACCTCAGCGGCTGGACCACGCCACCTCCCGGCGCCTTCGATTTCGACGATCCGACGATCATCGATGTCGAGCCGATCCCGGTGACGACACCCGCACCGGCATCCCGCTGGGCAAGCTGGCCGAGCGCGACCACCGAGGCGAGGATCGACGAGACACCGGTGACCGAAGCAATCACAACCCCGGTCGCCGAGGCTGCCGCGCCGAGCGGAACCGAGGAAGAAGCGGAGAAATTCGAGATCGTCACCTCCGAACCCGAGGAGGCTGAGGTCACGCCGATCGAGCCGGAGCCAGCCGAAACATCCGAACCGCTGGTTGAATCGGCGTCAGTTGAGCCTGAGTCTGATTTGGAACCGCTCGACACCGATACGGCTGATCCCGAGCCTGAGCCGCCGGCTGCCGCTGAGGTGATTGAGATCGAGGACGATTTCGAGGCTGCCGGTTGGGATGAAGCGGACGAGATTACGGAGATCGAGGAACCCGCGGTGATCCCTGTCACCGCGTCCGAGGCCCCGGCGAGCGGTGAGGCGGTCGAGCGCGCCCGGGCGTTGCTCGATGAACTCCGCACCCTGCTACCCGCGCTCACCACACCGGTTCCACCAACCGCCGAACCGACGGCCGCGGAACTCGATCGCATCGCCCTGCGCGATGCCGCCATCGCGGCGCGAGGCGAGGCGTCGTTCGACGATTTCTCGGCACTGCGGCAAACGCTCAGCGATGCCACCACGCGGCCGCGCGATGTCGAGGTCATGCTCCGGCTCTCACAGCGTGTCGGGGACGTAGCAGCGCTGCTCGCCGAACGCGATCGCTTGCAGGCGGCGTTCGACGATCTGATCGCGCAGTTGAACGGCGGGTCCTAGCCGTTCTTCTCCGGCAACGAGGTTTCGATCGTGGCGCTCGGTTTCGGCTGAGCGCCTGTCGGATGCAGTTCGGCGCCGCAGTTGGCGCAGTAGGTGCCATCCGGTGTCAGGCGGCGACAGTTCGGGCAGGTGATCGCACCGGCCCCGGCGCGCGTGAAGGCGAGGGCATCCTGCGCCAGTGCGTGGCGAATCGCCCGGCGGACGACGAACCAGAGCACAGCGGCGGTCGCCAATTGCCAGATCAGCTCGGCGGCCGCGCCGGTCGGCTGGATCAGCATGTCGATCAGCGAGTAGAAAACGATTCCGCCAAGCCCAGTCGCAACCCCGTTGATCAGCGACGACGAGCGCTGATCGAGCGCGTACTGCCAGATGGCGGCGCAGAGCAGGGCGACGAACCCGGCGAAGATCAGGGGACGAATGACGATCAGGCCGCTCAGGGTGGCAGTCCAATCGGAGATATCGCCACCCGGATTCTGATCGCGCACGATCGCAGACCAGAAATGCACGATTGTGGTGGCCGCGGCATACCCGGCGCCTGATGCGGCGCCGAGCGTCAGCCCGTCCATCACTTCGTTGCGCAACACCGGGAAGCGGCGCATCAGTACTGGGGCGACCGCACAGGCGATAACGACGATCGCCGGAATGATGATGCCGCCGAGCAGAATCCATCCGAACGGCGCGGTGCCTTCGGCTTCGGCGAACCGCGCGCCAAATCCGGCGGCTCCAGCGTAGAACGTCGCGTTCTCGATCCAGAATTTGCCGGTCAGCCAGGCGCTGATCGTGCCGAAGATCATGCCGATGATGAACCCGGCACCGAGCGACCCGAGAATCGCCGACCAGGGTTCGCGCTCGAACAGATCGATATCGGTGAGGTACAGCAACGCCAGCGCCGGTACGACGAAGACCGCGAGCAGGATGGCGATCCCGGCGTTGTTGAAGAGCAACGCCACCAGCACCGCCAGCACGGCGATGCCGGCCATGCGCCGGTAATCCTCGATCGGGCGGCGCTGCCGCTCCTCGATCGCCGCGTAGACCGGATCTTCCTCGTTGCGACCACCGAGTGAGAGCGCTTTGCCGAGTCGCGAGCGGAAATAACGACCGCGACCACCACCGGAATCATCCTGTTTCGATTGCGAAGCTGAGGCAGGCTCAGGTATCGCCTCGACCCGGGTCGCGACCGCAGCCGGCTCGCGCTCGGGAGCGGGTGTGGTGGTTGTCGTTGTTGTCGAGGTCGACACCGCCTCGACGTCGGCATCGCCGTCATCGATGATTTCGGGGTCCATACCATCGACCGGCGACGAAGCGGCAGGGGCGTTGGCGAGCGAACGACCGCAATTCGCGCAGAATGCGCCGCTCGGCGTTTTCTGGTGGCAATAGGGGCATTCGATGATCTCGCCTGCCGCCCCTGTCGTTTGCTCACTCATGCTTCGTTCGGCACTCCCGGTTGCGAACGCGGATCCGCTTGCCAGGGCATTTTCGCCCGAGCGCGGATGTTGTTGCCATATCCTACGCACGAAGTGCGGAAGCGGTCCAATCCACGAACGGTCTAGTACTCAGTCGAGGGGCCGGTGAGTTTCTGAGTCTCGTGGATGAATTGAGTTGCTCCGCCGTGATACGCCCAAGATTTCGTACGCGCGCTGGCTCCATCTCGCTATCAAACGGTAGCTGACAGGCTCTCGTCCTCCACCGCTCCTGGTTCCAACAACCACCTGCGGTCGTGGCGATTCCCCCTACGTACGAGACCGTAAAGCCGGTCCGCAACGCAATTTCGGCGCTGCGGTAAGATCACTTCGCCCGAATCGAGGAAGCAAAACACCCTGCAGAAGGAGTGACGATGATCTACGACTACATCATCATCGGTGCCGGTTCCAGCGGCGCCACACTTGCCGCTCGACTGACCGAAGATTCGAATACCAGCGTCCTCCTCCTCGAAGCAGGCCCGGATCTCCGATCCGCCGATGTTCCTCACGCGATGCAGATCCCGAATCCGTTCGACATCATTTCCAATCCGGAGCACAGCCAGTTCCGGTACGAGAAGCTGATGGCGCGCCGCGCAGAGGGTCAGGAGCCTCGGCTGTACTGGCGAGGCCGTGGCGTCGGCGGCAGCTCGTTGATCAACGGCCAGATCGCGATTCGCGGCATGCTTGAGGATTTCGATCTCTGGGCGGAGGCGGGGTGTACCGGATGGTCCGGCCAGGACATCCTGCCCGCCTTTATCGCCCTCGAAAACGATCTCACCTATGGCGACTGGCCGTATCACGGCATGGATGGGCCGATCCCGATCTATCGTGCTCCGCGCGAAAAATGGGGACCAGTCGACAAAGCGCTCGCGGATGCCGCCGTCGGGCTGGGATATGGCTGGGCCGACGATCACAACGCACCTGGATCGACCGGTGCCTCACCGTACGCCATCGACAACCGCAACGACATTCGCGTTTCCGTTAATGACGGCTATCTGGAACCGGCCCGTGGACGACCGAATCTCACGATTCAGGGCGACACGGTGATCGACACACTGATCCTCGATGGCAACCGGGCGGTTGGTGTGAAGGCGATCACCCCCGACGGCATCCAGGAATACCACGCGCGGACGACGATCGTCGCCGCTGGCGCGGTCCATTCGCCGGGAGTGCTAATCCGCTCCGGGATCGGTCCGGCTGAACAGCTAGACGCCCTCGGCATACCGGTTGTCGCCGATCTGCCGGTCGGAGAAAACCTCTGCGACCACTCCTCGGTTTGGCTCGGATTGAAGCTGAAAGAGGCGGTCCGGGTGGGAACCATCGAGCACCGCCACACCAATCTCTGCGTCCGCTACAGCTCGGGGATGGAAGGCGCCGGCATGAACGACATGTTCATGGCCGCGTTGAACATCCTCGGATTCGACGATGATGCGCGGGCGAAAGGGCTGGTCATCGTCGCCACCTACCAAACGTTTTCCAAAGGTTGGGTCCGATTGACATCGACCGATCCATTCGTCGATCCCGAGATCGAGATCCGCATGCTCTCGGATCGCCGCGATCTCACCCGCCTTCGCGACGGGTACAAGCGGCTGGTCGAGATCGTCAAGCATCCCGCGATCGCCGCGATCAACGACGGCTATTTTTCGTTCGTTACCGGCGACTTCGATGCGAAGCTCGAATCAGACGACGAGATCGACGCGTGGCTTCTCGCCAACGCCCAGGACACCCAGCACCCGGTCGGCTCCGTTCGCATGGGAGCGGCGGACGACCCCCGCTCAGTTGTCGACCCAGCGTGCAACGTGATTGGGTTCGAAGGGCTGCGGGTGATTGATGCCTCAGTCATGCCCGAGAACGTCCGCGCCAACACGCATCTTTCGACCGTCGCGATCGCCGAATTGATGGCCTCTCGCCTCCGCGGCAAACCGCTCCCTCAGAGCTTTTAGCGCTTCGCCGGGCCTGAGTATTCGTGACGAAGAGACGGGAGGCCACGGGGGCCTCCCCTACGGAGAATCGTTGGTCGTCCTGACAGGACGTTCGTGCATCAGCACGTGGCGGACCGCATCGCGCGTGTGAGACCCCTCCGCTACGTCGACCCGAGCGCGAGCGTTCTACGAAGAACTGGGGAGAATCGGCTGCGCCGGAACCGTGGCATTCGCCGGACGGCGCCAGAGCTTGCGGGTTTGCCAGGTTTGCCAATGCATCGTCGGCTGGAAGCCGAGCACGTCGGGATGCACCAGGATCAAATCCTGCGGGAATCCGAGCCAAAGCCCGAAGAGATCGTCGTTGGCGGCAACCTGCAGATCCTTGACCGCTTCCACCAACTTGTCGAGCGTCGCGGCACGCAGCGCGTCTTTGATGGCGGCATCGGCAGCCGAATTCACGTAGCCGCCCGGATTCCACCCCTGCGGGTTGATCCGAATATCCCAGTTCGATCCGTACAAATCGAAATCGGTGAACCCGGGATAGGTTTGATAGCTGAAGGCGATGAGATCGTAATCGTAGGTGCCGGTCCAGCGGTCGCCGAAGGTGGTGTCGTCCAGCTCTTCGAGATTGAGCCCGATACCGAGCGCGGCAAAATCGTCCTTCACACTGCGCAGCGCCAGGCGCATTTCGAAGCGAGCGTCGCCGCGCACGATGAGGTCGAGTACGAACGGCTCACCTTCGGGGGTCACCGTGGTGCCGTCGCTCTGCCGCTTGAATCCGGCATCGTTCAGCAGATCGCGCGCGGCTTTGCGGCTCCGCGCCGGATTGATCAGCGCTTCATCCCGCAGCCACGGTTGCGGGAAGGTACCGGCGCCGGTGATATCGATGAAATCGAGGAAAACGGATTCGGCATAGGCGCGACGGTCGATCACCAGCGAGAGGGCTTGCCGCACCCGCGCATCCGCGAGCAAGGCGGGGTTGGTGCGCGCCGGGTTGTTGAAATTGAAGGCGGCGAACATCACGATCGGCGCGTTCGCCGCGTAGAGAAACGCTTCGTTCTGATTGACGTCGGCGATTTCGCCCGGTTTTAGCGGCCAGAGCAGATCGACCTGGCGGGCATTCCAGGCCGCCGTGCGCGCCTTCGGATCGCTCTTCCAAGTGAAAACCACCTCATCGAAATGAGGAGGATCGCCAAACCAGTAATCATCGTTCCGGGTGAAGGTGATCGAGGTATCGGTGCGCGAATCGTACGCCCACGGACCGGTGCCGACCGGCGAATTCTTTTCCCAGTCATAACCGGAAAGCGAGCGTTGCCCGGCTGGGCGATCGTTCCAGAACTTCTCGAATGCGTCCTTCTTGAAAATGAACTGGCTCCCCGCGTTGGGGATGAAATTGGCATCGGCAGTCGACAGTTTTACTTCGAGGGTGCGCTTGTCGGTGGCTGTGGCGCTGCTCATCGTGAGGAAGAGATTGCGCACATCGCTATCGGTGGCGTCACGATAAACGAGGAAGGAGAATGCGACATCCTCGGCGGTCAACGCATCGCCATCGTGCCATTTGATGTCGTCGCGAATCGCGAAAGTAATGGTTTTGCCATCCTTCGCGATCTCCCAGCTCTCGGCGATTCCCGGTTTCGGCTCCATGGTGAGATCGTCGATCCAGACGAGGGGATCGAGGTAGCTCGCCATGAGCTGGAAATCTTGGTTGAGCGTGGCCGGATTGAAATCAAGATTGTCTGGCAAGGTCAGCATCATGCGCAGCGTGCCGCCCTTGACCGGGGTCTCGACGTAGCGCGGCGCCTGATCGCGGATCACCGTCAGCTTCCCGAGCGGATTCACCGGTTCCGGAGTTGCCTGCGGCGAGGCTGCCGGTGTGGCAGCCGGAGTCGCGGCGGGTGACGCATCCGGCGTCGCCGCTGCCGCGGTGGCGGCGTTTTGCTGCACGGCAGGGGCGGGGAGGAGCGGCTTGCTCCCACCGCCGCTGGCGTTTTCCATCACCCGCACCAGACCGGCGATCGGCACCCCGGCGGCCGCGAGCCCAACCAGGAATCCGCGCCGTCCGAGCCGTTGCGCGCCGATGCTGGGGAATTCTTCGTCCTTCGGCAATTGCAGGGCGTAGGCGGCGCGCAGCGCGTCCCAATCGACGTGATCGAGCGATTCGTCGTCGAGCGTCGGATCGTCGTACTCGGCAGCGAACGCGGTCTCGTCGCTCACCTCGGGTTCGTTCTCGACCGCTTCAGCGCGCGACTCATCGACCGTTTCCGGCGTTTCGTCATCCGGCGCGGCATCGAGATTCGGTTCCTTGGGATCGTCGATCACGTGACCCTGCTCCTTCGCACCGGCAGCCTTGCGCGGGCCAGGGGCGAGCAAAACAAATGAAGCGCACGACGGCCAAGCGTCGTACGCTCATTGTAATTCCGTACGTACACAATGTACAGACGGCTAGATATTCGGGTCAGGAGCCTCGGGGAGTTCCGGCGCGATCGCGGCGAGCACACGGGCGTGCGTTTCCGGATCGACCGTCATGAGAATGCCGCCGACATTTCGCGGGGTTGCTTTGTTGTAGCGGAAGGTGCGCCCCCAAAGATCGGTGAACCGGCCGCCCGCTTCGTTGATGAAGAGATCGGAGGGCGCATAGTCCCACTCCCAGGCCATGGTGGGAGCAAAATTCGGGTTCACCCCGATCAAGCCATCCGACGTTCCCGTCACCGGCAGGAGATCGCGCGGCGTTACCCCGCGATTGCTCACGATCGGCACCGGCGAGCTGAATCGCGCGGTAATGCGCTCCAGCATCGGCAGCGATTCCGGCGCGCCGAAGTAACCGGAGGTGAAGAGGCGGATCGGCTCACCGTCAGCAACCGGCGTCAGGCGCACATCGCGGCGCTCACCGTTTTGCACCAGGAACGCGCCCTGACCGGCGACAGCACAGAGCGCGCGGTCCTCGGTCGGCTGGTAGAGTACGCCGACCACCGGGCGGTGATCGACGACCAGCGTGATCAGCACGTCGAACTCACCGGTGCGATTGATGAACTGCTGCGTGCCGTCGATCGGATCGACAACCCAGCAGCGGGCATTGGTGAGCCGGGCGTGGTCGTCGGCGCCTTCCTCGGTCAGGATCGCATCATCGGGAAAACGCTCCGCCAGGCGAGCGCGAATAATGCGGTCAGACGCGAGATCGGCATCGGTCACCGGCGAGCCATCGCCCTTGATGTAGGTCTCGGCCGATGCATTGTTGTAAAACTCGCGGATCGTCGCACCCGCCTCCAGCGCCATGCTCAGCGCCAGCTCCATCTCTTCGGTGTAAATCCCGGCCTCGACCGCCACGTTCCCGCTCCTCACGCGCACGAATTACCGCACCCGACTATACCCGAACCAGACCATCCTTCCGCTTCGAACTACGCCCCCGCGACACCTTCGCCCTCGCGGGAATCGCCACGAATGCGGCGAATGTAGAGATCGAACTCCTCCGGGCCTTTGCGGAACGCTTTGAGGAGTTCGTTTTCGCCGGTGGCGGTACCGTTCGCCCGGCCCTTACCGTTATCGCCGTACATCTCCTGCCAGAACTGCGCTTCCACGCTGTGGGCGTATTCCTCTTCCTGGATTTCGATGCCATTCGGGAGCGATTCGCAAGAATCGGTGAAGTAGCAGGCGGTTTCGCTGATCGCGCGATCGGCGTGGGCCGATTCGTGAATCAGAATCGCCGCCAGCACATCCACCGTCCGCGTGCGAATCGCCGATGTGGCAATCACGATGCGGCTCGATCGCCAGCCGGATCGCGTCCAGCTCGATGTCGTATAGCCGGCGTTGTAGGGGAGGGCCTCCACCGAAACGAGCACATCGTTGTCGAGTAACTCCTCGAAGAGGCGCGCGCCTTCTTCGGTGGCGCGCATGTAATCGAACGCTTCCTCCAACGGCGGAACGAACGCATCAGGCACCGAGGTGGCGATGGGATAGCGCGGCGCGGGCGCGGCAGGGGTGAGGTGCGGATCCTCGGCGAGATCGGCCATGATCGATTCGGCGATCTCGCCGATCGCGATATCGGCGGGGTAGGCGGAGAAGTGCGAGAACGGGGAGTGCCGCACCAGCACCCACAAACTCGCCGAACCGACGATGGTGAGCAGGATCAGGAAAACGAGCGCACAGCCGAGCGCCGAGCCGCAGCCCATTGATTGTCGGCGTCGCGCTTGAGACACCCGTGCTCCCTTTACCCGGCATTCGCCGCACTCAACGCGGCATACTTGCCATCAATAATCGACGATTTGCCGCACAAGGAGGGGAATATGCGTCTCGGCCTTATGACCGCCGCCCTGCCGATGCTCACACTCGATCAACTCGCACCCTGGGCTGCTGAGTCTGGCTACCAAATGCTGGAGATCGCCTGCTGGCCGGCTTCGGGTCCGAGCCGCCGCTACGCCGGCGTGAGCCACATCGATGTCGAAGCGCTCGACGCCGCCAAAGCCCGCGAAATTCGCGCGCTGATCGCCGGTAACGGGCTCGATATTTCGTCCCTCGGGTACTACCCGAATCCGCTCGATCCTGATCCGGCGGTAAGCGACGCCGCCTTCACCCACATTAAACGGGTGATCGATGCCGCGGTGCTGCTTGAAGTCGAGATCGTCGGCACCTTTATCGGCGCCGATCCGAAAAAGAGCATCGCCGAAAATCTGGAGACCTTCGCGAAGGTCTGGCCGCCGGTGATCGCCTACGCCGCCGAGCGCGGTATCAAGATCGCGATCGAAAACTGCCCGATGCTCTGGCCCGATACCTGGCCGAGTGGCACCAATCTCGCGACGACTCCGGAAATCTGGACGCGGATGTTCGAGATCATCCCGAGCGATAATTTCGGGTTGAATTACGATCCGTCCCACCTCGTCTGGCAGTTCATCGATACGGTACGGCCGATCCACGACTTCACGGATCGCATCTTCCACGTCCACGCCAAGGACATGCGCGTCGATCGCGATCTGCTCTACCAGGACGGCGTGCTCGGACTCGGCTTCCGCTGGGCGATTCCGAAACTGCCGGGGCTTGGCGATGTCAATTGGAACGCCTTCACCTCAGCCCTCTACGAGGTCGGTTACGACTTCGTGATCAGCGTGGAGCACGAGGATCGCTCGTTCGAGGGCACGGAAGAGGCGATCAAGCGCGGCTTCTACCTGACGCGTGATGTTCTGAAACCACTGATTCATTGATGATGGATGGCGAAACCTACGATTTCGGGCTGGAACCAGGCGAATCGTTCATCCCCGAGGATATCGACGATATCGACGCAGCTGCGCCGCACATTATGACGGTGCTCGGGCCGATCGCGCCCGGCACGCTCGGCCCGACCAACGCCGCAACGATTCTCGGTGCACTCGTCGATCCCGATCGACCGGCGGTGAACGACGCGCTGCTCACTGAGATCGAGGAAGCTGGATTCGCCGGGATCGGCGCGTTTGTGGCAATCGATGCCGATATCGCGCCGATCCGCTGGCTGGCTGAGCGCTCGAATCTGCATCTGGTCGCCGGGATTTCAGTCCCGCGGCTGGAAACGTTCGATGCCGAGCTGGCGGCGGTGCTCGCGGCCGCCTCCGGTGGTGTCGAAAACTCCGGGGTGCTACCCGGTTTCATCCAGGCCGAATTCGACCAGCTGGCGGCAGCACTCGCCGCGAGCGATGCGAGTGGGCTACCGGTGATGGTCGCGCTCGAGGATGCGGCCATCGCGCAGCTCATCGCCATGGCGCCGGATGGGCTGGAACGGGTGATCGCGCGCGTCTCGCGTCCGGTGGATTCGCAGCGCCTGCTCGAACTGGTGGTCACCGGGGCGGCGGTGCTGTTCGATGGCATCGCGGGGGAGGCGGAGCAGGATCAGCGACTCGCAAAAACCGTCGCTCACCTCGCACAAGCCGGGTTTCTCGGCTCGATCCTGCTCGGCTATCGTCCGCAATCGGTGCCGGAATCGGTATCCTATGGCGTAGGATCGCGTTGGTCCTATCTGATCGAGCAGTTCCCGATTCTCGTACTGGAGGCGGGGCTCGACGCGATGGCGATGCGCGCGATCATGATCGACAACCCGAACGATCGCTTCACCATCTACCCGCCGGAAGGCTGAATCTAAGCAAAGGACGATTTGGTGCTCAATCCCGCCGCGCTGATCTTTGACATGGATGGATTGCTGATCGATAGCGAACCGGTTTCCGAGCGCGCTCTCGGAGAGTTCGTCGGTCGCCGCAGGCTCGATCTCGATCCCGATCTCACCGCGGCGTTGCTGGGCAAACGGCTACCGGATGCGATCCACATCATCAAGGATTGGTACGATCTGGAGGGCGAGCCAGCCGATCTCCTCGAAGAACTTTCGGAAACGCGCCTAGCGGCGCTGCGCGGCGGTATCCCCGTCATGGACGGCGCGATCGAATTGTTGGAGTGGGCGAGGGAGAGCGGCATTCCGCGGGCGCTCGCCACCTCATCCCGCCGCTCGCACGCCGATGTTTCACTGGCGGTCAGCGGACTGAAGGGCTACTTCGACATCGAATCCACCGGCGACGAGGTCGAGCGCGGCAAACCGGCGCCCGATCTCTTCCTTCTCGCCGCCGCGCGCCTCGGCGTGGAACCGGCGAACGCGCTGGTGTTCGAGGATGCTCCGGCCGGCGTGGCAGCGGCAAAGGCTGCCGGAATGTCCGTGATCTGGGTGCCGAACGCGCACACGCGCAATCTCGAATTGCCGGCAGCGCCCGATTACACCGCGACCTCACTCTTTGAAGCACTCGGCTGGCTCGAAGCGGCCCGGAACGATGCCGCCGCGGGGATTGCCACCGGGTAGAAGCAGGAGAACGCGATGACGGTACGTGTCTATCTGGGAGCCGTTACCGTACTCGATGGGCCGCCGCAGCCCGGTGATATTCCGGGCGAGCGCTTCTTCATCGATGCCTCCGAACTGCGCGAAATCTGGGTCGATACCGAGCAATCCGCCATTCCTGACGCCGGTCGGCCAGTTACCTTTTTCTTCACACCGCCGCTCGGCATCGGGTTCGAGCGGGTTTCCGGAACGATCGAGCGTATCGTCAATCGTTAGTGAACCGGGAGGTCGTGCATTTATGACCCTGCCGATCGTGCAGCAGCTTCGATTCGCCCGCAGCGAATTCATGCGCAGTCTGAGCGGTGTGACCGACGAGGAGTCGCGTCGCCGCTTCGGACCGATCAATTCGATCAGCTGGATGGTCGGGCACCTCGCCGATCAGGAGCAGCGCTATTGGTTTCAGCGGCGAGGCGTCCCCATCCTCGTTGACGGATTGAACGATCAGGTCGGGTTTGGCAAACCGGCATCCACCCCACCGCTTGGCGAGATGGTGGACGCGTGGCAAACCGTTACCGATGCCTCTGATGACTACCTCGACAGCCTGACCATTCCCGATCTACTCGATCATTATGTGGTCGATGGCCAGCAACTTCCGGAGTCGGTCGGTACGTTGCTGGAGCGGGTGATCTGGCACTACTGGTTCCACAACGGTGAAATGCAGGCGGTGCGGCAGCTGCTGGGACACACCAATCTGCCGCAATTTGTCGGCGATATCAACGCCGCCGCACCCTACACACCCGAAACGGAGTAGGACTACTCGTAGCGCGTCGCCGTCACTTGCGTGTTGCGGCTGACCAGCCCAAAGGTGACGCTGATCATCGCGCCGACCATCACCAACCCGGCGGCGATGCTGAGCGCGTACCAGCGGTCGGGGCGGCCGACGGTGTGGCTCGAGGTGCCGTCGATGATGCACCAGGCGGCGGCGAACCCAAGCACGACCGCCAGCGCCAGCACCGCGATCAACGGCAGCGCCGTTTCCAGCGCCACGATCCGGCGCAGGCTGCCACGCGGCATCCCCATCAGGCGCATCAACCCGATCACGCGCTGCCGCTCCAGCATCGTGCAGGCAGTCGCAATGGCGAGACTCGCCCCGGCGATCCCGATGCTGACCAGCGCGCCGAGGAAGGCGAGCACCTTCAGCTCTTTCACCATCTGCTTCGAATCGCGATCGATCAATTGCGCCCGCGAGCTGGCGGTGAAATCGCTCACCCCGGTCAGCTCGATTGCAGTGCGCGCACGATCGATCGCCGCGCCGCTGCCGTCGGTGCGCACGTAGAGCGTTTCCGCCTGCAGTACGGCAGGGTCGAAATCGATGAGCGGAATCAGCGAAGCGGTGTAATCGGAATTGCCGAGATCGAAGAAAAGATCACCGTCAACTTTCACGTACTCGGCATCCGGAACATCGATGAACCCCAGCGCTCGCGCGCCATCAGCGGTGAGGATCATGCCGCCTTCGCTGCTCGTGCGATCGTAGGATCCGATTGCAATCGCGGTCACGCCGGGGACTGCTTTGAGATCAACGATCTGCCGGTCTGAGATCGGGCGGTAGAGGGAGACGCTGATCGCGTCGCTCGGCAACAGCCCCGGGCGATCGACGATTTTGGTATCACCGGCAATCGCTCCGGCGGAACCGGCGAAAACCGTGATCACGAAAATCGTCACCACCAAGCCGCTGACCGCGCGAAACGTCGCTTCCGGCGCGGAGCTGATCCGGCGACCCGCAATCAGCGGCGCCGCCGAGCGGGAGAGCCGGTAGAGCAGGCTACTCAGCGCCAGGGTCAGCCACGGCCCGATCGCGACGATCCCGAGCATCGTCACCGCAAATCCGAACACGTAGGCCCAGAGCATTTCCTCGGCAACCGCATTCCGGCGCACCGCCAGGGTGACCCCCAGAATGATTGCGAATCCGAGCAGCACCGGGAATAGGCGCAGCGCCGACGGTCGCCGCTCGCGGTGATCGCGCGAGCTGTTTCCGGGTTGCAGCGAGGTGCGACCGGCTTTCATTCCCGCAACCACGGTCGCCGCTACGATCATCACCAGCATGGTGACGACGATCAGGGTAGGGCTGACGGCGAGATCGTGGCTGTAGAATCGCTCGCCGCGCACCGGCATTTTCAGCACCACCGGCCGTACCAGATAGGCGCTGATCACCCCGGCGATCGCGCCGATCGTCGCGGTCACCGCCGTCTCAATCGCGGCGAACCCGCTGACGATACGCGGCGACGCGCCGATCAGGCGCAGGGCAGCGAAGCGATCGCGGCGCTGCACCGCACCGAGCTGGGTGGCGATCGAGATAAAGAGCAGCACCGGGAAATACATCCCGATCGCGCCGATCACGATCACGATGCGATGCGCGAGCAGCGTCGCGCTGTACACCGGCGAGAAATCGCTGACCAGCCGCGCCTGCGAATCGTTGCTCAGGGCTTCCGGTGTGCCGCCACTCAAAATGACCAGCGAATCAGGGCTTTCCAGCGTGGCGTCGGGCAGGGTGCCGATCGAGGTTCCGAAGCGATCGCCGAGTTGATCGGCGGGGAGCGAATCGATCAATTTTTGCATTGCCGGTGAGGCGAGGTACTCCCCTGGCCCGGGAATCTGCGCGAGGTGCGGCACCTGCACCGTCGAGTTCGGCCCGACCGCGATGGTGATGTGGCGGAACTGATCGTCGCGCACGTAATCGGGTACTTCCGCCACCAGCGCCTGATCCGGCTCCAGATCACCCGTGCGCTCTATCCCGTACCCGAGATTCATCCAGCCGCTGCGATCCTCGCGGCGATCGAGCCCCTGATAGGCACCGAGCAAGGTGACAAAGAGCGCCACGCCGGTGGCGATTCCGGCGGCCACGCCGAGCAAACGCCCCCAGGCCGAGCGCGACCCGAGCAGGGCGATGCGAATCATGGCGAAATTCATGTCAGTT
>JAESFN010000939.1_pt1 | contig 17712 bp, 16 predicted proteins | sample 9269411 | NCBI WGS metagenome assembly JAESFN01 (sample SAMN14505399, study PRJNA617100) | algae metagenome | isolation source: Iphinoe sp. HA4291-MV1 and co-occurring heterotrophs from trail next to... | place: USA: Maunawili Falls, Hawaii | collected 2009-07-25
CCGCTCCTCGGCCCGGATCTTGATCAGGAACAGGGCCAGGAGCAGCAGGAACAGTACGACGTAGCGGCCAAGGCCGGCGGTCATCGCGGTCCCGGCCAGCATGCCCAGCAGCCCGGTGTAGATCGGGTGCCGGGTGATCCGGTACGGCCCGTCGGTGCGCAGCCGGTGGGCCTGCTTGACCTGCGCCGAGGACGTCCACATCGTGCCCAGCACGTACCGGGCCCACAGGGTGAACGCCAGCGACCCGACCAGCACCACCAGCCCGGTCACCTGCAGCCAGCCGGCGCGCACCACCAGCGGCGCCCAGAAGCCGGCCGGGATGAGCCAGTTCAGCACCACGTACGCGGCCAGGACGTACCACCAGGTGCTCGGCAGGCCGGCCCGGGCGGTGGTGGCCGGGCCCCGGCGGCGGTTGTAGATCGCCCCGACCACCCAGACCACGAGGAACACCAGCCAGCAGACCCCGAGGATGACGCCCGGGACCGCTCCGACCTGATCATGAGCCACACCAGCCACAATGCCGCGGCCGAGGGGCCCGCCACCACAACATTCCGGCGCGAGTTTCTCAGTGACGTGCCCCGGGGAATGGGGACGGCCGCCGGCTGAGCCTCGAAGGCATCAACCGGCGGCCGACGTTCATGGGTACCGCTGTCGGAGGAGGTTAGGCCGCCTTCTCCAGGATGTGGATCGCACACGCCGAGGCCAGGCCGATCACGTGGGTGAGCCCGACCCGGGCGCCCTCGATCTGCCGGTCGCCGGCCTCGCCGCGCAGGTGGGTGACCACCTCGAACAGGTTCGCCACCCCCGTCGCGCCGATCGGGTGGCCCTTGGAGAGCAGCCCGCCGGACACGTTCACCGGGGTCTTGCCGTCCCGCCACGGGGCGCCGGAGGAGATGAAGTCGCCGGCCCCGCCCGGCTCGCACAGCCGCAGGTTGTCGTAGTGCAGCAGCTCGGCGGTGGCGAAGCAGTCGTGCAGCTCCACCAGGTTCAGGTCGTCCGGGCCGACGCCGGCCTTCTCGTAGGCCTGGTCGACCGCGATCCGGGTCAGCGTGTTGACGTCCGGCTGCACCAGCCCGGTGTCGGAGTACGGGTCGGAGGTGAGCACCGAGGCGGAGATCTTCACCGCGCGCCGGCGCACGTCCGGGTCCAGCGTCTTCAGCTTGGCGTCGGACACCAGCACCACGGCCGCCGCGCCGTCCCCGGTGGGGCAGCACATCGGCAGCGTGTTCGGGTAGGAGATGACCTCCGCGCCGGTGATCTCCTCCAGGGAGAACTCCTTGCGGTACTGGGCCAGCGGGTTGAGCACCGAGTGCGCGTGGTTCTTCTGCGCCACCTGGGCGAACTGCTCGAAGGTGACCCCGTTCTTGATCGCGTACTCGGTGCCGGCCTGGGCGAACACGCCCGGCATCAGCCCGGTGCCCAGCACGCCCTCGGTGCGGCCGACCGAGCCGTAGCGGCCCTTGGGCTCGTACACCTTGCGCTCGGGCTTCTTCTTGGCCGCCCCACCGAGCATGCCCATCTTGCCCATCTGCTCGACCCCGACGGCCAGCCCGAAGTCGGCCTCGCCGGCCTTGATGGTCAGGTAGGCGACCCGGACGGCGGTGGCGCCGGTGGCGCAGGCGTTCAGCACGTTGTAGGCCGGGATGCCGGTCTGGCCGATCTGCTTCTGCAGCCGCTGGGCGTTGTGCGAGTCGGCCTTGTACATGTTGCCGACGGCCAGCACGCCCATGTCCTGGATGGTGGTGCCGGCGTCCTTGAGCGCGCCCAGGGCCGCCTCGCTGGCCAGGTCGAGCTCGTCGCGGTCCGGGAACCGCCCGAACTTGGTCATCTCGGTGCCGATGACCCACACGTCTCCGGAACTCATGCCGAGGCTCCCGTCTGCTTGAAGCCGAACCCGATCGCCTCGGTGCCGTCGTCGTCGGTGCCGATCACGAAGGTGTCCAGCTCGACGTCGAGGTTGGCGGCGATCTCGGCCGGGTCGATGGTGTTGAGCAGGTTGGCCTTGACCGCGCCGCCGCCGTCGAGGTCCACCACGATCGAGGTGAAGGGCTGCTTGGCGCCGCGGATGATGACCGTGTAGGCCCGGATCTTCCCGGTGGTGGCCAGGTCCTTCCAGACGAACTCGGTGGCCGAGCAGCGCGCGCAGGCGTTGCGCCGGTCGAAGAACAGCGCCCCGCACGCGGTGCAGCTGTGCGCCCGCAGGTGCGGTTCGGAGTCGAGTACGAGGTACTCGACCAAAGGAATCTGGGCCGTCATCGGCGTACCTGCCCCATCGGTCGAATCAGCGTCGAGTCTCTCTCGACTGTCGCATGCCAAAGTATCTATAACTAGAGTAATCCTGGTCTCGTTCGGGATGTGTGCACAAGGAGGTCCGTCGTGTCGGATGTCGCAGGCCGGGTCGCACTGGTCACCGGCTCGACCCGGGGCGTGGGCGAGGCGGTGGCCCGCCGGCTGGCCGCCGCCGGGGCCAAGGTGGCGATCACCGGCCGGTCGAGGGACGACGGGGAGGCGGTCGCCCGGGACATCGGTGACGGCGCCCGGTTCGTCCCGATGGACATCTCGGTGGAGGCCCAGGTCGAGGCGGCGGTGGAGGCATGCGTCGAGGCCTTCGGGGGACTGGACATCCTGGTCAACAACGCCGCGCCGACCGATCACATCATGGCGGGCACCGACAAGCGGGCCGGCGAGATGAGCACCGCCGACCTGGAGAACATGCTGATCCCCGGCCTGTACGGGCAGTTCTGGGCCTGCCGGTACGCGCTGCCTCACCTGGTCACCTCAGGCCATGGCTCGATCATCAACATCTCCTCGATCGCGTCGGTCGTCGGACTGCTGCGGCAGCCCGCGTACTCGATGAGCAAGGGCGCGCTGAACGCGCTGAGCCGACAGATCGCCGTGGACTACGCCCCGGAGGGCGTGCGCTCCAACACCATCGTGATCGGCTGCGTGCTCAGCCCCAACGTGGAGACCGTGGTGATGCAGCACCCGGTGGTCGGCCCGGGCCTGTTGGAGGCTCACCTCACCCGGCCCGGCCGCCCGGAGGACATCGCCGAGGCGGCGCTGTTCCTGGCCTCGGACGCCTCGGCCTACATCAACGGCTCGGAGCTCAATCTGGACGGCGGGATCCTGGCCAGCCGCAACCTGCCCGACATCCCGTCCGCGTTCGCCGGCCCGTGAACTGTTCTACAGTGCGAAACCAGGACCGCTTCTAGGAGGACGTAGATGCCGATCGACCCGAACGCCGTGGGTGTCACCTCGGGCCCGCGCGAGGTCAGCTGGTCGGACCGGGACACCATGCTCTATGCCATCGGCGTCGGCGCGGGCCTGGACGAGCTGGCCTTCACCACGGACAACTCGCACGGCATCACCCAGCAGGTGCTGCCCACCTACGGGGTGATCATCTGTAGCGGCGGGGTGTCGGTGCTGGCCAAGGCGGGCGACATCAACTGGGGCAAGCTGGTGCACGGCACCCAGAGCGTGCGGCTGCACCAGCCGCTGCCGGCCGCCGGGAAGCTCTCGGTCACCGCCGAGATCAGCGACATCCAGGACAAGGGCGAGGGCAAGAACGCGATCATCGCGCTCACCGCCAAGGGCGTCGACGAGGCCGGCACGCTGGTCGTGGAGACCACGATGAGCGTGGTGATCCGGGGCTCCGGCGGGTTCGGTGGCCAGCCCGGCGCGTCGGTGCCCAAGGTGGAGTTCCCGGACCGCGAGCCGGATGTCACCCACGCCGAGACCACCCGGGACGACCAGGCGCTGATCTACCGGCTCTCCGGGGACCGCAACCCGCTGCACTCCGACCCCTGGTTCGCGACGGAGAAGGCCGGCTTCCCGAAGCCGATCCTGCACGGGCTGTGCAGCTACGGGTTCACCGGGCGGGCGCTGCTGCACGGGCTGTGCGACGGCGACCCGGCCCGCTTCGGCGCGATGAGCGCCCGGTTCTCCTCCCCGGTCTTCCCCGGCGAGACCCTGACCACGCGGGCCTGGAAGATCGACGACAAGAACGCGGTGTTCCGCACCTCGGCGGCCGGCCCGGACGGGGCGAACGACCGGGTGGTCATCGACGGCGGCGTGCTGGAGCTGGCCTGATGTCCCCGTCTCCGGAGGCCGCGGAGGACTTCCTGGTCGAACGGTCCGGTGGCGTGGTCACCGCGACCTTCAACCGGCCGCACCGCAAGAACGCCTGCACGGTGCCGATGTTCGACGCGATCGCGGCGGTCGCCCGGGAGGTCCGGGACAACCCCGAGGACCGGGTGCTGGTGCTGACCGGCGCCGGGGACGCCTTCTGCTCCGGGGTCGACCTGGCCGCGCTGCCCACCGACGGCACCGACACCGTGCGCCGGGCCTCGGCGGCGGTGGTGGAGCTGCACTCGCTGGCCAAGCCGACTATCACCGCGCTGAACGGGGTGGCCGCCGGCGTCGGGGTCGGCTTCGCGCTGGCCACCGACCTGGTGCTGGCCGCCGAGTCCTCCCGGCTGATCATGAGCTTCGTGAAGCGGGCGCTGTCCCCGGACGGCGGGACCTCCTGGCTGCTGCCCAAGCTGGTCGGCCTGCGCCGGGCCAAGGAGATCGCCTTCTTCGGCGACCCGGTGTCCAGTGCCCAGGCCTACGAGTACGGGCTGGTCAACCGGGTGCTGCCGGACGCGGAGCTGTCGGCCGAGGTGCGCAAGTGGGCCGAGCGGCTGGCCGACGGCCCGTCCACCTCGCTGGCCACCACCAAGGCGATGATCAACGACGCGGAGAGCTCCTCGCTGGTCGAGGCGGTCGAGCGGGAGTACCTCGCGCAGAAGTGGAATGCCTCGACGAAGGACTTCAAGGAGGCCCTCGCGGCGTTCAGGGAGAAGCGCGAACCGGTGTTCCGGAAGGTCTGAGCCGTGCGGGTCGAGGTCGACGGGGACGTGTGCGGTGGGCACGGCGACTGCGTGCTCGCCGCGCCCGGCGTGTTCGACTTCGAGGGCGACGACGACGTGGTGAGCGTGCTCCAGCCGGAGCCACCGGAGAAGCTCTGGGACGCCTGCCGGGACGCCCGGGACGTCTGCCCGACCCAGGCGATCACGGTCACCGAGTAGTGGACCCGGCCCTCGACCGGATCCAGCCGCTGACGGATCTGCCCGGCTGGAGCGAGAACCTGGTCCTGCAGGTCAACGACCCACGGGCCGGGATCTCGGTCTGGGCGCACTGGAGCCGGATGCCGTCCGCGCCCGGGGTCTGGGAGGGCGTGCTCACCTGCTACCTGCCCGACGGTGCCCTGCTGACCAGCCGGTCCTTCGGCCGGTCCGCGCTTCCGGACGCGGCGTCCAGCGGGCCGGCGACGTTGCGCTGCGTGGAGCCGCTGCACCGCTGGGAGCTGCGGTTCGACGGGTTGGCCCGGCGGGTCACCCCGGCCGAGGTGGCCGCCGGCCCGGTGCCGGACGGACCGGTCGAGCCGCTGGAGGTGGCGCTCGAGTTCACCGGCGGGCACCCGGTGTGGGACGCGCAGGCCCGGGTCTCCGGCTCCACCTGGGCCAGCGCGCACCTGGAGCAGGGCGGGCGGATCACCGGGCGGGTCGGGGACGTCGTGATCGACGGGCGCGGTTTCCGGGACCACTCCTACGGCCCGCGCGACTACTCGGGCATGGCCGGCAACACCTGGATCAGCGCGGTGTTCCCGAGCGGCCGGGCGGTGGTGCTGCTCGCGGTATGGCCCGCCCCGGCCGGCGATCCGGTGCCGCTGGGCTACCTCTGGGACGGCGCGGAGCTGCACGACGCGCTGGCGGTGGACGTCCCCCCGCTGGCCGCCGCCGACGGCTCCCCGTCCTCGGCGCACGTCTCGATCACCACCGCCGCCGGCACCGAACGGCTGCACGTCCGGGCCACCGGCCGGATGAACTACAGCATGCCGTCGCCGATCGGGATGATCCTCGGCACCACGACCACCGGGGCGGACATCGTGGTGGCCGAGTGCCCGGCGGTGGTCAGCTGGGGCGACGAGCAGGCCGCCGGCTGGTTCGAGAAGAGCTACCGGCTGCCTGCTGTGTGAGTCGAAGGACGCGCTCTCAGCGTGTCCTCAGCCGCGGTGCGGCGGAGCCCCGGAGGCCCAGACTCTCCGGCGTGCATCCGTCAGGTGCGACGGACACCGGAGCCCGACCCTTCAGCGGGTCGCTCAACCGTGGAGGCTGATATGAACGTCGACGGCCGCGTCCTGCCGCGGATCACCGAGGTGCCCTACGGGACCACCGGCACCGAGGATCCGGGGATCGTCCAGGTGCAGGACTTCCTGATCCGGTTCGGCTACCTGGACGAGGCCGGCCGGACGGCGGGGCTCCTGGACGACCGGACCTCGCTCGCCCTGCGGGAGTACCAGCGGTTCCACCGGATCCCGGTGACCGGTGACTTCGACGAGGCCACCCGGTCGTCGATGACCCGGCCCCGGTGCGGGATGGCCGACGTCGGGGTGGGGCCGGCGTTCAGCACGACCTGCGCCTGGACCAGGCAGAACCTGACCTTCGCCTTCGACCTCGGCACCGCCGACATCGCGGGCACCGCCGAGTTCGACGCGGTGCGACGGGCCTTCCGGACCTGGGCCAACGCCACCTCGCTGACGTTCACCGAACGGTTGGACGGCGTCAACCCGGACATCCTGGTCGGGTGGCGGGTCGCGAACGACCCCGACCTCAGCATGGTGGGCGGGATCCTGGCGCACGCCGACTACCCGCCCGGCTGCGGGGTCGTGACCGGCGCCAACCTGCCGAAGCCGGTGCACTTCGACGACACCGAGCACACCTGGGCGGTCGGGGCGGTGGCCGGCGCGTTCGACGTCGAGTCGGTCGCGCTGCACGAGATCGGGCACATCATCGGCCTGGTGCACTCGGCGGTGCCGGGGGCGGTGATGGCGCCGTCCATCGGGCCCAACACGATCGCGCGGACGCTCACCCAGGACGACATCCTGGCGGCCCGGAGCCTGTACCGGCCGGACTCGCTGTGGGCCGGCTGGTCGTCGTTGGGTGGGGGGATCACCAGCAATGTGACGGTGGGGCGGAACGCGGACGGGCGGATGGAGATCTTCGCCCGGGGTGGGGACGGTGCGGTGTGGCATCGGTGGCAGGTGGCGCCGAACGCGGCGTTCGCAGGCTGGTCGTCGTTGGGTGGAGGCACCCTGAGCAACGTTGCGGTCGGGCGCAACGCCGACGGCCGGATGGAGATCTTCGTCCGGGGCACCGACAACGCGGTCTACCATCGGTGGCAGACGGCGCCGAACGCCGCGTTCGCGGGGTGGTCGTCGTTGGGTGGGGGGATCACCAGCAACGTCGCGGTGGGGCGCAACGCCGACGGGCGGATGGAGATCTTCGCCCGGGGTGGGGACGGTGCGGTGTGGCATCGGTGGCAGACGGCGCCGAACGCGGCGTTCGCGGGGTGGTCGTCGTTGGGTGGCGGGATCACCAGCAACATCACCGTGGGCCACAACGCCGACGGGCGGATGGAGATCTTCGCCCGGGGCGGGGACAACGCGGTGTGGCATCGCCGGCAGACGAGACCGAACGGCCCGTTCGCCGGCTGGGTGTCCCTGGGCGGGGGGATCACCAGCGACATCGCGGTGGGCCGCAACGCCGACGGGCGCTTGGAGATCTTCGCCCGGGGCGGGGACGGCGCGGTGTGGCACAAGTGGCAGGTGGCCCCGGGGGGTCAGTACTCCGGGTGGGCGTCGCAGGGCGGTGTGGTCAGCAGCAACATCACGGTGGCGCACAACTCGGACGGCCGCATGGAGTTCTTCGCCCGCGGCACGGACAACGGGGTGTGGCACAAGTGGCAGACCGGACCGAACGCCGCGTTCTCCGGCTGGCACTCCCTGGGCGGCGGGCTGACGACGAGCGTCGCGGTGGGGCGAAACGCGGACGGGCGGCTGGAGATCTTCGTCGGGGGTACCGACAACGCGGTCTACCACCGGTGGCAGACCGGCTCGTCGCAGCCCGGCTCGGGCGAGGAGGTGGCCACCGTGGCGGAGATGCCGCCGGCGGTCATGAGTCCAGGAGCGGACCCCGGCATGCCGCCGCTGTCGATGGGGCCCGGGTCGGCCGGGGACGGTGCGGGGATGCCGCCGCTGTCCATGGGGGACCCGGTGGAGTCGGCCCCGTCGGACGGTTCGGGTATGCCGCCGCTGTCCATGGAGCCCGGGTTGGCCGAGGACGGCGCGGGCATGCCGCCGCTGTCGATGGGGCCCGCGGTGGACCGTCCCTGCCCGTGCTCGTCGGGTCATTGAGTGGGTCTCTCGCGTCCGGCTGGGGTGGCCCTCAGTCGGGCGGGACGTGGCCCGGCCGAACCTCGCGGCGCAGCGAGTCCATGATCATGGCCAGGCCGTCCTCGAAGGAGTCGGTCCGGCTGCCGGGCCGGAGCCGGTTGAGCATGGTGTAGCCGAGGATGTAGCTGGTCAGGGTGCGCAGCGCGTCGGCGGCCCGGGCCCGGGGGAGGCCGACCTCGGTGAGGATGGCGATCAGCTCGCGGCGGAACTGCTCCAGCGGCGCGGCGTGTGACTCGGCGATGATCAGCTCGACCACCCCGGGGTGCAGCTCCAGGGTGTCGTGCAGCACCCGCATGGCCCGCTCGAGCTGCCCGTGCCAGTGCTGCTCGGCCGGGTCGTCGGTGGCGGCCTCGAGGGCCAGCGGCGCCAGCGCGTGCCCGACCATCGCGGCGAGCAGCTCGGCCTTGTCGGCGAAGTAGCGGTACGGGGTCATCGCGCTCACCCCGAGCCGGGTGGCCAGCGCGCGCAGGTTCAGCGCGGCCAGGCCGCTGGTGTCCACCAGCTCCAGGGCGGCGTCCAGCACCGCGGCCCGGCTCAGCATCGGCTTCGGGCCCCGGCGGGACGGCTCGGCGGTCGGTAGGTTCATCGAAACTCTTTACAAGTGTAAGCGGTAGTCGTATCGTCGGTCCAGTGGAGCAGCCGGTACCGGACCTCAGTGCGTACATCATCTCCGGCGCGGTCAGCGCCGAGCAGCGGGACGTCGAGTACGAGTCCGACTCGCGCACCCCGGCGCAGGGAATCCAGGACGCGGTGGACGCCGAGCGGATCGGTTTCCGGGCCGCGTTCATGTCCGAGCGCTGGGACATCAAGACCGCCGACGTGATCCTCTCCGGGGCGGCCGCGCGCACCTCCCGGATCGAGATCGGCACCGGGATGGTCTGCTCGCCGACCCGGCACCCGTGGCTGATGGCCGGGTTCGCGGCCACCATGCAGGCCTGTTACGGGCCCCGGTTCACCCTGGGCATCGGCCGGGGCGACAACGCGATCTTCCGTGACATGGGTCTGGCGATGGCCGGTTACCGCGAGCTGGCCGACTACGTGGACATCCTGCGCCGGCTCTGGCGCGGCGAGACGGTGAGCTACGACGGCCCGGCCGGCAGCTTCCCCGCGCTGGCGTTCTCCGAGGTGGTGGCCGGTCCGCCGCCGCCGGTGTGGTTCGGCACCTTCGCCCGGCCCCGGGGCGCCCGGGCGCTGGCCGAGAGCTTCGACGGGGTGCTGCTGCCACCGGTGCTCACCCCGGAGGCGACCGCGAAGGCCGTCGAGCGGATCCGGGTCGCCTGCGAGCGGGCCGGCCGGGACCCGGCCGAGATCCGGGTCTGCCAGGCGGTGATCACCGCGCCGGAGCTGGACGACACCGAGACCCGGTCGCTGGCGCACGGCCGCGCGGTCGGCTACCTGCAGTACCCCGGCTACGGCGAGACCCTGGTGGAGGAGAACGGCTGGGACATCGCGGTGGTGCACGAGCTGCGGGCGCACAAGCAGCTCGCGGCCAACGAGAAGGTCGCCGACCGGCTGTACCACCGCCACCAGCTGCTCGAACCCGCCAAGATCATCCCGGACCGGTGGATGACCGACACCTGCGCGCTCGGGTCGGTGGACGAGTGCGTGAAGTCGCTGCGCCGGTTCCGGGACGCCGGGGCCGACGAGATCGCCGTCTACGGCAGCACCCCCGGGCAGAACGCCGCGCTGGTCGAGGCCTGGAGGAGCGCATGACGGAGATCGCGTTCAACCCGCTGGACCCGGAGCTGGCCTCGGACCCGTTCCCGATCCTGGCCCGGCTGCGCGCGCACGACCCGGTGTACCCGTCGCCGCTCGGCCCGTTCATCGTCACCGCGCACGAGCCGGCCTGGGAGGTGCTCCGCCGCCGGGACGGTGACCTGCGCTGGGAGCAGTTCCAGCGGATGCGGCACGGCGACACCGTGGTGGACGAGCCGTACTTCACGATCATGGCCGACTCGGTGCTGATGAAGGCCGGCGACGACCACCGGCGGGTGCGGCAGACCTTCCAGCGGCACTTCCGCACCTCGACCGTGGAGGCGCTGCGCCCGGCCATCACCGCCAAGGCCGACGAGCTGATCGACGCCTTCGTCGGGGACGGCTCAACGGAGCTGATGGAGGCGTTCGCCAGCCCGCTGCCGCTGTCCGCGATCAGCCAGCTGCTGCACGTGCCGGCCGAGGACGAGCGGGACATCCACCGCTGGATGCACGGGTTCGCGCTGGCCGTGCAGATGCTGCCGCTCACCTCCGAGCAGCTCACCGTGGCCAACGAGTCGATGACCGCGCTGGACGTCTACTTCCGCGAACTGGTCGCCAAACGCCGCGCGGAACCGGAGGACGATCTGGTCGGCAAGATGATCGGCGACCTGGACGAGGGCGTGATCACCGAGGCCGAGCTGATCGCCCAGCTGTGGAGCATCTACGTGGGCGGACACGACACCAGCGCGCTGAGCATCGGCAACGCCATCGCCACGCTGCTGGCCCACCCCGAGCAGCTGGCCGCGCTCCGCGCCGACCCCGCCCAGCTGCCGAACGCGGTGGAGGAGATCCTGCGGCACATCAGCACCGTGCACGGCACCCACCGGCTGCTCACCGAGCCGATCGAGCTGGGCGGCCACCACATCCCGGCGGACACGCCGATCATGGTGTACCTGTCGGCGTCCAACCACGACGAGGGCTGGTGCCCGCACGCCGAGGCGTTCGACATCGACCGGGACGTGCCCAGCGACCACCTGGCCTTCGGCACCGGCCCGCACAAGTGCCCCGGCCAGCACATGGCCCGGGCGGTGATCGGGATCGCCGTGGAAAGACTTCTGGCGCGGCTTCCCAATGTGCGGGTCGAGGAGCTGGTCTGGGCGAAGGACGCGCTGCTGTTCCGCGGCCCGGAGCGGCTGGTGCTGGCCTGGGACGCCCCGTGCTGAATCCGGAGCTCGTCCACGACGGCTCCACCGACCTGCTCGTCCCGCGCCCGGGGCCGGGGGAGCAGTGGGACCCGGAGACCATCCACACCCACTTCTTCGAGTGCGCCGTCCCCGAGGCCGGCATCTCGATCTTCACCTACATCCGGTACCTGCCGGTGTACGGGATGTGCCAGGGCGGCGTGCTGATCTACCAGGGGCTGGACAACCTGGTGCTCACCGATCTGGCCTACTCCGACTACCGGCTGGCCATGCCCTGGCCGACCGTCGAGGGCACCTCGTTCACCACCGCGCAGGGCCTGCGGATCGAGTTCGTCGAGCCGGGCCGGGTCGCCCGGATCACCTTCCGCTCGCCGGACGGTGGTACCTCGATCGACGTCACGGCCACCGCGGTCACCCCGCTGGCGGTGCGCGGGCACGTGCTGCCCGACGAGGGGGTGAACCTGGCCGAGACGTCGGGCGGCAGCGAGCAGTTCCTGCACTACGCCGGCGAGCTGGTGCTGCACGGCGTCCGGCACGAGGTGGACTGTCACTGGATCCGGGACCGCTCCTGGCGTCAGGTCCGCCGGGAGACCCGGGAGTCCAGCCTGCACCCGCCGCTGTGCTGGACGCCGGTGTGGTTCGACGAGGACTTCGCGTTCAACGCCATGGGCTTCGAGGCCCCGGACACCGCGCCGTGGCGGGACGCCTTCGACATCCCCGCCGACCGGCCGACCCACGTGTTCGCCTGGGTCGCGCGCAAGGGCGAGGTCCGGGGCGTGCGCCGGGTGCACCGCCGTGACCTGGAGCGGCACCCGATCTACCTGCACCCGCTGCGGACCGAGCTGGAGATCGAGGACGACCAGGGGGAGGTCTCCCGGGTGACCGGCGAGGCGATCGCCTTCGCCCCGCTGCCGCAGTGGTACAACGTCTCGACCCACGAGTCGCTGATGCGCTGGACGGACGACCGGGGCAAGGTCGGATTCGGCCCGGCGCAGACGATCTGGAACTGGAAGGCCCAGGCGGCTATGCGCTCGCTGCGCTCGCACCCGTGAGTGCATAACACTGTTCCAGCACTACTTCTCACTCACGGGTACCGGAGGTACACATGGACCGCAACGTCGCTCCCAAGTACGACGTCCCGATGTGGAGCGAGACCCGCTGGAACGGCTCCTGGAACGCCGAGCAGGGCGTCGGGCTCTACCTGCACATGGGCCGCTTCCGCAAGGATCTGGACCTGTGGTGGATCCAGACCGTGGCCTACCTGCCGGACGGGCAGATCGCGGTGGACCGGGTCTGGGGGCGGGTCACCGCCGACGACGGGGTGCGGGCCGGCGGGTTCGATCTGACCATGACCGAGGACGGCTGGACGTCCAGCTACGACGGCGTCCTGGAGCTGACCACCACCGAGAAGCTCGGCCGGACCGTCGGCGGCTCGGGCGCGCCGTCGGTGCCGGTGCGCTGGGAGATCACCGCCGTCCCGGCCACCCCGGTGTGGGACCTGGACGACGAGGGTGCCAAGTCCGGGTCGAACGACTTCGCCGGCGACGCGCACCTGCAGCAGGGCATGCGCACCACCGGCACCCTGACCGTGCACGGCACCGAGTACTGGCTGGACGGCATCGGCTGGAAGGACCACTCCTCCGGGGTCCGCGACTTCACGCACTGGGGCGGCCACCAGTTCACCCTGTGCGTGCTCGACGACATGACGCTGCACGCCGGCGCCATGTACCCGGCCGGTGACCGCCCGCCGATGTACTTCGGCAAGTGCTACCGGAACGGCGACGAGGGCACGGCGGTGACCGCGTTCGAGGCCCCGGCGCTGACCGACCTGGAGGTGCCCGGTCCGCTGCGCTGCGTCGCCACCCTGGCCGACGGCACCAGCCTCGGGTTCACCGCCGAGCAGGTGCACGCGCTACCGATGACGCTGACCCTGGACAACGACAACATCAACGGCCTGGACTGGGACGGCGACCGCTCGGTGGTCTGCCTGATCGAGGGCATCTCCCGGCTGACCTTCGACGACGGCCGGGTGGGCTACGCGCACCTGGAGCGCAGCAACCAGCTCACCGCCCTCAAACGGCCCTGACCCCGTGATGACCGACCTCACCGACCCGCTGCACCAGCCGGGCCGCCCGGGCACGCACTGGTCGACGGTGAACGTCGGCGAGGCGCTGCCCGGGGTGGCCACGCCCCTGGGCTGGTCGATCTGGTCGGACATCGGCGAGCGGATGTGCCGCGACCTGTCCTACTCGATCGGGGTGTTCGACGCGGCCGAGCGCCGCCAGCCGCCGCCGGGTCCGGACCGGATCATCACCTCGTTCCACGGCCGGATCGCCATGCAGGCCGAGTGGTTGGCGCTGGTCGGTGACCGGATGCCGGGCACCACCGGGGAGCAGGTGATCGCCGGGATGTTCGGCGAGGCGCCGCCGACCATGCGGTTCGCGCCGACCCGCGCCCGGTACCCGGTGATCGCCTACCGGTTGCCGGTCGCGGCGATCGCCACCATGCGGGAGGTCCGCCGGCTGGCTCCGCTGGTCGACGCGTGGTGGCGTGCGGAGGTCCGGCGGATGCCCGGGCTCGACCTGCCCGACGCGATGGCCGCGTTCGCCGGGGCGTGCGAATGGTTCAGCCGGGCCATGACCGCGCACGGCACCGGGCTGTTCGCCGCCATCACCCCGCTGATCAACGCGTTGGACGCGCTGGTCGAGCGCACCGGGGTGGGGGAGGTCGGCGTGCTCAGCGGGACCGGCGGCGCCGAGATGACCATGGTCGAGGACATCTGGCGGGCGTCCCGGGGTGCGTTGACGCTGGACGAGCTGGTCGCGGCGCACGGCTACCACGGGCCGCTGGAGGGGGAGATCTCCTCGGCGGTGTGGCGGGAGAACCCGGCGCCGCTGGCCGCCATGGTCGAGCACTACGCCGGCCGCGACGAGTCGGACAGCCCGCTGGCCCGGGAGGCCCGGGCCCGGGCCCGGCTGCCCGGGATGCGCGCCGAGCTGCTGGCCGAGCTCCCCCGGGGGTTGCGGCTCCCGGCCCGGGCCCTGCTGGCGCACGCGGCCCGGACGATCCCGTTGCGCGGGGTGGGCAAGGCGTCGTTCCTGCAGGCCCTGGACGCCGCGCGGGCGGCGGCGCGGCGGATCGGTGAGCTCCAGGCGGGCGCCGGTCGGCTGGCCGAGGCCGAGGACGTGTTCTACCTGACCGTCGACGAGCTGCTCGCCGGACTGCCGACGAACGCCAAGGAGCTGGTCGTCCACCGCCGGGAGCGCCGCGCCGAGTACCACGGGCTGCGGCTGCCGTCGCACTGGCGGGGCAACCCGGAGGTCGAGCGGATCGCCGCCGAGGAGCCGCTCCCGGACGAGCTCGTGCTGCACGGCGTCGCGGCCAGCGGCGGGGTGGTCGAGGGTCCGGTGCGGGTGGTGCACGACCCGGACTTCGCCGACGTGGAGCCGGGCGAGGTGCTGGTGGCGCCGACCACCGACCCCAGCTGGGCGTCGATCATGTTCGTCTCGGCGGCCCTGGTGGTGGACATCGGCAGCGTGCTCAGCCACGCCGCCGTGGTGGCCCGCGAGCTGGGGTTGCCGTGCGTGGTGAACACCCGGACCGGCACCCGCGCGCTGCGCACCGGCGACCTGGTGCGGGTGGACGGGACGGCCGGGACGGTGGAAGTGCTACGTCGGGAGGGGCGGTCGAGATGAACGCGAGGGCGCAACGGCTGTGCGCGTGGAGCGGGGTGGCCTGCATCCTGCTGTTCTTCGCCGGCTTCTGGCTGATCGGCGGGTTCATCCCGCCGCCCTCGCCGAAGCTCACCGGTGAGCAGCTGTCGGAGCTGTTCACCCAGGACAAGGTGCGGATCCGGATCGGCATGATCGTGTCGATCTTCGCGGCGGCGCTGCTGGCTTCCTGGGCGGCGTCGATCAGCACCCAGATGCGCCGGATGGAGGGCCCGCACAGCGTGCTGGCCTGGACCAACCTGGCGGTCGGCGCGATCTTCGTGCTGGAGTTCATCTTCTCGCTGATCATCTGGCAGTCGATGACCTACCGGCCGCGCGAGCCCGACACGTTGCTGGCGATGAACGACACCGCCTGGTTCCTGTTCGTCTGCATCACCTCCACCCCGGCGCTGCAGGCACTGGTGATGGGCATCGCGGTGCTGTCCGACAAGAACCACGTCTTCCCGCGCTGGGTCGGCTTCTTCGACCTGTGGGTGGTGGTGCTGTTCATGCCGGGCACCATCGCGGTGTTCTTCTTCGACGGCCCGTTCGCCTGGAACGGGCTGCTGACCTGGTACGTCCCGCTCGGGGTGTTCGCCGTCTGGATGTGCACCAACACCGCCATGGTGCTGCGCGCGGTGACGGCCCAGGAGGCGGCGGGCGCCGAGCCGGAGCCGGACGTGGCCGCCCTGGCCGCCGAGCTGCGCGAGGTCCGGGCCGAGCTGACGGCGATGCGGGGCGACAAGGCGTGCGACAAGGCTCCGGTCAGCGGCCCCTGACCCGTGAGTGGTTAGTAGTGCTATAGCGCTACTAACCACTCACGGGCGTCGAGAGGCTCACATTGTGGTGCAGGCACTCACCCCAGTAGCGTGAGGCCGTGGTGCAGACCTGGGGCCGCGACGTCGTCGTCGATGACAGTGGGCCGTATCCGGTCCGGGTGTACGAACCGCGCCGGCGGCTGGTGTCCGACCTGCTGGTCGACGTGCGCCGCTGGGCCGACCGGGAGGTGCTGGTCCAGGGCGACATCCGGCTGACCTACGCGGGGCACGAGCGGGCGGTGCTGCGGGTGGCCGGCGCCCTGCGGGATGCGGGCATCGGCCCGGGCGACCCGGTGATGTTCTACGCCCGCAACGGCGTGGAGTGGGTGGTCGGCTACTGGGCGGTGCTGCGGCTGGGTGCGGTCGCGGTGCTCGGCAACGGCTGGTGGAGCGCCGACGAGGTCGCGCACGGCATCTCGGTGGTGTCGCCGAAGCTGGTGCTCACCGACGAACGCCTGGCCTCGCGGCTGCCCGACGGCACCCGGACGCTGCTGATGTCCGAACTCACCGGGCTGATCGCCGACGACACCGCCGCGGTGCCGGAGCTGCCCGAGCCGGCCGGGGTGGAGACCGACCCGGCCCTGGTCATCTTCACCTCGGGCACCACCGGGCCGCCCAAGGGGGCGACGCTGCCGCACCGGGCGGTGGTCGCCAACCTGCACAACATGCTGAACATCACCCGCCGGCTGCCCCAGGACGTCACCGACGACCAGCGGCCGAACTCGACGCTGCACACCCTGCCGCTGTTCCACGTGGGCGGCATCCAGGCGCTCGGGATGAACTTCATGTCCGGCTCCAAGATGATCTTCCTGGAGGGTCGGTTCGACGCCGGCGAGGTGCTCCGGCTGATCGAGCGCGAGCGGGTCACCCTGTGGGCCTGCGTGCCCACCATGCTCTCCCGGGTGCTCGACCATCCGGAGCTGGCCACCACCGACACCGAGTCGGTGCGCTCGCTGACCGTCGGTGGCTCCACCGTGCCGGCCGACCTGAGCGAGCGGTCCAAGCTGGCCTTCCCGAACATGTCCCGGGGGATGGCCGCCGTCTACGGGCTGACCGAGGGGGGCGGCTCGGTGTCGGCCGCGTCCGGCTCGGCGATGCTCGACCATCCGGGCACGGTGGGTCGCCCGATGCCGGTGGTGGAGGTCCGGTTCACCCCGACCGGCGACGAGGCACTCGATGCCCAGGGCGGGGAGATCGCGGTCCGCTCACCCGGGGTGATGCTCGGCTACTGGGGCGCCGCGCCGGGGGAGTCCGGCGTGTCCGAGGACGGCTGGCTGGCCACCGGCGACGTCGGCCGGCAGGACGAGGACGGCTGGCTCTACCTGGTCGGCCGGAAGAAGGACATCGTGATCCGCGGCGGCGAGAACATCGCCTGCGCGCACGTGGAGGCCCGGCTGCGCGAGCACCCGGACGTGGCCGAGGTGGCCGTGGTCGGCCTGCCGCACCCCGACCTGGGCGAGGAGGTGGCGGCCGCCGTGGTCCCCCGGGCCGACACCGAGGTGGACATCGCCAAGCTCGGGGCGTTCGCCGCCGAGACCCTGGCCCACTACGCGGTACCCAGCCGCTGGTGGATCCGCACCGAACCGCTGCCCACCAACGCCACCGGCAAGATCGTCAAGCGGGAGCTGGTCGCGGCCTGGCCGCAGAGCTGATCAGTCGAGCGCGACCGGCGCGGCGGCCCCGTCGGGGTCCCGGATGAACAGCGCCAGCAGCGCCCCGAGCCCGGTCAGCGCGGCCACCGCCAGGAACAGGTTGGCGTAGGACACGGCCAGCACCTGGTCGCTGAGTGCCTGGTAGCGCCCGTACAGCTGGCCGAACGCGGCCTCGCTCAGCCGGCCGGTCCCGTCCACCGGCGGCGGTGCGGTCCGTTCGCTCAGCGCGCCGTACGAGGACATCAGCTGGGCCCGCTGCTGGTCGCCCAGCACGGTCAGCCCGGCCAGGCCGAGCGCCCCGGCCGTCTGCCGGGAGACGTTGTTCCAGGCACTGCCCTCGGGGGTGAGCGCGGCGGACAG
>JAESFN010000940.1_pt1 | contig 17710 bp, 17 predicted proteins | sample 9269411 | NCBI WGS metagenome assembly JAESFN01 (sample SAMN14505399, study PRJNA617100) | algae metagenome | isolation source: Iphinoe sp. HA4291-MV1 and co-occurring heterotrophs from trail next to... | place: USA: Maunawili Falls, Hawaii | collected 2009-07-25
CGTGGAGATCGGTATCCAGAGATAAGGAAAAGCCGGAGAGCGATGCCTCCGACCCTTGCCGCGCAGTCATTATACGCCCCGGATCGCCCAAACGCCGTGTGATGAGTTACCTATGACCGTGCCCGCATCACGCAAATGCGGTGCAATCTGTTTCGCAATTCGCTATAATTCATGGTGCTGCGCGAGAAAAGCGTGGCGTTGGCGTGTCGTCGCAGCGAGCGTCATCACCGGGAGGTGAGCGCTGCGGGGGCCTTCGACTCCGTGAAGGGATCGACATTGGACGCAGGCAGTAGTAGCCGCCAAACGTTCAACATGCGCCCAGGGTTCACCGGGGTCAGCGCCAGCCTCCAGGGTTACTAATCTCCCACGGAAGCTCATCGCGCCGCCCCACCGCATCACCGGGGCGCACCAGCGGGTTGTCCAGACCCAGAGGTGAATGCGATGCAGCAGCGACCAGTCCGCTATTACATCACGCAGGATGAGGATCAGACCGTCGTGCGCAGCGTGCCGATTTCGCGGCGTGCGCAGTCGGTGATCGCGCCGGACGAGCGCCTGAGCGCGCAGACGGCGGATTCGACCCAGACTCCCCAGCAGTCACAGCACAAAACGGTTGCCGAGCGCGTGCGCTCCGCCATCCACCGCGGCAGCGGCGGACGGAAGTAACGCGTCTCCCGTTATCCGTCGGCCGTCTTCCGTAACTACGGCCGCCGGATAGCGAGCCTACGGGGCCATGCTAGACTGTGCCCGTTGTGACAGATCTGTCACAACGGGCTTTTGTTTTCACTGGTCGAGATTCATGGTCAACGATGCGGTTGTCGGCATCATCCCACGGGATGAATTGCCGAATGTGCTCACGGTCATTCATCGCTCCGGGCTGGGACCGCAGGCGCGCGTGCTTGATCCCGAGCGGGGTGATATCGCCGCGCAACTGACGCGAGCCGGGATCATCGATCCACCGGCGCTTACCGTCGATCCCGAGCGGGAGATGGTGCTGCTGGTGTTTTCCGCCGGGCGCATGGCGATCGCAAGCGAGGCGATGGCTCGCTTCGGCGGTCGCGATATTCAAACCCTCGGCCGCAAAACGAGCTTTCTCGTCGCGGCGCCCGAGAAACCGATCACGGCGCGTCGCGGTATGCGCCGCCCGTATCGCCCCGCTCCGTCAGGCCGCACACCGGCTCGTTCTGACGCTCAATCACCCTCAACAAACTGAGCGGCGAATTCGGGCGAGGGCTCGATCGGCGTGATGATGTCGATCGCCACCCCATCCGGCGCCGCCAGAATAAAGTGACGCTGTCCGAAGTCCTCGGATCGCAATTCCAGTAACGGCGTCAATCCGCCACGCACCACCAACCGCTCGTACTCGGCGTCGACATCCTCGACCTCGAGGTTAAGCAACATCGAGCGCGTGTTCCCGCGGAGCGATTCAGGAATGGTGGTGTGCTCTCCATCCAGGATCGCCAGCTCGAAATGCGGTTCCCGGCGGAGACTGACATACCAATCCGACGCGAATACGGTTTTGAATTGCAACTCTTCCCGGTAAAAGCGCGCGGTCGAGGCGACATTGGCGGTGAAGAGCACCGGGTAGAAGCTGGTCAGCATATACTTCCTCCAATCTGACATACAGACTGTATGCATCTAAACACATACAGACTGTATGCATCAAGGAGTAATCGAACGTGTCGCCCACCAAGCAAGCCCAAACCGCCGCCACGACCACTGCCCTTATCCAGCTCGCTCGCCAGCTCTTTGTCGAGAATGGGTATGCGGGTGTGGCCCTGGAAGACCTCGCCGCGCGAGCGGGGATGACGCGCGGGGCAATTTACCACCACTTCGGCAGCAAGCAGGGATTGTTCGAAGCCGTGCTTACAGCGGCTCACGCGGAAACCGCGGCGGCGATCGAATCAGCTGCCATGCAGCATTCCGATCCCTGGGAACAACTCGTCGCCGGGTGTCACGCATTCATCGCCGCAGCATCCGCCCCATCAGTGCGGCGAATCCTTCTCATTGACGGCCCAGCCGTGCTGGGCTGGCGGCGATGGCGGGAACTCGATGCCGAACACTCAGAGCCGCTGCTTGAGGACGTGCTCGCCGAGCTGGCCGATGCCGGCCTGGTCGATCGACAGAGCACCGCTGCCGCCGGAGTGATGCTCTCGGGGGCAATGAACGAAGCAGCGCTCTGGCTCGCACGCCCGGAAACGACGAAGACCGACATTGAGTCGGTCCACGCCACGCTCGATCGTTTGTTGGAGGCGTTACGGCTGCGGTAGCTCCGCCGGTTCAGCGCTTCCGCGCACCGAAATCTGGCGCACGCGGTCCCGCTCCGCCTTCGGCAGGGTGATGGTCAGCACGCCGTCGTGAAAGTCGGCCTCGGCGTGATCGCCATCAATCGCTCCCGGCAGGGTAACGCTTCGCTGGAATACCCCACTCTGCCGCTCGCGAATCAACCAGCGCCCGTCTTTTTGATCGCAGCGTTGATCGGGCCGCTCGCCACGGATCGTCACGGTACTCCCGAGCAGCGAGATATCGACCGCTTCGCGTTGCACACCCGGTACCGACGCGTGGATGCGATAGGCCTCGGGAGTCTCTTCCACATCGACCGCCAAACTCAGGGCAGATCCCGCCACGCCATTGCGCGGTTTCGAGAATCCTTCTTCAAAAAGCTGATTCATGGCGTCGCGCAAATTGACGATATCGCCCCAGGGATCCCAGCGTGAAATGCTCATGTTGTCCTCCGAATCATCGCCAGTCGATCCGGCGGCGATGCCACGCCTCGCATTGTATCGGCAGCCTCGCCGCCCATGCCTGGTGTCGAGCTACCGGCTCACTCCGCGGGTGCTTCGCTGTAGTACTCGAGAATCGCCAGGTTGTCGGTAGCGACACCATCGACCCCGAGCTCGAGCAGATACTCCGCGGTGGCAAAATCGTTCACGGTCCAGGCAAGCACCAGTAAATCGTGCGATTTCAGTTCGTCCATCGATTCCTCGTTCAGCAACGAGGCGCGGATCGACACGCCATCGACGGTTTCGAGGAGCGCGTCGTTCTGGAGCAGGAACTGCAACGAGATGATGTTGTTCACGCTGTACACCAGCGTCGCATCCGGCAACATTTCACGCAGATTGGCGAGCGCCGTCGGGCTGCGGCTCGAGATGATGACGTTTGCTCCACCGCCGCGATCCTTGAGGAAGTGGATGACCAACCGCAGGTACGAGCGGGAGGAATCCTTGAGATCGAGCTCGATGCGCGCCTTCCCGTCAACCAGATCCCAAATCGAATCCAACGTTGGGCCGCGGAACGTCACCGAACCAACGCGCTGGTTCGGCTGATCGTGCGCCGCGTAGAGCACGCCGCCAATCGACACGACATCGACTTCCACAACATCGGCGCCGTGCTCGATCGCGGTTTCGGCGGTATCCCGACGGTCGCCCGCGTTGTGTGCGATCGTGAGCATCCCGCCGCTCGCCGCCACCTCTCCATCGAAGGGTGAGTAGAACTGTGCGGGCGCCATGCCAACCGTGTTGCGAATCACATCGCGCCTAACGGTGCTGGCGAAATCGGTGTTTTTTAGGGTCATCACCGTGGCCAAACTGGTCACAACAATACCGCCCGCAATCCTGCGAAATCGCGTGCGAGGTCTGGGTGAAGTTGCAGAAATGCGGTTGCGCTCGAACATGACCCGTTGTCCCAAAAATCGGCGTGGTTGAGTAATGTGATGCTAGCACTAACCAGCGGTTGAACCTATTGCACAACGAACAAATCGCGGTTTCCTCGCCGGCATCCGGTGTATGCTGGTGGCGAACCGGCTCCCAAGGTTCAACGATTTCGCTCGTCCGAGCGATCGTCAGATACCTCCTCCGCTTCGTTCCGCCCATCAGATTACGTTGCAATCGCCGAACGATGCGTGCGTTTAAGGAGCATCGTTACGAGCAATCCCACTACGCTCGCCGACCGTGAGCAGACGAATTCCCAATCAGAACCGGCCACGCTCAAGCAGTACACCGACGAGATCATTCTTGCCGTGCTCGCGGCCGGATCGCTCGCCTGCTGGATCATCCTGCACGGGCACTACGGCCTCTTCGCGAATCGCGACAATACCCACTTTGCGTTCGAGAAGGTCCCCGGCGGTTGGGATTCCCAGATCATCCGCCAGACGGCCGGCATCTTTGTTCTGCTCGGGCTGATCTACCTCGTCGCGTTCTGGCTGATCCGCACCACGACAAATCTCTCGATCCTCGCCAAGGCGCTGATCGGAGTGATGATCGTGGGTCCGGCGATCGTCAATGTGTTGCTCTATCCGGTCGGCGCGCTCGATGTGTTCAACTACATGACCGAGCTGAAGCTGACTTTCTTTTTCGACAAGAATCCGTATCTCGTCACGTTTGAGGCCTACCGCGAGGATCCGTTCGCCTTACCGGCCTTTTTGGTCAACGTACCGCTCTTTTACGGACCGGTCTGGCTGCTTCTTTCCTGGATTCCCGCTGTATTTGTGGGCTGGGACAGCTTTATCGATCTCCTGATCGCGCTGAAAATCTTCAACGGCCTGCTCATCCTCGCCACCGGCGTGATCGCCTCCAGGTTTGCCGAGGATGCGCGCCGGCGCTGGACGATCGCCTTCCTCGTTCTCGCGAATCCGTTGGTGCTCTTCGAGGGCATCGGCAACGTTCACAACGATGTGATGATGACCGCGTTTCTCATTGCCGCATTACTGGCGCTGAAAAAGCAGTCGGTCTTCGCGGGTCCCCTGCTCGTGCTAGCGACGATGGTGAAATTCTATCCGCTCGCCCTGGCGCCACTTTTCATCGTGCGAGTCTTCGCCGATCGCTGGGGCTGGCGCAAAACCGCGATCAGCGCCGCGCTCTCATTCGTTACCCTCGCCGCGGTGGTCGCTCCCTACTGGAGTGACGGCGATATGGTCGATGGCCTGAGGGATGGTATCGAGCAATCGCAGAAGATGGACCATGTCTCGATCTTCTCGCTCGCGCAGCAATACGAGCAGCAACGCATCGCGGATCGCCAACTCGATCCCGATTACTGGAAGCAATTCGCTTCGAGTGATGTGGTGCCGAAATCGACCCACGATCGCCTGCGTAACGGCTTCGCGGCTCTCTTCATCGTTCTCGCCGCTGGCATCGCGCTCTCGACCCTGCGCGGCCGGGCGATGGAGCTCGCCGCCGCCGAAACGCTGCTCATCTTCATGCTGCTGGAGACCAACCTCTATCCCTGGTATCTCATCCCGATTTTTGCCGTGCTCGCGCTGACTCGCGACCGGTTAGCACTGATCTACCTCTTCATCGCCACCGTGCTCGGTCTGTTCTATTACCCGATGTATGTCTACGGGCATTTCAGCTCCGGCTGGGAACGCTTTCACGTTCACCTCTTCCTCGCCTGCTTCCTCACCGTGCCGATTCTCCTCTTCCTGGCGGCACGACCGGCGCTGTGGGCGATTCGTGCAATCCGCGCCCGGTACGCGCCCCGCGCCGATGCCCGCGATCCCTATTCCCTGCCAGCTTCCTGAGCCTGCGTGCGACAATCCGCGCGCTATCAGGCGGTGACACGACAGGGAATGAAACGTGGTGGCGATAGAGAAACGACGGTGCGTGCTCGGTATCGATCTCGGTACGGGAGCGTTGAAAGCGGCGCTCGTCGATCGTGAAACGGGCGAAATCGTTGCCCTCGCGGCGGTCGAGCACACGACTCATTACCCCGAACCTGGGGCCGCCGAGCAGACGCCTGACGATTGGTGGCGCGGGCTCATCGCCGCCGTGCGCTCGCTCGTTTCGCAAACCCGTGACGAGATCACCATCGAGTGCATCGGTCTCACCGGCCAGATGCACGGCACTGTGCTGCTCGATGCCGCGCTTCGCCCGATCGGCAACGCCATCATCTGGTCGGATAGCCGTTCCGCCGCCGATGCGGAAGCGTTGATGCGGAACTCGGGCGAATCGATTGTCGAGACCGCGGGTAGCGCCATTGCCGCCGGATTTCAGGCTGCCACGATCCATTGGCTGCGTCGCACCCAACCCGATCGCTGGCGGCAGGTGCAGCGCCTGTTGCTGCCGAAGGACTACCTGCGCCTGCACCTCACGGGAGTGCTGGCCACCGATCCTAGCGATGCCGCCGGCACGCTGCTCGCCGACCGCCAAACGCGCGCCTGGTCACCGGAGCTGCTCGCACTCGCTGGGATTGATGCGGAACGACTTCCGGTAATTCAACCGTCAGTAGAAGTCACGGGGACGCTCTCGGAGTTCGCGGCCAATGACCTCGGGTTGCCCGCCGGTATTCCCGTAATCTCCGGGGCGGCCGATGCCGCGGCGGCAGCACTCGGTGCGGGAGTCATCGCCGAAGATCAACTCCTGATCACCCTCTCAACCGGCGCGCAGGTGTTGACGCCGCAAGCGAGTCCCCGCTTCGATCGCGAGGGGCGATTGCACACCTTCGCGTCTGCGCTGGAGCCATCGGCATCAAGCACCGGCTGGTACACCATGGGCGCCACCACCACCGCGGGATTGGCACTCCGCTGGCTGCGCAGTGGCATGCTGCACGGCACCGGATACGATGAACTCAACCGGCTCGCGTCCACGGCTCCCCTGGGGAGCAATCGCCTACTCTTCCTGCCGCACATGACCGGAGAGCGCTCGCCCGAGCTCAATCCTCACGCTCGTGGGGCATTCATCGGACTCACTCCCGCGCACGATCGCGCCGATCTCGCGCGTGCTGTTTTCGAGGGAGTTGCGTTTTCGATTTTCGATGCCTATCAGCCGCTGGCCGCGATGATCGACACCACGCCGGGTGAAATCGTGCTGGCGGGCGGCGGTGCACGCAGCCCCCTTTGGCAGCAGATTCTCGCCGATCTCTTCGGCCTGCCGGTAAAACCACTCGACAGCGCCGAGCAAACCGTCATCGCCGCCGCCGCCCTCGCCGCAGCCACCAACGAAACGAGCCCAGCATCGCTCGCGCAACGCTGGGCTCGCTATCTTCCCGCGATTGAGCCATCACCGGAACGCACCCAGCGTTATCGCGAGCTTTACGACATCTACCGCACTGCTAATCGTGGGCTGACGGCGACCTACGAATCGCTGGCGCGGCTCGGCGAGTCCAGCTGAGCTTCCGCGAGTGCGATCGCGAGCGTGGTCGATTCGATCAGCACCGTATCTCCGATCTCGCGGCGGATTCGTAGAGCCTCGTGAAGCACGGTGAGGGATTCCTCATAACGCCTGGCGTCGATGAGACATTTCCCTAAATGTTGCATGGCAAAGTGCCGGTAGCGCTCGCCCTCAGCGGGATGAGCGTCAACCTGGGAGAGCGCCTCGCGGAACATCGCCTCCGCCCGCTCAGTCTCCCCGGCGTAGCGCGTCGATTCGGCGAGGCGCAATCTCGCGCCGATCGACCGCGCCACGGCACCGGCATCCTCGGCTTCTCGAAGCAACGCCTCCTGGAGTGCAATCGCTTGCGGCAACCGCCCGGCGATTCGTTCGAGCTCACCGAGCACCACCCTGGCGCCGACGGTATCGCGCGTTTCTCGCCCGGTGATTGCCGCTTCGATCTCAGCGCGATAGGCGTCGAGCGCAACCCGATCCAACGGAACTTCCCGCAGGTCTTCGTCCCAGCGCTTGAGCGCCTGAAGCCGCGCGAGCGTGATCGCTTCGAGCCCGGTTATCGGTCGACTTTCCCTTCGCGCAGCACTTTTTCGAAGAGCACGTAATTGCGGATCACCGACATCCCGGCCGATTCGTAGAGACGAGTCGCACCGGTTGGATTGGCCGCATCAACCCCAAGCGCTACCGAGGGTATCCCGCGCTCGTAAAAGCGCTGGAAGAGGTGCTGCAAAATCGCCCGCCCCAGCCCGCGTCCGCGCCACGGACGCCGCACGCCGAGGATTGAGACCCAGCCTGCGCCCTCGGTGGTCATGCGTCCGAGACCGGTGGCCGCGATCTGATCGCCATCCCAAACCACAGTCCAGAGGGTGGGATCGAAACCGTAGCGCTTACGCTGGCGCTCCCACTCCTCAAATTCCATGCGTGGTTGGAACTGGAAGTGATCCTGGAATGCTTCCTCCGATGCTTCAAAAATCGCCCGTTCGTCGATTCCCGGGCGGGCATCGGCAACACGCAATCCCTCCGGCCAGACCGGCGACTCAGGTGGGCCGTCAAATTTGATCTGCATCCGCCAGAAATGCCGGATCGCGTCGTACCCCTCGTGCGCTAGCAGGTGGGTGGCACGCGCGTTGGAACCGGCTGTGAAGCTGCGAATCGTCGCGTGCTGGCTGGAGGGCATACCGGCGAGAATCTCGGCGGCGCGGCGCTCGCTCTCCTGAATCAGCCAGGTGCCGATTCCCTTCCCGACGTGACCGGGGTGACTGTAGCCATCAGCTTCGAACGCCCCGTCACCGTTGTCGGTGAACGCGATGTATCCCGCCAGACTGGAGTCCGGCGAGACGACGAGGGTGATCGCCTTGCCGGGATCACCGTCGTAGTGCTCCCAATCGAGGCGCAGTTCTTCCTCGGTGTAGTCGGGAGCGCCCCAATCTGCAATTTCAGCTTCGTTGAGCAGGATCGTTACCGCCGGGATATCGTCCATCGCGGCTGGTCGCGCAAAGTAGCCGGGCGGGAGATTGACCGGCGCGGTCTCGTTTTGCGGTTCTGAGATCATGCCGCTCCTCCAACAGTGGTGCGGTACGCCAGCGCGACCATGAAGCGGGTCATCAGCATGAGATCGTCGATGCTCGCGCTTTCGTTGATGTTGTGCGCCCCGTCGAGGCTCGGATCAGAATCGGGATGCGACGGTCCGAAACCGTAGGCAGCAATCCCCAGCGGGCGCACCAACCGGGAATCAGTGAAGCCGGTAGTGAGTCCGGGGAAGAATTTCAGCCCTTCGACTCCCAGCGCATCCCCGGTGGCGCGGTGCATCGCCTCGACAAACGCGTTGTCGTAGGGCGAAGCGCTCGGGATGGCGGTGGTGATGATTTCGTAGCTCACGTTGTCCAACCCGGCCAGGATCTGATCGAGCTGCCGCGCCACATACGCCTCGTCCTGCCAGGGCAGCGTACGCACATCACAGGTGATGAGCGCGGTTTCGGCAACGCTGTTGCTCTTCACCCCGGCCTTGATCATCGAGGCGACGATCGTCATGCGGGACGCGGCACGGAGCCAGGAGGCAGCGGAGGGATTGACCGCGAAGAGCTCCTCGATCAGCCCGTCAATAGATTCGTTCGTCGGCACCGTCGTGATGCCGAGCGCGGTTTCGAGATGCTTGAAGAGATCGGCATCGACCGACACTTCGGGTTTGTAGGCCGCGATGCGATCGAGCACCGGAATCGCTTTGTAGATCGCGTTATCGGCCATCCAGGGCGCCGAGGCGTGATATCCCCGCCCTTTGATCGTGATGCGAATCTCCAGGCGACCTTTCTCGCCGGTGTTGATCGCATAGGTGATCGCACCATCGCGTTTCAGCGGATGACCGCCACCCTCGTTCACCGCCACATCGCTGGCGAGAAGATCAGGGCGATTTTTCGCCAGCCAATCAAATCCGTAGGCGCCGCCCGATTCCTCGTCAGCCGCCGAGGCAATCACGAGATCGCCGGCGAAATGCGTTCCGAGGCGCTTGAGCAGGATCGCGGCCATCACTTCCGCCGCGACCATCGATTTCATATCGGCAGCGCCGCGCCCGTGAATCCGCCCGTCGTGTACCTCACCGCCGAACGGCGGGTGGGTCCACTGGCTGGCATCCTCCACGGGAACCACGTCGAGATGACCCATCAGCAACAGGCGCGGAGCGCTCCCCATGCCTGGGATGCGCGCGACGACGTTGCCGCGCGATGGCGCCGACTCGACGACCTCGGACGCAATCCCCTCTTTTGTATAGAGATCGCGGAGGAATTCCGCCGCCGGTGTTTCGTTGCCGGTCGGCATCACTCCGGTATTGACCGATTCGAACCGCACCAGCGCCTGCGCCAGCGCAACAATCTCATCTCGCGCCGCATCGACCGCGGCGAGCGCATCGGCCAGCGATGGCATGATTGCACCCTTCGTTGTGGCGAGCGTGTCCGCACCTGACCGCGATCGCGGTGACTGGCGCGGAACGCCCGTATACTCAAGAGCGGAGCTTTTCGACTCCACCCACGGCGCTCGCACGCCTATTCAGCCAGTTCTGCAGAGAGGATACCCGGAATGCGGGTCACGCTTCGGCATTTTGCGTTGATTCGCGAAACAATCGGGCAGCAAGCCGAAGAGCGCTCCATTGCGCCCGGCACCACCATCAGTGAGCTCTACGATCAACTGGCAAGCGAATTCCCCCGCCTGGCGCCGTTGAAAGCCTCCGTGATGATGATGGCGAATCAGAGCTACGTTGCCGGTGACTACGCCATCGGCGACGGCGATGAGATCGTTTACATCCCGCCGGTGAGTGGTGGAGCGGACGATGGCCGCCTGTTCCGTGTCACCGCTGATCCGCTCGACGCCCGCGAAACCGAGCGCGCGGTCGCCGATCCCTCAGCGGGGGCGATCGTCTCATTCACCGGGGTGGTGCGCGACAACGGGCGCGGGCAGGCGGTGAGCGCGCTCGACTACGAGGCCTACGCTCCCGCCGCCGAAAAGATGCTGGCTCAGATCGCCGACGAAATCGACGAAAAATGGGGGCTCAAACGCGTCGCGATCATCCATCGCACGGGATTGCTACCCGTGGGCGAAGCGAGTGTCGTGATTTCGATCTCCTCCCCGCACCGCGAAGCTGCCTTTGAAGCGTGTCTCTACGCGATCGAGCGCCTGAAAGAGATCGTCCCGATCTGGAAAAAAGAGCACTACGCCGATGGTGCTGTCTGGATTGGCAGTGAAGCCGACTACCAGCGCGAGACCGGCCGGCTGCCATCGGTGGATGATTCGGCGGGCAATCCCTAAACTTGATAGAATTATCAGGAATTGCTACGATGCGCACACCACGTGCCGCTCTTTTTCGGCTGCCCAAATATTGGAGGACGCGCGATGACCGCAACCGATCTCTCGAACATTACCGCTGAAACACTCGTCCGCCGTAAACGGCCGGCGATCGCCGAAAGCGCCATTGACCTCGTCGGCAACACGCCGCTGGTCAAACTGGCCCGCTTCGCACCCGATGCGCCCGGTATCCTCCTCGCCAAGCTGGAGTCGTTCAACCCCGGCTTCTCGGTGAAGGACCGCATCGGTGTCGCGATGATCGAGGACGCCGAAGCGCAGGGCCTGATCGAGCCGGGTAAAACCACGCTCGTCGAGCCAACCAGTGGCAACACCGGTATCGCGCTCGCCTGGGTCGCCGCCAGCAAGGGCTATCGCCTGATCCTGACGATGCCGGAAACGATGTCGCAGGAGCGCCGCGTGCTCCTCCGTGCCTATGGCGCGGAAATCGTTCTCACCCCGGCCGCCAATGGCATGTCCGGTGCGGTGACGAAAGCTGAGCAGCTGGCGAAAGAGATTCCGAACTCCTGGATCCCTCAGCAGTTCGAAAACCCTTCCAACCCGGAAGTGCACCGCAAATCGACGGCGATCGAGCTCTGGCAGGACACTGACGGCGCCATCGATATCCTGGTCGGCGGCGTCGGCACCGGCGGCACGATCACCGGCGCCGGTCAGGTGCTGAAGAAGCTCAAACCGAGCGTGCAGGTAGTCGCGGTCGAGCCGGTCGAATCGCCGCTGATCTCCGAGGGTCGCGCCGGTTCGCACAAGATCCAGGGCCTTGGCGCCAACTTCCTCCCGGGCGTGCTCGATAAGGAAAACATCGACGAAGTGGTGACGATCAGCAGCGACGAGGCGATTGCCACGGCGCGCGAAGTGATTCGCACCGAGGGGATTCTGATCGGTATCTCCGGTGGCGCAGCGGCGGCGGCAGCGCGCAAAATCGCGCAGCGCGAAGAGAACCGCGGCAAAACCATTGTGGCCGTGCTCCCCGACACCGGCGAGCGCTACATCTCCACTCTCCTCTTCGCCGAGCTCCGCGATGAGGTTTCCAAGCTGGTCGCTTCGCCGATCGAGTAACCAATCGTTTGTCTCCAATCAAAGAGGGAGCGGTGTTTGTACCGCTCCCTCTTTTTGCATCTCCGTAGCTGTGCCGTAGCTTTGCGGTTTGTAGCCCGGAGGTTGCCGTGGCCAGTTGCGAGCGCACGAATCTGGGGTGTAAACCCCAGGCAGCACCCAATGAATCCCCGCCACTCCGAATCCGGCGGGTTGCGCTTCATATCACTTGACAACATACCCCCACTGGGTATCATAAAGGTGTACGATACCGGTGCCGGGTATGGGTGGTTACAGCCACCGGCGCAGACCAAGGATCAGGAATGGGAACCTTGCCTACAATCGAATTGAAGCCAACCAACGAGAACGCGGCGCACGATCAGAGCGTGACGCTGCTGATTGATGGCATGACCTGCGCTTCCTGCGTCCGCCGCGTCGAAAAAGCCCTCGCTAAGGTCGACGGCGTTTCTAGCGCCAGCGTCAATCTCGCCACCGAAAAAGCGACCGTCAACTTCGATCCTGCCTCGGTGCAGATCAGCGAACTCGAAAAAGCGGTCGAGGCTGCCGGCTACAAAGCGCATCCGCAACTGCCGGAACCACCGCCTGCGCCGGTGAAACCGATCGTGACGATCGAAGCACCGCAAAACGGCGCAGTGAGCCTGCCGATCGAGGGGATGACTTGCGCCTCCTGCGTGCGCCGCGTCGAGAAAGCGCTCGCCGCCGTACCGGGTGTGAGCAGCGCCAACGTGAATCTCGCCACAGAAAATGCCGCGGTTGAGTTCGATCCGGCGCAGGTAACGCTGATCCAGCTCAACGAAGCGGTCGAAAAGGCGGGGTATCACGTCGCCAAACCGATCGCGCCCGCGCCCGTTACCGCTGAATCGTCGGCTGAGGAAGCGATCGATCCGCGGGAGGCGGCCCGCGACCGCGAACTCAACGATCTCAAGCGCAAATCGCTGGTCAGTCTGGTCGCCGGGGCAGTGATGATGGCGTTGATGTACGTCAATCTGCCCTGGGGCATCACGATGATGGACACCGCGCCCTTCCTGCTGATCACGGCGACGATCGTGCAGTTCTGGGCGGGTCGCGTCTTCTACCGCGCCACCTGGGCCGCGTTGAAGCACGGCAGCACCAACATGAACACGCTCGTCGTCGCCGGTACCAGCGCCGCCTACGGCTACAGCGCCTTCGTCACGCTCTGGCCGCAGCGCGCCGCCCAGTGGGGCTTCGAATACCACCTCTACTACGAATCGGCCGTCATCATCATCGCCCTGATTCTGATGGGTCGTTGGTTGGAAGCGCGCGCCAAGCGCCGCACCGGTGAGGCGATCAAAGCGCTGATGGGTCTCCAGGCGAAAACCGCCCGCGTGATTCGCAACGGCGTCGAACAGGACATCCCGGTCGAGCAGGTGGTTGCGGGAGATCTCGTGCGAGTTCGCCCGGGAGAAAAAGTGCCCGTCGACGGCATCATCACCGACGGTCGTTCCGCCCTCGATGAAAGCATGCTCACCGGCGAAAGCCTCCCGGTCGAAAAAACGGTCGGCGATACCGTAATCGGCGCCACGCTCAATCGCAGCGGCAGTTTCGTTTTCCAGGCAACCAAGGTCGGCAAGGACACCACCCTCGCGCAGATCGTGCGCATGGTTGAGGAAGCGCAGGGCTCGAAAGCGCCGATGCAGCGCCTCGCCGATTCGATCTCGTCCTACTTCGTGCCAGTGGTGCTCGGTTTGGCTGCGGTCACCTTCGCGATCTGGATGATCTTCGGTCCTGATCCACGCCTCACCTTCGCCGTCGCCGCCACCGTCGCGGTGCTGGTGATCGCCTGCCCCTGCGCCCTCGGATTGGCGGCCCCGACCGCGATCATGGTCGGTACCGGCAAAGCAGCCGAGCTCGGCATTCTGGTGAAGGGCGGCGAAGCCCTGGAGCAGGCCCGCCGGATCAACACGATCGTGCTCGACAAAACCGGCACACTCACTCGCGGCAAACCAGCGGTGGTTGCGGTGCAACCGGTCGGTGGCGTCACCGAATCAGATCTGCTGCGCCTGGTCGCGGCGGCGGAAGTCGGCTCCGAGCATCCGCTTGGTGAAGCGATCGTCGCGAAAGCATACGAACGCGGTCTGGCGCTGCCGCAGGCGAGCCATTTCGAAGCGATCGCGGGTCGCGGCATCACCGCTACGATCGAAGCGCGCACGGTCCAGATCGGCAATGCGGCGTTCCTATCGGAGCTGAGCATTTCATCGACGGAACTGGAAGCTGAAGCGCTCCGTCTGGCTCGCACCGGCGCCACGCCGATGTACGTTGCAATCGATAACCGGCTGGCCGGGCTGATCGCGGTGGCCGACACGCTGAAACCAGAATCGGCCGAAGCCGTGGCGCAAATGAAGGCGCTTGGACTCGACGTCTGGATGCTCACCGGCGATAACCGCGCCACCGCGGAGGCAATCGCCAAGGAAGCAGGTATCGAGCACATCCTCGCGGATGTTCTGCCCGATCAGAAAGCGAGCAAGGTTCGCGAGCTGCAGGCTGACGGCAAAGTGGTCGCGATGGTCGGCGACGGCATCAACGATGCTCCGGCGCTGGCGCAGGCCGAGCTCGGTATCGCGATCGGCACCGGCACCGATGTCGCCATGGCTGCCTCCGACGTCACGCTGATCGGCGGCGATCTCCGCTCGATCGTGACCAGCATCGCGCTCTCGCGACGCACGGTCGGTACGATCAAGCAGGGACTGTTCTGGGCCTTCGCCTACAACGTGGCACTGATCCCGGTGGCGATGGGGATTCTCTATCCGAAGTGGGACATTCTCCTCACCCCGGTGCTCGCCGCCGCCGCGATGGCGATGAGCAGCGTTTCGGTGGTGACAAACGCGCTACGCCTACGCACCTTCAAACGACCGGCCAGCGCCGAGGCGATTCTCCACCCGCCGGCTCGCGCTCGCATCGCCGAATGGGGCTACCTGCTGGTGATCGCCGTCTTCGCGGTCGGGATTGGCGCCGGGGCGCTGTGGGCGAGCGATCGGGCCGGGATGAGCCTCAAGGTCTCCAACGGCGACACCGAGCAGAGCGAAGAGATGCCCGGGATGAACATGGGCAACTAGACCGCAGCGCTTGCAGACATGGAACAGACATGAGAGGATGCCCCGGATCGGTGATGGACCGATCCGGGGTGTTTTCGTTCGCACGGGAGCCGGTGCATGGGTGAAGTCGCCCTTTTGATGGCGGGTCTCTTTCTGGCGGCGATTCTGGCGGGAATGCTGGGTTCGCTGGTCGGGTTGGGCGGCGGGGTGCTGGTGGTGCCGCTGCTCACGCTCGGATTCGATGTCAGTATCCGTCACGCGGTTGCCGCGAGCATTATTTCGGTTATCGCCACCTCCAGTGGCGCTGGCGCGGCCCTGGTACGCGATGGATTGACTAACGTCCGCATCGCCACCGTGTTGCAGGTCGCGACCAGTATCGGCGCGATTGGCGGCGCGATACTGGCGCCTCACGTCGCAACCAAGGTGTTATTCCTGCTCTTCGGCTGCATTCTGCTCTTCTCGATTTTGCCGATGTTCAGCAAGCGCAAAAAAGAGGACACGCTGCGCAACACCGAGAGCGATGAGTGGGCAATGCGTCTCCATCTTCCCGGCATGTATCCGGATGCCACCAAAGGTGGCGCGATGGTCGGGTATGAGGTCACGCGGGTGCCGCTCGGTTTCGCGATGATGCTCGGCGCGGGTGTCGTTTCCGGCCTCCTCGGCATCGGCTCCGGTGCGCTGAAAGTGCTGGCGATGGACACCGCGATGCGCTTGCCGATCAAAGTGTCGAGCGCCACCAGCAATTTCATGATCGGTGTCACGGCCGCGGCCAGCGCCGGGGTCTACTTCTGGCGCGGTGAGGTGCTGGTGCTCGTTGCGGCGCCGATTGCGCTGGGTGTGCTTACCGGTTCGTTCATGGGTGCGCGGATGCTAGTGAAATACCGCAGTTCCACCGTGCGCACCGTCTTCATGGTGTTGCTCGTCGGCGTCGCGGTGCAGATGCTGCTGCGCGGTTTGGGGGTGATATGAGTTCCACACCGACAACCGGCACGCAATTGACCCGGGAAGCAATCAGCGCCGTCGATCGCCAGTTGGCAGTCAGAATCGGCTGGCTGCTTCGCACGAGCATCGTCGTTTCCAGCTCGTTCATCATCATCGGCATCCTGCTCTGGGCCTTTGGAGATGATTCGACCGATTCGACGAAAGTGGCGCTCGGCAAGGATGTCGACTCCGTCCACGTCTCCCCGAGCACGATCTACCACGGCATTCTCGACGGCACCTTCACCGCCTACATTCAGCTCGGATTGCTCCTGCTCCTGCTCACCCCGACGCTGCGGGTGATCATTACCGGAACCGTTTTCTGGAAACAACGGATGTGGCTGCTGGTCGGCGCGAGCGTCATCGTGCTGGCGATTTTGATCCTCGGCCTCCTCGGATTGGCGGAATAGTGAACGAGCGCGCCCTGCTCGAACGATGGCAGATCGCGCTGCGCGAGCGGCCAGGTACGCTCAGCGAGCGCCTGTCCGCCGCGGTGCTGCTCGATATCGAGACCGGCGCGCTCAACGAGGGCGAGCAACTCCCGCACGAGCCCGATCTCGCCCGCGAACTCTCCGTCAGCCGGCAAACGGTGAATCTGGCAATGACCGCGCTCGCTCGCCGTGGGTACCTGCGGCGGCGGCGCGGTATCGGCACCTTCGTTGCCACCCCGGAAATCGAGCAGCCGCTCGATGGGCTCTACACCTTCATCCGCTCGGTCACCGCGCAGCAGCATCGCCCTGGCGTTCGCCTGTTCGCGAGCGGTCTGACACATCAGGCCGAGGCGCAGCGCGCGCTGGGAATCACCGAGGTCTATCATCACAGCCGCATTCGCACGATCGACGATGAGCCGTTCATCATCGAGCACTTTTTCACTACTCCTGAAATCGGCGAAGCGATTCCGCTCGATCGCCTGGCGGCCGGCGAGCCGATCTACGATCTGATCGAGCAAAGCTCCGGGCTGCGAATCACCCACGCCAGCGAAGTGGTGCGCGCGGTAGTCCTGACGAATGAGGAATGTGCCCGGCTGGGCATATCGGCCGGATCGCCTGGTTTTGAGGTAGTGCGCCGTGGCCTCGCGCAGGGTCGATTAATCGAATTTCGCCGCAGCATTATCCGCGGCGACCGGTACCATCTCCGCATCGAGCTCAGCGGCGATTCGCTCGATCAGCGCGGGTAATTTTCTTGAGCGGAATTGGTCGAACAAGTATTATCCCCAAAGTGCGGGATGCGGGTTGTCATATTTGCGCCACACTTTCGTAACAGACCGCCCGTATCGACGTAACACGTATGCACTATGGTGTTGTTAACGTTCGGGCCATGCGGCGCGATCTGGTTGACGGGACTTATGGCCGCTACCCAACGAATTGTGCACCGGCACCAGGGGTTCTTTAGTGTTTTCGCGGACGCGCAAACCTATAAGAATCTCCTTTTCTTCCTCGTCGTGGTTCCACTTGGGCTCCTCCACGCCGCTTTGATCGCGCTTGGCTTCGTGGTCATTCTCGGTATTGCCGCCCTTTCGTTTCACCTCCCCTTCCCCGCCTCAATTCTCGGGCTCGCACTGATCGTTCCCGCCCTCGCATTCGGAGTGCTGGTGATCTGGTGGCTGCTCGATACGCAATCGCGCGTCAACCACCGCTTGCTCATGACCGCCCCGGTCAACAGCCCACGCTCCGGGCTTGACCG
>JAESFN010000941.1_pt1 | contig 17701 bp, 17 predicted proteins | sample 9269411 | NCBI WGS metagenome assembly JAESFN01 (sample SAMN14505399, study PRJNA617100) | algae metagenome | isolation source: Iphinoe sp. HA4291-MV1 and co-occurring heterotrophs from trail next to... | place: USA: Maunawili Falls, Hawaii | collected 2009-07-25
GCGTCGTGCAGCTCCACCACGTCGACGTCCTCGGGGCCGATCCCGGCCTGCTCGTAGGCCAGGGCGGCGGCCCGGACCCCGATGTCCAGGCTGGTCAGGTCGCTGTGCCGGTACTCGAAGTCGCCCGAGACCAACGACGACCCGGCGATCCGCACCGGCCGGTCGACGCGGTTCTTGACGACATCTCCCGCGGCCAGCACCACGGCGGCGGCCCCGTCGGTGTTCGGGCAGCACTGCAGCAGGGTGATCGGTTCGGCGATCATCGGCGAGCCCAGGACCTGCTCGACGGTGAACCGCTTGCGGTACTGCGCCTTCGGGTTGAGCGCGCCGAACTCGTGCGCCTTGACCGAGATCCGGGCGAAGTCCTCGTCGGTGGCGCCGTGGGTCTGCCGCAGTCGTTGCGCCTGCAGCGCGAAGATCACCGGCATGGTCAGCCCGAGCTGGCCGTCCAGGTCGTCCTCGGCCGGCGGGATGAGCTTGCCGGCGATCGGGCTGGTGGTCATCGACTCCACCCCGATGGCGATGCCGATGTCCACGAACCCGGCCGCGATGTCCTTGTAGAGGCTGCGCACGGCGGTGGAGCCCCCGGCGCAGGCGTTCTCCACGTTGACCATCTCGATCCGGGTCACCCCGAGCTCCTTGAGGATGGTCTGGCTGGTGATCATGGCGTCGTAGACCCGGGAGCTGAACGCCGCCTGCAGGTCGGCCGGCTCGATCCCGGCGTCGGCGATGGCGGCCCGGGCCGCCTGCCCGCCCAGCTCGGCGATGCTCCGCTCCGGGAACTTGCCGAACTCGCTCTGCCCCACGCCGAGGACGACCACATCCCGCATCCCGCTCAACTCCCCTGCTCCGGGACGAACCGGTAGGCCAGCACGTCCCGCTCGCCGTCCCGCCACATCGGCGCGATCTCCAGGCGCAGCGCCGTCCCCGGCTCCAGCGGGGTGCCGGCCAGCGGTGCGAAGATCCGGACGCCGCCGGGCAGGATCACGTATCCGACCTGGTAACCGGCGGCGAAGCGCGGGCTGCCCCGGTGCACGGTGGTGGCGCACAGCAGCTCCGCCCGGCCGCCGAGCTCGACGGTCTCGACGTCCCGGCCGTGGCACTCGAGGCAGCGCTCGGTGGCCGGGAACGACGTGTGCCCGCAGCCGGGGCAGCGGCCGGCCAGCAGGGTCGGCCCGTCCGGCCCCTCCCGGAACAGTCCTTCGCGGACGGGTGTGGTCATGTCACTCCTCGTCGATGGCGGGCTTCAGGACGGGGCGAGGATCGTGCCGCCGTCCAGCCGGATGGTCCGGCCGTTGTGCATGGCGTTGCGCACGATCTCCTCGACCAGCAGGGCGAACTCCTCGCCCCGGCCGAACCGCTTCGGGAACACGCTCTGCGCGATCAGGCCGTCCTTCACCGCCGGCGGCACCAGGTCGTAGATCGGGGTGTCGAAGGCGCCCGGCGCGATGGTCATCACCCGGATCCCGTGCGCGGCCAGCTCCCGGGCCAGCGGCAGGGTGAGCCCGACCAGGGCCGCCTTGGACGCGCTGTAGGCCACCTGACCGATCTGCCCCTCGTAGGCGGCGCCAGAGGACACGTTGACGATCACGCCGCGCTCGCCGTCCGCGTTCGGCTCGTTGCCGGCCATCCCGGCCACCACGCTGCGCATCACGTGGATCGGGCCGTAGAGGTTGACCTGGATGCCCCGGTCGAACACCTCCATCGGGATCGGCCCCCGACCGCCGAGCAGCTTGGCCGGCGCCGGGATCGCGGCCGCGTTGACCACGATGTGGATCGGGCCGTGCGCCTGCCGCACCTCGGCCACGGCGGCCTCCACCCGGGCCAGGTCGGTGGTGTCGACGGTCAGGTGGTGGTACCGGTCGCCCAGCTCGGCGGCCACCGCGGCGCCGCGCTCGGCGTCGATGTCGAAGGCGGCGACCGCGGCGGCGCCGGCGTCCAGCAGCCGGCGGCAGGTGGCCTCGCCCAGCCCGGAGGCGCCGCCGGTGACCACGGCGACGGAGTTCTCGATCTTCATGTGCGGTCCATGACCTCGGGCCCGATGGCGTGCCGGGCGATGATCAGCTTCTGGATCTGCGGGGTACCGTCGCCGATCTGGTAGCCGGAGACGTCCCGCAGCATGGCCTGCAGCGGCATCTCCTCCGACCAGCCGAGGTGGCCGTGCAGCACCACGCAGTCCTGGATGGCCTGGAAGGCGACCTGCGGCGCCCACCACTTGAGCATCGCCGCCTCCACGGTGTGCGGCCGGCCGGCCGCACGGGCCCGCAGCGCCGCGTGGCCCAGCGCCCGGACGGCCTGCAGGTAGGTCAGGTGCTCGGCGATCGGGAAGCTGACGCCCTGGTAGCGGCTCAGCGTCTTGCCGAAGGTGGTCCGGGTCCTGACGTGCTCGATGGCCAGGTCGATGGCCCGCTGGGCGGCGCCGACCACCATGAACGCGATCAGCGTCCGGCTGAGGTCGAACTCCCGCATGATCATGGAGAAGCCGTCGCCGCCCCGGCCCAGCCGGTGGGACTCCGGCACGTACACGTCGTCCATGGCGATCGAGCCCCGGCCGACGGCGCGGAACCCGGGATCGTCGAACCGCTGACCGGACAGGCCCGGCGAGTCCATCGGGACGACGAAGGCGCTGATCCGGCCGGTGTCCTGGACCCGGGCGACGATGACGGCCAGGTCGGCGTCCGGGGCCTGGGTGATCGACGTCTTCTCCCCGGACAGCCGCCAGCCGCCGTCCACCGGGACCGCTTTCGCCGACAGCGCCTGGGCGTCGGACCCGGTCTCCGGCTCGGTGAGCGCGATCGCGCACACGGTGTCCCCGGCGATGACCGGGCCCAGCCAGCGCTCGCGGACCTCGTCGGCGGCGTGCTCGGCCAGCAGGTCGGCGGTGAGGTTGTTGGCGAACACCTGGTAGGCGCAGGCGGAGTCGGCGTAGGCGACCTCCTCGCAGGCCAGGCCGAGGGCGGGGAGGTCGGCACCCTGACCGCCCAGCTCCTCGGGCAGGCACAGCCCGAGCAGCCCGTTGTCGCCCAGGATGCGCAGGGTGTCCCTCGGGTACTCGTGGCTGGTGGCCCGCTTCAGGTAGCCGGGCAGGAACCGGTCCCGGGCCAGCGCCCGCACGCTGCTCCGGAAGTCCTCCAGGTCGGCGTCCTCGATCATCGGTTGCCCTTCCCGAAGTTCGGTGCGCGTTTCGCCTGGAAGGCGGCCAGCCCCTCCTGGACGTCCCCGCTGTGCAGGTGCTCGGCGGTGGCCAGGTGCTCCAGGCGCAGCGCGGTGGGCAGCGGCTGCTCCAGGCCGTCGTCGATGGCCCGCTTGAACAGCCGCAGCGCGCTCGGGCTCCGGGTGGCCAGCTTCCCGGCCAGCTCGGACACCCGGTCGGCGAGCCGCTCAGCCGGGACCACCTCGTTGACCAGGCCCATCGCCCGGCACTCGGCGGCGGGCAGCAGCTCGCCGGTGAAGGCCAGGTACTTGGCCCGGGTGGGGCCGATCACCCGGGGCAGCCGGGCCGCGCCGCCGGCCCCGGGCAGCAGGCCGTAGTTGATGTGCCCGTCGCCCAGCCGGGCCGACTCGGACGCCACGACCAGGTCGCAGTGCAGCACCAGCTCCAGGCCGCCGGCCAGGGCGATGCCGTTGACCGCGGCGATCACCGGCGTGGGCAGCGCGGCGAGCCGCCCGAAGACCGCGCCCGCCCGCCGGATGAAGGCCAGCAGCCGGGACGGGTCCAGCTCACCGTCCGGGCCGGTCAGCGCGGTGAGGTCGGCGCCGGCGCAGAACGCCCGGCCGGTCGCGGACACCACCACGGCCCGGACGGTGTCGTCCCGCTCCAGGTCGCGGACGTGGCCGTCGAGGTGGTCGAGCAGGTCCGGGCTGAGCGCGTTGAGCGCGTCCGGCCGGTTGAGCGTCAGCCAGGTGACGGCGCCGTCGTCGCGGCGCAGGACGGGGGCGTCGGTCATCGGTCGCCTTCCTCGGCGGCGCGCAGCCGCTTCTTGTCGATCTTGCCTACGGCGGTGGTGGGCAGGGCGTCCAGGACGACGACCCGCTTGGGCACATGGTGGGCGCCCTTGGCCCGGCGGACGTGGGCCTGGAGCGCGGCGTCATCGATGACCGCCCCGGCGCGGGGGACCACGAAGGCGGTCACCGCCTCGCCCCAGCGGGGGTCGGGCAGGCCGACGACGGCGACGGCGGCCACGTCGGGGTGGGCGGCCAGCGCGTCCTCGATCTCCTTGGGGTAGACGTTGAACCCGCCGGTGATGATCACGTCCTTCTGCCGGTCCACGATGTGCAGGTAGCCGTTCGGGTCGCGGACCGCCACGTCACCGGTGTGCAGCCAGCCGCCGCGCAGCGTCGTGGCGGTGAGCTCGGGCAGCTTCCAGTAGCCGGACATGACCGCCGGCGAGCGCACGCACAGCTCCCCGGGAGTGCCCGCCGGCACCGGCCGGTCGGCGTCGTCGAGGACGGCGATGCGGGTGCCGATCGCCGGCCGTCCGCAGGAAGTGAGCAGGTCGGGGCGGGCGTGCTCCTCGCGCAGCAGCACGGTGGCCAGGCCGACGCACTCGGTCTGGCCGTAGATCTGCACCAGCCGGGGGCCGAACCGCGCCAGCGCCTCGGTCAGCCGGGCGGGGGTGATCGACGCGGCGCCGTAGAGCACGGCCTCCAGCGAGCCGAGGTCGTACTCGCGGTCGCCCATGTGATCGAGCAGGGCGTAGAGCATGGTCGGCACGGCGAACAGGCAGCTGACCCGCTCGCGCTCGATCTCGGCCAGGAAGCTCGCCGGCTGGAACCCCTGCAGCAGGACCACGGTGCCGCCCCGGGCCAGGGTGGGGAACAGCGGCAGCACGCCGGCGTGGGTGATCGGCGGGGCGACCAGGTAGCGCGGCACGGCCGGCAGCTGCCAGCTGGCCAGCACCGACCGGACCTGCTCGACCATCGCCCGCTGCGGCAGCATCACCCCCTTGGGCTTGCCGGTGGTGCCGCCGGTGTACTGCAGCCAGGCGACGTCCTCCTCGGCCGCCGGACCGGGCTCCAGCGGCCGCGGTTCGTGCTCGCCCATCAGGCCGAACAGGCTCGGGCCGACCCCGGACTCACCCAGCACGACCAGGTGCTTCAGCCCCGGGGCCCGGGCCAGGACCTGCGCGCCCACCTCGGCGAACGTCGGGTGCACCACCAACACTTCCAGCTCCGCGTCGTGGCAGATCCAGGCGTGGTCGTCGACCGAGCCCATCGGGTGCAGGCCGGTGTAGCGGGCGCCGAGCAGGAAGGTCGCGGCCTGGGTCAGCCACACCTCGGGGACGTTCACGCTGAGCGCGCCGACCCCGCTGCCCGGGCGGATCCCGAGGCCGGCCAGCACCTGCTGGATGCGGCTCATCGACGCCGCGGCCTGGGCGAAGCTCATCCGCTGCTCGCCGAGGACGAACGCCTCCCGCTCCGGGAAACGCTGGAACGCCTCGACGATCAGGTCGCTGTACGTCGCTCCGCCGGAGGACGGGTCGCGCTCGACCATGAGCCACCTTCCCCAAAGTTTACTGCCCAGTTAGTATATAAACGGGTGGGCGGCGGTACGTCAAGGGAAGGACCGCGAGGTGGCCAGGCAGCGAGCGACCACGAGCGAGGAGATCGTCGCGGCGGCGGCGCGGGTGTTCGAGGTCAAGGGCTACCGGAACACCACGATCGACGACATCTCCGAGGCGGCCGGCATCTCCCGCCCGACCGTCTACAAGTACATCGAGAGCAAGCCGTGGCTGCTGGACCGGATGGTCGACGCGGTGACCCAGGAGCTCACCGCCAAGCTGGACGAGCTGTTCAGCAGCCCGCTGCCGCCGAAGGAGAAGCTGCGCCGCGGGGTCGAGCTGCACATCGAGCTGGCCACCCAGAAGCGGGTCTACTACGCCATCGTGCTCAGCGAGCTCACCGAGCTGTCCGACGCCGGGCGCCGCACCTGGCGCGCCTGGTCACGCGACGTCACGGACCGGTTCACCGGGCTCATCGACGACTACCTGCGCAGCGAGGGCATCCCGCCCCGGATGAGCACGACGGTGCTGGCCAACCTGATGCTGACCATGCTCACCTCGCTGCACCGCTGGTACGACCCGGCCGGGCCGACCACCCCCGACCAGCTGGCCCAGCAGGTCCTGACCCTGCTCAGCGGCGCCCTACCCGACCTGGACCAGCCGGCGCTATAGGTCGGCCCACCGGTACACGTGCTCCGGGCGGCCGGTCCCGCCGTAGCGGGGGCTGCGCCGGGCCACCCCCTGGTCGGCGAGGTACTCCAGGTAGCGCCGCGCGGTCACCCGGACCACGCCCACGGCGCGGGCGACCTCACCGGCGGACAGCCCCTCGGGCGCCGCGCGCAGCCGCTTCTCGATGGCGTCCAGGGTGTCCTTGGTCATGCCCTTGGGCAGGGTGGTTCCGGTGCTGCCGCGCAGCGCGGACAACGCCCGGTCGACGTCCTGCTGCGCGGCGGTGACCTCGCCGGACCCGGTCACCGCGCGACGGTACTCGGCGTACCGCTCGAGCTTGTCCCGGAAGGCGGCCAGGGTGAACGGTTTGAGCAGGTACTGCACGACGCCCTGGGCGACCGCCGAGCGCACGATCTCCAGGTCGCGGGCCGAGGTCACGGCGATGATGTCCACCTGGTTGCCGTGCGCGCGCAGCGTCCGGCACACCTCCAGACCGGTCATGTCCGGCAGGTAGAAGTCGAGCAGGACCAGGTCCACCTCGTTGCGGCCGAGGAACCGGAGGGCCTCCTGGCCCGCGTGCACGACCCCCACGGCGCGGAAGCCCGGCACCCGCCCCACGTACTGCACGTGCGCGTCGGCCAGCCGGGGATCGTCCTCCACGACCAGGGTGCGGATCACCGCGCGCCGACCAGGTACGGCAGCCGGACGGTGAACACCGCGCCCTCGTCCCGCTCGACCTCGACCGTTCCGCCGTACCGGTCGATGATCTGCCCGACCAGGGCCAACCCGAGACCGCGGCCGTGCAGCCGGTCGCCGGTCGGTTTGGTCGACCAACCCCGCCGGAACGCCTCGCGCACCTGCTCCGCGCGCAGGCCGGCCCCGGTGTCCGCCACCCGGACCAGGATGGCGTCGTCGTCCTCGCATGCGGTGACGGTGACCCGCCGGGGCGGTTCGGCGGCCAGCGCGGCGTCGATCGCGTTGTCCACCAGGTTGCCCACCACGGTCACCAGGTCGCGGGCCTCGACCGAGCCGCCGCGCACCGCGGTGTCCGGCGTGACCATGAACTCGATCCCCTTCTCGTGCGCCTGCGCGGCCTTGCCCAGCAGTAGCGCGGCCAGGGCCGGCTCCGCCACCGCGCCCACCAGCTGGTCGGCGAGTCGCTGGGTGGCCGCGAGCTCGGCGGTGGCGAACTCGACCGCCCGCTCCGGGTGGCCCAGCTCGATCATGGTCACCACGGTGTGCAGGCGGTTGTCCGCCTCGTGGGCCTGGGCGCTCAGCGCCTCGGCGAAGCCGCGAACCGTGTCCAGCTCCCCGGTCAGCGCCTCGAGGTCGGTGTGGTCGCGCAGGGTCACCACGGTACCCAGGTCGCGGCCCTCCCAGCGGGCGGTCGTCTGGTTCACCACCAGCACCCGGCCGGCGTTGAGGTGGATCTCGTCGACGCAGTCCCGGCCGGAGTCGAGGGCCTCGGCCAGGGGTTCGGCCAGCGCCAGCTCGGTCACCGGCCGGCCGACCGCCTCCTCGGTCAGCCCGAGCAGCCGCACCGACTCGTCGTTCGCCAGCTGCAGCCGCCGGTCCCGGCCGACCAGCAGCAGCCCCTCCCGGACCGCGTGCAGCACGGCGTCGTGGTACTCGTACATCTGGGTGAGCTCGTCCGGGCTCAGCCCGTGCGTCTGGCGCCGGAAACGGCGGCTCACCAGGTAGGTCCCGGCGGTCGCCACGGCCAGCGCGCTCACCACGACCGCGAGCAGCACCGGCAGCTCCCGGCGCAGCTCCCGGTCCACGCTGGCCAGGGCGATGCCGGCGGAGACCAGGGCCCGCACCGTGCCGTCCGCCGCCCGGATCGGCGCCACCGCCCGCACCGAGGGCCCGAGCGTGCCGGTGTAGGTCTCGGTGAAGGTCCGCCCGGCCGCGGCTTCCTCGGTGTGGCCGAGGAACTCCCCGCCGATCTGCGCCGGGTTGGGGTGTGAGCAGCGGATTCGCCGGGTCGTCATGAACACCACGAAGCTGGTGCCGGTCGCCTCCCGGGCCTTCTCGGCCAGGGGCTGCAGCGCTTGCGAGCAGCGGGCGAGGTCGAAGGTGGGGTTCTCGCCGAACGCGGCCGCCGCCTCCGGGGACTGGGCCAGCGACTCGACCACGGCGAGCACCCGCTGGGTGGCGTCCCGCTCGACGTCCCGCCGGGTGTCGACGTACTCCACGACGGCCCCGGCCCCGACCAGCAGCGTGATCACCAGGACCTGGAGGGCGAGCAGTTGCTGGGCCAGGCTGCGCGTGCGCAGCTTCGGACGGGGCATGCACGAAATGTACGCAACGGTGACGCCAGTCACGCCGTTTGTGACAGTTCGAGCCACCGATCCCGACCCTGGAGAGATCATGGCCGATCAGCTCGCACCCGACGGAACGCCCACGCCGGCCGATACCGGCGCCTCCGGGCGCCGAGATCGCACGCACTACCTCTACCTGGCGGTGATCGTCGCCGTGCTGGCCGGCATCGTCGTCGGGCTGGTCGCACCGGAGACCGGCAAGGCGCTCAAACCGCTCGGGACCGGGTTCGTCAACCTGATCAAGATGATGATCTCGCCGGTCATCTTCTGCACCATCGTGCTCGGGATCGGCTCCATCCGGCAGGCGGCCAAGGTGGGCAAGGTGGGGGCGCTCGCCCTCGGCTACTTCCTGTCGATGTCCACGGTCGCGCTGATCATCGGCCTGCTGGTCGGCAACATCCTGCACCCCGGGGAGGGGCTGACCATCTCGGAGAGCGCCCGGGAGGCCGGCCGGGCCACGGTCGGCGGTGAGGCGCAGGGGACCACGGAGTTCCTGCTCGGGATCATCCCCAAGACGTTGGTGTCCCCGCTGGTGGGCGACTCGGTGCTGCAGACACTGTTCGTGGCGCTACTGGTCGGGTTCGCCATCCCGGCCCTGGGGCAGTCGGGTCAGGCGCTGCTGCGCGGGGTGAAGCACGCCGAGCGGCTGGTCTTCCGGGTGCTCTCGGTGATCATGTGGGTGGCGCCGATCGGGGCGTTCGGCGCGATGGCGGCGGTGGTCGGGGCGACCGGCTGGTCGGCCCTGGTCGAGCTGGGCAAGCTCATGATCGGCTTCTACATCACCTGCGCGCTGTTCATCGTGCTGGTGCTCGGCCTGATCCTGCGGCTGGTCACCGGGATCAACATCTTCGCGCTGATGCGGTACCTGGCCCGGGAGTACCTGCTGATCGTGTCCACCTCCTCGTCGGAGGTCGCGCTGCCCCGGCTGGTCGCGAAGATGGAGCACATGGGGGTGTCCCGCCCGGTGGTCGGGATCACCGTGCCGACCGGCTACTCGTTCAACCTCGACGGCACCGCCATCTACCTGACCATGGCCTCGCTGTTCGTGGCGTCGGCCCTCGGCACCCCGCTGGCCCTCGGCGAGCAGATCTCGCTGCTGGTGTTCATGATCATCGTGTCGAAGGGCGCCGCCGGGGTGACCGGGGCCGGGCTGGCCACGCTGTCCGGCGGGCTGCAGGCGCACCGGCCGGACCTGGTCGACGGCGTCGGCCTGATCGTCGGCATCGACCGCTTCATGTCCGAGGCGCGGGCGCTGACGAACTTCTCCGGGAACGCGGTGGCCACCCTGCTGATCGGTAAGTGGGTCGGCGAGTTCGACCCGGTACAGGCGGAGCGGGCGCTCAGCGGGGCGGACCCGTTCGACGAGGCGACGATGCTCGACGAGCACCACGGCGACGACTCCGGAGCCCCCGACTCGGAGGTGCCGGCCGTCGTCGGCGCCCGCTGAGCCGACTACCCGAAGGGGCCGGCCGTCGATCCGACGGCCGGCCCCCGTCCTTCACCTCGACGTGGTAGCTATAGACCGTCTGGTCGTCATCGACGGTGAAGGAGCCCGACCGTGACCAAGGTACAGACCATCACCGGCTGGGGGCCGCTGGCCACCCCGATCCACGGCGACGCGGCCGGCCCGGGCGACCCCACCTGGAAGGACAACGCGTACATCGCCTTCTGGGACCTCGAGCGCCGCGTCTTCGGCAGCGTGCACGTGTCGACCTCGCCGAACGCCACCGGCGCGCAGCGGGCCCGCTGCTCACTGCGCTGCGCGGACCTACCGCCGGTGGAGATCGTCGAGGAGCTGCCGCCCGGGAAATTCGCCAGCCGGTCGATCTCCTTCGGCCTGGACGGCACGATCGACGTCGAGCACCCGGAGCTGTCCGCGCGGTGGACCAACACCCCGCTGATGACCCCGGCCGACTACTCCGACACCGGGCTCATCCCGCCGCTGGTGCCGGGCCGGCCGCTGCAGCACTTCCAGCAGGGCTGCCGGCTCACCGGCGAGGCCACCGTGGCCGGCCAGCGGTTCGAGGTGGACGCGGTGGGCATGCGCGACCGCACCTGGGGCTTCCGGGACGAGTCGGCGCAGTGGATCGAGTACGCCGGCGTGGTCGGCCTGTTCGGCGACACCTTCGTCACCTCGATGAAGTTCCTCGGCGTGGACGGCGGACTGATGACCGACGGGTTCGTCATCACCCCCGACGGCCCGACCAGCATCACCGAGATGAAGCTGCGCCGGACCGCCGCCGCCCAGTTCCTCGCCGCCACCCTCACCCTCGGCGACGGCTCCACCCGCACGATCACCCTGCGCGAACGCGAAGCGGGGTTCTTCGTGCCCATGGGCGCCGAGACCGACGGCCCCGCGTTCGGCACCTACGACGACTTCATGGCCCTGGACCTGGACGGCACACCCGGCGGAGGCTTCTGCGAGCAGGGCATCGTCCACCGCGTGCACTGACGTCCCGGGTTGGTGTCGGGTCGCAGATCTTGCCCACCTGCTACGTGACTGGCCATGGACCCAGGGCAACGCTCTCGCCGCGCCCGTGGTCGTCGAGACGCACCACCAGCTGGTCCAGATCGTCGTAGTCGAAGTGCACCGACAGCCGGCCCTCGAGGTCGACCTCCATTCCGTCGAGGAACAACAGGTCGAGCAGATCGTCCTTCGTGCCGGTTCCGTACCACTCGACCCACCCAGGTGGGGCGTGGTCGACGGCGTAGAGCTTGATGGCCGGAAGTCTCTCCAGAGCCGCCTGTATCCGCTGGGAACCGGCCAGCACGCGGCTTCGCACGGACGACTCGGACTGGCCGGGAGCGATCTCGAAGAGGATCTCCAGATCGCGCTCACCGTTCATCCGAGGCCGCCGGATCACCGGCTCGACCTCGATCGACCCAACCAGTTCACCGACATCAGCCCGGTGGACGAGCCGGCCCAACCATGGATCCACCAGCTCGGTCCACCTACGGTCGTCCACGAACAGATCATGCACGTGCCGTGTCCGGGGCTGTCGGGGGAATGTGCTCCGATTGCGGGGTGAGTGAACCGGAGCAGGACGACTGGGACGGCAATGAGCGTCTGGCCGGGCTGATGGACGAAGGCCGCCAGGTCGCCGGGGAGGACTTCGCCGATCTGGTGTTCGCCGGGCAGCTGTGGCGGGATCGCCGGTTCGTGTCCTGCCGGTTCACCGAGGCGGACCTGCGCGGGCTGCGGACCGAACGGTGCGAGTTCACCCAGTGCGACTTCAGCGGGGCCGACCTCGGTGAGTCCGAGCACCGGGCGACGGCGATGCGGGCCTGCGTGTTCACCAGGGCAACGCTCACCCAGGCTCGTTTCCGGGGGTGCTCGCTGCTGGGTTCGCAGTTCACCGACTGCCGGATGCGGCCGCTGACCATCACCGACAGCGACCTCAGCCTGGTCTCCCTCGGTGGCACCGACCTGCGCAAACTCGACCTGAGCGGGTTGCGGATGCGTGAGGCGAACCTGGTCTCGACCGATCTGCGCGGCGCCGTGCTGCGTGGTACCGACCTGTCCGGCGCGCGGCTGTCCGGTACCCGCCTGGAGAACGCGGACCTGCGCGAGGCCACGGTGGACCCCGGCTCGCTGCGCCAGGCCCGCGTCGAGGGAGCTCGGGTGGACCTGATCACGGCGGTGGGCTTCGCCACGGCCCACGGCCTCGACGTGGACCTCACCGGCACCGGATCCCTGGGACCGGCGGGTTAGCGGTGGCCGGTGAACCAGCCGCCGTCGGTGGTCGAGGGTGGGGGTAGGTCGAGGACGCGGGCGAGTTCCTGGCTCGGGGGGTTGCTGATCGGGAAGGCCGCGCCGGGTTCGAGCAGCCCGGCGTCGATCATCATCGTGCCCAGGCGCAGGAAGATGACGGCCAGACGTAGGCCGGCGAACACGTAGTGGAAGTCGAAGTCGCGGACGGTTCGGCCGGCGAGTTCCTCGTAGCGCCGGAGCGTCTGTTGCCGGGTGGGGAATCCGGGTGGGCTGGGTAGGCCGAAGCCGGCGGAGTACACGCGGTTGAGATAGACGAACCACGCGAGGTCGAGCTCGGGTGGGCCGAGGCTGGCCAGTTCCCAGTCCAGGACGGCGGTGACGGTCTGGTCGGGTCCGAACATGAGGTTGCCGAGGCGGGCGTCGCCCCAGCAAAGGACCGGCGCCTCGGTGTCGGTGGGTGCGTAGGCCGTGGCCCAGCCGAGGGCGGCGTCGATGGTGGGGTGGGCGTACGCACCGGCGGTGGCGCGGTAGAACCGCTCCCAGTGCCGTAGGTGCTGGCCGATGAGGGTGCCGGGCCGGTCTGGGTGCCCGAGGGTGTCCGGTCCGAATCCGCTGGTGTCGGCGCGGTGGACGCCGACGATGGCGGCGAGTCCGTTGTCGAACAGCGTGGCTTGCCGGTCGGCGGGCAGTTCCAGGAGCCACCCGGCGGCGGTGAAGGGTGGGTCGTCGGGCAGCACGATGCCGGGGAGCCGGTTCATCAGCAGGAACGGGGCACCGAGGACGGCGGCGTCGTGCTCGATGAGGTGCACGGCGGGGGCGGGCAGGTCGGTGCTGGTGCGCACGGCGTCCATGGCCGCGCGTTCGAGTTCGAAGCTCTGCCAGGGCAGTACACGGCCGCCGGGGTGGATCAGACGCGCGACGAGGTCATCGGCGCGCCGAACCGTGCCCTGCGCCCAGCTGACACGGAACAGGATGGTTTCGCTGGACATTCCGCTGGAGTGCGGGATATGCAGGTCGGTGACCGACACGTCCCGGCTGTCGGGGTGGGTGGCCTGCCACCAGGCGGCGAGGCTGTGGGCGGCCTTGTCGGGGTGGAGGATGTTCCTGAGCGCCACGGCTCGTCAGCCTTGCCCAGGCTGGGTGGCGAAGGGCGAGCCGGGGCGCAGTGGGATCTGCGGACAGGGCAGCATAGAGCGGCGGAACCCGCGTTCGAGGTTGCCGTAGCCGATCTCGCCGTCGGGCCAGGTCCAGGCCACGATCGATTCATCGGCGATGAGCGGGTCGCCGTCCTGGAAGTGCGGGTCGGTGGCGGCCCCGTTGAGGTTGTGGTTGGGGTCGGCGTAGGTCATCGTCACCGTGTGCCGCACCTGACCGGGCAGCTCGAGACGGGTGCCGTCGCCGCGGTGCAGGCTGAGGGTGACGTCGTGGGGGTGGCCGCCGTGCGCCGTGGTGCCGGTCAGGTTGAAGTCGCCGAAGACTTCGGTGACCCCGTCCTCGGTGATCATGGCGACGGTGGCGTTGACCTCGGGGGTGTGGCGGCGCCACATGGTGAAAACCCCGACCGCCCGCCGGGATCGCGGCCAGACCGAGTAGGTCCACACGTGGCCGCCGTAGCGGTCGAAGTTGCGTTCACCCCGGGAGTGGTCGCGGACTCCAGCACCGTCGATCGTCCAGGTCCGGCCCAGGGCGGTCAGTGATCCGACGGCGGTGAAGCCCTGTTCGTGGTGCAGGCCGCCCATGCCCCAGTCGATCTCGCCGGACATGGCGGCGTGCATGTCGTATACCGGGACGACGGCGGTCAGGTCGATCTCGAAGCGGAACGGGGTGGCCACGCCGGCGCCCACCAGCTCCCGGGCGAGTTCGTCGGTGGAGGAGATCTGCCCGGCGCCGTCGAAGCTCAGCCGCCACCGCTGGTGCGGGTCGACGCAGCGGATCTTCAGGTTCCCGGTGTCCGGGCCGGCCGGGTCGGTGGTGCGGCCGTAGGAGCGGTCGACCAGCACGACACCGTCGGGCAGCATCGCGTAGGTCTGGGCCCACCACATCGTCTTGTCCTCGGGCACCACCCCGACGTGCAGCCACACCCCGACCTGCTCGGCGGGACTCCACACCGCGAAGAACATCGTCTCGCTCCACATCGGCGAGGCGTGATCCGGAGCGGCGAGCAGGTCGCTACGTGGGTCGAGTTGGAACGGGTTGTCGCCGTGCAAGGTCCGCGACGACGCGACCATCAGGTCCCGTACGGCGTGATCGTTCATGTCGACTCTCCCTTGAACAACGTTCCTATACGCTGTGTCGATACGTCCAGAAGCTACAGTTGGCCCGGCGCACTGTCCAGCACGGATACCCAGGGAGGGCTGATGCCCCAGGCCTCGCCGCGAGCAGCGGCGGCACGGGTTCGTCGTGGCACGCTGGATCTGACCGTGATCGCCGAAACGGCGTTGCGGATCATCGACCAGGGCGGGATCGACGCCCTGACCATGCGTACCCTGGCTGCCGAGCTCGGGTCGAGCGTCAACACCCTCTACTGGTACGCCCGGACCAAGGACGAGATCCTCGCCGCCGTCGGCGAACTTGTCATCGCCCAGGTGCACATCCCCGACGGCGGAGACTGGGACGAACGCCTGGCCACGATCATGAAGGGGCTACGGGCAGTCCTGCTCGCCCACCCGGGATTGGGCGCGATCGGGGTCAACCAGCCCACCAGCGGCCCCGCCTCACTCCGGCTGACCAACGAGATCCTCGGACTCCTGCGCGCCGGCGGCCTGACCGAACCCCGCGCGCTGGCCGCCATGCGGATCCTCACGGGCTACGCCTACGGCACCACCGCCATGGGCCTCGCGTACGTCAGTGAGGGTGCCGAGGCCTACCGCACCCACATTCGCGGCGCCTCCCCCGACCAGTACCCCCACCTGGCGGCCGTCGGCCCACACCTCGCCGGAGACAACTCAAACGAGACCTTCGAGCTCGGACTACAACTCATCCTCGACGGGCTGCGCCGACGCACCTGACCAGGTTCCTGTGCTGGACCCTCGGCGGGGTCCGCCGCCGATGCGGAGACGCTAACGGGGCAGACCGAGGATGCGCTCGGCGAGAATGTTGCGCTGGATCTCGCTGGTGCCGCCGAGGATGGTCTGGGCGTGCCCGACCAGCATGGCCTGGACCAGCGGCTCGTCCCGCTCCGACCAGACCGCGTCCGGACCGAGGGCGTCGGTGCCCAGGTCGCCGATGGCCTTGTGCGTCTCCGAGCTGAGCAGCTTGAGCACCGAGAACGACGGCGCCCCGGGCTCGACCCCCTGCTGGAGCGCCCGGTCCCAGGTGGCCCGCAGCAGCCATACCCGGATCCACAGGTCGGTCACGTCGTCGCGTAGAGCGTCGTCCAACCGGCCTCGGGCCCGGGCGGCGGCCAGTACGTCGTCCAGTGCCCGGAACATGCCGACCGCGTTCGCGCCGAGCGACAGGCGCTCCCGGCCGAGCGTGAGCGTCGCGACCTTCCACCCCTCGCCCTCAGCCCCGATCAGCGCGTCGGCGGGCAGCTCGGCGGCTTCGAAGAACACCTCGTTGAACTTGCTCTCGCCGTCCATCTGCACCAGCGGCCGCACGGTCACCCCGAGGACGTCCATCGGCACCGCGAACATGGACAGCCCGCCGTGCCCGGGACCGCCGGTGCGAGCCAGCAGCAGCCCGTACTCGGCGGACCTCGCCCCGCTGGTCCACACCTTCTGCCCGTCGACCCGCCAGCCACCGCTCTCCGTGCGGACCGCCCGGGTGCGGACGGAGGCCAGGTCGGAGCCGGCGTCCGGCTCGGAGAACAGCTGGCACCAGATGTCCTCACCGGTGCGGATGCGCGGTAGATGACGCTCCTGCTGAACCTCCGAGCCGTAGGCCATCAGCACCGGCCCGACCAGGTCGGCGCTGATCAGGCTGAACTGGCGGGGCAGCCCGGCCCGGGCAGCCTCCTCGGCGAACGCCGCCTGGTCGGCCACGCTCGCGTCCCGCCCACCCCAGCGGGCCGGCCAGTGCAGGCACGCGTACCCGGCGTCGGCCAGCAGCCGCTGCCAGGCCCGACCGGCGCTGAGGTCGTCCGCGGTGGGGGTGGCACCGTAGTCACGCAGGCCCGCCGGGCGGTCGACGGCGGCCAGCCACGCCCGGGCCTCGGCCCGGAACCCGGTCACGGGTTCACCGCCAGCGCCGGCACCAGGTCGGCCACCACCCGACGCTGCTCGGCCACCGTGCCGAACAGCACCGCGCCCGACCGGGACCGTTTGACGTGCAGCTGCACCGGGTGCTCCCAGGTGTAGCCGATCCCGCCGTGCACCTGAACGGCGTCCGAGGCGCAGCGCAGGTAGGTCTGCGAGCACACCACCCGGGCGATCGCGGCCAGCAGCGGAACCTCAGGGTCGCCGGAGTCGAGGCCCCGGGCCAGCGCCCAGGACGCGCTACGGGCGGTCTCTAACGCGACCAGCATGTCCGCGCACCGGTGCTTCACCGCCTGGAACGAGCCGATCGGCCGGCCGAACTGGATCCGGCTCTTCGCATACTCCACTGACATCTCCAACACCCGAGCCGCCCCGCCGACCTGCTCGGCGGACAGCGCGGCCACCGCGTGCGGCAGGGCCCGTGCGGCAATCTCCAAGCCCGCCCCGGGCGACCCGACCATCGTCGCCGGGACGCCGTCCAGCCGGACGCTCCCCAGCCTTCGGGTGCGGTCGGAGGTCCGGGGGGTGTCGACGACCGGACCGTCGCCCTCGACGGCGAACAGGCTGATCTGCTCGCCGTGCCGGGCCAGGACCAGCAGGAGGTCCGCGACCCCCGGGTCCAGCACGTGGGTCTCCTCGCCGCGCAGCTCCCAGCCGTCCCCCGCCCGGGTGGCGGTGACCGGTACGTCGCCCGGCCCCTGTCGGGTGCGGCCGGTGAGCGCGGCGGTGGCGATCAGGCCCCCCGCGGCGAGGGCCGCCAACCAATCGCCGGTGCGGTCGGGGTCGGCGGCGGCCAGCATCAGGGGCGCGGCCAGCCCGACGGTGGCCAGGTACGGCGCGCAGGCCAGCGACCGGCCCAGCTCCTCGAACACCACAGCCTGCTCGGCCGACCCCGCCCCGGCCCCGCCGAACTCCTCCGGCACGGCAACACCTTGCAGGCCCAGCCGCGTGGCCATCGCCGACCACAGCTCGGGGTCGTAGCCGCGCCGAGTCTCCATTGTCGCGCGGACCACCGGCTCCGGAGATTCCCTGTCCAGGAAGGTTCGGACCGTCGTGCGCAGGTCACCAAGTTCGTCCGACCGCATCGTCATGCTGTAACTCCGCACCTACCCGTCGTGCGATCCTCGTGATCTTGCGGCGGCGCTTGCCCGCTCCGGGTGAGCAGCGGCCAGAGCCCGTCGGCGCCGGCGGCCAGGGCCCGGCGGGCCACCTCGGCGTTCCAGTAGGCCTCGTCGCCGTCCTCGTCCCGCCAGGCCCACAGCCGGGTGGTGACGTGGCGCAGGGCGTGTTCCTGGGTGAACC
>JAESFN010000942.1_pt1 | contig 17701 bp, 16 predicted proteins | sample 9269411 | NCBI WGS metagenome assembly JAESFN01 (sample SAMN14505399, study PRJNA617100) | algae metagenome | isolation source: Iphinoe sp. HA4291-MV1 and co-occurring heterotrophs from trail next to... | place: USA: Maunawili Falls, Hawaii | collected 2009-07-25
CGCGCGAGCGGTTTCCTCACCCATGCTCATCACATTCAGTTGATGACCGAGGAAGACGCAGATCAGTGAACCGCCGATCAGGAACGGTGAGATTTGCCAGAAGGTGTCCAATTCGCGACCCGCCACCGATCCGGCGAGCCAGAAGCGCACGATATCCATCGTGCGTTCATCGAGCAGGAGTAAGGTGCTGGTCCAGGCGCCGAGCAGCGAGGAGATGATCACTCCGGCGAGAGCGAGCTTCACCGGTGTGGCGCCATCCCGCCCGGCAGCAGCGACCCCGAAAACCAGCGCCGCGGCGATGAAGGCGCCGCCGAAGGCGAACCAGACGTATTGATAGGGCTGCGTGACCCCGAGATAGAAGATGGCGGTGACGATGGCGAAACTGGCGCCGCTGCTTACTCCGAGAATCGAGGAATCGGCGAGCGGATTGCGCGTGACCGCCTGCATCGTGGCGCCTGCCACCGCCAATCCTGCCCCAACACCCATCGCGATGATCGTGCGCGGTACCCGCAGGGTGCGCACCACCATCTGGGCGTAGTTGGTGTCGTCGTAGTGGAAAACGGCGTTCCAGGCATCGCGCGTCGAGATACCGAGCGAGCCGATGCGGAGACTGAGCAGCGCCACCGCCAGCAGTGCGGCAATGGCGAGTAAAAGACCGAGCGGCCGGCCAATCAGCAACCGCCGGCTGGGGCGTTCCTCATTCGTTATCGCGGGAATCGCGCCCGGGGCGGCGGCGGTCATCGATCACAAGTCCCTATGCGAGTATCGAGCACGGTAATCCCGAGTCATTCCGTCAGAAATCCTAGAGTCGCGGGCAACGCCTGTCAACGTGATTCGGGTCTGCTTCACAACTTATTCACCTGGTTGCGCGTCGTGCTGCACAATCTCCGTACACGGATATCCGATCATGACGCTAAGATATCAGCGCTGTCCCGGCGAATTGTTGACGCCGGTCGACGCGAGGGAACTCGATTCTTCGTCGGAGTGATACGAATGACAGTGAACGAAGCGCGCTTCAGCACCCAGCGCTTCCCGATGGCATTCCGCGCCCTGGAGGTGCTTCGGGTCGAGCGGCTCAATACCCGGATGGTGCGGGTGACGCTGGGTGGCGACGACCTGGACGGATTTCAAACGCTCTCCCCGGACGATCATCTCAAGGTGATTTTTCCGGAGAATCCGGACGAGCGGCCGGTTTTGCCGCAGCGCACGGAAACCGGATTCGCTTACCCGGAGGGGGCTTCGCGCCCGGTGATGCGCGATTACACCCCCAGCCGGTTCGATGCGGTGACTGGGGAGCTCGATCTCGATTTCTTCATTCACAGTGAGGGGCCGGGCTCGACCTGGGCGGCGCAAGCCCGCCCGGGGCAGGTGATCGGCACCGCCGGTCCGCGTGGATCGCACATCGTGCGCTACGACTTCGATTGGTATCTCCTCTGCGGTGATGAAACGTCGATCCCCTCGATCGCCCGCCGCCTGGGCGAGCTTCCTGCCGGGGTTCGCGCCTTTGCCTTCATCGAAGTCGCCAACGGCGGGGATGAGCAACCGCTGCCGACCGCTGCTGACGCCACGATCGCCTGGATTCACCGCGAGGAAGCTGGCGCTGGTGAAACGAACCTGATCCAGCGCTCCCTGCAGTGGTTCGAGTTTCCGGAGGGTGAGGGTTTCGTTCACGCCACGGGTGAAGCGAACGATCTCCGCGCTCTTCGTCGCTACCTGATCGACGATCGTGGGCTTCCAAAGGAGACCACCTCATTCTCCGGACACTGGAAGCGCAATACCCCCGATTTCGACCATCACGAGGAGATTTAGTTATCCGTAGGCGCGTCGCCCGTTGTCCGTAGCTTCGGATAACGGGCGACGGACAACGGATAACGCGCTACTTCCCGAATGCGTCGTCCCAAGCTTCGGCCGGGATCATGCGGCGGACGTGGCGGATCACGAGGGCGACGATGAGGACATCGTCGAGCTGGCCGATCACCGGCAGGAAATCAGGGACGATGTCGATCGGGGAGGCGATGTAAATCGCCAGCCCGACCAGCCACCAACGCGCCCGCCGCGGCACGCGCGGATCTCGAGCGAGCCGACGCAACCTCCCGGGTATTTTAGCCGCCTCAATTCCGAGCTCACGCAGGTAGGCTGCTCCCTCAGCCGGGCTCATCTTCGCGCGCCACATCACGATGAGCGCGATGACAAAAAGCACCGCGATCACTGAAACCACGATGATGGCGATGTTCAGCAGAATGCCCATGACCGCCGTTTAGCCCTCGGCGTCTCGCGTGGCGGTATCGGCGCGGGCGAGCATGGCCGTGGCGAATTCCTTGCGGCGGAAGAAGAGGCGAATCTCCTGCCAGAGCTCGGGGCGAGTGCGTCCCAGCTCCAGCAATTCCGGTGAAAACGTGATATCGCCCTGAGCGCGCTGCTCGGTCATGAACTCAGTTGAAAGCAGCTCTGCCAGGTAGAGCGTACCGATATCCGACCACTTCTTTCGATAGTAGGCGTGTAGCTTCGCGACCTCCTCGATCGTGAGCGGATGCCCCTCATCGTCGCTGAAGGCGGCGCGCCAATCGACGCAGACCAGCAACTCGTTGAGCAGATCGACCGCTTCGCCGTTGCGCACGCGCAGCAGCAATTCGTCGACACGAGCCCGGTTGTAGGGGAGATCGTGCGGGGTTTCAGGGAACTCTTCCCCGCCGAGACTACGAATTGATCCTGGAATTTCATCAGCCATTGTTGTGAAAACGCTCCTTCTGATCGTTGCTAATCGTATCAGCGCGTGGGCAAACGTTTTGCGGGAAATTGATCAATTTGTCGCAAAGAATGAAGGGTTATGACCACAACTTGGTATACTCCGTCCGGCTGTGCGGCGAGTGGGTGTTGTCGCGTTGTCGATCGTGGCAGTGGTGACGAGCGGCCGCCGCATCTAGCTCGACTGGCGCCAAAGCGCGTCCATCCAGAGGAGCCCCAAATTTGATTCGCCCAATGTCGGCGTTATTCGGCTATTTCAGCCGCGATCTCGGCATAGATCTGGGAACAGCGAACACGCTCGTGTACGTGCGTGGGAAGGGCATCGTCATTTCCGAGCCCTCCGTTGTTGCCATTGATAAGAAAACGCGCCGCGCGCTTGCTGTCGGTCTCGACGGCAAAGCGATGGTCGGCAAAACGCCGGAGAGCATTATCGCGATCCGCCCGCTCAAGGATGGTGTGATCGCCGATTTCGACACCGTCGAGATGATGCTGCACTACTTCATTCGCAAGGTGCACACGCAGCGCTTCATGGCGCCGCACCCGCGCGTGGTGATTGGTATCCCCAGCGGCGTGACCGAGGTGGAGAAGCGAGCGGCGAAGGATGCCGCGCTTTCCGCCGGTGCACGCGAGGCCTACACGATCGAGGAGCCGATGGCGGCCGCGATCGGGGCGGGGCTGCCGATCAACGAACCGGTCGGCAACATGATTGTCGACATCGGTGGTGGCACCACCGAGGTGGCGGTGATCTCGCTGGGCGGTATCGTGGTCAATCATTCGATCCGGGTTGCCGGTGATGAGATCGATGAAGCGATCATGAATTACGCCCGTCAGGATCACGGATTGATTATCGGCGAGCGCACCGCTGAAATGGCGAAAATCTCCGCCGGTTCGGCGTATCCCCTCGAAGAGGAAGTGCGCTTCACCCTGCGTGGGCGCGACCAGATGTCAGGTCTGCCGAAAGCCGTCGAGGTCAGCTCGGTCGAGCTGCGTGACGCGATTTCGCAGCCGGTTAACACGATCGTGCAGTTGGTGAAAACGGCGATGGAAGAAACCCCACCGGAACTGCTCACCGAAATCATGATTAACGGCATCACGCTCGCCGGTGGCGGCGCGCTGCTGCTTGGTCTCGATCGCCGGTTGCAAAATGAGTTGCGCATCCCGGTTAATCGCGCCACCGATCCGCTGAACTGCGTGGCGCTCGGCACCGGGCGGGTGGCGGAAGCGCTGCATCTCTATGAGCGGGCGCTGGCCTCGGGTCAGGAAACACGCCGCTAGCCAGCATCAACTGAAGGGGCTACGGGCGATGTACTTTCAGCACACACCCGAGATCTGGAGCCAATTCCCCGAGCTGGTTCCCGGCATGCTGGCGGCCGATGGCATTACCGCGGACGTCGATGTTTCCGAGGCGGTTGCTCGTTACAGCGCGATCGCGGCTCAGCGCCTCGATGGCCGCACCGAATCGGAGCTGCCGGAAATCCAGGCCTGGCGGCGTGGATTCGGCAAAATGGGATTGAAGCCCACCCAGTATCGCTGCGCCTCGGAAGCGCTGTTGCGGCGTTTCCGCAGCGAGGGCGCTCTCCCGAGCATCCTGCCCCTGATCGATCTCTACAATGCCATCTCGATCGCCTACGCCATCCCGATTGGTGTGCTCGACGCCGATAAGGTGGCGGGCGGTATTACCGTCTGCCACGCCAAGGGCGACGAGCGCTACACCACCTTCGGCGGGGAGATTGAGACGCCCTATGAGGGTGAGGTGATCTTCCGCGACGATGATGGCTGGGCGCACGCCCGTCGCTGGACCAACCGCCAGAGCGGCCGCTCGGCGGTGAGTGCCGACACCACGCGCGTCGTTTTCGTCTGCGAAGCGGTGCACGAAACTGCACGCGGGGATGTTGCGCGGCTCCTCGAATCGGTCTCCACCGAGCTGCAATCGATCTGGGGCATTTCCTCCCACTCGATGATCCTCACACCGGCCAACCCCCGGTTCGAGAGCGAGCGCTAGCGCCGGGGTCAATCTCGCATTACCAGTGTTCACCCTCGACCGCACGGAGCTCCAGGCGTCGTCCCGTGATTTCGGCTGGTTGTGACCGGCTGGCATGCTATGCTGATTCGACCCCGCGGACGGGTGCCGCGTTGCGGCTGTTTCAGGAGTCTTCGTGTCGCCATTCACCATCAGACATCGCATCGCGATCGTGGCTGTGCTTGCCGCCGCCTGCATCCTCATGCTGGCGCTCGATAGCCAGGGGCTGCTCGATCCGGTGCGCACCGGGCTTCGCCAGGGGCTTTCCCCGATCGAGAGCCTCAGCGATTCGATCGTGCGCGACCGCAAATCGGATAGCGAGCTCCAGCGCGAGAACGACGCGCTGCGCGCCGAGCGCGATGCGCTTGCCGCTGAGGTCGCGCGGTTGCGGGAGGTCGAGACCGAGGTCAATCAGCTGCGGGCACAGCTCAACGTGCAGGATGCACGGCCAGACTGGCAGATGGTGACCGCGCGCGTTTCCTTCCCCGATCCAAACAATTTGAACAAGTTCATCACGATCAATAAGGGAAGCGCCGACGGAATCCAGAAAGGGATGGCGGTCGTCGATCCCAACTATTTTGTCGGGCTCGTCACCGAAGTGAGCGAGCACTCGGCGAAGGTGACGCTGGCGATCGATATGACCGCCGTTGTCTCGGCGCAGGATCAGGCAACCGGCGCGGCCGGTAACGCCTACGGAATGTGGCAGGAGAATGGGCGAATCCAGCTCCGCCACGTCGATCGCTCGTCAACCCTGAAAGACAAAGATCCGATCGTCACCTCTTCCAACTCGGCCGTCAGCTCGGCGTACGTTCCGGGCGGGATTCTGATCGGGCAGGTGGATGGCGAGCCGGTGCTCGATAACCAGGGCGATACGCAGACCGTCAATATCATTCCGTTTTGCGATTTCGAAAATCTTGAGGTGGTTTCGGTGATCGTGGCCTACGATCCCTCCACCGATGTGCCAGTAACGCCGGTTCCGGCCACACCAGTGGCTGGGCAGTAAGAGGAGCCGAAATGGCGGTCAAACTCCCCGATCCCCGATTGGCCGTCGCGGTGACCGCGGCCAAGAGCGTTTCGGCGGCGAGTCGCCGCCTGGGGCGCGGCGGCGGCACAGCGGCGCCGGGCCTCGTCGCAGATCGCATCGATCCCCGCCTACTCGGCAAGATTTCTGCCCAACTCGCACGTGGTGCAGTGGTCGTCGCTGGTACGAACGGCAAAACCACCACCTCCCGCATCGTTGCCGATCTCCTCGAAGCTGATGGTGCGCGCGTGGTGCATAACCGCTCCGGCTCGAATCTGGTGCGCGGCGTCGCAGCAGCGTTCGCCGAAAGCTCGAATGTCTTCGGCAGGCCGGGCGGCGACGCCGGGGTGATCGAGGCGGACGAGGCGGCATTCCCCGAGATCGTGCAGCGGGTGCAACCGCGCGTGGTGCTGTTGAACAATCTCTTCCGCGACCAGCTCGACCGCTACGGCGAGCTCCACACTATCGCCACGAAGTGGAAACCGGCGTTGGCCGCGCTTCCTGCTTCGAGCACGGTGGTCGTGAATGTCGACGATCCCGCGCTGGCGGTGCTGACCGATGGGCTCACCGCACGCCGCGTCACCTTCGGTATGCGCGATATCGCCTATCGCCTCGATGAAGTGCCGCATGCAGCCGATTCAATCCGCTGCCCGATCTGCGACACCGCGCTGGAGTACGCCGCGCTCTATCTCTCGCATCTCGGAGACTGGCGCTGCCCTAAATGCGGCGCTGCCCGTCCCGCGCTTGATTTCGCCGGTGAAGCGGTGCAGCTCGACGGGGTGGAGCGATTGACGATGGCGATTGCCGAGCAGAGCGGGGTCACCTGGCCGCTCGAAATCGGGGTGCCGGGTCTGTACAACGCCTACAACGCGCTGGCGGCCTCGGCCGTGGGACGCACCCTCGGGATCAACGCGCGCACGATCGCGGCGACGATGGTCGAGTTCCGCTCGGCGTTCGGCCGCATCGAGCGGCTGACCTACCGCAACCGCAACATCACGATCGCGCTGGTGAAAAATCCGGTCGGCTTCAACGAGGTGCTGCGCATGCTCGTCACCGATGGTGAGCTGACCGTGCCGGCGCTGATCGCGATCAACGATCTCGCCGCTGATGGCCGCGATGTTTCCTGGCTCTGGGATGTCGATTTCGAGCTGCTCGGTGGCGCGGGTGCGCCGATCGCGACGGCTGGTATTCGCGGCACCGACATGGCGAACCGCCTGAAGTACGCTGGGGTGGAGATCGATCGCCTTTCGTCGTTCGAAGGCGAGCTCGATCAGGCGCTCGATCGTTTCGTCGATGCGGTGCCGGACGGCGAAACCGCCTACATTCTGCCGACCTACACGGCGATGCTGGAGATCCGCCAGATTTTGGCGGGCAAGGGAGCGATCCAGCAGTTCTGGGAGCAGTGAGGTGTGCGCGTCGTCCGTTATCCGTCGCCCGTTTTTCGTAACTACGGACGACGGACGACGCGCCTACGGATAACGCACCCCGGTGAAAGGACAGCCCAATGAGTATTGTGATCGGGTGGCTCTACGGCGCGTCGATGAATATCTACGGCGATCGCGGCAATATCATCGCGCTCACCCAACGGGCGAAGTGGCGCGGGATCGATGCCGAGGTCGTTTCCATCGGCGTCGGTGATCCGATTCCGCCGCGCGTGGATATCTATTTCTTCGGTGGTGGGCAGGATCAGGAGCAGATCGCGGTTTCGCACGATCTCGATGGCCCGAAGGGTGCGCGCGTCAAAGCCGACATCGAGGACGGTGCGGCAGCGCTTACCGTTTGCGGCGGCTACCAGCTCTTCGGACACGAATATCGCCCGCACAACGCCGCAGCCCTGCCGGGAATCGGGGTGTTCGACGCGATCTCGACCGCCGGGCCGGAGCGCTTCATCGGCAACGTCGTGATCGAGAGCGAATGGGGTGAGATCGTCGGGTTCGAGAACCACAGCGGGCTCACCCACCTCAATCCCGGGCTAGATCCGCTGGGCAAAGTCCGCGTCGGGCACGGGAATAACGGCAAGGACGGTTTCGAGGGCGCGCGCTACAAGAATGCCATCGGCTGTTATCTGCATGGCGCGCTGCTGCCGAAAAACCCCACCATTGCCGACTGGCTGATTGAAGCCGGAGTTGCCCATTCCACCGGGAATGCGCGCGAGCTTTCTCCCCTCGACGATCGCATCGAACGAGCCGCGCATGCCACCGCCGTGGATCGGGCGGAGCGTACGCGCTAAGCACGTCTTGCGGAAAATACCGCGTAGGTACGCGGATATTTCTCCGCGTGACATGATGGAACATCTTGCACCTGAGCGCCTGATCGGCGAATCTAGTAGTGCCGCGAACGATTCGCGCACATGGAAGCGCCAGTCAAGAAAACGGGTGTTATGACGGGTCCAACCGCCTACGACAACGCAATCATGCCCTGGATTCCGGAGTTGCCGGATGTGCTGCGTGCTCGCCGGGTGATCTCCGGGGTTTTGCCGCGCACGCCGCTGGTGCCGGTACCGGCGCTGAGTGAAAAACTCGGGTTCAATCTCTGGCTCAAGCTCGAATCGGTACTGCCGACCGGCGCGTTCAAAGTGCGCGGCGGTGTGAATCTGGTCAGCATGCTGCCGGATGCGCTGAAGCAGCGCGGGGTAGTGACCGCCTCGACCGGAAATCATGGACAATCGATCGCGTTTGCGGCCCAGGCCGCCGGCGTAACGGCGACGATCTTCGTGCCGGTGGGCGCGAACGAAGTAAAGGTCGCGTCGATGCAGCGGCTGGGGGCGACCGTCGAATTCGCGGGCGCCGACTTCTTCGAAACGACGCGAGCCGCAGCCGCCTTCGCCAGCGATCGCGGTGCGTATTACGTGCATCCTGCCAATGAACCAGCGCTGGTTGCTGGTGTTGCCACCTATTCCCTGGAAATTCTGGAAGAGCTACCCGAAATCGATGCACTGTTCGTCCCGATTGGTGGTGGCAGCGGGCTAAGTGGCGCGAGTATTGCGGCGAAAACGGTTAAACCGTCACTGCATCTCGTGGGGGTGCAGGCGATCGGTGCGCCGACCTCGGTCGAGGCCTGGAAAGCGCGATCCCTTCTTAAAGGGGAGCGTGCTGACACCTTCGCCGAGGGAATTGCGACCCGGGAAGCATTCGATTTGCCGTCGAAACTCTTCTGGGACCGGGTGGATGACATGACACTCGTCAGCGATACTGACCTAAAACGGTCGATGTTGACGATAATGTCTTATGCTCGCGTGGTCGCGGAGGGTGCCGGAGCAGCAGCACTGGCCGCCGCGTATCAGCAGCGAGATGCGCTGCGTGGAAAGAACGTGGTGGGCGTTGTTTCCGGCGGCAATGTCACATTTGACGCGCTGAAGCAGATCGTAGACGAGGAGCGGCCCTGGTGAGCAGACTCAGTGGGTGGTTCGGAGGGCGAGGCCGATCGGACGGGAACGCGACCGTTGTCATGCAATTCGCGCATGAGGTCGTGGAACGCCGTCGCTCGATTCAGGGTGCGATCAACGAGGTCCGCCATCCCTCGGTGCTCGACGTGCTTGCCGACGAGGATTTCCGCATTCTCGGTGACGCGATCGAAACGTCAGCTCCGAACAATATTGAATTTTCGCTGGCGCTGGCGCGGCTAACGCACGCCGCCGCGCGAGCCAAGGGCTTTGACCGCCAGATCGTCGATGCCGCGCTGCGGCTCGATGCACTGCTGCCACCCGATGACACCAGTCGCGAGCGGGAAACCCTGCTGCGCGATGCCTACGCGATCGCCCGGCGCAGCGGCTACGCTCGTGGTGGGCGTGCGGCGCTGGCGCGGCTCGGCGAGCGCGCGGCAGCTTCGAACGATCTCGATCGCTCACGCAAGCTGTTGCAGCAGCAACTCGAAATTTCGGATGAGTCGAGCGATGCAGTGGAAGAGGTTAACTCGGCCATCCTGCTCGGCGATATTCTGCGCCGCGAAGGTGAACCGCTGGTGGCGCAGGTCTTTTACCGCCGCGCGCAGCGCTCGGCGGAGCGGATCGATTACCCCTCCGGGCTGGCGGAAGCGCTGGGACGGCAGGTCGATCTGCTCGATCCGATGACCCCGCCCGATACCGTGGTGAGTCTGCAGCAGCAGGCAGTAACCGCGGCGAAGGCAACCGGCGATCTGGCGCTGCAATCGCGCGTGCAGATGCAGCTGGCCAGCACGCTGGAGCGCATGGGGCGCAACGACGAGGCCGCACAGCTTTACGAGCAGGGCGCCGATCTGGCGCAGCAGACCGGCGATCTCAACTCCGAGGCGCAGGCGCTGGCTTCGCTGGAGGCAACCAGCCGCCAGCGTGGCGATCTGCCCGCGCTGGCGCGGCACCAGCGAGCATTGATGTCGCTGGAGGATCGCATCGGCAATCGCGGCGCCTCGGGTGCGTGGGGCATCGAGCTCGGTATGACGTTGCTCGATCTCGACGATCCGCCGCAGGCACTGGAGTCCTTCCGCCGGGCGCTATCGCTGGCGCAGGGGAGTGCTGATCCGCTGCTGGAGCAGAAGGCACTCGGTGGTATCGGCGCGGCCGAACTGGCGATGAATCACGCCAACGAGGGGATCGAGGCGATCATGCGGGCGCTGGCGATTTCGCGATCGACCAACGATCCCGGCTTCGAAGCGCACTGGCTTTCGACGCTGGCGCAGGCGCTCTGGCGCTTCAACTACACCGAGGATGCATTGCGCGCCGCTACCGACGGGTTGGCGGTTGCCCGGCGCCTCGATGACGGTGCGTTGCAGGCACAGCTGCTCTCGATGGTCGGGCGCATCCAGCTGAATATGGGGCAAACCACCCGCGCTCGCGAAAGCTTCACCCGCGCACTTGAGCTCGCCAAGCGTTCCCGCCTGGCGAACGAGCAAATCCGCCTGCTCAACGCCCTCGGCACGATGTCGCTGAATTCGCGGCAGGTGCAGCAAGCATCGACCTTCTTCTCACAGGCGTTGCAGGTTGCCAACGAGCGTGGCGATCGTCCCGCGGCGGTGCGTTTGCACGCGCGGCTCGGGCAAATTGCGCAGGAACAACGCGATTACACGGCGGCGATGGATCACCTGCGCCGTGCCGTCGATGCTGCCGAGCAGCTCGACAATCCGGCGTTGATGCGGCGCGCGTTGTCGCATCTGGCGGCGGTGCAGCACCGGGTCGGCGATCCCTCGGCCGCGAATAGCTATCGCCGTGCCCTGGGGATTTCGCAGCAACTCGGCGAACGAGGGTCGGAAGCGCTGTTGCGGCTCAATTTCGGTATTCTCCTCGCTGAGCAGCACCAGGAGCAGGACGCCTACGACAATCTTTCCCGCGCCGTCACGCTATCGCGCGATGCGGGTGAGCGCGGGCACGAGATCGCCGAACAGGCGACCGCCTGGCTCGAGCAGATCGGGATCAATCAGCGTCCGGCGCCGGCTGCTGGCCGAGCTTCGTGGGACGAGTACGATCAGGGGTTCGAAGCGCGAGGCGGGCGCGGGCAACGCGACCGGCGCAGCGATTTCGCCGATTTCGGATTCGGTGCTGATGACGATCGGGGGGACCAGGCACTCCCCCCGGGGTGAGCCGGCAACGGAAGTAACCGTTCGCCGGCGTTCGTGACCGACGCCCTCGCAGAGCTCTTCGAGGGCGTTTCTGTGCCCGTTAGTCACCCTGACCTTGACATCAAAAATGGGTACGTACATCATGGAGCAAACGTTATCCGCAGAACGTGAGCTCTTGGCCCCGTGCGTTCGCACCCACGACATTCCCTGGAGGAGTGGTTCGCGTATTGGTCGTTGCCGTTTTGTCGAGGCGATAATGATGCGAGGCCCCGGTTTCCGGTGGCCCCTAACGTAACGGCACAGGGCGAAAATGACTGCCGGGTCAGACGTATCAACAGTTGAGCCGAGTGGCAGTTTTCCGTTCGACGCGGTCATGTCACGGTGTCTAGTCTGGGAAGATCCAGATAGCCGGCGCCGCTATGCCTTGCTTTCCGAGCCAACCAACGACAGCTTGACCGCCCAGCGGGCCGCCGAAGCAGTGATCATCCGTGTGTGGGATAGCCTGCGGGAATCGCGCTATCACGATCCGGCCGATGCTGCCTATCGCGCGCTTGCGAGCGCCCACCAAACGGTGCGGCGGGCGAATCTCCTCCCCGGCGGGCAGCGCAGGGCCGAGCTCGGTCTGGTCGGAGCATCGCTCTGCATCATCGAGCGCGATCAGATGGTGGTTGCCATCGCCGCGCCCGCGCAAACACTGATCCTGCAGGACGATCAACTCGTGGCCTGGCCTCCGTTGGAGGAGCGCCGCTACGAATTCGCCGGGGATGAGGTGCCGGTCGATTCGCTGCCGCTCGGTGGTGGTGAATTTCGCCCGGCGGTTTCGATCACCCAGGTCCTGCCGGGCGATCGCGTTCTGCTCTGCTCCGATCAGGTCGGCGAGCAACTGGCGCGATTGCATCGCGAATACCCCGTGCGGTTTTTTGAGCGTCTGGCGAAGATCATGCGCGAATCGCCGGAAACCGCTGAACCGCGGTTGCGCGAGGTGCTCGGTCCCGGTTCCGCTAATCTCCTCGCGGTGTTTGCCCCAGCCGATCCGCTGACTGCCGATCAGGAGCCGCCACACCTGGTGGTGCGCACGCAATCGCTGGAAACGCTGGCGCGGCGGCGCAACACGATGGCGCCCGAGATCGAGCGTCGCACTGCGCCGACCGAGGAGGGGATGCCCGCGGACGAGCGGGTGATCGCCCCGGTGCTGGCGATGGATAAGCCCGGCAGCATGGCCCCGATCTCGAACCGCGTTTTCACGCGCTACGAGCGCGAGGGAAGCCAGTTGCGGCAATCGCTGAAGGTTTGGATTCCCCGCGGACCGTGGGAAGCGATTCCGCTGTGGAGCGTCGGGCTGGTGATCCTGCTGCTGCTTGCCTTCGGTGGTGGGGCCAAGCTTTACCAGCGGGAGCAGGATCGCCAGGCGCTGGCCGATCGCTATCTCGCCGAGGTCGATCTGCAGCTTTCGTCGCTGGGTGTGACCGGGGACGGGACGGTGTTGCGCGATCAGGTCGCAGCAGCTGAGGCGGCCCTCGATAATGCGCAGAAGAACGGCGCCAGCGAGGATGAGATCAATCAGCGCGAAGGAGCCCTGGTGGCGGCGCGCGACCGCATCAACAACATCACGCGCCTCCAGAACGTGCAGGCGCTGGGCTCGTTGCCGGCGGAAGCGGCGGTGTCGGCGCGTCCGAAACTCGTGCGGGTCGGGTCATCGGTCTACCTCATCGATGGCGCGGTGTATCGCGTGAACGCCACTGATGGTCAGTTGGTCCGCCTGCTCGGCGCCGGGGATAAGGTCGGCAAAATCGACGTCGCGGCGATCAACGACGGTTCCACCGATGGCACGAGTCTGCTGGCGACCGACGGGTTCACGCTCTACACGCTGCAACCGGACGATTCCTGGAAAGCCTCGGCGCTCGGGCTGCGAGCGGCCGGCGAGCCGTGGCAAATGACCGGAGTCGGTGCGTTCGACGGCGCGTGGTACCTGCTGAATGGCGATGCGGGCTCGATCCTCCGCTTCGACCCCAGCGATCTCAGCATCGTGCCGGGTGACTGGACGCAGGGCCGCGCTCGCGAAAGCCTCTCCGGCGCTATCGATTTTGTGGTTGACGGTCATATCTACGTCATCACGAACAAAAACAAATTCGTCGCACTCTACAAAGGCAAAGAGCAGGAGAGCGACAACATTCCGGCGATATCGAACCCGATGGCGATGTACGGCGGAGTCGGCACCAGCTATCTCTGGGTGATGGAGGTGCGTGACGGCGTGCCCACGCTGCTGCGCATCACGCGTGACAGTTACGAGGTCGTGACCTATCAGGTGCCGTTCGATTGGAACGAAGGCGCCGGATTGAACGATCTCTCGCAGGTGAAAGACATTGTGGTGTTGGAGGATCAGGGGCTGGTGGTGTTCGTCACCGGTACCGCGATCTGGCAGGCGACGATCCCATTGGTGCAATAAACGCAACGAGCCCGGGCGGAAGCCCGGGCTCGTTCGCTTAAGTCGCGAAAACTAATCGAAGAATTCGCGGTTCTTGAGAATGAATCCGGCCCACTGCTCCGGCACATCATCCTCGAAGAAGATCGCCTCGACCGGGCAGACCTCGGCGCAGACGCCGCAATCGATGCATTCGGCCGGATTGATGAAATACTGCTCCGAATCGTCATTCGAGTGAATGCAATCGACCGGGCAGACCTCGACACAGGACGCATCCTTGGTGCCGATGCAGGGCTGGGTGATGACGTATGCCATCGCTCACGCCTCCTGGCCCCAAAACGCTGGGGCGATGGTGAAAGATATGGAATGTCGCACTGGGCCCGCTGTGGCTGCACGGCGCTCGTCGAAGACGAACTCGCGGACGCGATGAGTATACCAAGCATGACAAGCGCGATATGATGGCGCGGTTCGGATCAGCGGCACAAATCGACGGTTCTCCCGGCAGATTTGGCGCCCACCACCATTGAGTCGAGGAGCAGCGGATGCAGGCGTTCACCCCGGATGATCTCGCGCTGGCAACTGAGTTGTACGCGGCGAGCGATGGCGCGAACGAGCGCGCGCTGCTGAACTGGTTTATCGATCACCCGGATGAGGTGCGCGAAGGCTTCCAACTCGCTCGCGATCTCGGGTTCCCTGAGACGCGCGCCGTCGCCCGCTCCACCTACACTATCGGGCTGGTTGCCGCCGGGCTCGATCGCTCACGCCCCTGGCACGAAGCGCAGCGCGGGTACTCGATGTCGGCCGCGCAGGCGGAACTGTTCGCGAAAGCACGAGCGGCTGCGGGGGCCTAGGTGATGCCCTCTCCCGTCGCAACGGGAGAGGGTGCCTGCGCGGCAGGCGGGTGAGGGTGTCTCGTTGGTGACACGAACAAGCAACCCTCACCCCGGCGCTCCGCGCCACCCCTCTCCCGCTGCGGCAGGAGAGGGCACGTTCATCTCTGCGTGTTGAGCTGCGTTATCCCAGCAATCCGGGCATCACGTCGCGGGCGGCTTCGCGTAGCACCGGCAATTCCGCGGGGACGCGGGGCCAGGGGAGCTGGAAATCGGTGAAGCCAGCGGCGATGTAGGCCTCGGCGTGCGCTTTGAAATCGGCCGGCGAGGTGAGGAAATTCAGGGTCGGGCTGATTGAGCGGACGATGGTCTTCGGATCGCGTCCGATTTCCTCGCAGGCGGCGGTGAGCAAATCACTCTGCGCTTTCGCCTCGGCCGGCTCGCCGATCGCGTTCCAGATATCGGCGTATTTCGCGGTCAGGCGGAGCATGCGCGGCGCCGCCGCACCGATGAGCACCGGCAACCGCTCCTGCACCGGCTTCGGCTCGAACGGCGCGTCGAGCAGTTGGTAAAAGACTCCGTCGAAGGTGGTGCGCTCCTGGCTCTGCAGCAGGCGCCAGATTTCGAGTGCCTCGGCGAAGCGATCAACCCGCTCTTTCGCGGAGGGGAAATCGAAACTGTAGGCTTCGTGCTCCCGCTCCACCCACCCGGCGCCAACTCCAAAATCGACGCGTCCGCCCGACATATCGTCGACGGTGACCGCCTGTTTCAGCAGAAACGCGGGGTTGCGATACGTATTGCCGCAGACCATCACGCCGAGGCGCATGCGCTTCGTAATCAGTGCGATGCCGCCGAGAATGGTGTAGGCCTCGTGGGTCGGTTCCATCACATCAGCGCGACCGTAGAAGTGATCGACGACGTTGAACCCGTGGAATCCGAGTTCCTCCGTTTCCAGCGCGCGTGAGGACATTTCTGCCCAGGAAGCGCGCTGACCGCAGACGATGCTGAAACGAATCGCGTTGGGATCGGGCATCGATCGAGCCTTTCGTGGTCGCGGGTGGGCAAATCTAACCGCGCGATTGTAGACGCGATCGCGCAATTTCGCGTGCTACCATCGCTGCCAAGTGCGACGACCCAAACGTGTGAAGCGGAGAACACCATGCAAAGCGGACAAGAAGGGCAACCGCTCGAAATGCTCGGTATGGCCGAGGAATCGATGTTTGCCTACGCCGAAGCGATGATCGAAGAGCAAGCGAAGATCAGCGCGGCGGCGCGCGGGGTCCCACTGGAAGAGGAGCTCGATTCTCCGGGGTATGCCGCGGCGCGTGCGTCGATCGCCTACGTGGTGAAGGTGATGGTGGCGAACAATGCCTATCTCACCAAGCATTTGCTCGATCTCGGGGTGATCCAGCCCGGAGCCGGTGTGGAGCTGCAGGACGAGGAGCGCTAACCGGCATGGAGCTGATCTGCACTCGCTGCGGCGGCGCGTTTCTCGCCCGCGCCGAGCTCTGGCGCTGCCCCGCCTGCGCATCGCCATTGAGCTGGGTTGCGCCGCCCGTCTTCGACCGCTCGATGATCGATACGGCCCAGCCTGGATTCTGGCGCTACTGGCGGTCATTTCCGGTATCGCCGGAGCGCGCGGTGAGTTTCAACGAAACAGCTACGCCGCTGGTGCCGATTGAGCTTGACGGTCATTCGGTAACTGTCAAGCTGGACGGGCAGTTGCCGACCGGATCGTTCAAAGATCGCGGTACCGCGGTGCTGATGAGCTATCTCGCCGGTGAAGGTGTCTCACGCGTGGTCGAGGATTCCTCCGGCAATGCCGCCGCTTCGGTGGCGGGGTACGCGGCTCGGGCGGGAATTGCCTGCGAGGTCTATGCCCCCGCGACGGCATCGCCGGGGAAGCTAGTGCAGGCGGCGGCCTACGGCGCGAATGTGGTGCGAGTCGAGGGCACGCGCGATGACGTTTCACGCGCGGCAGAGCGAGCCGCCGAGCTGCCGGGAAATGCCTACGCCACGCACAACTGGCATCCCTTTTTCGTCGATGGCGTAAAGAGTTGGGCATTCGAAACCTGGGAGCAGCTCGGGTTCCAGGCTCCTGATGCGGTGATCGCTCCCGCGGGCAGCGGCAGCATCATTCTCGGTGCGTACCGCGCGTTTTCCGCACTGGAGGGTGGTGGGGAGATCGGCAAGCTACCGCGCATCTACGCTGCGCAGGCTGCTGCATGCGCCCCTCTCGTGGCGGCGCGGGAGAGCAGCGCGCGGGAGACCGTGCCGTTCGAGCGCCAGCCCTCGATCGCCGAGGGCATCATGATCGCCAATCCGGTGCGCGGCGCGGAACTCCTCACCGCGCTGTCGGCGAGTAACGGTGGCGCGGTGCCGGTCGAAGAATCCGAAATCCGCCGCGCCCTGCTCGATCTCGCGAAGATCGGCATCTACGTCGAACCAACCTCTGCAACCGCGATCGGAGCGTGGCGCGCGTTGATCGACGACGGCTCGATCCAGCCCGGCGAGCGCGTGGTTGTGCTGATGACGGGGAATGGGTTGAAGGCTACTGCGGCGATTGCGGAGTTGGTTTAGCCCTCACCCCGGCCCTACGGGCCACCCCTCTCCCACTGCGGTAGGAGAGGGGGAAGCCGAACCGCAAAGCGGCTCGGCTTCAGCGACGAGACCGAATTTCGGCTTCTATCGCGTTGAATATCTTTTCTAGATTGTCGAAGATTTCCTCATTCGTAAAACGAAGCACCGTAATGCCCTGGGCATTCAGCCACGCGGCTCGTTCCGCATCGCTCGTTGCAACATCGTCGTTCTGGTGAATTGGGCCATCGATTTCAATGCCGATATGGTGTGCTGGAATCCAGAAATCGAGCACATATCCACCAATCGGATGCTGACGGCGAACACGGTATCCGAGCCCTTGTCGACTCCTCACTGCCTCCCAAAATCGTGATTCCGCCGGAGTCTGCCGTCGCCGTAAGTCACGTGCAGCATCGATCAACTCTGGTGCTGCGTCTCGCACGCGCCGTCGCTCACGCATCAGTCCACCTCCATGCGGTCAGATCACGATCTGATCGCATCCCCTCTCCTACCGCAGTGGGAGAGGGGTGGCCCGTAGGGGCGGGGTGAGGGCTACC
>JAESFN010000943.1_pt1 | contig 17694 bp, 13 predicted proteins | sample 9269411 | NCBI WGS metagenome assembly JAESFN01 (sample SAMN14505399, study PRJNA617100) | algae metagenome | isolation source: Iphinoe sp. HA4291-MV1 and co-occurring heterotrophs from trail next to... | place: USA: Maunawili Falls, Hawaii | collected 2009-07-25
CTACACCTACATTTTTCGCCACACCGAGGTGCCGCACTACTTTCTCAACAGCCTGATCGTGGCGGCGTCGACCGCGCTGCTCGGCACGGCGATGACCTGCCTCGCAGCCTACGGGCTCTCCCGCTTCAACTTTCGCGGCAAGCTCTCCTACCTGATCATGCTGCTGGCGACGCAGATGCTGCCGCCCGCCCTGTTTTTGGCGCCACTGTTTATCGTGCTCCGCTCGTATCACCTCGTGAACACGCGCTGGGCGCTGATCATCGCCTATAGCACTTTCGTCATCCCGTTTTGCACCTGGATGCTGAAGGGCTATTTCGATGGTATCCCCCACGATCTCGAAGAGGCGGCGATGATCGACGGCGCGTCGCGGATGCGCGCACTGCGCGATATCGTGCTGCCGCTCGCCGCACCGGGATTGGCGACCGCGATTCTGTTCGCGTTCCTGCTTGGCTGGCAGGAATTCATGTTCGCCATCGCCTACGTGCAATCAGACAGTTTGCGCACGTTACCGGTCGGTATCGCCCTGATGAAATCGAACTACGGCGTTTCGTATGGCTACCTGATGGCGGCCGCGGTGGTGGTCACCGTGCCGATCATCGTGCTTTTCGCCTTTTTGCAGCGCTATCTGATTCGCGGGTTGACGGCCGGTGCGGTCAAGGGTTGATCGGGAGGGAACGCGGGTGAGTGAATCGCAAATCGGGCGATCGGCCGTTTTTCGCGGTACCGAGCGCAATTTCGATCTGGTCGAGCACGAGGTGCCGGCCGCCGCGCCTGGCGGGTTACTGCTGCGGATGGAGCTCTCCGGGATCTGCGGCACCGACGCGCACATCTATGAGGTTGGCGCTGCGAAACCGATGGCGCTCGGGCACGAAATCTGCGGCATCGTCATCGATGTCGGGGATGGCGTGACGCGCGATTACACCGGGCGTGAGATCAAAGCGGGTGATCGGGTGGTGCCGCACCCCGGCGCGGGCGCAGGTAACGCTTACGGCTTCCGCAGCGATCCGGAAGCCGCCGCTCCCTATTTCACCGGTGGTTTCGGGCAGTATCTCGGATTGTCATTTCCAGACACGGCGTTTTTCCGCGTCGACGCTCCCGCCGAGGTCGCGGTGTTACTCGAACCGCTGACGGTAGCGGTACACGCGGTTGAGCGATCGCGTATTCGCATCGGGGACACGGTGGTGGTGCAGGGCACCGGGGCAATCGGGTTGCTGGCGATCTACCTGGCCAGCCGGTCGGGTGCGGCACGGGTGATCGCGGTCGGCGGACCTGCTGGCCGTCTGGATGTCGCTGCCGCACTTGGCGCCGATAGCTGCATCGATATCACGCAGGTGACCGACGGCGCGGAGCGGACGCGGCTCGTATTGGAACAGACGCGTAACAACGCCGGAGCGGATGTTGTCATCGAGTGCGCCGGGGTGAAATCGGCAATCACCGAAGGAATCGGCTACCTGCGCCGGAGCGGAACCTTCTGCGAGGTCGGGCACTTCGTCGATACCGGCGAGATGACGATCAATCCAAACACGCACCTGGTGCTGAAAGACATCACCCTGGTTGCACCCTACGGCAGCAGCCGGGAGCACTTCGCGCGCGGACGCGATCTGATGGAAAAGCATCCGGAGCAGCTCATGCAGCTCGTTTCGCACAAGGTGCCGTTGACTCGATTGAACGATGCCTTTGGCGCACTGCTCGGTCGCTATCACCTGGATGGCCGGGATGCAGTGAAGATCGCGGTGGACCCATGGCTGGACTGAAAATCACCGCGGTTGACGCGGAAATCTGGCGCATTCCCTTCACCGGTGAAGTTTCGCAGGCGTGGTCGCCCGGTTCGCGCTGGAGTGAAGTGCGGACGACGATTTTCAAGGTCAGTACCGATGCCGGGATCACCGGCTACGGTGCGTCGACCGGTTCGCCGGTGGTGGCTCGCGAGCTGCTTGCGCCGAAAGTGATCGGGCAGGATCCGTTCGCGGTTCCCCGGCTTTACCGCGCGATGCGGAATAGCGGTGGGGCAGGCGCGCAGCTCGCGACGGTCTGCGGCATCGAGCTCGCGCTTTGGGACATCGTCGGCAAAGCGGCGAACCAACCGCTCTACAAGCTCTGGGGCGCCTGCCGCGACGAGGTGAAGGCCTACGCCAGTATGGTCGAGGTGCGAACGCCCGATCAGCGCGCCGAGGATGTGCTCCGGCTCTACGACGAGGGCTACCGCGCGGTGAAACTGCGCCTGCACGCACCGACGATGAAGGAAGATGTCGCGCAGGTTGAGGCGGTGCGGCGGGCGATCGGCGATCGCATGGAAATCATGGTCGACGCCAATCAGGCGCAGGAACCGGGCACGCCGGGGAGCGAAACCGATCTCGTCTGGGGGTATGCACGAGCGCTGGCGACGGCGCGCGAGCTGGCGCAGCTCGATGTCGCCTGGATCGAGGAGCCGCTGCCGCGCTTCGATTTCGAGCACATCGCCCGGCTCACCGCGGAGAGCCAGGTGCCGATCGCGGGGGGCGAAAACAACATCGGATTGCATGAATTTCGCCTGATGCTGGATCGCGGCTGCTACGAGGTTATCCAACCCGATGCGCTGGTCTCCGGCGGATTGCACGAGCTGCGGATGATGGCGTCATACGCCGCCATGCACCACAAGCAGTTCGCCCCCCACCACGGCGGCAACGGCATCGGGATCGCCGCCCACATGCACCTAACCGCTTCCGTGCCGAACTCGAACTACGTCGAATTACTGCAGGATGCGCCGGGAATGTTGCTTAGCGACTTCCAGGGCATCATCCAGCAGCCCTTCCGGCCAAACAGCAATGGCATGGTGCCACTCCCTGAGCTACCAGGGCTCGGGATCGAGCTGAATGAGCGCTGGGAGCGCGTGGGGTAGGGGCTAATCCCGACACACCGCGTATCCGTAGAGGAGCCCCTTGTGGGCTCCCGTTCCGGTGACACAGATATCCCCGTTGCCAACCCGGGAGCCCACGAGGGGCTCCCCTACGGGTACGTTCGGGCCATCAATATTCGATCGGTTAGCGATTTGGGATTGAGACCTCGCGATCAGTCAACGGCAGCGATACCGGCGCGCCGGTTTTCGCGGAGATCAGAGAGGCGACGCCTGCTTCCAGCGCGGCGCGGCCATCCTCGCCGGTAGAGTTGACCGGAGTGCCGTCATTGACGGCATCGCGGACGTCGCTGAGCAGGCGCTGGGTGACGCTCATTTCGTGCACCCCGGCGCCGATCGGTTCGCGCGTGCCGATAAGCGGGTATCCGCGCTTGCCACTGGGATCGAGCAGGCTGGCGCGCACGATCCACGATTCGCCGACCGCCTGCGAGATCGAAATTGTGCCGCGCGTACCGCGAATTTCGAAACCGGGGAAGGCATCTTTCACGTGCGAGACAAAGCCGGTAACGCCGGAAGCGAACCGCACCATCGCGTCAGCGGGGCAATCGGACCACTCCGCTTCCACCGGACCCCAGGCAACGATTTCAGCGATATCGCCGCCGAAAAAGCGCAGCATGTCGAAAGTGTGCGTGCCAACGTGGATCATGCCGCCGCGCGACCAGGCGGAGATCGATCCCACATCGCCGATCTCACCCGCATCGATCAGCGCTTTCGCTTCGCGCGCGACCGGGGTGAAGCGAAATGGGTGATCGACCACCAGCATCGAACCGGAGCGAGCGCAGGCGGCGATCATCGCATCGGTTTCGGCAACGCTGGTTGCCATCGCTTTTTCGACGATGATCGCTTTTACTCCGGCTTCAGCAGCGGCGATGGTGAGCGCCGCCTTTTCGGCGGATTGCGTGCAGATCGAGACGACGTCGAGATTTGCCTCGCGGAGCATCTGCTCGGCATCGGTGTACCCCGGAATCTTCCAGCGATCCGCGAATTTCTCGTACCGCTCCGCACCGCGACCGGCGAAGGCGACCAGTTCGTAACCGGGCGTGGTGAGGTATGACTCGGCGTGGTTAACCGGATGAATGGTGTAAAGCCCAGGGTGGCGGTTTTCGCCGCTGAAAAACTCCCGAGGCCGTTTGTCGATCACTTCGTCGTCGTAGGTGCTGGCAATTCGCCCGGGTCCGATAATCGCCGCGCGCAGCGTTTCCGTCACAGTCCCTCGTCCCCTTCCGCCCAAAGATATGGCGCTCCTGGAGCGCCGTCATTACGCCTCGTAGCAATTCCTTCAATCTGGTTCCAGATAATTCGCATGTGCCGGCCGACACGAAATACGCTCTCCTCCACGTTGCCGGCCTCGATGGCGTCGTAGATCGCGAGATGCTCAGGGGTGACCATTTGGAGATCGGCACGATCGTTCGGCGGGCCGTAGCGGCGCCGGTGCTCGCGCAGCACCTCCGAGATCGAATCGAGCAGCGAGCTCAGCACGGGATTTTTGGCCGCGGCGACCACGGCCTGATGAAAGCGCATGTCGGCTTCGATCGAGCCTTCATGACTGCCCGCTTCGAGCTCCAGATCGTAGCGGGCGATCTGACGCCGCATTTCTTCGAGATCGGCCTCAGTGCGGCGCTCGGCGGCGAGGCGAGCGGCGGTGGTTTCGATCATCGCTCGCACCTCGTGGACGTTGAGCGCGACGCTGTAATCGAGCCGGACGGCCCCCTGGACCAACCCGAGCACGTCCTCGATCGAGAGCGGGCGCACGAAGGTGCCGATGCCGGGGCGCAATTCGATGATGCCGAGCCCGACCAGTGACTGAATGGCTGCCCGCACGGACGATCGCCCAACGCCGAACATCGCCATCAGCTGCTGTTCGGTGGGCAGGCGATCGCCGGCGCTGAAATCGCCGGAGCGCAAAAGCTCGACGATGCGCTCGCGCACCTGATCGGCGCGTTTGCGTGAATCGAGCCTGAGAGACTGCTGTTCGAAGGCCGGCATAGACTGCACCGCCTTGGCAAAGGTCAGACATCGGACGTGCGATGGGTTCGACGCTCACTCTAGAGGCGCAGTTTCCCTGTCGTCAAGAGGGGAATCTCATAGGAACTTTTTCCCCTTACCGCCACGGGCGGTTGGAAAAGCGCCGAAATCCGGCGAACAACCCTCTTGACAAGGGTATTGGGGCATCTTTACGATGCCTTCACATCAGACGTCATATGTCAGTTGTCGCATCCGTCTCGCTCGGTTTCGCGCATCCAGATTCGAGGTCCCGTTTCCGACCGTTCATTCCGGTCGAGGCGATGCCTCAGTGCTGGCTTTGACGTTTCGGTGGTTCGATCAGGCGTTGGTTGCAAAGGAGATGCCCATGCGCGGTTTCACCCGGTCACTTTCCCGCCGATCCATGCTCAAGGGGGCAGGAGCCGCCGGCGCGGCGCTCTATCTGCCGCGATTTGCCCAACCCGGATTGGCTCGGCAGGCCGAAACACCGGTGGAAGGCGGCACCCTCACCTACGGAAACTCGAAGCCGTCGGTGAATATCATCAGCCCGCTCAACACGGTCGGTACCGGCCAGAACGTGCTGATCGAAGCGATGTTCCTCCGCCTGGTCTACGGCCAGCAGTGGGGGGACGGCATCAATCCCGCCGGGTCGGGCGATCTCGAACTCGCGGTCGCTGACACGATCAAAGAGATCGAGCCAAACCGGGTTTGGGAATTCACCATCCGCGAGGGCGTCACCTGGCACGACGGCAATCCGGTGACGGTGGATGATGTCATCTTCGGTATTTGGCTCTCGCTGAACAAAGACGCCAAAACCACGAGCGAGACACCGGTTGTCGGTATCAAAGGCGGCGACAAACTGCGCGAGCAGGGTGGTGGAGCGGTGGCTCCGCCCTACGATGTCGTCGTTGAGGGCGCAACCAAGATCGGCGATCGTGGGCTGCGCATCGAGCTGGAAGCACCGATCCCGAACTACTGGGTGAACTGGAGCGTCGGCTATTGGCCGTACCCGAAGCACATCTTCGGTGAGTTGCCGCTGGATCAGCTCTTCGCCGAGCCATACGCCACCATGCCGATCGGCAACGGTCCGTTCAAAGCCTCGAAGTTCGTCGATGGCCAGTACATGGAGATGGAGGCGAATCCCGATTTCTACGCCGGGAAACCGCATCTCGATAAATTCATCGTCCGCTTCGGTGACCCCGATACGTTGACCGCCGCTCTCGAAGCTCAGGAAATTGACGGCTCCGGCGTAGGCGTTGGCCCGAGCTACGACCGTCTGACCAGCCTGGACTTCCTGACCGGAAATGCGGTGCCGCGCACCCATCCGGAAGGTTTCACCGTCAACTTCGAGCGCTTCCCCGAAATGGCGGGGGTGATCAACAAAGCCACGCAAATGGCGCTCGATATCCCGACGCTGAGCGAGCAACTCTTCAGCGGCGCGTTGCGACCGTCGAACTATCTCTTTGAGCACGTCGTTGGTCTGGAGACTCCTCCGGATGGCTTCCCCACCTACACCTACGATCCAGAGGGCGCGCAGAAGCTGCTCGCGGATGCAGGCTGGGATTCCAACACTGAACTCGAATGGCTGATCTATTCACCGCCGGCGGCAGCGCAGGACGCGATGCAGGCAATGCTCGCTGCGGCTGGCATCAAAACCAAGTACCGCCAGATCGACGCCGCCACGGTGATCGACGAGCTCTACACCCAGGGCAATTACGACATCGTGTTCGCGAACTTCGGTCCGGCGCAATCGCAGCTCGATAACTGGAAGTACATCAAGTCTGGCTGGGGCTACGACACCGGCGGGTTCAACTTCGCTCGCTATGCGAATGCCGAAGTGGACACGCTCTGGCAGCAGGCGCTTGACGAAACCGATGCCGAAAAGCAGCACGATCTCTGGAATCAAGTTTCGCTGAAATTGGCCGAGAATCCCCCGCAGGGAACGGTCTATCGTGGTTCGGTTGGGTACGTCTGGAACAAACACGTACGCGGCGCCTACCCCTACCAGTACCGCTTGCCGGTGCGCCCAGCCTTCGAGAAGGTCTGGATCGCGCAGGAGTAATTTCGGAGTCGCTTCAATCGGCCGGGGGCGTATTGCGCCCTCGGCCAGAGGACGATCGCGCCGATGCAATACGTGCTTCGCCGATTAGCGATGGTGATCCCAATGATTCTGGGTATCACGATCATCACCTACGTGATCATCTCCCTGGCGCCGGGCGACCCGGTGTCGGCGATGATCAATCCCCAGGAACTCAACGTTCGCAGCGATGCCGAGCTCAACCAGATTCGCGAGGATCTGGGGCTGAACGATCCGATCCCGGTGCGCTACGCCCTTTGGCTGAAGGAAGCGGCTCAGGGGAATCTCGGATTCTCGTATCAGAGCAAACAACCGGTGGTTCATCTCATCGCCGATCGCATTCCGGAAACGCTGATCCTTACCTGTAGCGCCCTGCTGCTGGCGATGACGATCGGGATCACACTCGGCATTATCTCGGCGCGTAAGCAATATTCCGCGCTCGATTACGTACTGACGATTTCCGCCTTTTTCGGACTTTCGATTCCCGCCTTTTTCTTCGCCATGCTCGGGATGTTCGTCTTTTCGGTGCGGCTGGGGTGGTTGCCGGTCTTCGGCATGTGGACCCCGGGTGAGCCGAATACGCTTAATCTCGATCTGCTCAAGCACGCCGTGCTGCCGGTTTCGGCCCTGGCGATTCCGCACATCGCCGAATACATGCGCTATGCCCGTGCCGCCACCCTGGAGGCGATGGGCGCGGAGCACGTGGTGACGGCGCGGGCGAAGGGCTTGCGCGAGCGGGTGATTTTCAAACGTCACGTTTTCCGCAACGCGTTGGTGCCGCTGTTGACGATCATCGGCTTGTCGCTGCCGGGTTTGATCGGTGGTTCGTTCGTGATCGAGACGATCTTTTCCTGGCCGGGGATCGGCATGCTCGGCTACACCGCGATCATGCAGCGCGATTACCCGGTGCAGCTCGGTATCGCCCTGATGGCGGCGGTGACGGTGCTGCTGGCAAACCTGCTCACCGATCTTGCCTACGCGATCGCCGATCCGAGAATCCGCTATGCGTAACGCCGGCGAACTCACGCTCGACAAAACGGCATCCGGCGGGCGTGTTCCGCAGGAGCGAGCGGTTTCGCCGGGACGACGCACGCTCAAGCGTTTTCTTTCGCATCGCCTGGCCTTGATCGGCGCGGTGATCCTGATAATCCTGGTTCTCGCGGCAATACTGGCGCCCCTGCTTGCTCCCTACGACCCCAACGAAATCAATTTGCGTACGATGTCGCAGGCGCCGAGTTGGGATCACTGGCTCGGCACCGACACGGTCGGGCGCGACACCCTTAGCCGCGCGCTCTACGGCGCACGCATCTCACTCTCGGTCGGCGTGCTCGCGGTGGCGATGTACCTCTCGATTGGGTTTATTCTCGGCGCGCTTTCCGGTTATCTCGGTGGCTTCGTCGATACCCTGATCATGCGCTTTACCGAAGTCATGATGTGCTTCCCCACCTTCGTGCTGATCCTGATTCTCGTCGGCATGGTCGGCCCAAACGTCGGCAACATCATTTTGGTGATCGGGCTCTTCGGCTGGCCTGGCGTAGCGCGATTGGTGCGCGGGCAGGTGCTGCAGCTGCGTGAGCTGGAATACGTGACGGCGGCGCGCGCGATCGGCGGCACGAGCCGCTACGTGCTCTTCCGCCACATTCTGCCGAATGTGATCGGTCCCCTAACGGTTGCCGGATCTCTGGGAATCGCGGGGGCGATTCTCTCCGAAGCGGGTTTGAGTTTTCTGGGGCTCGGTGTGGTGAAACCGATGCCGAGTTGGGGTTCGATGCTGAGCGAGGCGCGTAATCCCGCCACGCTTGCCACCCAACCGTGGCTCTGGCTGGCGCCGGGCATTCTCATTTCGCTGGCCGTGCTCTCGGCCAATTTCATCGGTGACGGGCTTCGCGATGCGTTCGACGTGAAGAGCCGGGTCAAGAAGTAAAGCCGGGGCGAACGACCGGTGTGGTAGTGGAAAGGCGGTTCTTTGGTGAGCGGCGTGCTCGATTATCCGCGCTCATTCGTCACCTTTTTCACCAATCCCAGTCAGGGAGGGAACATCGCCCGAATTCAGCTAGATGCAACCTGTAGGGTTTCGGGGTGGAACGCTGAATCTGATACTAAAACCGAACCCGAAACATTTCACCTCATCGCTCCCTGCCGGAGCGAGCACATGTATCTCGATGGCCAGCTTTTTCAGATGCCGAACTACGAGTTTTGCGGCATCTTCACCGCCGATCGCGTGTCGCTGATTCGTACCCAATGGACCAGCGACCGCGAGAAGGTCGATATCCACGCAATTACCGATCGTTTCGATCGGGTGGCGATCGATCCTGCCGAGTTGGCTGCCGAGCTCCTGCCTGATGTCGATGCCATCGTGGCGGCGACACTCGCGAACCGCCTGCTCGTCGCGCGGACTGAACTGCACGATGCTGCGACCGGCGTCACCGCGCTGCTCGAATACCCGATCAAAACCATGAACGTGACGCGCGATCCTGCGCGGTTCCAGGTCGATACCGGCCCAATCATCGTGCCGCTATTCGATTCGACAGCGGAGCCAATTGGCCGGTTCGCCATCGCGCACGCGGTGTATTGGCAAGATGATCGCGTCGAATTCGTGCTGCGTGAGCCGCATGAGGTCGCCGCGGGCGTTTCCGTGACCGATTACACGCGACTCGTGTTTAGCGCGGCGAAGCACGAAATCTGGGCGGGTGCGTGATGCCAACCATCCCGCGCGAGATGTGGCGGCTGGAGAAACCCGAAGGGTTTGGCAACATGACCGTCGCCCGGGCGGCGGTGCCCGAACCCGGACCACGCCAGGTGCTGATCCGCAACGAACGCTCGTTGATCAGCCGCGGCTCTGAGATCGGCGGGCGCTATCGCAAGGAAACCGCCGTTAGCGCGGCGGTGATGGGCTACTCGGTTGCGGGCGAGGTGGTTGCTGTCGGCCCTGGGGTCGATTCCGGGTGGATCGGCAGGCGGGTGGGGGCGATGTCGCCGCACGCGCAGTACGTGATTGGTGACCTCGATTCCATCGCCTCGCAGGCGGTGACCCCGATTCCGGACGGCATGAGTTACGACCTTGCGGCATTTCACCCGCTGACCGTCGGCGCGCTGATGTGGACGGAGATTGCGGGAATTCAGTCAGGCGAGCAGATCGCCGTGGTCGGTCAGGGGCTGATCGGCAACATGGTGATGCAGGCGGCAAAACGCTACCAGCCGGGGCTGACCATCGCCATCGACGCACTCGATGCGCGGTGCGAACGCGCGCTTGAATTCGGAGCGGATGCCGCGATCAATGCGCGCGAGCAGGATCCGGTCGAGGCTGTGAAAGCGCTCACCGATGGTCAGGGTGTTCATCTGGCGCTGGAGTGCGTGGGCGGACCGGCTGGGGTGCGCTCGTTCGCGCAGTCGGTCGAGATGACGCGGAAGCAGGGGCGGATTCACCTGATCAGCCTCTATCACGAGCAGCCATTGCCACTCGATGCCCACGCGATCCAGGGGAAGCTGCTCATCGGCGGCTACTACACCGATCTCGAAGCAGGGTGGCGCGCGGCGGCGGACGACGGCATGCGGTTGCTGGCCGATGGCTCGTTCCGGGTTGAGCCGTTGATTTCGCACCGATTTCCATTCACCGAAGCGAAAGACGCGTTCGATCTCCTACACGATCGCCTGGCTGAGGCGATGGGTGTGATCTTCACCTGGGACGCATAACCGAGGGGGCAACAACGTGGCGAAGTATCGAGTCGGAATTATCGGGTTGGGCCGGATCGCCTCGACGATTGATGACGAGGTGCAGGGGCATCCCACGGTGGCGCTGCCCTATTCGCACATGGCCTGTTACAGCGAGGTCGATCAGGTCGAGGTAGTGGCGGGAGCCGATCCCTTCGAGCAGCAGCGCAACGATTTCGGCGCTCGCTGGGGGGTGGAAAATCTCTACGCGGATTACCGCGAGATGCTGGAAAAGGAGAATCTCGATATCGTCAGCATCGCGACCTCGGCGAAACCGCGCCCGGCGATCCTCGCTGAGGTGGCGAAGTATCCGGTGAAGTTGATCTTCGCCGAAAAGCCGTTGGCCACCTCGCTGGCGGAAGCGGACGAGATGGTGGCGCTCTGCCGCGAGCGCGGGGTCAAACTCGCGGTCGGGTGCACGCGCCGCTGGGACGCCTGGTGGACGATGGCGCGCTCGATCATCGCCAGCGGGCAGATCGGGCAGCTGCTGCAGATCAACGCGATGGGCAACGCCGGGATCTCGCACAACGGCAGCCACCTGATCGATCTCATCCGCTTCCTGACCGGGAACGAACCGATCGACTGGGTGTTCGGTGAGGCGGAGAGCGACGAACTGGCGATCTCGGACGACGATCTGCGGATGAACGGCTATCTGGCGTTCCGCAATGGGGTGCGTTGTTTCATTCGCACCTGGCCGGCTGGAGCTGCGTCGGAATGGTCGGTCGATATTGCCGGTGAAACCGGCACGCTGCGCGCCTCCGCGAACGGTGGCGATATCGAGTGGTGGAGCGTGGTTGAGAAGGGGATGCCGGTGCGCCGCCCGATCCCGCGCCCACAGCGCATTCTCAGCCCGGGCGTGAACGCCGTTCACGACTTCATCGCCGCAATCGAAACCGGCAAGAAGCCAGAGTGTGCCGGTGAGGACGGCGTGGCTGCGCTGGAGGTGGCGATCGCCCTGCGCGAATCGCACCGCCTCGGTGGGCGTCGCGTCGAGCTGCCGCTGGTCGATCGCTCGCTGGGGATTCGCTCGGCGGAAACGCTGCGCGGCGATCTGCCGGTGGCGATACGACGGGCACAGGAGGGCGCGTAGATCGCGGTTCGCGCAACCGGAAGCGAAATAGGGGAGGCCCTCGTGGCCTCCCTTTTTGCGTGAGGTGAAGACGGGAGGCCCCCTACGGGAAGCGATCCCGAGCCACGAAGAAGCTTGATTCTGCCCGGGACTGTGACGTAGTCTGACGCTTTTTCGCGGGGCGGGTGATTTTTGAACGAGCGAATCAAACACGGGCTTTCGCGAGTGTGCTGGATCTGTGGCGGAACTGACGCGGGGAAATCGACGCTGACGAGAGAGCTGGCGCAGCGGTATCGCTTGCCGGTCTATCACTACGATGCTCACGATCTCCCGCACCATCTGCGATTGGCGGAACGCGATGCGGAGCACGCGCGTTTTCTCGCGCAATCGCTGGATGAGCGCTGGACCGAGCCGAGCGTGGACGAGTTGGTGGCGCGAACCTGGCGCTCGTTTCAGGATCGCTTTCCGCTGGTAATCGAGGATCTCACGGCACTGGAACTGCCGCCCGGGATGTCGGTCATCGCCGAGGGGTTCGGTCTGACCCCGTCACTGGTGAACGATGCCACAGGGGCGGTGCCCCGGATGGTGTGCCTCGTTCCGACTGACGAATTTAAGGTTGCCTCGATGGAGCGACGTGGTAAGGGTCAATTCGGTGGCCAGGTGAGCGATCCTGCGCGCGCCTTCGTGAATCTTCTGCGACGCGATCAAGCGCTAGCCGCCCGGCTTCGAGCTGAGGCGAATGCGTTGAATGTCCCGGTGATTGAGGTTGACGGTGTGCGATCGGTTGAGGAAATCTCCGATCAGGTGGCGTCGCAATTCGATTTGTAGGGGCAGGTCGAGACCTGCCCCTACAAAATGTGCGGTGACTACGCCTCGGGCGAACCGGCACGCAGGTGCACCGGCTCCGGCTTCGCTTTTGCGGCTTTGGTGCGGAGATTCAGGATCTCCACCAGCACCGAGAAGCCCATGGCGGCGTAGATGTAGCCCTTCGGAATGTGGTAGTGCCAGCCTTCGGCTACCAGCGAGAAGCCGATCATCAGCAGGAAGCTGAGGGCGAGCATCTTCACCGTGGGGTGGCGCTGCACGAATTCGCTGAGTGGTCCGGAGAGCACCAGCATCACCAGCACGGCGATCACCACTGCCGCGATCATCACCTCGACATCGTCGGCCATACCGACCGCGGTAATCACCGAATCGAGTGAGAACACGATGTCGAGCAGCATGATCTGGAAGATCACCCCGCCAAAGGAAGCCACCTTGCCACCGGCGGATTCGTGGTGCTCCTCACCTTCGAGCTTGGCGTGGATTTCCGTGGTCGCCTTATAGATAAGGAAGAGACCACCACCGAGCAGGATTAAGTCGCGCCCGGAGAAATCGTGACCGGCAATGTCGAAGAGCGGATCCTTCAACCCGATCACCCAGTTGATCGAGAGCAGAAGCAGGATACGCGTGATCATGGCGACCGCGAGACCGATCAGGCGGGCGCGATCACGCTGCGATTCCGGCAGGCGGCCCGCCAGAATCGAGATGAAGATGATGTTGTCGATGCCGAGAACGATTTCGAGCGTCGTTAAGGTGAACAGCGCGATCCAGATATCCGGATTCGAAATCCAGTCCAATCGTCATCTCCAGCATGTGGCGATCTGAGAAGCACCGGGGCAGCTGCCCCGGTGCATGTGCGGTGCGAATTGTGCCACACGTTTCGATCTCGAACGATCTGCGTCATGCGCTATAGCGGAGTGCCTGCTCCCCAGTCGTCGACGGCATAGGCCATATCGCGTCCGAGCTTATCGGGATCGAGCCCGTTTCCGTTCGCGATCACGGCGTAGGAGATGCCGGTGCTGTGATGAACGAGAACGGATTCCGTCCCGCCTAGCCGTCCGGTGTGGAACCAGTTGTTCTCCGGAACGTAGAGCGACCATCCCTGCCCGTAGTCCGCGTTGGCCGTCGTGCCGGTCGTCATCGTGGTCAGCGACGCGCTGCTGACGATGTCGGCAGGGTTCGCGTTCGCGTCCATGCGTACCATGAAGCGGAGCAGGTCGGTGGCGGTGGCGATCCAGCCGCCGTGCGAATCCATGCGCCGGACCGGGATTCCGTATGGATTGCCGACCGTGGAATTTGTCCCGTCATACACGACTTCACCCGGTGCGCGATCGGCGAGGGTATCGCCCGCGATCTGCATATCCGTGATCCCGCATTGCGACAGCACCGTACTCTGAACGTAGCTCTCGTAGCTCTGGCCGGTCGCTGTTTCGATAATGCGACCGAGCAGGCAATAGCCGAAGTTTGAGTAGGCGTAGGCAGTTCCTGGGGCATTGGCCGGTGGGAAATTGTCGAGCGCCCAGGTGATCAGCTGGTCGTGATCGAACTCGGTGTGCTGGAACATCGGATCGTTGCCATCGTTCGGCCAACCACCGGAGGTGTGAGTGAGCAGGTGATTGATCGTGATCGCCTGGAGGTTGTTGCCGTACGGCTTGGTGCCGTAGGTCGTGCCGAGCCAGCCGTTATCGCCGAAGACGAGATCGTCGAGCGCAAGCGTGCCGCTTTCGGCGAGCTGGACGATAGTCGTGGCGGTGATCGGTTTCGTGATGCTGGCGATGCGCAGGCGATGGTCCGGAGTCATCTGCTCTCCGGCTCCCGCGTCAGCAAAACCGAAGGCTCTGGCATAGACGAGTTGGCCGTCTTTCGCGATCGCTACGGAGACGCCCGGCACGTTGGCGGCGGCAATGGCGTTGATGGCGATTTGGTCGACCGCGGTGGTCGTACCGTAATCGATGTCCTCGCCCGATTCCGGGGTGTCGGTTTCCCAGATAGCGGCATAGCGCGCTTCACCTGCGACACCGTAGCCCGCGACGTGGGTGAGGGCGTAGCCAGTCGCGGCGTTGTCGTCGAATTCGGATTGGTACTCGTCGCTGGTGAGCCCGTGACGGGCGACCCAATCCAGTTTCGGCGAGGTATCGAATACGGCGGTGTAGTAGTCGGACCCGTTGAATTCGTACCCGCTGATATCGACCGGCCGGAAGCCCTGTGACGTCAGGTTGTCGAACTCTGCCTGATAGGAGGCATTGTCGAGACCATGGCGCGCGGCCCATCCCACTGAACCGTCATCGGTGATCCAGATCGAGGCGAAGTAATCCGCCCCGCCGACGGTGTATCCGGAAACACGCAGCGGTTTCAGCCCGTTCGCGATGTTGGCGTCGACCTGCGCCTGATAGTCGGCTCCGGCAATCGCGTGGCGGGCATCCCAGGCAGGCATGGGGGACATATCGAAGACAGCGGCGTAGGCATCGGAGCCGTTGAGCTCGTAGCCGCTGATGTCGACCGGGCGATAGCCCTGGGCGGTGAGCTCGTTGAACTTGGCCTGGTAATCGGCGTTGGAGAGGCGATGCACACCAGCCCAGGCGGCGCCCGGCGACATATCCCAGATCGATGCGTAGTAATCCTGGCCGCCGACGTTGTACCCGCTGATTTTGAGCAGGCGGTACCCCTGGCTTACGAGGGAATCGAACTCCGCCTGGTAGGCATCGCCATCGAGCCCGTGATTGGCGGCCCAGGCATAGCCGCTTTGGGTGGCATTGGCGATCGGGGCGGGAGAGGCGAAGCCGCCAGCGCGAGCGAGCGACGGTGAAAACAGGCGCATACCGCCCGCGAATCCTGCCGCGCCGATTCCGGCGACAACGACGCCGAGAACCTGGCGCCGCGATCCGCGGCCATACCAAAACTTCGGAGTGGTAAGGTCGTTCGTATTCATCCTCGTTCCTCCTGAACCCTATGTCGATGCCAGGCAGCTCACCACTGAGCAGTGCCGGGGAACAACGAGGGGCGTTACCAGGAGATTAGCGATCGGTGGGAACGCGGAACATACGGAGAAGTACGTATTCGGGATGACGATGTTTTGGAAGCAGAGCCGCCGGGTGACGCCTCACCCGGCGGCTCTGCTCTCGGTTGATCGGTTGGCCGCTACAAGGGAGTGCCGGCCGGCCACGTGATCGCGGCGGATGACATCTGAAGCCCGAGCGTATCGACATTGAACGCATCCATGTTGGCGTTGCTGTCGCCGTTCGCGATCACCGCGTAGCACGTCCCGTCCGGCTGTCGCGAGATCACCGATTCCGTGCCCGAGAAGCCCCCGCCGTGCCCGTAGGCGGTCGGTCCGCCGCCGAAGCCGCGACCGTAGCTGGGGCTGGCGGTGGTGCCGGTGGTCATGCCCGCGAGCGAGGTGGCGCTGATGACATCCGGCGGGTTTGCGAGACCATCGAAGCGAACCATGAAGCGCAGCAGATCGGTGGGGGTGGCGATCCAACCTCCGTTGGCCGCGCCAAGGCGGGTTGGGATGTTGTACGAGCTGCCGCCGGTGTAGACAACTTCGTCGGGAAGACGTTCGGCCTGCGTCACGCCACCGACTGCCATGCTCGTAATGCCGCACTGCGCCATCAGGTTGTTCTGGAGATAGCTTTCGTAGTCCTGGCCAGTCGCCACCTGGATGATCTGGCCGAGCAGGCAGTAGCCGAAGTTCGAGTAATGGAACGACGATCCGACGCTGACAACGGTCAGGTTGTCCATGACCCAGCTAATCACCGCGTCACGGTCTGTCCCGAGCGACCCGCCCATGATCGCCATGTCGCTGGTATCCTGCCAGCCATCCACCACGTGATGAAGCAGATCATCGACCGTGACCGCCAATTGATTCGTGGAGTAGCTGAGCGTGCCGTAGGTGTTGCCCAGCCAGCCGTTGTCGCCGAACACCTTATCGGTGAAGCTAAGAACGCCCTGTTCCTCAAGCTGGACGATGGCGGCGCCGGTGAACGTTTTCGAGCAGCTGGCGATGCGAGCGCGGTGCTTGACGGTCATCGCTTCGCCGTTGGCGGCATCGGCCATCCCGTAGCCCTTGGCGTAGACGAGCATTCCGTTCTTGGCGATCGCGACCGACATTCCGGGCACGCCCGACGCGGCGAGCGCATCGTTGGCGATCTTATCGATCGCCTCGATACCGATCGTACCGCCGGTTGGTTGCGTATCCGCCGCCCAAATTCCGGCATATCGGGCCTCGCCCGCGACACCGTAGCCCGCAACGTGAATAGGCGTGTACCCGGCTGAGGTGTTTTCGTCGAACTGGGATTGATAGCTGTCGGCTGAGAGATCGTGGTTAGTGATCCAGTAGGCCTTCGGTGTGTCATCCCAGATCGCGGTGTAGCGAGCGGAGCCGCCGATCTCGTAGCCGCTGATATCAACCAGGCGCTTCCCTTGAACGTCGGGGGTATCCCAATACGCCCGGTACGATGCATCGTCCAGACCATGCACCGCCGCCCACCCGCGGCCATCCCAGCCCGTCCAGATCGAAGCGTAGTAGTCGGCGCCGCCGATGCTGTAGCCGGAAACGCGGACCGGCATGAGACCAGCGGCGACGTTCCCGTCAAAGAGGGCCTGATAGTCGGCTCCGGCGACTCCATGCGCCGCGCTCCACCCACCGGAGACCTCGGATTGCTCGAAGATCGCGGCGTAGTAATCGGAACCGTCCTTCTCGTAGCCGCTGATATCGACCGGTCGGTAGCCCTGCGCGGTCAGCGAGTCGAATTGCCCCTGATAGTCGGCGCCGGGAACGCGGTGCATGCCAGCCCAGGCCGGTCCGGGCGAGAGATCCCAGATGGACGCGTAGAAATCCTGGCCATTCACCGAGTAGCCACTGATTTTGAGCAAGCGATAGCCCTGATTCAGCAGCGAATCGAATTCATTCTGGTAGGTATCGCCGTCGAGACCATGATTGGCGACCCAGCCGTACCCGCTCTGAGCGGCGTTGCGCAGCGGCACCGGCGAAAACACCGTCCCGGCGCGCGCGGCCGACTGAATGAGCGGATTGATCCCGCCGGCGAGACCGGCAGCACCGATTGCCGCCGTTGCGAGAAAGCGACGACGGGTGCCACGGCCATACCAGAACTTCGGGGTCGTGAGTGCAGAACGATT
>JAESFN010000944.1_pt1 | contig 17684 bp, 15 predicted proteins | sample 9269411 | NCBI WGS metagenome assembly JAESFN01 (sample SAMN14505399, study PRJNA617100) | algae metagenome | isolation source: Iphinoe sp. HA4291-MV1 and co-occurring heterotrophs from trail next to... | place: USA: Maunawili Falls, Hawaii | collected 2009-07-25
AAAAGAGGATTTGCACCAGAAAGTGCGCCACCTTATCCGGTTGCTCGCCGCGTTGGTGCAGCGCCAGCGCGATCTTGCCGATCTTCTCGGCGGCCTCGCGGGTCACCTGCGCGCGGGTGACGCCCGGTTTCAGCTCGTCCGGATTGAAGAACGCCGCCTTGAGCAGGTGCAGGTTTTCGCCGAGGGTTTCCAGGGTGATGACGTAGGTTTTGACCTCGGAATTGGTCCAGTTGGTGTGAATTTCGATGCGGTCGTAATCGGAAACGATCAGCAGCGGCGGGTTATTCAGCGCCTGGGCATACTGCTTGAGCTGGCTCAGCGCTTTCTGCAGATCCTTGCCCGGCCCCTTGTATTCCCAGGCAAAATGATCCTTGAACCACACATCGGCGAACCCCGTGCCACCGCCGGTTTTGGCGAGGCTGCGCTCGAAGGTGAAAAACTCGCCCCTGGGATCGAGCACCTGCGGCTTTTGATGCCCGACGAGATCGCAGAGATCGAGAAAATGCGGCTGCGCTGAGGCCCGCTCAGTAAGAATCGCTTCGCGCCAAATCGCCTGAAACTCGGGGACATTCATAGCGCTGATTGTACGGAACAATCGCCCCATCGTCCTCCCCCCGCTCGCCGCCCGTTCGGCGCACAACTCCCGCCGCGTGGTTCCCGTCCCCTCTCCTAGAATTGGGAGAGGGGTGGCCGAAGGCCGGGGTGAGGGCGATGCGTTCGCCGGAGCTCAGCTCGCATCCCGAACGACCCGGGGTTGCGACCCCGGGCTAAAAAGACCCGGTGTTTCCGATACCGCGCCGTCGTTGACCCCGGAGGGGTCATCCTTGCCTAAGCCCCAGCCCTCCGGCCTGGGGAATCTCTCCGCCATCGCTATCCGTGCCTAGTGTGAGACCATGCACCCCATGAAAACACGCGAGAACCAGACCCCACCGCCTCGATACGACGTCCTCATCATTGGCGGCGGCGCGGCTGGAATGATGGCGGCGACCGTGGCGGCGGAAGCCGGCAAACGCGTCCTGCTGCTGGAGAAGAACAGCGCGCTCGGCAAGAAGCTCGATATCAGCGGCGGCGGTCGCTGTAACATTACCAATGCCGAGTTCGATACCCGGATGCTGCTTCAGCACTACGGCAAAGCGGCCAACTTTTTGCACAGTCCGTTCGCGCAATTCGGCGTGAACGAAACCTTTGCCTTCTTTGAAAAGCGCGGTCTGCCATTAAAAGTCGAGGCCCGCCGTCGCGCGTTTCCGGTCAGTCAAAAAGCGACCGATGTCACCGCGGTTTTCGCCAAAGCCTTGAAGAAGAGCCGGGTGGAGATCGTCTTCAACTGCGGCGTGACCTCGCTCAAACGCAAAGCGAACAAGATTGTGTCGGTCAGCACCACCCAAGGCGAATTCACGGCCGAATCCTACGTGCTGGCCACCGGCGGCATGTCCCGGCCGGAAACCGGCTCGACCGGCGCCGGGTTTAGCTGGCTGAGAGCCCTGGGGCACACCGTGCGTCAACCGAGCCCAAGCATCGTCCCGCTGGCCACCAAGGAAAAATGGGTGGCGCACCTCGGCGGAAAAACGGTCGATGGCCGCGTCACCTTCTTCCTCGACGGCAAGCGCCAGTTCAAAACCGACGGCCGGATCCTGTTTACCCACTTCGGCCTCTCCGGCCCAACGATCATGAATAGCGCCGCCCAGGTCGGCGAGCTGTTGCAATCGGGCAAAGTGACCGCCGAGATCGATCTCGTTCCTCGCCTCGACGCCGGAGCCTGCGATCGCCAGTTGGTGGCGCTGCTGGAACTCCACAAAAATAAAACCCTCAAGACCGTCTTGAAAGAATGGTTGCCGGGTGGCTTGTGGCAATTGCCGGCTATCCTCTTGCCCACGCTCGATACCGAGGTAAAAGTCCACAGCCTGAGCAAGGACGCCCGCAAGCAACTCGTCGCCCTGGTCAAGGCGGTTCCGTTGACGATTAGCCACGTCATGGGGTTCGACCGCGCCGTGGTCGCCGATGGCGGCGTTGATCTCCGGGAGATCGACATGAAAACGATGCGGTCCAAGCTGATCGATAACCTACTCGTTGTCGGAGACCTGCTGGATATCAACCGGCCCTCAGGCGGCTACTCCCTGCAACTCTGCTGGACCACCGGTTTCGTCGCCGGCCAAACCCTCGCCAATGCCGAACGCGCTGCTCCCCGCAACGAATAGCCCTCACCCCCGGTCCACCATTTGGGCCGTTCTGCGACGAGAACCGCGGTCACCTCTCAGAAGCAATCGTTTCGATTGCTTCGTCCCCTCTCCTACCGCAGTGGGAGAGGGGTGGCGCGCAGCGCCGGGGTGAGGGCTGCTCGTTCCAAACGCGAAGGCTCATAACACCACCACCTCGTCCCCTCTCCCGAAGTGGGAGAGGGGTGGGCTTTAGCCCGGGGTGAGGGCTGTCAGCAACGCGAATAAACCCGTCCCGCACACCCCCAGCTCCGGAGGAGCGTTCATTTCGTAGCCTGGGGTCGCAACCCCAGGTCTCCGAATCACTCGCGAATCCCCCAACCGTCCCCTCTCCCGTCGCAACAGGAGAGGGTGGCGCGCCAGCGCCGGGTGAGGGTCACTCGTTCACCACCTCCAGCAATTGCCGCGCCCCCAGCGAAAAATGCTCCGAAAGCTCCGCCGGTCCCGTCTCGAAATTCCACCAGCACATCGAAAGCACCGCCCCAACAAACGCCCACTCCAGCAGCGTCCGCTCCGGAATCCCCCAGATTTCCGAGCAAATCGCCGCCCGCCGCCGCGCCAGCTCCCGGTAATCCGCCCGCGCCGTCACCCCCTCCGGGTTGTACATCCACGCCGCAAACTCAAACCCCGGATCCCCATACAGCCCCTTCGGATCGATGATGATCCACGTTCCATCCGCCCCCAGCAGCAGATTGTGGTGCTGATAATCGCCGTGCAGCAGGCAGCTCCGCCGCGAGCCCGCCAGCAGCGCCTCCCCCAGCTCCTGCGCCCGCCCGATCAGCTCCGGCGCAATCAGCTCCGGCCGCGGCTGCCACGCAAACAGCGCCCGCATCCACCGCCGCAGCGGATGCAGCGCCGCCACATCCGACGCCTCCGGCACCTCCCGCCAAAAGTGGGGCAGCGTCTCCGCCGCCAGCCGCGTCGCCGCATCGTCCGAAAGCGCCGGCCCCGAATCCGCACCCCGCGAATCCGCACCCTCCGAGCCCGCATCCGCCGCAAACACCGCGTCCCGCAGCTGCGTCCCCGGCACAATCCGCTCCAGCACCATCACACCGCGATCGAGATCGAGATCGTAGATCCGCACCACCCGCTCGCCCGCCGCCAGCCGCAGCGCCGTCGCCTCCGCCCGGAACTCATCCCCCAGCGCCGACGATTTGATCACCACCGGACCCAGCGTGGGGGAGTGCCCCAGCAGCACCAGCGTCACCCACGTCTCCGGCACCACCCGCTCGATCGTGATCTGCCACTTCGCGCACAGCGCCGCAATCGTCGCCGGAATCTCCTCCAGCCACCCCGGCGTCACCTGCCGCTGATCCCAGCCCCGCACCGTCTCGATCAGCTTCCCCGGCAACGCCTCACCCGTGTGCAGCCGCATCACCTCATCCAATCACTGAAATCATTTAATAGGAAGGCCACGCCCGCCCGCCGTACCAATCACCCCGGCCTCGCCGCACCCCATCCCGCCGAAACCATACCGCGCCACACCCCGCCGGGCACCGCACCGCGTGGAACCGGATTGCAGACCCCGGAGTCCCATCGATTCCGGTACTCCGGAATCGTGGTAGCAGCCTACTCGGCGAAATCACCCCCCAACGTCTCCATTTCACCCGCTCACTGATCCCAAAATGGAGACCAAAGGACACTACCCACCGCCCAGCTTCCCCGGTCTAATGAGTGTCAGGCAAACGCTCGCGAGCGTGAGGGGTTTCCGTGTGGCATAGGCCGCCTGCCCGTGACCCAGGAGAATACCGCTCACCGCCAACCGGCGATCATCGGGGCAGCGGACCGTCACCATGTCCGGGAGTGCAGTCGCGAGGCAAGCCCAGGACGCCACCACCGCCCCGGGCGTAGCCGGGCCAATCAACTCCCCAGCGGTCCTGCTCGTTCAGGAATCACCCGCTCCGGGCGGGGCCGACCAACTCACCATGTATTAACACGAATCGCCTGATATAGTAGGACCAGCCGGTACTATTAGCGCACGTCATACTAAACGGCGCTTAGAAAAAGCTTCTCGTGGGGAGACGAGAAGGGTATCGCAAAAACAGAACGGGAGGTGGAGGCGCATTCACGCCTGCTGCTGGCATCGCCGTGTGCTCACGCGATCCGCCACAGCGCAAAACAGGCGACGGGCAGGGAAAAACGACTCAGTATTGGGAGAGAGTGCTTCGTGATACATCAGCGATGGTCGAACCTTCGTAGCTCCGTGATTGCCGGATTATTAATCATCTCCGCCATGGCCGGCGCCCTCGTCGGTACCGGCGGAACCAGCGCCCTCGCGCAGCAGGTGCCCGCCACCTGCTACGTCATCGTCCCCGGCCCCCAGGGTCCGCAGGGAGCGCCCGGCGAACCCGGCGATAACGGCCCGAAAGGCGAGCCCGGCCAACCCGGCAAAGACGGTCTCCAAGGCCCCACCGGTCCCAAGGGCCCGCAGGGCAACCAGGGTCCCCAAGGCCCCACCGGTCCCACCGGTCCCCAAGGCCCGCAGGGTCCCCAGGGCCCGGCCGGTCCCGCCGGCGGCACCGTCATCACCGTCTCCACCGGCGCTGCCGGAACCACCGCCAGCGCCGCGCCAAACGTGCGCGCCCTCATGCAGGTCGTCCCCGCCGAGGACGTCTACGTCGATCACGTCAATGAATGCCCGCCGCAGTACCCCATCATCTGCCGCGGCGTCCCAGGCCCCGAAGGCATCGCCGGAGTCCCCGGCCCGCAGGGTGCCACCGGCGAACCCGGCGATCCCGGTCGCTCCGGCGCTCCCGGCGCCACCGGTGCCAAAGGCGAGCAAGGCGATGAAGGCGAAGCCGGTCCCCAGGGTGAGCAAGGCCCAGCCGGACCCCAGGGCGATCCCGGACCCGAAGGCCCGCAAGGCCCCGCCGGCGTCCTCGCCCTCGTCATGACCAATCTCTCCTACGCCGCCCCCTCCCAGCTGCAAACCGTCGATCCCTGGGCAGGCAGCGGCTGCAACAGCGAAGTCGCCACCCTCGAAGGCATCCCCACCACCGGCCCCATCGGCCCGCAGGGCACCCCCGGCGGCAAAGGCGATGCCGGCGCCACCGGCGAGGGCGGCAAAGACGGCCTCTCCGGACCCAAAGGCCCCACCGGCAATAAAGGCCGCACCGGCCCCGAAGGCCCAATCGGCCCCGCCGGCCCCGAAGGCCCGCAAGGCCCCGAGGGCCCCCAGGGTCCCCAAGGCCCAACCCTAACCGCCACCCCAACAGCCACGGCCACCCCGACGGCAACCGCGACAGCAACTGCCACCGCCACGCCGACTGAAACGGCCACCGCCACGCCAACCGCAACTGCGACCCCGACCGAGACGGCCACAGCGACCGCGACGACCCCCGCAACGGTCACCGCCACCGCCACCCCGCAAACCTCCGGCCCGAACCCCAGCACCACCCCGGCGCCCGGCTCCACCGCCGCACCCCTGCCCACCATCTCCGCCCTGCCAAGCACCGGCACCGGCTCCGATTCCGCGAGCACCGGCACCGGCACCCTGGCCCTCATCCTGATGGTGCTCCTCGCCGGTCTCGCCCTCATCTCCCTCCGCCTCCACCACCGCCGCTCCTAACCCCTCCCGCTAACCCCAACCCACGGGTAAAAAACCACCCCCGCATTCGCGAACAGCGAATACGGGGGTGGTGCCATTCCCTAAAACCGTTCGGCGCTCGAACAGACGAAGCTAATGCGTATGCTGTGACGTGCCCGTTTCTGTTTGCGTCACTGCCCTCATCTTTTCCCGAGCTCGATACAGAATGTGGTAGGTGAGAGATGTCGTGAGTCCCATGCGCCTCGAAATCTCCTTGGTCGTTAAGCCCCTGGCAGCCAGTAGTAGGATCTCTCGTTCCCTTGGCGAGAACTGAACTTGACTCGGAATAGGCCTCGCAGCCGCCTCCGCCGAAGCCGAGGGTGATTCATCAGCAAGAACTCGGTGAAGGATGGTGGGAAGATCTTCCATGCTAGGCGGTTTCTGTAGGAAGAGAGCAGCGTGGATCCTCGTAATGCTATCAGCAACGCTCGGCTTCTCACGAGCCTCGGTCTTGCGAGACCACGCGATCGTTCTGATATGCGGATGGCTCTGCGCGATTTCTTCAAAAAATCGTGTTGCCTCGCGATCAGTAGTGCCCTGTGTAGCGTCGAGATTGATCAACACAATATCGATGTCGGCAGACAACCCTCGCGCCGCCTTGAATAACGATGAAAATCGAGACACCAGAACGAGATTAGACTCATCCTCGAATGCATGATCCCAGGTGCCAGGCCCACCTACGTAGACCACACGAATGCGCTCGTCGCTCTCATCTTCGGCCGAGTCTTCTCGTTCAATAGCGTCGGGCAAAGCGGCAAAATCGGGCCTGTGGATCGTGTCTAGCCACGCCTGCACAGCCGCCGTTCCGGCTGAGTTACTCGATTTCGGACGCGGCGACGCCACAAACCAGGCGAAGTTCGCCAGGTTTTCTCGTGCCGATATGGCCGACGAAAACGTGAAGGTCACGTTGCCATCCGACGCTGGGGGCAAATCGGAGGACGTGCGTTCCAACCAGGGCGGAATCTCGCTATCCGCGTCATTCTCGACCGCGAAGCTGACGAATGCCTCATGTACCGTCGGCAGCATCGGATGGGTACTCCGCGTTACCGAACGTACGGAGAGAAGCGTATGCGCCACCTCAAGAAGTCGAGGCCGCACGAAACGCGGGATGACAGATCGCTCTTTAGCGTCGATCCGTCCCGGACCCTCGAGCTCCCCAGTCGCAAAGTAATGAAGAACCTCGTCGATCGTGCGCTGGCCACGCTCTAGTTGCCTCGTTGCCACATGGAGGCGATTCGCTACTTCATGAATTACGTGCGTAAACCTCAATTTTGCATTCATGGAATCAAAATACTTTCGGTATCTGGAGTGTGGCCTCCCGGGCTGGCGCGGATTGGCATTGACCCGCCTCGACAAAGCCGTGGATATCGCGTTGGGCGGCTCCACGCATGTCATACACCCAATCAGGGTCTGTCCGCCAGTCCACGTAGGGGTGCAGGCTTGGCAGATGTGATCCCGTTGGCACAAAAAGCGCCTGGCCCTGGGTTTCTTTGCTCCAGTACAGGCCGTAGTCAATCTGTAGCCATGCAAACGGAGCCCGATGGCGCGTAAACAGCCATTGTGCGGCGTCCAGTGGAACGCAGAGCTTGAATTCGAACCGAAGCGTGGCGGTGAACCCGCCGTTTGCGCCCTCAATCAACTGCGGTCGCGCTCCGCTCGGCCCAACCCGCGAATCGCCAGACAAACACCATTGAAAGACATTGAACGGAATGGAGGGATGGATCACTTGTGCCTGCACGGGCGTGGTGCCAACCCGGACACCCCAGCGATACGAGGCGCCAATTGCCTGCTGTCCGTCGTGATAAATGCGCACATCGGTCATCCAGGCCGCGCCGCGAAAGGCATTGCAAACGAGAGACGCGTTGAAGTGCTGTTCGTTGATATACATTCCGCGTGGGACGAGCTGATCGCCTGATTCAAACAGGCGCGTCATGGCTCCTCCGCCGAGAGCCCAGATCACGCTTCGGGCTAGGCGGCTGCTTCCGGTTTCATATCTGCTCGTTTCGTAGGCTGTTGGCAGGATCGTCGTGGTTGTATCGATGTATGGAATAGTGCTAATGATCGCTACCGACGGAGCCCGAACAAATTCTCCCGTTGTGGTTCCCACCTCGATGCGGTCATCACGATATCGTGCCGACACTACGCCGTATCCTCTGAATCCTGATGTTTGCCAAGTGCCACATTTTATCAACCGTGCGATGACTTTGCTCGGTTCACGAATCGGCAGGGTTGGATCTTCCGGTGCGTAACACACGTGGTCATTGGCAGGTAAGCCGTCAACCGGCCCTCAAGTGCGGGTGATCGCGATCACCCGCAAAACAACCAAACAGCCAGCCATCGATGTATCGAACACCCCTCAAAGGAAGTCCTCGCGCGGCAGCACGCGAATGCCAGACGAGGAGAGGGACGTCGCACCTGCTCCACCCCCGATCATCATCTCGCCCCGGCCTCACCGCGCACCACATTGCCCGCTGAACGATTGAATCGATCATCGCTGCCCGATCCGCGTTGTAGTTCCCGACACCGTGTTGGTAACCTAGGGCCGGGCTGAATCGCTCACCCGATTAGGAGACTCGCGGATGTTCCTCGCCGTACGTGAATTGCTCTTTGCCCGCGGCCGCTTCGGGCTGATGGGCGCGGTGGTCGCCCTGATCTCCGTTCTCGTCGTGCTGCTCAGCGGACTCGCCGTCGGCCTCACCAGCGATGGCGTCTCCGGGCTGCAGCGCATCCCCGTCACCTCCTTCGCCTTTGAAGCGGATGTTGCCGAGGATTCCGCCTTTTCCCGCAGCGTCGTCGGACCCGCCGCCGTCGCCGCCTGGCAGGCGCAGCCCGGCGTCGCCCACGCCGCTCCCTTTGGCAACACCCTGGTGAACGCGAAAACCAACAGCGGCGTGGAGATCGATCTCGCCCTGTTTGGCGTCGAAATCGGCTCCTTCATCGATCCCGATGACGCCGATCTCGCCGGTGGCGCCCTCCTGGCCGGGGAAGGGGAGCTGCTCATCAGCGCCACCGCCGCCGAGGAGGGGATCAAGGTCGGCGACACCGTCATCGTCGAGCCCAGCGGCATCCAGCTCACCGTTGCCGGCATTCTCGATCGCCAGCACACCTTCGGCCACGTCGATGTCGGCTATCTCGCGCTCCGCACCTGGCAGGAGATCAAAGCCGGCATGCGCCCCGGCGATGTCATCCCCGACCACGTCTACCAGGAATTCACCGCCGTCGCCGTGCAGGCCGGGGGCGGCGCGAAGCTCGATCGCGCGGCCGCCGATCTCGCCGCCAACACCACCTCGCTCACCCGCGAAGCCTCCTTCGATGCCTCGCCTGGCTACTCCGCCGAAACCTCCACCCTGAAGCTGATCCAGGCCTTTCTGTACGGGATTTCCGCCCTGGTTGTCGGCTCGTTCTTCACCGTGCTGACGATCCAGCGCACCCCGGAGATCGCCGTGCTGCGCGCGATGGGCGCCAGCAAGCGCTACCTCCTGCGCGATAGCCTGCTGCAATCGCTGGTGTTGCTCGTGCTCTCCGCCGCCACCGGCGTCGGCATCGGGTTGCTTGCGGGCGCGACGATTTCCTCCACCCCGATGCCCTTCGCCCTCGAAGCGGGCCCGCTGATCGGCGCGATCGCCCTGCTGCTGGCGCTCGGCCTGCTCGGCGCCGCGCTCGCCGTGCTCCGTGTTACCCGCGTCGATCCCCTGAGCGCGCTGGGAGGCAACCGTTGACCATCGTCCTGTCCCTCGACGACGTGACCCTGCTGCACGGCGATGGCGAGGAATCCGTGCGCGCCCTGGATAGCGTCGATCTCACCGTCGCCGCCGGAGAATTCGTCGCCATCGTCGGTCCATCCGGCTCCGGCAAATCGAGCCTGCTCGCCGTGGCCGGCGCGCTCACCTCACCAACCTCCGGCACCGTCCGCCTCGGCGATACGGTGCTGACCGGGGCGTCGCCGCGCACCCTCGCCCGCATCCGCCGCGAGCGGATCGGCTTCGTTTTCCAGAGCGGCAATCTCATTCCCGCCCTCACCGCCATCGATCAGGTGCGGCTGCCGCTCACCTTCGGCGCGGTCGCGCATCCGCGCGATCCGCTCACCCTGCTCGCCGAGGTCGGTATCGAGCACAAAGCCCGGCGACGCCCGCATCAGCTCTCCGGCGGCGAGAAACAACGCGTCGGCATCGCCCGCGCCCTGGTCACCGGGCCGAACCTTCTGCTGGTCGATGAGCCCACCGCCGCGCTCGATCGCCAGCGCGCGCAGGAGGTGGTGGCCCTGCTGGCGCGGGAAACCCACGAGCACGGCGTCGCCACCGTGATGGTCACGCACGATCTCGATGTGCTACACCACTGTGACCGGGTGCTGGAGATGATCGACGGCCGCCTGGCCGCGCCGCGGAGCGCGGATATGGTCTGAGGTCTAAAAAGCGAGTTCACGCAATGCCACGAATCAGCGCCCCCTCCGTGGCCGAGCATCACGCGCGGCAACGGCGAGCGCTGCTCGACGCCGCGCGGCTCCTGCTCGCGGAAACCGGCGAGGCCCCGGCGATGGGGCAGGTGGGCCGCCGGGCGGGTCTGGCCCGGAGCAGCGTCTACCAGTACTTCGCCTCGGCCGAGGATCTGCTCGCTGAGGTTGTCACGGACGTCTTCCCCGATTGGGCGGCGCGGGTGCTCGCGCACGTCGATACCGCCACCACGCCCGGCAGCCGCGTCTGGGCCTACATCGAGGCGAACATCGAGCTCTTCGCCAGCTCCGAGCAAACGGTCACCCGGGCGCTCACCCGCATCGTCGACCCGGGCGTTTTGCATCCCCCCATGAAAGCGTTCCACCTCCGGCTCCAGGTCCCCCTGCGGCAGGCCCTCACCGATCTCGGCGAACCCGAGCCCGAGCGCATGGGCGAGCACATCGACACCCTCATCCACCAGGTCGCCCGCGAGCTCGAGCACACCGACCCCGCCCACCGCCCCGACACCCACCGCCGCATCCTCCACCGCCTCCACCGCCTCCTCTCCGCCTACCTCCACCTCCCCCCACTCCCCGAGGCAGAGCGCTAGCCCCCGCCCACTAATCGCCGCAACGATGGCAGAGCAAGCCCCGCCCCGGTGCACCATCTAAATAATCACGTTGCGAGCATTGCGCCTGGAACGCGCGGCGACATACATTTTCGGGAACGCATCTGGCACGTTACAGGATGATGAATCCGAAGGACGATCGTCCGAAGATGGAGATCGACCCCAAACCCGTTCATGCGGAGATGCCGCTGCTGCTCTCCGCGCGGCGAAACGGAGGTGGCGGGCCATGGACGATAACGTTGTCTTTCGACGCGGTAACGCGCAGGACATTGAAGCAGCCCTCGCTGTATGGACTGCCTCACGCCTCGCCCGGGACGGGGTTCTCTCCGCCGCTTCGGATTTCGACCGCCACCGGGATGCCATGCTCGTCCCCGATTCACTGCTGATCGTTGGGGAGCGGTCCGGCGCCACGGTGGCAATGGCGGTCGCCGTGCCGGAACGTGAGGATCGCGGGAAGGGTGCCCGCATACCCGGACAGGCGCTCATCCATTCCGTGTATGTGCTGCCCGACTACTGGGGGAGAGGCGTTGGCCGCAAGCTGGTGAGCGCACTCCTCTCGGCTCTGTCGCAGGACCGCTACGTGCTCGCGCGGCTGTGGACCAACGCCAGTAACCACCGGGCGCGCCGCCTCTACGAAACGCTCGGGTTCCACCTCACCGACCTAAACGCCACCAACCACCGTGGCGCCCCAATCGTCCAATACGAACGCAACCTCCCCAGTGACAACGGATAATCACTGCCTTAACCAACGCGTGACAGCGAAATCTACCCAGGCATTCCGGGCCTACCTCGCGGGACCATCTGAGCATTGATGGAGAGAACCATGGGTGAAAGCGCAACGGGCGGAAACACCGATTATCTGGGAGCCGAAGCGGAGCAGCTTCGCCAAGAGTTACTCAACTATCCCTATCCGGTTTTCTACGGTAGTTCTCCCAGCGTCAAAAACTACATCGCGCTCGAGAAGCTCGAGCGCGATGTCGGCAGGAAGACGTTGGGTAAGCATCATACTGAGGCATATCTCTGGTACCAGGGGCTCGATTTGCTTCACAAACCGATCCTCGGCGTTTGGGACGTTCCGGATGAATCGATTGACGGTGGACTAAGCAAAACCGCATTTGTGGTCCAGATGCAGCTTGTTGGATTGGAGGTGAGTTCGGCAAAAGCCGCGCTTGATCAACTTGTTCGCGGTAACTACAGCATCGCCTTCGCGGCAATTCGCCATCTGATGGAGGCATACATCCAAATCCTCTACCTAGGACTTGAGCCGAATGAGGCACATTTGTGGATTGATGGCGGCGTGCGGACGCCGGGAATGAGTCACATGAAGTCGACAGTGCTCAGGCGATTGGTGGATGAAGGAAGCCCCAAAGGTTTAGCGCGCCTTGTCGAAGCCGTCTATGATGCGTGGTCGCTCATGAGCAAAGGATCGCATCCAACTGGAGGTGGACTGACCCAGGTACAGCCGCAATCTGAAGACGATATTCATAGCGTTGGAGCCGTATACCGGTCGAAATTGGCTTACGTCGGTTTTGATCAGGGATTATTTGGCCTTCGTCTTATGCTCAATATGCTAGGTAAGCTTCGCAACCCGGGAGAAAAATGGGACGCTGCTGTTGAGCAATGGAACAATCGGGTTGGTGAATGGAGGGATACGCTGCTGGATGTCGAAGAGATACAAGATCAAATGAGCCCAGATCTGAAAAGCAGGATCGAGGCAGCAAACGCTCAATCCGACTCCTGAAGTCGTCTCTCGAAGACACTTAATACCTTGTTCCCTGCGGCACTCGATTGCGGGTAATCGCGGTTATCCGCAATTAAGAAAAGAACGGTGGGCGTCACAACCACTCTGTAAGCTCCTGTCCCGGAACTCTGGAGATCCTGCTTCGCCCTACGCGTTCACGCGCATTACCGCGTACGATCATTCAAGTGGATCAGCCGGTGAAGCCCCCGGGGCCGGGGTGCCGCCGGGCGCCGCGAACACCGTAATCAGCAGCGTTCGCGTGATTGGCGGGCAATGCGGAATCGAAATCTCAACACCGATCGTGTCCTCAATCGGGAAATCCGGTGCGGTATAGGTAGCATCTGAAAACGGCGTTCGCTTATTCGGATTCATCCGGCCGAAATCTGTATACCAGAGAAAGGTCACCAATCCGGCGGTCGGTTTGGCCACCGCGATCGTCACACTGATCGCAGCTCCCGGCTCAATCCATTTGCGCTCCGGCACAAGCTCGCCCACACGCCGCTCGCACGGCGATTCCGTAATCCACGGAATCGTGATCGGAGCATTGTCCGCCAGCGCCCCAATAATCCCCCCGACCATCATCAGAATCGTCGCAATGCTCGCGGCGATCCCGATCGTCTGCGGGTTCGTAAGCCACGTTCGCATTCTCGTCGCCATGGGGGACGCCCTCCTCTCGGGGCCATTCCCGGGTTTTCCATACACCACGCATTCCTACGCCTCACCATCGCCAGCCACGGCGTTCCTCCATCGCCCGGCCAACTTCATTACGCAGTTTGTTAATGTACATGGTGTATCGTTAAAATACCCCGTATATCGATAGTTGTCTATAGGGTCGCACGGCAATCGCGCACGCCAAAAAGCCCCCCGCACCGGCGAGGGGCTGATCCATCACGCAACGAATCACAACGCATTACATAACGCGAATCACAACCCGGGCGAGGACGGCAACGGGCCGATTATGGCGAATAAGCCGAAACGAGCGACCACTGCGCCCATCACGGTGTCTACCGCTCGGAGTTCCCCAAGCGTTTACCCCCGCCTCGCAAACGCGTCGCCGGTCGTCGCAGGCCCCGCGCTCTCCGATTCCGCCCCGGCAAACGCCTCGCCGTACACGTCGCCGTACGCGTCGCCGTACGCATCGGCAAACGCCTCGCTGGGCACACCGGTATACGCATCGATATACGCATCATCCTGCGCGTCCGCCGGTGCATCGGCCTGGGCGTCAGCATACGCATCAGCATCGACCCCAGCGTGTGTGCCGGCCGCGGCGCCCGCAGATCCGGCCGGCGCCGTCAGCGACCACTGCCCCGCGGTGACCCGCACCTCAACCAGTGTCGTGCTGAGCTTCGCCTGCATCGCAACCACACGCTTCTGAAGATCTGCGATCGATGATTCCAGCTCCGCGGCGTATCCCAGCCGCTCGCTAATCCACGACAGCACATCATCGCGCGAACGCGTGAACCCGCCAAACTCCGTCTCAACATCAAACCCGGCCAGCGCCGCCAGCTGCCGCCGCTCGTCACGCGATGCCCCTAAAACATCCAGAATCCGAACCAGCCGCTCCGGCGAGGTGAGCTGGCGGCGGCCCAACTCCCAGTGGCCAACCGCGCCCGGCGTCACATTGATCAGCGCCGCCAATTCCTTCGCCTCAAGCCCGCGCCGTTCCCGCAGCCCCCGGAGCGCCGTCCCGAAATCCCCCAGTTGGTGCGTCGCCATCGCCTTTTCCAGCGTCGCGGCCGTCACCGTCCCCCTGGCCGCCCCGCCCGTCGGCCGCTGCCCGGCGAACGCCGCCATCGCCCCCTGCGCATCAGGGCTATGCGGCACACACGTAATCAAAAACCATCCCTCGTGGCCGATGATCTCGGAATCGGTGACCAGGAATTCGAGCGCATCCTCGGGCGCATCGCCCGGTGCGGCGCTGACAAAAAGCGGGCAGCGCCATATGCTCTTCCCGCTTCCGGTCTCCCGCTCGTGCGCGTGCCGGGGTCGCTCGTTCAGGTTGATCGGGCAGCTTTTTGCCCCAGGTTGCCGCTTAATCCGTTTGAGCGTATCCCGAAATTCAACATGCGCATCCACGCCGGAACCACCGGCGATTAATTTGTCAGCGAGCTTATCCTTCTTCGTCAGAATAACCTGATTACACCCATACCAAACCCGCCGGTTATCCACCAGCCGCGCCAAAATGCCAAAGAAATTCTGCTCAACCAGCGCATCCGCCTCGGCAACCCCGGCTAGCCAGCCCGCCGCCACGTTGCACGCCGCGATAGAACCGGCAGTATCAGCCAAAAACACCGGGAACGGCGCCGAAAAATAGGTTGCGGCGTTCACCAGCGACAGCATCGAGGATACGTCTGTCGACTCGTAGGAAAGAAACGGCTCCCCCGCTGTATCCACTGTACCCACCAGCCACCTCGTCATCGCGTTTTCCGGCATCGTCCTCAGCATCGCCCGTGCTCGTGGATCGGCCGGCCTGCGCCGCCTACCCCGTCCCCCGGGAAACACCAACCTGAGCCAACGATTGAACCGTCTGGCGGGGAATGTTGGCAACGCTCCGGCCCAGATTGGGGGTGCGGCGACAATCGGTCACGCTCACTCCCAACACTGCCGCCAGCCAGCGGAGGCCCCCGGACCGAATGGCCAGGGTTTCGTCACCAATACTCCAGAATACTATACAGCGTAGCACAAACGCTCCTCCCGTACAGTCAACCAGGAGTCCTCGTCACACGACCGAAATCTGTGCTGACACCACAAACGGGGACTGGCCGCGGGCCAGGCCCCCGCGAATCCCGCAGGCACCAGACCCCGCAGGAAACAACGCACGAACAATGCGTGAGCAATGCGGGAACGCGCCTATCCCGCCGGTATGTTCCATCTCAGCCGCACCGCCTGCCACCCACAACCGGATCGTTCCTCCTGGCGATCGCCACTCACCTATCCCCCCCTGGTTTATTATCCATTGACTACAGTTGCCTATATCGCTACTATAGATCAAATATGAACAAATGTTCTAGTTGATTCATCTCGTCGCCACCCGATCGACCCAAAGCGTGGAGTCTGCATCCCTATCGTCCTGATCGATCGGGCCGCCATCGCCCCACCCGGAGGATCCCCAATGCCCACCACCCCGCGCTCCACGCGCCTCCCCATCAGCGCCCCCATCACGGCCATCCCCACCACCATCACCCCCCGCGAAATCGAGGCCATCCGCCACACCCTCGGCCTCACCAAATCCGCCCTCGCCCGCCAGCTCCACGTCACCTACCAAACCATCCGCCGCTGGGAAGCCGGCCAATCCACCCCCCAACCCGGCCACATCCACCGCCTCCACACCCTCACCCACCCGTCCGTGTCAAACCGTAGATCACAGCTGCCCGTCTGCCTCTCAGCCAACCAAGCCCGGATCGGACCCGATGCGCGCCGATCCCAAAAGTGAACATCTGTACTGGCAAAATCACCCGCCATCATGCATGCTCACCCAGAATCACCATGCATCCACCCGGCGCCCCTCAAAGCCGGGTCACTAATGATCCTCTGCCAAAACCGTGGCAAAGAAAACATCATCGGCTAGACAGCTATAGCGGATCCGCTATACTCTGGAGTTGGGAATGCCAGCGGGGAACCAGCAAGACCTGCCATGGACAATCGCACTGCTTCAGGAAGCAGTCGATGTTCTCAGCAGCGTCGATCCTGAAACCGCGAAGCTCCTCAATAACGAACTCAGACAGTTCATGAAACTCTGGAATGACTTCCCGAGCGCAACACGTGTCATCGAGCTCGGGAAATCACGCTTCAAATACAAACTACTCACCGGAAAATCACGGAAACACGGCATTCATCAAATCTATCTCGGCAAAGGAGATGACTACCGCGCCGCCCTTGTCCCCAATCATTCCAACCGAACCTGCTGGAACGTACTCATCTACCGCAAACAAGATCAAACACGCGCCATTGATCGCGCCATTGCCATCGTCCAACGAAATGAGGAAAAGCTCCGTGGATGAACTCAAGAGCTACACACTAGACGAGGTCACCCAAATGGTCCTCGATCGGGGTGATCAAGCTCACGACGAATTCCTCTTCCAACAGTGGTATCGCGGCATCATGGACGATGCCATCATCAGCCGCGTCCAGGCCGGGCAAAGCCAGCAAGCCATCGCCGAAAAGCTCGGCACCACCCAATCATCGATCGCCCGCCTCGAAAACGACCGCAACGGCAGTCCCTCCGCCCGCCGCATCTGGAACTACCTCGTCGCCTGCGGCATCATGCCCCTCGTCGAAACCCGCCCAGTCGAGGAGATCTATGATCTCCTCGCCGGGAGTAACTACCAGCCGCTCGCCGCCAGCGCGCACTATCAGCCGTATCAGATCCCAGCCAAACCGCCCATAAGCACGTCGTTTACCATCACCGTGCGCATCGAGAACACCACGCTCGTCGCAACGCCAACCCCTGAAACACCAGCGAGTGCCCCGGCCGACCGGCGGGAACTCCTCGTGCCGGCGCAACCAGCACACCGGCCCGTGCTCGCACTGGGATCGGGTAATCAGCTCTACCCCGAAGCCCTCTTTCCCGCCTCGTCTCAACAGCACTATGAACCGGAGCGAGTGGGTCAAGCCATCGCCTAACGAGAGAGGGCATCAAATGGAACCAACAATTCTCGGATCACGACGCTCGTACGAATTCCCGGCTGACGAGATTCGGCTCACCCTTCTCTCCAACGCCGGTGTCGTCGACCATATCCGCACCCTCTTCAATTGCGCCTTCGGGCAAATCGGCAGCCCCGCGCCCACCTTTGGCGTCGTCCAACCAACCATGCCCCCCGGCCTCGTCTTCGATTACGGCCTCATTCCCTATCCGGAAGAAACTGGAACCGCCCTACGCTTTCTCCACATCGAATCCCACCGCATCGTCATCGATACCGGCGGCCCATCCGAATCAATCCAGCCAGCCTACGATCTCCTCACACAATCACTTCGGGCCCTCAAAGCTGCCGACGGCGCCCCCGCCATCGGCCAGCCGGATACCATCTACGACTTTTCCGAGATTCGCTGGCGCAGCCCCGGTCACAGCCTCCTGAACCTCATCGCC
>JAESFN010000945.1_pt1 | contig 17658 bp, 17 predicted proteins | sample 9269411 | NCBI WGS metagenome assembly JAESFN01 (sample SAMN14505399, study PRJNA617100) | algae metagenome | isolation source: Iphinoe sp. HA4291-MV1 and co-occurring heterotrophs from trail next to... | place: USA: Maunawili Falls, Hawaii | collected 2009-07-25
GTCACCCTTCTTCAGGGTCTTCTCGATGTAGGAGATCATCGCTTCCACCGCGGCGCCGGCTTTCTCTTTGGTGATCTCGGTCGACTCCGCGACCGCGTCGATCAGCTCTTTCTTGCTCATCTGCTAGATCCTTACCCCTGGGGAGAACTCTTGAGATCGTCGCCGCAAAAGAGCGCGGCTATGGGTGGTCAATTCTTCTGCTGCAGGCACAACAGAGGCCGTGAAACAACGACTTTCGATCACGCCCGTCAAGCAGAAAATCCGCAAATAATCCCGAAAATACGGGAAGAAAACGGTGTTCAGTCAACACCTAAAAGCAATCGCGGCCCCCGACTTGCGCCTGGGGGCCGCGTGAGTCTCAGGAGGAAAGTCGCGCCTCGGTTAATGCGCGGTAACCCTCGGGCCACCTTTTTCGTCCGTGGCAGGAACTGGCGCAGCGGGCTCCTCTTCCCATGCGATCTTCTCCGGCATGCGCACAAGCGCCACCTTGAGCACGTCATCGAGCCGCGCCACCGGCACAATGGCGAGCTTGTCCTTCACCTCGTCGGTGATCTCGGCGAGGTCCTTCATATTCTCTTCCGGGATCAGCACGGTCTTGATCCCCGCTCGCAGAGCCGCCAGCAGCTTCTCCTTCAGGCCGCCGATCGGCAGCACGCGTCCACGCAGCGTGATCTCGCCGGTCATCGCCACGTCCTTCTTCACCGCAATGCCGGTCAGCACCGAGATGATGGCCGTCACCATGGCCACGCCAGCCGACGGACCATCCTTCGGCGTCGCGCCCTCGGGCACGTGCACGTGGATGTCCTTCTTCTCGAACATCACCGGCGAAATGCCGAAATCAACCGAGCGCGAGCGTACGTAGGCGTTCGCCGCCTGGATCGACTCCTTCATGACATCGCGCAGGTTGCCCGTCACCGACATCCGACCCTTACCCGGCATCATGACGCCTTCGATGGTCAGAATCTCGCCGCCAACCTCCGTCCAGGCCAGGCCGGTCACGACGCCAACCTGATCCTCGAGCTCCGCCTCGCCGTAGCGATACTTCGGAACGCCGAGATAGTGCTCAAGGTTGTCGACCGTCACGTTGACCATCTTCTTGGCCGGCGCGGGCGTCGTCAGGATCTCTTTCACCGCCTTGCGGGCGAGCTTGGCGATCTCGCGCTCGAGGCTTCTGACGCCGGCTTCGCGTGTGTAACGGCGGATGAGACCCTTCAGCGCCTCATCATCCAACGACCACTCATCAGCCTCCAAACCGTGTGCCTGGCGCTGCTCCGGAAGAAGGTGCCGCTTGGCGATCTCCAGCTTCTCGTCCTCGGTGTAGCCCGCGATCCGGATGATCTCCATTCGATCCATGAGCGCCGGCGGAATGTTGAGCGTATTGGCCGTCGTTACGAACATCACGTTCGAAAGGTCGTAATCGACCTCGAGATAATGGTCGTTGAACGTGTGGTTCTGCTCGGGATCGAGCACCTCGAGCAGCGCCGCCGCTGGATCTCCACGGAAGTCGGAGCCCATCTTGTCGATCTCGTCCAACAGAAACAGCGGATTGGTCCGCTTGGCCTTGCGCATCGACTGAATGACCTTGCCGGGCATCGAGCCGATATATGTCCGACGATGGCCTCTCACCTCCGCCTCGTCGCGCACGCCGCCGAGCGACATCCGCACGAACTCGCGGCCCGTAGCGTTGGCAATCGACTTGCCGAGCGACGTCTTGCCCACGCCGGGAGGTCCGACGAGGCACAAGAGGGGGCCCTTCAGCTTGTTGGTGCGGTTCTGAACCGCGAGATACTCGACGATCCGCTCCTTCACTTTCTCAAGGCCGTAGTGCTCCTTGTCGAGGATGTCCTGGGCCTCGGCGAGGTCCTTCTTCACCTTGCCGCGCACGCCCCAGGGGATCGACAGCAGCCAGTCGAGATAATTGCGAACCACTGTCGCCTCGGCCGACATCGGGCTCATCTGCTTGAGCTTCTTCAGCTCAGCCTGCGCCTTATCCTTGGCCTCTTTGGACAGCTTGGTGTTCTCGATCTTCTCCTCGAACTCGGCGATGTCGTCGCGCTCGTCGGTGTCACCGAGCTCCTTCTGGATCGCCTTCATCTGCTCGTTCAGGTAGTACTCCCGCTGCGTCTTCTCCATCTGACGCTTCACGCGAGAACGGATCTTTTTCTCGACCTGAAGAACCGAGATCTCGCTTTCCATCAGTGTGTAGACGCGCTCAAGCCGCTCCGAGATGGCGGTGATCTCGAGCACTTCCTGCTTGTCGCCGATCTTGATCGCCAAGTGCGATGCAATCGTATCCGCCAGCTTCGAATAGTCGTCGATCTGGCTGACCGTGCCGAAAACCTCGGGCGAGATCTTCTTGTTGAGCTTCACGTAGCTCTCGAACTGCGAGACTGCGGAGCGCGCAAGCGCCTCGATCTCGTCCTTTGCTCCAACGATCTCCGGGACGCGCTCGACCTCGGCTTCGAAGAAGTCCGGATTGTCAGTGTAGCGCGTTATCCGTGCCCGCGCGGTGCCTTCGACCAGCACCTTCACGGTGCCGTCTGGCAGCTTGAGCAACTGGAGCACGGTCGCCAACGTTCCCATCTCGTAGATGGCGTCCGTGGCGGGATCGTCGTCGCCAGCATTCCTCTGCGCGGCAAGCAGGATGTGCTTGTCCGCCCGCATCACCTCTTCCAACGCGTTGATCGACTTCTCGCGCCCAACAAACAGGGGCACGATCATGTAGGGAAAGACCACGATGTCGCGCAGTGGAAGGACCGGATACAGCTCCTTGCCGCCTGCCTTTTCTCTGGTGGCCTGTTCTTTGGTCTGCTTTGGCTCGCTCATAAGCTTTCTTGTGCTCCCTGCGGCCCGAGCGCCGTCCCGACCCTCGGCCAAGGTTGACTGTACCCGTCGCCACACTCAACGCGAATTCGTGCCCTGATAAGGACGCGGTGTTCACTCGCTCGTGATGCACGACGATAGTTGGAGATGCAGGCGCCTCTCGGTATGAGCTGCCCGAGGTCCACTACTCGCCTCGGCGCACTCCAGGCGGGTTGCCTGCCACCGAAACATAGGTGCTCGCCCGCACGCATCCAAGACCGCCCAAGGGCCCCGTAGCAACTCCTCCACAGGCAGGGCGCGCCCACTTAGGACGCGGTCCCTTTTTCCTCAGCCCGCTCCGAGTAGATCCGCAAGGGACGCGCGCCCCCTTCGACCACTTCCGGACCGATCACGGCTTCCTCGACGCCCTTCAGCCCCGGCAACTCGAACATAGTGTCGAGCAGAATGCCTTCCATGATCGAGCGCAGGCCGCGCGCACCGGTCTTGCGTTCGATAGCCTTGCGGGAGATCGCCTTGAGCGCCTCCTGGGTGATGGTGAGCTTCACGCCCTCCATCTCGAACAGGCGCTGATACTGCTTGACCAGCGCATTCTTGGGCTCGCTCAGAATCTGCACCAGCGCCGCCTCGTCGAGATCCTCGAGCGTGGCAATGACGGGCAAACGACCGATGAACTCGGGAATGAGACCGAACTTGAGCAGATCCTCAGGCTCAACCTCGCGCAGAACCTCGCCTGTGCGCCGCTCGTCGGGGCCCATCACCTTCGCGCCGAAGCCGATCGACGTCCCCTTGCCCCGCCGCGAGATGATCTTCTCGAGGCCCGCGAACGCACCGCCGCAGATGAAGAGAATGTTCGTCGTGTCGACCTGCAGGAACTCCTGCTGCGGATGCTTGCGGCCGCCCTGCGGAGGCACGCTGGCGACCGTACCTTCCATGATCTTGAGAAGTGCCTGTTGCACACCTTCGCCCGAAACATCCCTCGTGATCGAGGGGTTGTCGGACTTGCGCGAAATCTTGTCGACCTCGTCGATGTAGACGATGCCGCGCTGCGCCCGCTCCACATTATAATCGGCGGCCTGGAGCAGTTTGAGAATGATGTTCTCGACGTCCTCGCCGACGTAACCCGCTTCCGTCAGCGTGGTCGCGTCGGCCATCGTGAACGGCACGTCGAGGATGCGCGCCAGGGTCTGCGCGAGCAGGGTCTTGCCGCAACCCGTCGGACCAACGAGCAGGATGTTCGACTTCGCGAGCTCGACGTCGTTGTTCTTCGCGGCGTGATTGAGTCGCTTGTAATGATTATGGACCGCCACCGAGAGCACGCGCTTCGCATGCTCCTGGCCGATCACGTAGGAGTCGAGAACACCCTTGATCTCGTGCGGCGACGGGACTCCATCGCGGGACTTCACCAGGGTGTTCTTGTTCTCTTCCCGGATGATGTCCATGCACAGTTCAACGCATTCATCGCAGATGAACACCGTCGGCCCGGCGATGAGCTTTCTCACCTCATGCTGGCTCTTGCCGCAGAACGAACAATACAGGGTATTCTTTTCTTGTTGAGCCATCAGCTTGTCTCACCGTGACCGTGTCACGCCCATGTTCGAGACCATTGACCTGTTCGGCGCGCCCGCACATTGGCGCCTCATGGCCCACCTGGAATCCCTAGCCCGATCTCAGCATGCTAGGTGCGCCGTGATCAAGAATGGATTAACGGCTGGTTCACAGGCGCAAACCCGACCGCTCAGTGTTTGCAACAGGACTGTGTCAATTCGTCATCATCGCGACCCAGCAGTCCAGCGCAGACAGGCCATTGCCCGCTATTAAGGCTCCGAAGCCCCTCTGATACGGCATGTTTGACATGCACCAAGCGTGCCGATGGCACACGACCGAGCTCGCCGCAGATGCGGTACGGACTGAACGGTGGTCACCCAGACTTGCCGCTAACCGCCTCAAACTCGTCTCGCTTCGACAACACGCGATCGATGATCCCGAATTCGCCGGCCTGCTCTGCCGTCATGAAGTAATCACGATCGAGCGTCTTCTCAATCGTCTCGTACGGCTGGCCCGTATGCTTGACATAGACCTCGTTGAGGCGGCGCTTCATCTTGATGATATCTTCGGCGTGGCGCTCGATGTCCGATGCCTGCCCGGAAAAACCGCCCGAGGGTTGGTGCACCATGATCCGCGCGTTGGTGAGGGCGTATCGCATGCCCTTTTCGCCCGCTGCCAGCAGCAGGGAGCCCATCGATGCGGCCTGGCCGATGCACAGCGTCGCAATGGGCGGGCGGATGAACTGCATCGTATCGTAGATCGCCATTCCGGCCGTCACCACGCCACCGGGCGAGTTGATATACATCGAGATCTCCTTCTTGGGGTTTTCCGCCTCCAAGAAGAGGAGCTGCATGCAGATCGAAGCCGCCATGTGGTCTTCGATCGGCCCGGTCACGAAAATGATCCGCTCCTTCAGCAGACGCGAGGGCAGGTCATATCCCCGCTCGCCGCGCGTTGTCTGCTCGACCACCATCGGCCAAAACGTATTCGTGGTCAGTCCGGCGGGGTCGCGCATGGCCTCATCTCCTGCTTTGCGATCACCGCAACGCGCGCCACACCGGGGGGTGTTGTCGCGCGGGGGATCACGGCCCTTGCATATAGACGCTCCGACGCCCCCGTGAAAGGGTCCCGCCGGGCAGAACCTATTCGTCGGCTTCCGCGGCCTTGAAGAGCTCTTCGCGGCTGACTTTGCGCTCGACAGGCTTAGCGAGCTCGATCACATGGTCGACGACCTTCTCCTCGAAGATTGGGGCCCTGAGCTCGGCAATCGCTGCTGGATTCTTCTCGTAGTATTCGTACACCCGACGCTCCTGACCCGGGAACCGGCGAGCCTGCTCCACCAGCGCCCGGCGCAGCTCCTCCTGGGTCACCTGAATCTGGCTCTTGTCGACGATCTCACCCACCACCAGGCCGAGACGCACCCGCCGTTCCGCAACCCGCCGATACTCCTCGCGGGCGGCCTCCTCGGTCTTGCCCTCGCTCTCGAAGGTCTTGCCGGACTGCGCGAGGTTGTCGGTGACCTGCTTCCAGATGTTTTCGAACTCGCCGTCGACCAGCGACGCCGGCAACTGGAACGTATGGCCTTTCTCGATCTCATCGAGAAGCTCGCGCTTGAGCCGCTGACGGGCCACGGCGGCGTACTCGCGCGCGATCTGAGCTGACACCAGCGAGCGCAATTGCTCGAGGTTCTCCGCACCCAGCGTCTTGGCGAAATCGTCGTTGACCTCGGGCCGTTTGGGCGCCGCCACCTCCGTCACCTTGACGTCGAAGGATGCGGCCTTCCCGGCAAGCGTCGCAACCGGGTAGTCGGCCGGAAACGTCGCGTTCACGACGTGGGCTTCGCCGGCCTTGGCGCCTTTGAGGCCATCCTCGAAGCCTGGAATGAAGGCATTCTGCCCGAGCACCAGCGGCACCCCTTCGCCGGACCCGCCCTCGAAAGCCTCGCCGTCGATGGAACCTTTGAAATCGAGCGTCAGTCGATCGCCGGCTTCTGCCGCGCGATCGGCAACCGCCTCGAACGTCGTGCTGCGCTCGACCAGGTCCGACACCGCCTTCTCGATCGCCTCGGGCTCGACGTCGGCGGCCAGGCGCTCGAGCTTGACCTGCGAGAAGTCCATCAACTTGATTTCGGGCAACACCTCGAACGACATATCGAACGCGAGATCCGCCTGCCCCGACAGCACCTTCTCGATTTCACCCTGGTCTTCGGGCAGCTCGATCTTAGGCTGCAGCGCCGGCCGCTCGTTGCGGTCGCTGATCGCCTTCCGGCTGGTCTCCTCGACCGTCTGCTGAAGCACCTCGGCCATCACCGAGCGGCCGTACACCTTCTTCAGGTGATCGACCGGGACATGTCCCTTGCGGAACCCCTTGAGCTGGACACGGCCCTTGATCTCGCCAAGCCGCTCCGAGAAGCGCTGGCTGATCTCTCCGGCACCGATGGTGACCTTGAGCTGGCGCTTCAGGCCATCTGAACTCGTCTCTGTAACCTGCATCAGCCTCTCGTCCTGCGAACGCAACTCTTGGTGCCTGCGAAGCCGTCTTGGTGCGGGCGGAGGGATTTGAACCCCCACGACTTTCGCCACTGGAACCTAAAACCGAATGGGATCATCTAGTCCATTGATCTGCCGTGATTTTCCATTGTCGCGGTTCGTTCCAAAGCACCCCTGTGTCACCAGCTTTGTCTCACTCTTTCCTCGCGCTCCCGCCACCAGATTGCATCAAAGAGGTGCTGTGGTGCGAGCGGAGGGACTCGAACCCCCACGCCGTGAGGCGGCGGCACCTAAAGCCGCTGCGTCTGCCAATTCCGCCACGCTCGCCTGAGGAAAGCAGACCATTTCCTAAACTCGTCACGCAGTGTCAAGTGAAGAACGGAACGGCTCGTCGCTCGTTCGATTGGATTTGGATCTTGCTGGCGTGGCAACCAAGCAAATTTGCCAGTACTATATCGTATTGATATTTATATGATTTCTCGTATGGCGATCGACTTATCCACATGATGAGTGGCCAGTGGCACGCGTGGATCACCTTTTGTTCTTGAGAAAATCCCCAAATCGGGTAGTTTACTGGCGGGCTGTGGACATGGGAGTGACATTTATGGATGGAGCTAACACATGGAAGGTGAAACTATCACCGTTAAGATCGATCTCGTAGCCGGAACAGCGGAGATCACGGCCCCCAGTGGCCAGTTCGCCGAAGCGGCAAGAGAGGCGAAGGAGCTTTTGTCATTGAAGCAGTGGTCTCAGGTGTCGCCGCCCGAGCCGACAGTGCGACCGGAGACACAGGCGCCGCAATCGACATCTACAAAATCGGAGCCACCGGCCCCTCGTCGATCTGCGCGATCGAACGGCGGGTCGTCGGCCAGGCCGGGGCGGATCGGGAGCTTTGTGGTTCAAAAGTTTCCTCTGACGGAACCTCAGCAGAGGGAGATCTACGAATTTTACACCAGCAAGCGACCGATCGAGCAGCGGGAGAAAGTTGCGGTCGCGATGTATGTCGGTGCTCTTGTGCTCAACAAGAGGGTGTTCGACTACAACGAAATCTATTCGCTGATGCGCTTGGGGAATGAGAGGGACCTGCCGAAGGCCCTTGACGTCGTCATCACATCGATGAAGCGAGAGAATTGGGTGTCGCGCGAAGACGAGGGCTTTAGCCTGAAGTTTCTGGCGTCCGACTACGTTGAAAAGTCTCTGCCTGCCAGCGTTGGTTAAAGGTCGCCCCACCGCCCCAAGTTAGGGGCGTTGGGGTCTCCAAATCTATCCATTGTCACGAGTTATTGTCACAAGCGGCCCCTGGGGCCTGAATAATCCTGATATTGCACTGGAACGCATATCCAGTAGCGCCATGTTGAGGCTCCAGAAATTCGTTGCTGGTGGCAGGACCTTCCTGTGGACGCACTGGATTAAAGCTGGAACCTAAATCCAGCGCGTCTACCAGTTCCGCCACGCCCGCCAGGGCCCAGCGCGAGGGGCCTAGCCGTCACAACCGCCGGGAAGTACAATAACCTGCCGTTGTGCGCCCTGGGCGCGCACTGGCCGGCTGAAACAACCTCCCGGAGCGACTTCACAGGTGAAGTGGGTCGGACATATATCCGGCCAAGTCCCATCAGATCAATTGAGAAGTTGCCGCGAATCATCGTGTGCCGTGAGCGGCGACCGCTTTGAAAGACTTCGGGGGTTCGAACGATGCTCAGTGTTCTCGGCCGTCGCCGCGCGGCTCTCTTGGCCTGCGCCCTTACCGCAACGCTGGGCGCTGCAGCCTATGCCGCAACCAGCCGCCCGGTTGAGAACCGTGAACCGGTCGCTACGGTTGACCGGGTCCAGGGCGATACCAGCGTTGACCGCGACGGGCTGACCACACCCCTCAAGGGTGGCGAGCCCCTCATCCGCTACGATCGGATCAAGACCGGAGCAGGTGCGCGGCTGTCGATGACATTCAACGACGGCAGCACATTGCTGCTCGGCGAGAACACCCACATTTCGATCGACCAGTTCCTGCCCGAGCAGGGCCGCAAGAGCGGGGCGCTCATCCTCGACATGTTGTATGGGGCATTTCGCCTTACATCTAAGGAGCCGGTCCAAGCTCCCGACAAGCGTGTCCAGGTCCGCACCTCGACGGCCTTTATCGCCGCGCGCGCTGCAGACTTCTGGAGCGGCGGCATCGACGGCAAGTTCGGCGTGATGCTGCTGGGCGGTTCAATCAATGTTCGCAACGACGCGGGCTCGGTCGTACTTGACCGGCGGCGCCATGGCACGCTCATCGCAGACCGGTCCATTGCCCCGGATCAGGTCACGACATGGCCGACGGAGAAGTCCAACCGGGCCCTGCGAACCGTGGCGTTTAAGTAAGGCGGCCGCGGTCCCCCGCTCACTTCATCAGCAGGAACATGCCGGCCAAGTAGCTGCCAGGCAGGATCGCGGCCCAAATGAGTTGGTCGTCCACCTGTGCCAGACGCCAAAAGCCGACGGCGGTTGCCACACCTGCGATAGCAATAGCCCTGCGGGCCATCGAATTGCCCTTTCCTGAGACGCGGCGCATGCCGCGACACCGTTTCAGGGCAGTTACGCAAGTTCCTTGCCAAACCTATTTTTAACCGTGTTCCAACACAAAGGCCGGCCTGACTGGGCCGGCCTTTGCAACGCCTCACAGAGGACGCGCACTCGATGCCGTTCGCCAAAGGCGCAGTTCGTAAGCTCTACCCCCCGAAGTGATAGCGCAGGCCGACTTTGAACTCATGCGCAGCGAGATCGTCGATGGTCACTCGCGGGTTAACAAAGCCGGCGCTGTCGATGCGGCCCGACGAGACCCGCCCGAGGTCGATGTAGCGATAGCCAAAATCGAGAATGGCGCGATCCGAGATCTGGTAGCCGACACCGGCCATGAGCGCCCAGGCAAAGGACGTCTCGTCATCGCCCTTGATCCGGTTCTGCAGAGCGGCATTCTCGGTGAAGTACACCTCGTCCATCTCGTTGAAGGCTAAGCCAATGCCGGCGCCCACATACGGCGTCCAGCCGCCAATGGTGCCGAGATCCTTGTAGATGTTGGCCATCAGCGTGTAGCTGGTGACTGACGTGTGCAGCGGATCGTCGGTACGAGGGGGCACAAAGGGAAACCACGGGCCGGGTTCGCCGTCGAACTTCTTTTTGCCGTGGTACCCGAACATCAGCTCGCCGCGAAAACCGTACCCCAAGCCGCAGCCAAAGCCACCCTCGACCAGCCACGTATCCTCGATGTCGATGGTCCGGACCTTGTCCGTGATAAGGTTTCCGGTTGCGAAATCGGTCACCGGCCAGCGTCCGTCCGGATCCGCCGACAAGGAGTAGCCGACATCCGCACGGAAATAGCAGCGGCCCATCTCCCGCACCGGCATCGGGGCGTCCTTGATCGAGCCGCCCGACCACCGCGGGCCGAGATCTGCCGCGTGCGCCGGCAGGAAAATGGCGGTCATCGCCACCACGAACGCCGAAGCGAGCCCGGCCTTAACGGGGGAGTGCATTGCGTTGATCCTCGTGAGGAGGCCGTCTGGGACGCGCACGAGCCGCTGACCTCAGGTTATGCGCCGACAATCACCCGCCCGCAGTTAATGCGGGGTTAAACGGCGTTGCAGTTCGGGACGAAGCGGGTGCCCTTGCGGCGCCAGGGTGCCATCGCTAGGCTCCCCTTAATCCATTTCCGATCGGCCTGGAGGATGTGACTTTGACCGTCGCTTCGAGCGTTGCCGCCGCCGTCGGCCACACGCCGCTCATCAAGCTCAAGCGCGCATCCGAGGAAACGGGATGCACCATTCTCGGCAAAGCCGAGTTCATGAATCCCGGTCAGTCGGTCAAGGATCGCGCGGCCCTGTTCATCATCCGCGATGCCGTGGCCAAAGGCACGCTGCGGCCGGGCGGAACCATCGTCGAGGGCACCGCCGGCAACACCGGCATCGGCTTGACCGTGATCGGCTCAGCCCTTGGTTTTCGCTCCGTGATCGTCATTCCGGAGACCCAGAGCCAAGAAAAGAAGGACACGCTGCGCCTGCTCGGAGCAGAGCTCGTTGAGGTCCCGGCAGTCCCCTACAAGAACGCCAACAACTACGTGAAGTACTCCGCCCGCCTCGCGGATGCGCTGGCGCGCACCGAGCCCAACGGGGCCGTCTGGGCCAACCAGTTCGACAACGTCGCCAATCGCCAGGCCCACATCGAGACGACGGCGGAGGAGATCTGGGCCGAAACCAATGGCAAGGTGGATGGTTTCTGCTGCGCCGTTGGCTCCGGCGGCACCTTGGCGGGCGTCTCGATGGGCCTCAAAGCCAAGCGCAAGGACATTCAGATCGCGCTTGCCGATCCTCCCGGTGCCGCCCTCTATAGTTACTACACCACTGGTGAGCTGAAAGCTGAGGGCAGCTCCATTACCGAAGGCATCGGCCAGGGTCGCATCACCAAGAATATCGAGAACATGATCGTCGATCGGGCCTACCGGATCCCCGACCAGGAGGCGGTGAGCATCGTCTTCCAGCTGCTGCAGGAGGAGGGGCTATGCCTCGGCGCCTCCTCGGGCGTCAACGTTGCGGGCGCCGTGCGCCTCGCCAAGGACCTCGGCCCTGGGCACACCATCGTCACCATTCTGTGCGATTTCGGCACGCGGTATCAGTCCAAGCTGTTCAATCCTGAATTTCTTCGCAGCAAGGGTCTGCCCGTGCCGCAATGGCTCGAGCGGCGCACGGACATCCCGGCCGTGTTCCAAGACCCCGACAAGGCGTGATAGCGATGACCGAGCAGCTCTATCGGACGGATGCCTATCGACGCGACTGCACCGCGCGCGTGATTGGAATCAATGAGCGCGGCGGCATCATCCTCGACCGCACCATTTTCTATGCCTCCGCCGGCGGCCAGCCCGGCGACCGCGGCACGCTCGAGATTGCCGGCGCCGCCCCCTGCCCCATCGCCACCACCGTCTATGACACCGACAAGAAAACCATCGTCCATGTGCCCGCCGAGGGCGCCGTGCCACCGGCATCCGGCCAGGAAGCGCGCGTCGTGCTCGACTGGGACACGCGATACCAGCACATGCGCATGCACACCGCCTTGCACCTGCTATCGAGCCTCGTCAGATTTCCGGTGACCGGCGGCCAGATTGGCGCCAGCGAAGGCCGGCTCGATTTCGACATCACCGATGCCGACGCCGTCGACAAGGACAAGCTCACCGCCGACCTTCAAGCCCTCGTCGCCGCCGACCACCCGGTCAGCGAACGCTGGATCACGGATGACGAGCTCGATGCCAACCCCGGCCTCGTCCGCACGATGTCGGTGAAGCCGCCGCGCGGCTCCGGCCGCGTGCGCCTTGTCCTGATTGGCGTCGACGGTGCCATCGATCTCCAGCCCTGCGGCGGCACCCACGTGCGCTCCACCGGCGAGATCGGTCGCGTGGCGGTCACGAAAATAGAAAAGAAGGGCAAGCTGAACCGCCGCATTCGCGTCGCGTTTGCTTGACCCGGCAACCCGGGAAGGACGCCTTGAGATGTCGAACCTGCGTGGCGCCTACGTGGTGGAAACCGATTGGCTCGCCGAGCGCCTGGACGCGCCCGACCTCGTCGTGCTGGATGGCTCCTGGCACCTGCCGGCTGCCAAGCGCGATCCGCGCGCCGAATACGAGGCCGAGCACATCCCGGGGGCCATCTTCTTCGACATCGAGGATATCTCCGACGAAAAGTCCGCGCTGCCGCACATGCTGCCCTCGACCGCAAAGTTCGCAAGCCGCGTGAAGAACCTCGGCATCGGCGACGGCATGCGTGTGGTCGTCTACGACAGCGTCGGCCTGTTTTCGGCTGCCCGTGTGTGGTGGATGTTCCGCACCATGGGGCATGAGGACGTCGCCGTCCTCAACGGCGGCCTGCCGAAGTGGAAGGCCGAGAAGCGCTCCGTCACCTCGGAGCCCTCGCCCCGGCGCACGCCGCGCCACTTCACCCCACGGTTCAATGCGAGCCTGGTGCGCGACCTTGCCGACATGAAGGCTCTCGTCAAAAGCGGTACCGGCCAGATCGCCGACGCCCGCGGCCCAGGACGCTTCTCCGGCGCAGAGCCCGAGCCCCGGCAGGGTTTGCGCAGCGGGCACATGCCGGGCGCCAGGAGCATGCACTATGCCCAGCTCCTCAAGCCTGACGGCACGTTGAAATCGGCGGACGAGCTAAAGGCGGCGTTCAGGGCAGCCGGGCTGAACCCAGCCAAACCGATCGCGACGACGTGCGGCTCCGGCATCTCGGCCGCGATCCTGTCCCTGGCCCTCGCCCTCATCGGCCAGCCCGACAGCGGCCTTTACGACGGCTCGTGGACCGAGTGGGGCGACGCCAAGTCCGACACCGAAGTGGCTACCGGCCCAGCGTAGGTCATCTCACCCACCCGTTCCAGCCGGCGCCCGCTTTCGCGACAGTGCCTCGATGGCGTCCGCCAGATGCGCGTCGGCGATGTTCTTGGCGCCCCTAGCAACCCGGATGACATGGGCCTCGCGCAAAACATCCGCGTGAGTTGCGCCCGCCGGGGGCTCGAACTTGTAGCAAGCGAGTTCGAGAAGCTGGCCGAGCGGATCGCGAAAATAAAGTGAGTGCATGAAGCCGCGGTCCACCTCGCCCGAGTTGGGCAGCCCGCGCTCTTTCAATCGCTGCGCCGCTTGCGTGTAGGTCGCCTGAGACACCGTGAACGCCAGGTGATGCAGATTGCCGGTGCCCGTCGGATTGGCGCGCGAGTCCGGCCGCCAATCTTCGCTGGTGAACACAGTGATGAGTCGCCCGTCGCCCGGATCGAAATAGAGGTGGTTCTGCTCCGGATCGTCGAGGTTGGGTTGCTCGAAGACCAGTGGCATGCCGAGCACGCCCTCCCAGAAGTCGACCGAGGTCTTCCGGTCCGCGCCGACGAACGTGATGTGGTGGACGCCCTGCGTCTGCACGCGTTGCATGTTTGGCTCCACAATCTGCGGCACAGAGTGCTGCGAGGCGCGTTGGGCAACCAAGTTCTATCCGGGTAGCGGGATGAACCCTTTCTCGTCGCCCGGCACCAGCGCGAACCGGCGCTGCCGCCAATCCTCCTTCGCCGCGTCGATGCGATCCTTCGAGGATGATACGAAATTCCACCAGATATGCCGCGGCCCGTCCATCGGCTCACCGCCAAGCAGCATCAGCCGCGCGTTGCTGAGCGCCAGGATGGAGATGCGGTCGCCAGGGCGGAACACCAGCAGCCGGCCCGCCTCGAAGCGATCGCCTGCGATGTCGATCTCTCCGCTCGCGATGTAGAGCCCGCGCTCGTCGTAGTCCGTATCGAACGGCAGCACGGCACCGGGCGCCAGCACCGCCTCGGCGTAGAGGCTCGGATGCGGAAATGCCACCGGAGAACGCCGCCCGTAGGCCTCGCCCATCACGAGCCGCACGCGCTTGCCTTCGCCGTCGATGCGCGGCAGCTCCGCCGTTCCGGCATGAATGAACGCTGGCGCGCCCTCTTCGTGGCTCTTAGGCAGCGCCGCCCAGGACTGGATACCGAACAGGCTTCGCGGCTTCTGCCTTGCCTCCTCTCTCTCGCGCTCGGAATGGACGATACCCCGCCCCGCCGACATCAGGTTGACCTCACCGGGCCGGATCGCAAGCGACGTCCCGAGGCTGTCACGATGCCACACCTCGCCCTCGAACAGATAGGTGACGGTGGCGAGCCCGATATGGGGATGAGGCCGCACGTCGATGCCGTTGCCGATGACGAAATCCGCCGGCCCCATCTGATCGAAGAAAATGAACGGACCGATCATCTGCTTGCGTGCCGACGGCAGCGCGCGCCGGACCGCGAACCCGCCGAGATCTCGTGCCCTGGGCACGATCACCTGCTCGATGGCATCGCAGGAGTATCTGTCACCTTGCACCGGGTCGTCGGCCTTGAGCCAGCTCATGAGGCGCCTCCTTGTGCCTTACACATGACATCCATTGCTTCCATTAAGGTAGTCGCTTCAAGCGAGATACCAAAGAACCGTCATGCAGGTCATCGCCGAGACCACGATTGCCGCGCCGCAGGCCGTCGTCTTCGCCCTCGTGATCGATATTCCCCGCTGGCCCGAAACCATCGCCGGCGTCGAAAGTGTCGAGATGCTCACCTCCGGCCCGATCGCGCCGGGTACGCGCTTTCGCGAGACCCGCGTCATGTTCGGCCACCAGGCGACGGAGGAAATGACGGTGGCTGAGTTGCGGTCACCCACGCGTTTCGTGTTGACGGCGGAAAACCACGGCACCCGCTATCGCGCCGAGCACCTGATCACGCCCGACGGCCCGCGTGGCACGCACGTGAAGCTTGTCTTTGAAGGCCAGCCGGTAACGCTCACGGCCCGCTTGATGAGCCCTCTAGCGCTGCTGATGCGCGGCACGATCCGAAAGCAGCTCGCTGCCGATCTCAATGACATCAAGCGCTCCGCGGAGGAAAAGGCCGGGGCGAGCTGACGTGCTGCAGCTTCGGTCAGGACATCGCACACAATACCGACGATCGCCCCGACATTCGAGTACTACTGGCTGCGCCGGCTCGCCCGGACATGGGTCTCTCCACGCCGCAGCCTGTGGGATCTCAAGCTCGACAAGCAGTCGATCCCGGTCACCTACGAGTGAGAGCGGCCCCGGCCGCAAGACCTCGCGCCTCGGGAAAATACTGATAGATCCACGTTTCGGTCAGGCGGGTCGCCGGCATGCGAATCCTTCTCATACCGTTGCCCCTGCTCATGCCGTAAGGTGGGGATCGCTAACGCATTTCAACGCCCATTTCGAGGCGTTGAACGAACGACCTTCTTGGCGAAATCACCTGTGGGCTAACGCAGAATTGAACAGAGGAGCAATGTGAAGGCGATGTCGGGAGTTCTCGTGGTGACAGGCGGCAGTCGGGGCATTGGCGCGGCCTGCGCCAGGCTCGGCGGGGAGCGCGGATACAAGGTCGCCGTCAACTACAACGCCAGCGCCGGCCCGGCCAAGGCGGTGGTCGACCACATCCGGAAGGCGGGTGGCACCGCGATCGCCATCAAGGCGGACGTCTCGACGGAAGCGGGCGCCAAGCATCTGTTTGAGACGACGGACAGGGAGCTCGGACCCGTCACGGCTCTCTTCAACAACGCCGGCATCATTCACAAGAACAAACCGATTACGGCCTTCGACGCCGAGGAGCTCGACCACATCTGGCGCGTCAACATCACGAGCCAGTTCCTGTGCGCCCGCGAGGCAACTGCGCGCATGTCGACCAAGAGCGGCGGCAAGGGGGGCGCCATCGTCAACATGTCATCGGCCGGCGCTTACCTTGGCGGTCCCAACGGTTTGCTCTGCTATGCCGCGTCGAAGGGCGCGATAGACACCTTCACGCGCGGCCTGGCCGCTGAGCTGGCGCCCCAGGGCATCCGCGTCAACGGCGTGCGCCCCGGCCTGATCGAAACGGACATCCATGCCGCGACCGGCGACCCCGATCGCATGAAGAAGCTGGTGCACGCCGTGCCGCTGGGCCGCACAGGTACGGCGGACGAGGTGGCGGAGGCCGTCCTCTGGCTGCTCTCACCGCAAGCCTCCTATGTGGTCGACACCCTAATAGACGTTGGCGGGGGACGATGAGCGCTTGGTCAGTCCTGGTGACTGCAGGCGCTACGTAGCGCATCAGCCGTACGCGCATCGAACGCGACCAGCATGACCTTGAAGCCGGTCTCGCGTTCTGTGTCGCGGCATGCGTCCACCGCTACACGACACGCGGCGTCCAGCGGATAGCCGTAGACGCCGGTGCTGATCGCTGGAAAGGCGATACTACGACAACCGTTGTCGGCCGCGACCGCGATCGCACCGGTATACGCCGAGCGCAGCAGTTCACGCGCCCGCTCCGGCGTGACGCTCGCGTAGACCGGCCCCACCGCGTGCACGATGTACCGGGCCGTCGTGATCCCAAATGAGGGCGTAATGACCGCCGAACCTGTGGCGCAGGTTCCGATGGCCCGGCAAGCCGCTGCCAGCTTCTCGGGCCCAGCGGCTCGAAAGATCGCCCCGCACACTCCACCGCCCTGCACCAGCTCTGCGTTGGCAGCATTCACGATGGCATCCGCCACGATCTTGGTGATGTCGCCCTGGATGACCTCGATACTCGCCATACGGTCTTCCTAGAACGGGCTCTCGCCGTCGAACTTCGCCGGCCGTTTCTCCTTGAGGGATCTCAAGCCTTCGGCAACCTCCGGTCCCGAAAAACCCATGAACTCCATTGCCAGTGAGGCATCGAACGTCGGCCCGGCGAGCCGCAGCCAGTTGTTGAGAGCGTGTTTGGTCCAGCGCAGCGCGGCCTGCGGGCCGTTGGCCAGCCGTTCGGCGACATCGAGCGCGGTGGCCACCACCTTGTCATCGTCGACGACCCTGGAGATCAGTCCGATGCGTTCGGCTTCCTCGCCGGTCAGCGCCTCGCAGGTCAGCAGGTAGTACTTGGACTTCGCCATCCCACATAGCAGCGGCCACACGATCGCCGAATGGTCGCCCGCCGCGACGCCGAGCCGCGTGTGGCCATCGATGATGCGCGCCTTGCGCCCCGCGATGGTGATGTCGGCCACCATCGCCGCGGCGAGCCCGGCGCCGACGCACGGCCCCTCGATCGCCACGACGATCACCTTAGAGCAGTTGATCACGTTGTAGACGAGATCGGACGCTTCCTTCCAAACACGCGAGCGCACCGACCAGTCGCTGGCCATCTTCTCGATCATCTCGAAGTCGCCACCGGCCGAAAACGCACCGCCCTCTCCGCGCAGCACCACCGTCGCCGTTTCCGGGTCCCGAGCGAGGTCGCG